>Ga0209390_10000433_pt1 | contig 81938 bp, 75 predicted proteins | sample BON01_FD_187212 | JGI IMG/M metagenome (GOLD analysis project Ga0209390, IMG submission 187212) | Freshwater microbial communities from Lake Bonney liftoff mats and glacier meltwater in Antarctica - BON-01 (SPAdes) (version 2) | ecosystem: Environmental > Aquatic > Freshwater > Ice > Glacier... | reverse complement strand
CATGATGCCTATTTTGGGGCGGCGCACAACGTTGAACGACGCGCGCTTCGCCGCGAGTGCCGAGTGAAAGTGAAAGTGAAAGTGAAAGTGAAAGTGACCAATGACCAATGACCAATGACCAATGACCAATGACCAATGACCAATGACCAATGACGAGTGAACTTGCACCCGCGGGAACGGGCTGATAATTTTGCCGGATGAAATTCCGATTGGCCTCTGTCTGTCTGACTCTGACCGTTGGGCCTCTTTCCGCCCAAGACTTTGTCGCACCTTCGATGCCGCGCGAAGAGGTTCGCACCGGGGAGATCAGCGACACCCGCCCCACCATTGATGGCATCGTCAAAGATATCTTCGTGACCAAGAAGCCTTGGCAGCTCATCAATCCGGCCGCTCCGAAAAAATATGGCACGGGGCAGCAAAATATTTCCAAGGACACTGGCCCGGGCACTCCATTTCATTCGACCGGAGTGATTGTGGTGGGTGTGGAGTGGTGAACGGACCCGCCGAGGAGTCGGCGAAGCCGTCGGTGGCATTGTTTTGCGCCACCTTTCTCAAGCCGGAGATGTTGCATGTTTACCGACACGTCACCGGTCTGAAAAACTTCCGCCCCGTGGTGGTGGCTCAGAAATGCGAAGGCGACTGGCCGGTTGACTGTCTCGTGCCGATCCCGCGTTCGCCGGGACGATTTTTGGCCCGGGCGAAGGAACGAACCACCCGGCGGCCCTGGCAGGCTTCCGCCGCGGAGACCCGACGATTTTTGGCCACCTTGGAGCAGGAACGGTGCGAGGTCCTCCATCTGTTTTTTGGCAATGTGGCCATCCATTGGCTTCCTCTTCTCCGGGTTTGTCCGGTGCCGGTGGTGATCTCGTTTCACGGGTCCGATGTGGCCGGGGCGATGACCTCGCCCGGCTATGCGGAAGCGGTGGCGGAGATGTTTCGCCTCGCCACCCTGGTTCCGTGCCGTTCGGAGCGTTTGCTGGAGCGCGTGGCCGGATTGGGATGTGCCTCCGAAAAACTGCGGGTGATGCGGACGATTCTTCCAGAGCTTCCCGCCGGGCAGCACATGCCTCCGACCGATGATGCCTGGCGAATTGTACAGGCCGCCCGGTTGGTGCCCAAGAAAGGGATTGCGGCGGCGATGCGGGCCTTTGCGGTCTTTGCCGGGCAGTATCCCGGGTCCACCTTCACCATTGCAGGCCAAGGCCCGATGGAGGAATCCCTGCGCCGACTAGCTCGGGAATTAAAAATCGAAGACCGGGTCGAGTTCACGGGCTTTCTTTCCCAGGATCAGTTGCAGGGGCTTTTTTCCATGGCCCATATTTTTCTCCATCCGAGTGAAACCGTGGATGGCGATGTCGAAGGCGTGCCCAATGCGATGCTCGAAGCCATGGCCATGGGGATTCCGGTCGTGGCGACCCGGCATGGGGGGATCCCCGAGGTGGTGGTCGAGGGGGAAAATGGCCTTCTCACTGAGGAAGCGGACGTCGAAGCGCTGACCGCGGCCTTGTTGCGCCTGGCCGAGGATTCCAATTTCTACCGTCGGCTTTCCAAAAACGCAGCCATTTCGGTCCGCGAACAATTTTCCGCCGATCGGCAAATCGCTGCGGTGGAAGAAATCTATCGCGAAGCAATTCTTGCCCGGTCGGGGGGAAACCCGGCACGATAGGGGAGGTTATGGAACATATCTTTGAATCGAATCGTCGCTGGGCGGCTGCCATGCAAGCGGCGGAGCCTGATTTTTTCAAAAAACTCGTGGACGTGCAAAATCCGAAATACCTCTGGATCGGGTGTTCGGACAGCCGGGTGCCGGCGAATCAGATCCTCGGCCTCGAGCCCGGCGAGATCTTTGTCCACCGCAATGTCGCCAACCTCGTCAACCATACCGACTTTAATTGTCTCTCGGTTTTGCAATACGCCATCGATATCCTCAAGGTGGAGCACATTATGGTGGTGGGCCACTATGGGTGCGGCGGCGTGCGGGCGGCTTTTCGCAAACGGGAATATGGATTTGTGGACAACTGGCTGCAGCATGTGCGCGCCATCCATCGTCGCCAACCCGAACGCTTCGAGGGATTGGATCAGACCGCAAAAGAAGAACTCCTTTGCGAACTCAATGTCATCGACCAGGCCCGCCATGTCGATGAAACCAGCATTGCCCAGGCGGCCCGCCAAAGGGGACAAATGGTGAAAATTCATGGCTGGGTCTATCGGCTCTCCAATGGGTTGATCCAGGACCTCAATTTTCAACCTCAACCCCAACCCGCATATCGACCCTCTTGTGAATAAAACCGACTGGCTCCAGCTTTTCCTCAAGGCTTTGGGCCTCTACCTCATCGTCAATAATATCCCGACCTTTGTGACTACGACCTTTTCACTCGTCATGGTCCTCAGTCAGGGGGCCAATCCCAGCTTGAACGCGTCCCGGCTCTTTCTTTGGCAGGGACCGATTGTTTCCGTGCTTTCGATCGGGATCGGGGTGTTCCTGATCGTCCAAACCAAATCCCTGGCCGCGTGGGCCCTGGGCTTTGACAAAAAAGCCTAAGCCGCCACCACATCTTTCCTTTTATGCCCAAACCCTCTGAATCTTCCCTTGTCGAAAAAGAACTCCTTGCGCTCATCGGGGAGCGGTTGTTGGTCCTGCCGGAAAATTTCGGCCCCAGCGACGACCTTCAGGAGGCGGGTCTGGATTCGATGGCGATCATGCAATTGTTGGTTCTGCTGGAGGAAAAATACGACGTTTCGCTCCCGGACGCAGCCCTCTCAATTGAGAATTTCAGCAATGCGGAAAAATTAGCATTCCTGCTGCAGAAACACGCCGTGGAAGCCTGAGCGGAATTCGATGAATTGGGATGTTTTGGTGGTGGGCGGCGGGAGTGCCGGACTGGCCGCGGCCGTTTCCGCGGCCGGACTGGGGGCCAAAACCTGCTTGCTGGAACGGCATGGGTTTGCCGGCGGAATGGCCACTGCGGCGTTGGTCCATTCGATTTGTGGATTGTATCAACTGACGGAGGGAACCCCCGGGGCCTATGCCAATCCGGGATTCGCTTCGCAGTTCGCAGAACGTCTTCGTCAATCCGGGGGCGCGACCGGTCCGGTTCGTCTCGGGCGGGTCGAGGTCCTCTTTCATCAACCGGTAGCCTTTGCCGGACTGGCCGATGATTTTCTGAGCCGTTCCAAAAACCTGACGGTGAAATTTCATAGCGAATTGCTGGCGGCCTCGTCGTCCTCGGGGCCTCTTAAGTCGATCGAAGAGGTGGAGATCGTCTGTCGCGGCGGGCGGGAGACCTTGCGTCCCCGTATGGTGGTGGACACCACCGGCGATGCCACCTTGGCGGCCCTCTCCGGAGCGGCTTGCGAAATGGCGGACCCGATTCGTCTGCAGCGGCCCGCCTATGTTTGCCGGCTGGAAGGGATTGGGGCCGAGGATTTGAATGAGAACGGCCGTCTGCGTCTGGCCCGAAGCATCGCCCATGGCGTCCACGCCAAGCAACTTTCCCCGGCGGCCCTGGGAGTCACCTTCCGCGCCATTTCAGAGGAGGGAGGTCTTTTTGCCACCATCAACCTCGAAGACCCCGAAGGCTATAATCCCCTCGATCCCGCCCGTCTGACCCGGCTCGAAATAAACGGCCGTCAGCTGGCCCGCGAGTTGGTGAATTATTTGGCCAAAAATGTCGAAGGGTTTGGCGGGCTGCGGATCGCTGCGTATCCGGCGCGGGTGGGCGTGCGGGAAAGCCGCCGTTTGGTCGGTCGTCAGCGGGTGGAGGCGGCAGATCTCGCGGCCGGCTGCCAACCCGCCGAAGCGGTGGCCATGGCCACCTGGCCGATGGAATCGCGGGAACGGGCCAATGCGGTGACGCTGAAATTTCCGGACCACAACCGACCCTGTGGAATCCCCCTGGGGGCCTTGCGATCGCGTGACCGGGGGAATTTGTTTGCCGCCGGTCGCTGCGTTTCCAGCAGCCACGAAGCCCAGGCGTCCCTGCGGGTCATTGGCACATGTTTTGCCACCGGCGAGGCGGCGGGAATCGCCGCCGCCCTGGCCGCTAATGGCGAGACGGAACCCACCGCCACCCGAATTGGCAAAAAACGCGAAGACCTCATCCAAGATGAATATTGTTGAGAAAATTTTTCAGGAATGTGACCGCGATCACACCGCCATCCAGACTCCGGACGAAGCCATCACCTATGGCGCTCTCGTGACCCGGGTGGAAGAAATGGTTTCCCGGTTGGCCGCGCTTTCCGCCCCCCGGATTGGACTCGATTGCCCCGATGGCATCACCCACATCGTTCTGGCCTTGGCCATTCTCAAGGCGGGCAAATGTTTGGTCCCCTTGGCGCCGGAGCTTTCTGCACCCGAGCGGGCGGCGGTCATCGATCAGACGCATCTGGGCGCCATCCTGACCGGAGACGGAACCCTCACCCCGCTCGAACACGCCCATCCGCCTCGGTTTGATGAAGACGCTTTTGCCGCGCTCAATCCGGCCTTCATTCGATTTAGTTCCGGCACGACCGGTCAAAGCAAGGGGGTGGTCATTTCGCATGAATCCTTGCGCGACCGCGTGGCTGCGGCCAACCGGGGTTTGCAAATTGGTCTTGAAGATCGGGTCGTTTGGATTCTACCCATGGCCCATCATTTTGCCGTCTCCATCATGTTGTACCTGCGCCAGGGCGCGACGACCCTCCTGCCGGGCTCGCACATGGCGAGGGAAATTTTGAGCATGGCCCGACAGCATGGCGGCACCGTCCTCTACGGAGCCCCGTTCCACCATGCCCTCCTGGCGGCCGAGCCCTCGGGAGAGCCCTGGCCGACCTTGCGATTGGCAGTTTCGACCGCCTCCGCGCTGCCCGAATCGACCGCCAAGGCGTTTCAATCTCGCTATGGAATTCCCCTCACCCAGGGACTCGGCGTCATCGAAGTGGGCCTGTCTTGTTTGAACCTCAAGGCGGCGGCGGAAAAACCAACCGCCATCGGACGCCCTTTGCCGGATTTCCAGATTGTCACTCGCAACGGAGAAATTTGGATTCGGGGACCCGGGATGTTGGATGCCTATCTCCATCCCTGGCGGACCCGTGACGCCATCCTCGAAGAGGGATGGTTCCAAACTGGTGACCTCGGGCACTTCGATGCCGAGGGCGACCTCCACCTCGATGGACGGAGTCGCTCGGTCATCAATGTGGCCGGGATGAAATGTTTTCCCGAGGAGGTGGAAGCGGTTTTGCGCGAACATCCGGGCGTCCGGACGGCGCGGGTGCAAGGGCGCGTCCATGCGCGGGTCGGGGCCATTCCGGTCGCGGAAATCATCCCCGCCGATCCCGCTGCGCCACCGTCGATCTCGTCCCTCGTGGCGCATTGCCGGGCGGCCTTGTCCGCCTACAAGATCCCCCTTAATTTTCAGTTTGTGAGCGAAATCCCGCTCACCCCGAGTGGAAAAATCCGTCGCGAGGAAGCGTCGGCCCGGGAAAAAAATTGACGGCACCCGGGCCGCAACCGAAACCCTTTCCCATGATTTTTGTTTCCTTCCTACGAGGGCTGATCCCGTCGTCATGAGTTCCTGCCGGTTTCCAGTACAGCCCCCAGACGGGTTTTTGCTTGCGATGGATGCGTATATGCGGCGCACCGGGCAGGGGGCCCATGCTAGCCAGTCCATTCTCGAATTGGACCGGGGGCCGGACGTCGCTGCCTTGCGGCGGGCAGCTCGCCGGGTGGTGGAAAAACATCCGCTCCTAGTCGCCACGATGCGACGGGGCCGGCTGACCTTTCTGCCCTATTGGGACGCACCAGCGGCGCCGGATCGCAGCTTGCCTCTCGGGCTCTGGCGGGAAAAAGGTTCACCGGGATCGCTGGGCGTGGAGGCGCAAGTGGTCCCGAATCCGGAGGGGTTTTTAGCTGACCAGATGCAGCCGCCCTATGACCCCAAAGACCTCGTCGGACCTCCCGCCAACGCGCGGTTGGATCTGTTGGAATGGCGGGACGGTCGCTGTCACCTGGCGCTCTCCTGGTCGCATGTGTTGATGGACGGCAAGGGGGCCGAGTTGCTGCTGGCGGAACTGGCCCGTCTCTGCGAGGGCGTGGATCTGGATTGCAAAGTGCCCGATTCCAAAGTCCCGAAGATGAGGTTTCGCGAAAAATTCCGCCTCGCGGGCCGGGCGGTCCGTCGGATGGCGGCCTTGTCCAATCTGGGCGTTCGTTCGCTCAGTGGTCCCCAGGCCCGGGCGGGAAAGTGTTGTTATCAGGTTTTTACTTTGAACCCGGCCGATTCCGCCTCGGTGCGGGCGCGGGCCGAGGCCCTCACGGGTTCGTTGTTTCCGTTGCCGTTTTATTTGGCCGCGGTCATGCGGGCGCACAATGCCGTCTTTGCCCAGCGCAAGGTGGTTCCTAAAAATTCCGTTGCGGCGGTTCCGGTGCAAATGCGTCGGCGGGGCGCTCGCGGACCGATTTTTAACAATCACATGACAATCCTCTTCTTCTCGGCTTCGCAGACGGATTTGGCCGCCTTCGAGCCGGCGGCGGCGGCATTGAAGCTGCAGTTTGTCGATATGATGCGCAAGCGGCTGGATGCCTCCTTTGCCCTGATTTTAGAGATGATGTTGCGAGCCCCTTCCCGGCTCTTTATGAAAATTGTCCGGCTCCAATTTGCCGGCGAAATTTCCTCGTTTTTTCATTCGCACACCGGACCTTTCGCGCCCGATATGCCCACCTTTGCGGGGGCCCAAATCGAAAATGCCAACCATCTGCCCTGCCTGGGAGCTCCGCCGGGAACGGGAATCTTTTTTGCCGAGCGGGGCAAGCGCGTAAACATCACCCTTTCCTGGCGCGAGGGATGTCTGAGCGCGGAAGAACGCCGTCTGATGATCGAGGTGTTGCTGACGGATCTTTTGGGTCAGGCGCGGCCGGATCTCTGGCCGGAAGATGAAGCCGCGCGATGAATTTTTGTTTTCAGTCGGTCACGGCCTGCGGCCTACCGCCCGATTCCTCCCAAGGAGAGGAGGGGTCAGACCTTATTAATGTTATATTTTCGCCGCCGCTGGTACAGCAAAGGAGGAGGGGTCAGACCTTATTAATGTTATATTTTCGCCGCCGCTGGTACAGCAAGAACGACAAATACCGCCACGACCCCATCTGCAACGCCTCCGCGATCCAGCGCAGCGTCATCGGCGTCTCCCGGTGAATCCGTTCCGCGATTCCCACTTTTACCGGATCCCCCTTGCGCATCATCTGGAGATCCGTCGTCGTCAGTTTCAATCGCCTCAGTTCTTCGGCCACCAGATTTGACGCCCGGACCGTCATGGCTTCTCTCGCCTGACCCGGTTCATGATTCTCAGTCGGTTCGTCCTCCATTTGGTCGACCAGGCGGTCGAGGAAATCTTCCCCTCCAAATCGCCATCCGCGCTTCACCGTCTTCTGAAATTCGTCATCTTCATCGTCCCGCCGTGCTTCCATCCGACGCGAAAATTCCCGTCGGCCCGAAGCATTGTCCCGTCGAACGCCGTGTTCTCCCAACAATCGATCCACCCTCAACCAACCCAGCCGCTTGCGCGGACCCTCTAAATACTGCGGATAGCTGCTCCAGGCGTAATTTTCCAGGGCTTCATCACTTGGGACAATCTTCGCCCGCGCCGGATTCAGATGGGTGTAGTCGCACACCCGCTGCAAATATCCGTCATCCCCTTCGTCCACCATAATCGCCTTGTAGCGACCGGAGAACAGGTGGCCACGCAGTTTGTGCCGCCCATTGAACCTCGCCGTATAGGTCCCAAGCATCCATTGCATTCCCTTCACCAACGTCGGTTCCGGCGTCTCTATCACCAGGTGAAAGTGATTCCGCATCAGGCAATACGCATGCACCTCCCAACCTGCATACACCGCCGCTTCTCCCAATGTTCTTACAAACATTCGACGATCCTCGTCGCCCTTCACGATGTCTTTCCGCCGGTCCCCTCGATTCATCACATGGTAACGCGCCCCGGCATACTCAATCCTCTGCGATCTTGGCATTCCTCCCTTTTACCATCCCTCTAGAACCTGTCAATATAACATTAATAAGGTCTGACCCCTCTTTCTACCTTTCTTTTTTGACTCTTTTAATAAGGTCTGACCCCTCTTGACTCTTCACCTCTTCAGAAGCAATAATCCGACAATACGTGGGACTGGTACCTTGCTTCAGGGATAGAAATATCCGCCGCTCCTTACTATTTGTTGACAAGTAAGGAGAGGAGGCCTATTTTCTCGTCGTGGCCACTATCAAACTCACCGCCAAGCGACAGGCGACGCTCCCGGTCAAAGTCTGCAACGAGCTCGGGATCACCCGCGGGGATCTTCTGGAACTCCTGCCTCTCCGACACAACAACCAAAGAGTCTGGGTTCTCAAGCCGGTGGTGAAAGGCAAGCCATCCTGGATTGGCTCACTGAGCCAATATGCAGGAAAAAGCAAGGGACCTTGGACCCGTCAGGAACATGGCGAGTTGGCGGGTCGCGCCATGGCGATGGAGTCCGGAAAATGATCTCCGGGCTGGATACGTCTTTTATCATCCGCCTTTTGACGGGTGACCCACCAGAGCAAGCCGGCAAGGCGCAGGAGTGGCTGGAACGCTGCCTTCAGCGCGGCGACCGCCCCACGATCAGCGACATGGTCGTCGTGGAGGCCTACTTCGCCCTCCAGTCCTACTACCATGTACCCAAAGCCGAGGCGTTGAAAGCTTTGCGGCGACTGCTGGAAAGCGGAGATGTCGAACCTATCGGATTTGCGCTGGAGATCATGAAAAATACGCCCAACTTGGCAAACGCTAAACCAGGTTTTGTCGATCGTATCATTCACGCTGAAATCCGCAGCCAAGGCGGCCAGTTGCTGACGTTTGAAAAAGCGGCCTCCAAACTGCCCATGAGTAAAGTTCTCTGAAATTCCTTTCAAGAGTAGCCGCAGCCATAATTGGCTTCGGAGTTGAAGGGGTCATTGAAGTCACATCAGAAGAAAAGCTTCTTCTCGATGAACGATGGGAACGCTACCGGAGCAATCCCTCTTCCGTTTTGACCATCGAGGAGTTCCAGAAACGGCTCACTGCGCTTGCGTATGAGTTGAAATTCAAGTCCCAAACCGAGGCCACCGACCGTGACTGATTTGCCAGATCACGGGCAGGATAAAAAACGAAATCAGGGCGTCGAGCGCCAGTCCGAGAGCGCAGGTCAGGCCGAGGCTGGCCAGCCCCTGGTGATTCGCCCAGCCGATGGAGGCAAATCCGGTGATGGCCGAGATCGCACACAAACCAATGATGAGCCCAAAGGTGTTTTGGGCCGCTGCCACCTTTCCGCCATTGCGCCGGAGGGCGAGGAGAAGAAGGATTCCATAGTCGATCCCCGTTCCCAGGAGGAGCAAGATGGCGGCCAAGTTGAAGAGGTTCCAACTCATGCCCAAAAGGCGCATCGCCCCGGTCAGGGCCAGAAAGACGAGGGTCAAAGTCAGGAGCAAAACCCCGACATCCCGGATGCTGCGGAAACCAATCACGAGCAAGATGGTGACGATGCCGAGGAGGCCGCCGATGAGGATGACAAATTCCCGGGGGACGACGCGATTGAGTTCGAGCCCCAGGGCTTCCCAACTCACCAAATAGACGCCCTCGGAAGAAATTGCCTCGGTCAAGCCGGCGTCAACTCCCGCCCGGGGACGGACGAGCCCCATGGCTAAAAACCCATCGTCGCCCTGACTGGCCACCCGGCGGAGAATCCAGCGAGCACTTTCTCCCTCCGGCCAAAGCGGAGTCGGTTTTCCCATCCAGGATTTCCACTGATCGAGGACCTTTCCCGTGAGTGCGTAGGCCTCCTCGGTAAACCCAGCTTTTTCCAAGGTCTCCTGCAAGCGCGGGCCATCTTGGGCAAGTTCCGCGAGGGCGGCCAAATTTTCCGTCTGTCGTTCCGGGGCCGGCCAGAGCATCAAGGGGGTGTGGAATTCTTCCACCTCACCCCGGTCCTTCGCCGCCGACAGAAGAGGCTCGATTTTCTCGAGGCGGCTGCGCACTTCCGCTTCGCTCTCACCGGCCACGACCAAACTCAAAAGCGCGCGGTCGTCCGAGAGTCGGGTGTAAAGATGGTCCATGGCCGTATGGGCCTCGCTATGACGGGGACGGAGCGAGGACACGGACGAATCCACCTCGGGAAACCCGAAAAAGATCGTGACCGACCCGAGCCCCAGCATGAGCAGAAAAGTCAAAATGGTGCCAAGGCGTCGAAATCCCGGCGACTCGATCCGATGTTGGAGGCCAGTTGGCTTGGTGGCCTGGGCCCTTCCGGCATAGGCCAGCGGGGCAAAGAGGACGATCATCACGGCCGCACCGACGAGCACGCCGATTCCGACGAGGTTGCCGAGTTGGGAGAGGCCGGGCAGGCTGCTGAGATTCAAGGCAAAGAAGGCGGCGGAGGTCGTTCCTGCGGTCCATTTGATGTTATTCCAGGTGGAAACTTGGAGGTCGCGAAGGGTCCCTTGATGGTCAAGCGACCGATGATAAATGAGATAACCGTAATCGACACTCAACCCAATCATGATGGAGGCGAAGCCGACGCCAATGACGGTCAATTCACGAAGGAAAAATCCCGCCAGCCCCAGAGTGATGAAGAAAACAATCCCCAACATGAAGATGAGCTGGAAGAGGGGTTTCAGGCGGTGATAGGCGATAAGAAAAATTAGTCCAATGACGAAGAGAGTGACCAAGGACGACGACATCATGTCCCATTCCATCGTTGCGGAAATGTCGGCCACAAAGGCGGGCTCGCCGGTGAAGCCGAGTTGGATTTTTTGGTCGCCTTTCCAGTTTTCGACCACGGCCCGAACCTCGGCGATCCAGGCCATGGCATCCTTATAGTTTGCTAAGGAGGGAGCTGCGGTGACGTAGAGAACGCGAAATTTGCCATCGGCGGACGAGAACTCCGACTGCATCCCTTTGGGGACCATCCCCGAGGCGAGCAGAAATCGACTAAACCCATAGGGATCATAACTCGCCATGGCGATCTCCTGGGGCGAAAACGACTCACCGAGAACATCCAGGGTTTGGGCCAAGATTTTCGGAGCCTGTTCCGGAGAAAGACTCTCCCGGAGCGAGGTGATGTCCGCCGGGGGTTGATTGATCAACAAATACGCCACCAAATCGGCCAACCCGGCAGGGTCCTTTTCCCATGGCGGGACGGCCACCGCCTGGGTGACGAGGTTGGGGTGGGCCTGGAGTTCCTTGGCCAGGGCGAGGGCGGCGGAGGCGGCCTGGTCGAAATCCTCCGCCTCCATCGTGATGATGAGTTCGTCCGGTTGGGAAAAGTGTTTAAGAAAGAGCGAAAGGCCCTGGACTTGCTTCAGGTGTCCGGGAAGCAACTTGAGGATATCGACGTTGAAGCTGATCCGCGACCAGCCCAACGCTACCAAAATCAGGACAACGGCGAGTCCGAGCGCCTTGAGAATCTTGAGGTTTCTAAGGTTTCGCATTGCGCACGTCGTATCCGGTCAAATCATATCCAAACACATGGGGGTCAATCCGGCTGTTGATCTCGGTCTGGGAAAAGACATTGCGGAGCGAGGATCCATCCCGAAACGTGATCTCAAAAGCTAGGAGGTGGTTGTTCGAGGTGTCGAAATCCAACTGAATGCCCCGAACCACCTGCCGCGCGTCCGGTTCCCGGGGGAGCAGGGTGAGGGAACATTGGTTTCCCTGGGTTTGGAGGTCGAGGATTTCGAACTGGCGTTCGAACTCGGCAAAGTCCGCCGCGAGGGGAAATTCCATCATCCCCAGGTTCGGCTGACCTGCCTGTTGGCCCTGCCCGTTGGGGTCCATCTTTTGGGCCCGCTTTTTCTCCGGCTCGATCATGGCCATCTCGTCCTTATAGCGCAAAATGATCCGAGTGGGCGGCGATCCGAGTTCCCAGCGAAAGGCGTCAGGAATCTGAAACCAGACGTGGCCGTGACGTTCCAGCGGATCCTTTACGGTCCGAAAGGTCCGGGTTTGCACAAAGTCGGCCGAGAGCGACTTCATCCCGGCCTGCGAGGCGATCCATTGTTTCACCGGGGTGAGGTCCAAGTGGGGGGCAGCCGGAAGCGAAGACACCGCGAGGAGCAGAAAGATGGGAACAAGATTGCGCACAGGATTGGGATCAAGGGAGCTCCAAAGCGCGGGCAAACTCTTCCAGGCAGGCGGCGACGCCGCGTTCATCGCGGAGGAGGGAGGTGCCGACAAGGGCGGCGTCGAAGTTTTGGCTGGTGGCTAGAATGTTGTCCGGAGAGAGCCCGCTTTCGGCAACTTTGATGGCGTGAGCGGGGAGTTTCTCCGCCAGATCAAAAGCGGAATAGTCGAGGCTGAAGTCTTTTTCGGACGAGGCCTCTTTGGAGACAAATCCCTTGGTGGCCTTGAATTTCCGGCTATTGATCCCCACCACCCGGACATCTTCGGGGAGGAAGCCAATTTCTTCCAAGGTATGAATCTCAAAAAGGGCCTCCATCCCCAATTCACGGGTCAGGTCGTAGAATCCCCGTAAGTGGGCCGTATCGAGGACATTGGCCATGAGAAGAATGGCATCGGCGCCGAAACTTCGGGCTTCGCGAATTTGATATTCTTCAATGATGAAATCCTTGCGCAGAACCGGCTTGGTCACGGTTTTCCGGATGGCGGCGAGGCGCTCGATCGCCATGCCGAAATGGTGGGCATTGGTAAGGACGGAAAGGGCTCCGACGAGAGGAGATTCTTCGTAGGCCTGAGGAGCTTCGAGGATGTTCTCGGCCCGCATCGGACCCACGCTGGGCGAGCGGGCTTTGACTTCGGCGATGAGACGAAATTGCGAGGCGAGGGCCTCCTGAAGGGAACGAACCGGGGGCGCGTCGGGCGTCATTCGTCGAATTTCGGCTAGCGGGCGTCGGGCTTTGATTGTGTCCAGTTCGGTCCGGACATCGAGCAGGATTTCGTCGAGGATGGTTTTCATGCGGAAGCGCAGTCAGACTGCGGTGGAGGAAGGACGGAAGAAAATCGGGTTGCCAACATGAGACCTCTTTAGCAGGTCGGAATTTCCTTCCAAGCAAATCAGAGCGGCTCTTCAGGGTTGACTTGAGCTCCGGGAGTGGGGGATAAGCACGGTCTGTTCTTGATCGATATTTTATGAAAATTGTCCGCTACCTAGATGCCAATGGCACCACCCAATACGGTCACCTCAACGCAGAGGGTGCCGTCGAGCGCCTCGAGGGGGACATCTATTCTCAGCCTACCCCCACCGGGGAAATCGCGGTGGTTCAAAAGCTGCTCGCTCCGATCGAACCGAAAGCAATTCTCTGCATCGGACTGAACTACAAAAAACATGCCGCCGAAAGCGGGGCCAAGCCGCCCGAGCTTCCCATTCTCTTTGTCAAAGGAATCAACACTTTGCAAAATCCCGGCGATCCCATTGAGATCCCAACGGCGCTTCCGAGTGATGAAGTTGACTACGAATGCGAATTGGCCGTCGTCATTGGCAAGGCCTGCAAGAACGTGAAGCGGGAGAACGCGCTCGAATACGTCCTCGGCTACACCTGCGCCAACGACGTGAGTGCCCGCGACTGGCAAATCAAAAAAGGTGGCGGCCAATGGAGCCGCGGAAAGTTTTTCGACACGTTTTGTCCGCTGGGCCCCTGTCTCGTCACCACAGACGAAATCCCCAACCCCAATGCTCTGGCCATCAAGACCATCCTCAGTGGGAAAACGGTGCAAGACTGGAACACCAACGACATGATTTTTGATGTCCCCACCCTGATCGAATTTCTCAGTGGCAGCACGACGCTCCCGCCCGGCACGGTCATCCTCACCGGCACACCCCATGGAGTCGGCATGGCCGCCAAGCCCCCTCGGTGGCTGAAGCCAGGTGATTCTGTCACCATCGAAATCGAAAAAATCGGCCAATTGACCAACCCGGTCGAGCTGGAGAGTGAAAGGTGACAAGTGACAAGCGCAGCCTCCCCGCAAAGATTTCCTTTTTCTACGGGGCCATCTCCCGATTCTCTTCTCGTCATGACCCCCCGATGCCTTCGTGAAGAAATGGTCCGGGGTGGCCCTGACTGAACGAAGTGCCGCCCAGCAGCATTTTCTTGATCTTTGCGCACTCACCGGACACCCCACTCCGGCAGAGGCGGATCCAGAGGGCGAATGGTTCACCTTCGAGCGCGGGGCCGGGAAATCCGGCGGCGGCGACGGCTTTGCCGACGTCTGGAAGCGGGGCTTCTTCGCCATCGAATACAAGGGCCGTCACAAGGATCTGGATAAGGCCTGCCCGCAAATCCTGCTCTATCGGGAAGCGCTGGAAAATCCCCCCCTTCTCGCGGTCTGCGATCTCGACCGCATCATCATTCACCCCAACTTCACCGCCACTGCGAAAAAAGTTCACCTCATCGAATTGGCCGCGCTGCCGGAGCCGCGCAACCTGGAGATTCTCCGCGATTTGTTTCATGCTCCGGACAAACTTCGGCCCGGAGCCACCAGCCGGGCCATCACCGAACAGGCAGCCGCCAGTCTCGGCGAAGTGGCGCTCTCCCTCCGTGGTCGCGGACTCGAGGCCGCGCCAGTGGCCTGCTTTGTGGATCGAATCGTCTTTTGTCTCTTCGCTGAGGATGTCGCCCTCCTGCCGGACAATCTCTTTACGAATCTTTTTGCCAAAACCCATGGCGACCCGCCCCGGCTGAAAAAACTCCTCGACCAGCTTTTTCAAGCCATGGCGGAGGGTGGAGAGTTTGCGCAAACTCTTTGCCGATCGCCTCCCCGGTCAATCCGATCTTTGTTGCTATTGGTTCGAGAAGGCCCGGGCACAAATTGCGGACAAGAAATGTCAAAATGCCGGCCTCCTGGCGACCAATCAGAATCTGTCATTTTTGGGCAGTTGCAAAGGCGGCCCCTTCGATATCGTGGAAGAAGTCTCGATGGGCAATCCAAGCTCATCGGAGTCAGCAGGCAGTCTCTGATCAAGTTGTGGATCGCTGAGCGTCTCCAACAAGAACAGAAAAGCAGGAAAGAAATGCTGGCGCTTCCGGTCTCGGCGGAGCAGGCCTGAACGACTCGACCAGTCTTCAATCCGCCTTAGCGGATTTTTTGGCGTCGGGGAATCGCTTTTGCAATTCGTTGAGGGCCTTTTCGGCATCGAAGAGATTGTCCGCTTTGCGGTAGGCGTCTGCGGCGCGCCGAAGGGCGCGTGGGGTCAGTGAGGGATCGTCGTAAAGAACGCCCACGGTCATGAAGGCCCGGGCCGCGTCGGGATAGTTGCCGCGGGCAAAAGAGATTTCGCCGCTGAGGAGTCGGCCTTCGGCATTGAGGCGGCCTTCGGGTTGCAAGAGGAGGGATTCGTCGCAGAGGGCGGTGGCCTGATCGAATTCCCGTCCGGCCAGGGCGATGGCGGCCTTGGCCTGGAGGCCGCGGGAGCGGCTGCTGGGATCCCGGGCGAGCTCCAAATATCGGGCCACGATCGGGGCCGCGTCGGCATTTTTTCCCAGGCGGATCTGGGCTTCAGCCAGAGCGATGAGGGCGTCGGGGTCGGAGGCATTGGGGTCCTGGGCTACCGGGAGGAGGAATTTGACCGCGGCAGCGTAGTCGCCTTCGTCGAAACTCTGACGTCCCAGCCAGCGAGTGATTTCGGTGGGGACATTGACCTGGGGATATTTCGTGATGGTGGCGACGAGGGCCTCGCGGTCTTGGAGATAATATTGGGCGAGAACAATCCGCAGGGTGGCCCGTTCCGTGTATTGGTCCGGATCGAGTTCCCGGGCCCTTGCGAGGCTGGCCAGGGCACCCTGGTAGTCTTTGTTTTCGAAGGAGGCCCAGCCGATCCAGAAGTTGGCTTGGCCGGCGGCGGTGCTCTTCGGGTATTCCTTTAGAAGGACCTCAAACGCGGCGATCATGGCTGGGTAATCTTTTTTCTGGCCGAGAATGAGCGCCTTTTGCTGGAGGGCGAGTTCGCGTTCGGCGGCTTTTGGGTCGGCGATGAGGCGGTCGAAGTCTTTCAGCGCCGCTGCATAGTCGCCCTCTTGCTGGAGCGCGAGTCCTCTCTGGATGAGGGCAGAGGCCAGGGTCGGGCTCTGGAGATTTTTGGTGATGTATTCGGTAAACGTCTTCACCGCGCCGGGCGCATCGCCGGTCTGGGACTGACACCACCCGAGCTTGAAGAGGGCCTTTGTCTTCAAGTCATCCGAGAGTTCGGAGCTGAGAAGTTCGCCGTAGATGGGACCGGCTTCGGCGTATTTTTTATCCTTAAAGAGGGCCTCGGCCCGCAAAAGATGGACTTGGGCACGTTCTTTCGGGTTGGTGGATTCCTTGAGGAAGTTCTCAGTTTCGGCCAGCAAGTTGGGGTCGTCGAGTTGGTACATGCTGACGAGGCGTTGGAAGCGGGCATCCTGGGAGGGCGCGGCATTGGGGTATTGAATCAGAAGACGATCATAGACGGCCCGGGCGGCCCGGGTGTTTCCCGTCTGCCGGTAGGAATTGGCCGAGAGCAAAAGCATTTCGGCGGCCGCCTCGTCGGGGAGTGACTCCGGCGGGTGTTCGGCCAGGGTGGAGACTTTGTCGTAGTGTCCCAAATCGTATTGAAGCCGCATCGATCCGAGAAAAGCGACGGATTTCCATTCGTCGGATTTCTTCATTCCCAAGACGAGATCGAACAACTCGAGAGCTTTTTCTTTTTGTCCGAGTTCCACCGCGAGGGCGGCCGCCTTGACGGCGGCTTCGGCTCGGACGGAATCGGGAAGCGACGCGTCGGTGAGGGCCAGAAAGCCCCTCAGGGCTTCTTTTTTGCGGCCCGCAGAGGCATCGAATTCGGCCACCGCGAGGAGGGCGTAGTTTCGGTAGGGGTTGTCGGTTTTGACTTCAGCGACTTGGCGATAGATTTTTTCCGCCTCTTGGGTTTGTTCGAGCCGAGTGTGGCAACGGGCCAGATTGTAGAGCGCGGAAAGCCGCACTTCGTCGCTGGTGGCCTCGGTGGCCGCGAGACGGAATTGGGTCAGCGCCGGCTCGAATTTTCCCTCACTGATGAGATATTCGCCGAGCCGATAGGCCCCTGCGCCCGCAAATTCGCCTTTCTGAAACTCCCTCAGAAGGCGCTCGTAGCCATCGCGGGCGGAGGTTTCATTCCCGAGCATGCGATGGCATTCGGCCAAACGAAAGAGGGCGATGTCGCGGCCAGCGGCCTGGGGATAGACGATGAGAAATTTCTCATACTCGGTCAGGGCATAGTCATAGGTCTTCCGGGCATAGATGCTGTTGGCCAAGGCGAGCTCTCCGGCGGCGCCGTCTTCGGGCGTCTGGATGGCTGGACTGAGTCGGATGTCACCAGTTTGATCGCCGGTCGGAGCTGGGGCGACATAGATCCGGCCTTCGGGACGATAGGGGACGCCTTCGGCTCGCGCTTCTTCGGGCGTCGGAGCGGGTTCCGCGGGGGTTGCGATGGGTTGGGGATCGACCGGCAGGGCTCGGCGAATTTCGGGCGGGGTGCTGGCTGGAGCGGAGAGAACGGGAATGGCGCGCCGCACTTCCGGCGGAGTCGGTGAAACCTCCGCAATGGGGGGCGGGGTCTCCACCGGCAGGGCGCGGCGGATCTCCGGGGCGGGCGGGGTCGGACGCGAGAGGGTCGATTCAGCCCGGCGCACCTCGGGTTGCCAGGGCGATTCGGATTCGCTCTGCGCGAAAACCCATCCAGACGAGGTCAGCAGAAGTAGGATGACGATGCGGGAAGTGAACATGATGCGGGATCGGGTTGCTGGTGTTTGGTTTTCCCTCAACACTCAGCCTTCGAATCTAACCCTTTCGTCTCATTCCGGCTTGCTGGTGGCGAAGGCCACATTCCAGATGTTGGCCGCACGACAAATGTCGAGAACGGCTACTACCGAACGATAATCCGCTTGTTGATCACCCCGGAGGACGACCGCCTGATCGGGATACAATTCCGAGATTCGGGTCAAACTGGACTGCAATTCTTCCGGGGCCATGACCCGGCGATTCATGATCACCGAGCCATCGCGGCGGACGTTAAGGATGACCTCGCCGACGGGGCGGCGGTTTTCCTTGCCCTCCTTGGCGGCGGGAATCCGCACATCGATCTCGGCTTCATTGCGGGCGAAATTCCACGTCATGATGAAAAACACCAAGAGAAAGAGGAGGATGTCCACCAGGGGCGCGATCTGGAAAGCGATGCGCTCCGGGTAAACGTGGGTGCGAAAATTCATGAGCGGGGATCAGAGGGGGGTCGATTTATTCTCTTTGGACATACTGACACTGAGTTGAGCCATGAGGTGGGCGGTGGCAATTTCCGATTCCGAGATCATCGACTGGGTCCGTCCCCGAAAAAATGAATACGCCGCCATGGCCGGGATGCCGACGAGGAGTCCGGTGGCGGTGGCGATGAGGGCTTCGCCGATCCCTTGAGCCAGCAGAGTCGGGCGGGTGGCGGCGGCATCGACCGCGATGACCCCAAAGGATTGTACGATTCCCATGACCGTGCCGAGGAGGCCCAGCATGGGGGCGATGGTGCCGATATCGGCCAGGTAAGAGACTTGCTGGTTGAGAGCGCTGGCCTGACGCATTCCCTCAGTCTGGGCAATCTCCCGGGCTTCGGCCATGGTCGCGCCGGGATTTTTGGTCATAAATTCCATCACGCGACGGAGAATCCGGGCGACGGCCTCGTTGTGCCGGTTGGAAATGGCAACGAGTCCGAGATGATCGTTTTTTCGAATCAGGGCGTCGGCGGTTTCCATAAAACGCCGGGAAACCACCGCGCCGCGGCGCATCGTCAAGATATAGATGAGCACCAACATGACGGTGATCACGGAGAGGGCCGCTAGCGGAATCATCATGAGCCCACCGGCGGAGAAGACTTGCCAAAGGTTCGCCGCCTTGGCGGGAACGTCGGCGATCGCCGAAGGATCGGCGGTTTGGGCCAGAAGCGGGGCGGCGAAGAGGAGCGACGCAAGCGTCGGAAGAGCGGTTTTCATCTAGGTAATTAAAATAGTGGCTTCCCGCCGCTTCGCAAGCGTGTGCTATGATGTTCTCATGTCCGTTGACCTTCAAGCCCGCCTCCGGGACGTTCCGCATAAGCCGGGCGTCTATGTGATGCGGGACCGAATCAAACGCGTGATCTACGTGGGCAAGGCCCGTGATTTGCGCAAGCGGTTGGCCAACTATTTTACTCCTTCACGGGCCGCCCAAGCCGACATTAAGACGAGGGCCCTCATCGACAGCATTTGGGATTTTGAATGTCATCTCGTCAAAAGCGACGCGGAGGCCGTCTTGTACGAAGGCCGTCTGATCAAAGAATTTCGTCCCAAATACAACATCAGCTTCAAGGACGATAAACGCTTCCTTCTCGTGCGGGTGAACCTCCACGAGGTTTGGCCCCGCTTCCACCTCGCCCGTCTGCGCAAAGACGACGGGGCTCGCTATTTTGGGCCCTTTGCCCACAGCGGTGCTCTCCGCACTACTCTCAACGCCCTCCGCCGGAGACTAGGGATTCGTTCCTGTCTGCCCGCCGAACCAACCGAGCGTGACTATAAACATTGCCACGACGACATCATCCGAAATTGCTCCGCCCCCTGCATGGCCCGGATCACCCGAGAAGAATACCACCGCCGAGTCGCGGAAGCCTGTGAACTTCTGGATGGGCAAGCCAGTCAGATGATTGGTCAGGTCGAAGAGGAGATGAAAAAAGCGGCCGAAAAACTAGATTTCGAAAAGGCGGCCCAACTTCGAAACCTCCTTGAGGACCTCAAAAAAACGACCAAACCCATGACCCGGTTTACCCGCAAGACCCTGCCTTCCGCGATTCATCCCGCGGAGGACTTGGCCGCCTTGGCGGAGGCTCTGCAACTGGGTGCCCCACCCCGGATCATGGAGTGCTTCGACATTTCAAATATTTCCAACACCCACATCGTGGCCAGCATGGTCCGGTTTAAGGACGGAGTTCCCGACCGCGACGGCTACCGCCGCTATCGCATTCGGGGGACGTCGAATCAAAACGACTTTGCCAGCATGGCCGAGGTGGTCCGGCGTCGGTATAGCCGGGTTTTGCGCGAAAGCGGGCCGAAGAGAGATGAACTTGCCCCTCCAACGCACGCATCGGTTGCGGAGGGGCAAGTTCCACCTTGCCCGGCTTTGGACTCGGACGGATTGCAAATTTCGGAAGTCGATTATGGACCGGAATATTCACAGGACGAGCCAACTTCCGCCTTCCCACTTCCCGCCTTGCCCGATTTGATCATTGTGGATGGCGGTAAGGGCCAGCTTTCCAGCGCCTGCAAGGAACTCCAGACTCTGGGACTTTTTGAGATTCCCATCATTGGGCTGGCCAAGGAATTTGAGGAAATTCACCGTCCGGGTCGCCCCCTCCCAGTCATTCTTTCGGAAGACAATGGCGCTTTAAAGCTCCTTCAGCGGATCCGCGATGAGGCCCATCGTTTCGCCAATGGCTTCCACAGCCTCCTGCTGAAAAAACGCATGAGCGAAAGTCTCCTCGATGATATTCCGGGTGTGAGCGAAAACCGCAAAAAAGCTCTGCTGACGAAATTCGGATCCGTCGAGCGGATCAAAAAACTCCCCGCCGCTACCCTAGCCGAAGTCCGCGGGATCAGCCCGAGGTTGGGCGAAGAAATTGTGGAGTATTTGACCGCGGCCTCACGCCGGAAGGCAGGTTGAGCCGGGACTGCTGCTGCGCCAAAATTTCTTCGCGCATAAGCTTCCGGGTAGAGCCATCCGTTGCCGAACGCCTCCCCCACAGACCCGTACGAACCCAATTAAGGCATACGGTTCCTCAGATCAGGAAAAGGGATTGCCCCCACTCCATACCACCCACAGTATGATCCGCATTCTCAATGACCGATGATCCTCAATGGTTTTGTCTGCACACGCGGCCAAAAAACGAAAATCTGACCTGCCAATTTCTTCGCAACGACATCGAGGCTGAAATATTTTGCCCATTTATCCGGTTCCAGAGAGCTCGTCGTACGGGCAAGGCCTGGGTCACTGAAGCGATGTTTCCAGGCTATGTCTTCGCTCGTTTTTCCTATCCCGCCCTGCATCGTCAGGTTCAAGCCACGCGCGGCGTAGTAAAAATCGTTCGATTTGGGCACCGCACTGCGATTGTGCCTGATGAAATCATCGCCGCGCTGCGAGGCTCTCTCCAGGACGAACAAACCATCGTGATTGAGGCGGGGATTCAACCTGGTGAAGAGGTCAATTTGGTCGAGGGCCCCTTTCGCGGTCTTCGCGCCATCGTGACCAAGATTCTCCCCGCAAAGGATCGAATTGCCGTTCTTTTGGAGCTCCTCGGGATCGAACGGGAAGTGGAAGTCCCCATTTACTCGGTTCTTCCGGATACGGTGCATCCGCTGATTCGCCAAAAGTCCTGACGCAATACTCTCGTCGACGCAATTTCTGGCGCTTAATCGCAGGACGACCTCAGGGTGATCTCGGGCGAGCAAGGTGGAACCTGTCCCTCCACCAAAATTTCTACTCTCATTCTTCGACAGATCATCGTGGTCTCATCCAGCACTTCGAGTGTAAAAAAAATGCCCCGTCACTGGTTTCCCAGTGACGGGGCAAAAACTCTGGCAACGACCTACTCTCGCACAAGCTATACAAGCACTACCATCGGAGCTATGATGTTTCACTTCCGTGTTCGGGATGGGAACGGGTGGGGCCACCATGCAAGGATCACCAGACGATTGGAAACATTTCTCTTTCCAAGGTGTCTGGTGACACCATTTCAGTTACCAGTCTATCAAAAGAGCAATGCTCTCTGACAACCGCATGCATGGCAAATTTTTACAACTTTTTCAACTTGGAATCCACTTGATTCGAAGAAATATAAAAAGCCGAACGAACATTAGTAATCCTGAGCTCAACACATTACTGTGCGTATACCCGAATCCTATCAACGTGGTGGTCTTCCACGGTTCTTCAGGGAGAATTCATCTTGGAACAGGCTTGGCGCTTAGATGCTTTCAGCGCTTATCCTTTCCGGACATAGCTACCCGGCACTGCCGTTGACACGACAACCGGAACACCAGTGGTCCGTCATTTCCGGTCCTCTCGTACTAGGAAATGAACCCCTCAATTCTCCTGCGCCCACAGTGGATAAGGACCGAACTGTCTCGCGACGTTCTGAACCCAGCTCGCGTACCACTTTAACCGGCGAACAGCCGGACCCTTGGGACCTTCTTCAGCCCCAGGATGTGATGAGCCGACATCGAGGTGCCAAACCCTGCCGTCGATATGAGCTCTTGGGCAGGATCAGCCTGTTATCCCTAGCGTACCTTTTGTCCTTTGAGCGATAGCAATTCCATATTAAACTACCGGATCACTTGGACCTACTTTCGTATCTGCTCGACTTGTAGGTCTCGCAGTTAAGCTGGCTTATATCCATGTACTCGTCACCTGATTACCAACCAGGTTGAGCCAACCTTCGTAATCCTCCGTTACTTTTTGGGAGGACACCGCCCCAGTGAAACTGACCGGCTGCCAGGGTCTCACGCCCAGATAATGGGTCGTGGTTAGATGTCTCAATTTTAAAGGGTGGTGTTTCATTGTCGGCTCATCATTCCCCTAAAGAAATGAATCAAAGCCTACCACTTACGCTAAGCATTAAAATCGAAACAACAGTGACAGCGTACAGTAAAGGTGCATAGGGTCTTTCCGTCCTACTGCGGGCAGGCGGCATCTTCACCGCCAATACAACTTCGCTGAGCTCCTCGTTGAGACAGCGGTCAACTCGTTACACGATTCGTGCAGGTCGGAACTTACCCGACAAGGAATTTCGCTACCTTAGGACCGTTATAGTTACGGCCGACATTCACCGGGACTTAGGCTCAGAGCTTCGCCCGAAGGCTAACCCCTTACCGTAATCTTTCGGCATTGGTCACGTGTCACACCCTATACGTCGTCTTACGACTTAGCAGAGTGCTGTGTTTTTGTTAAACAGTCGGTTGACCCATTTCACTGCGACCCATTGCTGGGCACCCCTTCTTCCGAAGTTACGGGGCTAGATTGCCGAGTTCCTTAACGAGGTTTCACTCACGCGCCTTGGCACACTTATGCCCACCCACCTGTGTCGGTTTACGGTACGGACGCCTTAGTATACACTGAAGCTTTTCTTGGCTGATTGTTTAAAGAATCCGCTTTGGCCGAAGCCTCCACGTCCCCCTGCGGGACCGTCACTTTCAGTCGACGGCTCTTCTCCCAACCAGCGTCCCTTCAGATTAAATTTCGGCGGCGCAGGAATATTGACCTGCTTTCCATCGTCTACGCCCTTCGGCCTCGACTTAGGATCCGGCTAACCCTGGGAGGACGAACCTTCCCCAGGAAACCTTGGGTTTACGGCGACCCGGGATCAAACCGGGTTTATCGCTACTCATGTCTGCATTCTCACTTCTCAACACTCCACAGTCCATTACCAGCCTGCTTCAATGCGTTGAGAACGCTCTCCTACCACGCCCAATAAATTGGACATCCAGAGCTTCGGTATAACGCTTATCGCCAATCATTTTCGGCGCAAAAACACTCGATGAGTCAGCTATTACGCACTGTTTAAACGGTGGCTGCCTCTAAGCCAACGTCCTCATTGTCTATGTGTCTTCACATCCTTTCCACTAAACGTTATTTAGGCACCTTAGCTGCTGATCTGGGTTGTTTCCCTCTCGACCGTGCAGCTTATCCCACACGGACTGCCTCCCTTGTTACACCCTGCGGTATTCGGAGTTTGATTGAATTCGATACCCTGGTATGGGCTCTAGTTCATCCAGTGCTCTACCTCCGCAGGTCAGCACAAGAGGCTCTACCTCAATAGATTTCGGAGAGAACCAGCTATCTCGGGGTTTGATTAGTCTTTCGCTCCTACCTACAACTCATCCGGGAATTTTTCAGCATTCATCGGTTCGGTCCTTCACGACGTTTTACCGTCGCTTCGACCTGGTCATAGGTAGATCACCTCCGCTTCGGGTCTAATACCAGCACCTAATCGCCCTATTCGGACACGCTTTCGCTTCGCCTGCGCCCCAGAAGGGCTTAGACTTGGCACTGACATTAACTCGCAGACTCATTAAGCAAAAGGCACGCCATCACCCTTTCGGGCTCTGACACCTTGTAAGCACATGATTTCAGGAACTATTTCACTCCGCTCACAGCGGTTCTTTTCACCTTTCCCTCGCGGTACTTGTTCACTATCGGTCACCAACTAGTATTTAGCCTTACGCCATGGTCGGCGTGGATTCATGCGACGTTTCACGTGTGACGCATTACTCAGGAAATCCCTAGGCGTGCTTTGGTTTTCGGTTACTGGCCTTTCACCATCTATGGAGCGACTTTCCATCCGCTTCACCTAACCTCCACACTGCCATATTGGGCTCCTACAACCCCGGGGTGCAAGCACCCCGGTTTGGGCTCTTCCGCTTTCGCTCGCCACTACTTACGGAATCTCTTCGATTTCTTTTCCTCCGCTTACTGAGATGTTTCACTTCAGCGGGTATTGCTTCCACGAGCTATGTATTCACTCGGGGATGATCCGGTATTAACCGGAACGGGTTATCCCATTCGGACATCCACGGGTCAGGGCCTATTTGCGGCTCACCGTGGCTTAACGCAGCTTATCACGTCCTTCATCGCCTGTTGGTACCAAGGCATCCATCATGCGCTCTTAGTAGCTTTTATTCTTCGTTATTTGAAATTTTCTCCGTGCATTACCAGGTGACCGAGGTCATCTAGCAACACGCAGATTCAGCAAATTGTTGAAGTTGTATTTGTATTTGCCTTGCATGCGGATGTCAAAGAGCAGATTCGGCGCATTTGCGCCGAAAGTTTTGAGGCCTGTTTGTTTAAAAACGGCGACAAAATTCAAAATGTGTTTTTTACAGTCTAATTCCCCTTGGGAATCGCTTCAGATGATCTGGTGGGCCTGATAGGACTCGAACCTATGACCCTGCGCTTATCAAGCGCATGCTCTAACCAACTGAGCTACAGGCCCGAATGCGAGCAGAAGCTCGCAATTTCAAATTTGAAATTTGAAATTTGAGATTGATCCGGCTTCGCCGGATTTGGAGGCACGGGGATTCGAACCCCGGACATCCAGCTTGCAAAGCTGGCGCTCTACCAACTGAGCTATACCCCCGGGAGCGGGAGCGTTCAGTGGCCTCGTTTTCTGTCTTCAGGTTCTGATGAAGACTGCTGGACCTGCTCGGGCGAAGCCCAAAAGGCCAGGCTTTCAATCACTGAACACTGAAAACTGGGACCAAAGGCCATATTTATCTAATTCAGCAAACACTGGATAGTGCGTTCCTTCCGTTCTGACCTAGAGAGCTTTCGGCCCCTAGGATTTAAACCCCACTTGCGTGGGATCAGACTGACCATGTTCCAATCCGAGGATTGAAAGTTAGGCCTTTCTCCTTAGAAAGGAGGTGATCCAGCCGCAGGTTCCCCTACGGCTACCTTGTTACGACTTCATCCCAGTTACCGCTCATAGCGTAGGACGCTGCCTCCTTGCGGTTAGCGTACGTACTTCGGCTACAAACGACTCCCATGATGTGACGGGCGGTGTGTACAAGGCCCGGGAACGTATTCACGGCGCCAAGTGCTGATGCGCCATTACTAGCGATTCCGGCTTCATGGAGTCGAGTTGCAGACTCCAATCCGAACTGGGCCCAGTTTTAGAGATTTCCTCCACCTTGCGGATTCGGTTCATTCTGTACTGGGCATTGTAGTACGTGTGCAGCCCTGGCCGTAAGGGCCATGCTGACTTGACGTCATCCCCACCTTCCTCCCCGTTTCACAGGGCAGTCTGTCCAGAGATCCCTTTCGGGCAACTGGACACAGGGGTTGCGCTCGTTGCGGGACTTAACCCAACATCTCACGACACGAGCTGACGACAGCCATGCAGCACCTGTGCAAATTCTCAGTATTGCTACCAAGTCGCTGGCTTTCACCAACTTAGAGATGCATGTCAAGGCCAGGTAAGGTTCTTCGCGTTGCATCGAATTAAGCCACATACTCCACCGCTTGTGCGGGCCCCCGTCAATTTCTTTGAGTTTTAATCTTGCGACCGTACTTCCCAGGCGGCACGTTTAACGCGTTAGCTCCGGCACGGACAGGGTCTGAACCTGCCCACACCAAACGTGCATCGTTTACTGCCAGGACTACCGGGGTATCTAATCCCGTTCGCTCCCCTGGCCTTCGTGCCTCAGTGTCAGGAATTGCCCAGAGAGTCGCCTTCGCAACTGGTCTTCCTCATGATATCTACGCATTTCACTGCTACACCATGAATTCCACTCTCCTCTACAATCCTCTAGCAATATAGTATCCAATGCCGTTTCGGGGTTGAGCCCCGAGATTTCACACCAGACTTATATCGCCACCTACGCACCCTTTACGCCCAATGAATCCGAACAACGCTTGAGACCTCTGTATTACCGCGGCTGCTGGCACAGAGTTAGCCGTCTCTTCCTCTTGCGGTACTATCACTTTCTTGTTCCCGCATGACAGGAGTTTACGACCCGAGGGCCTTCATCCTCCACGCGGCGTCGCACCATCAGGGTTTCCCCCATTGTGAATGATTCTCGACTGCTGCCACCCGTAGGTGTCTGGACCGTGTCTCAGTTCCAGTGTGGCTGATCGTCCTCTCAGACCAGCTACCCGTCATAGCCATGGTGGGCTTTTACCCCGCCATCAAGCTGATAGGCCGCGAGTTCATCAAGAAGCGCCTTACGGCTTTAGCTTTTTCTCCATTCGAAGAATAGCCACATGCGGTATTAATTCGCCTTTCGGCGAGCTATCCCCCACTTCTCGGCAGATTACTCACGTGTTACGCACCCGTCCGCCACTAAACCAAGCCAGTATTACTACCGATTTGGTTCCGTTCGACTTGCATGTCTTATCCACGCCGCCAGCGTTCGTTCTGAGCCAGAATCAAACTCTCCGTGGAAAGCTTGTCTCACCCGCTAAAGGTGAGAAAGTTCAGGCATTCATATCGCAATCCCCTGTGAGACAGGAAATTGCGACAGGCCGTCAAATAATTAATCAAAACTGACGAAAGAACGCACTATCCAGCATTTGCTGAATGTGTGTTTTGCTGTATAAAAACATTCTGAATTTTGCCATGCCGGCAAAAACAGAATCAGGCTATCAAATATCTATGCTCAACAGGTCTTTACCAGATCTTCCGGGATTTGCTTCAAATGAACGAAGCGCTTCACGAAATATCCGCTTTAGCAACCTGCGAGAACTTTTCCCCGTAGTCGATGTATTTGTCGAACGGGATGATTAGAATATCCACGGCAGCGAATTGGTCAATGCCTTTTCTCATTTTTTTGAAAATATTTCCGGGAGGGGCTTAAAAGAGGAAACCACTTGACATCGCAAGTATTCGCAGGTTCTCAAATTTCCCTGTAAAACAGATGATCTAATGATGGATGTCGTCGAAACACGGTCTCTCCAGAGACCCCTTGCGAAGAAAAATGTTTTTTGGGAACTTTGCCGAATTTCTTTCACAAAACACGAAATCCGCTGCGAAACCCACAAATTCTGACCCTGATATTTGTGTTTTAAGGCGGCAAAACGGTTCATTTTCCGTAAATCTTCCCGCAAAAAATGAAAAGCACTCGGATATTTGATGCTCCCTCCGCCTTTCTTACCCGGTTCTCCGGGTCTCATTCCCAGCGTGGACGCCATCCTCCCTCGGCCCGGATCTTATTGATGCCCACCGGGTCGCCTAGGCTCCAGAGCCCATCCGCGGAGAAATGCTCCCTCCGTCGAACCCACCGGATACCTGCTTCACCTCTTGCTTCCGTGGCGTTCGACGGCGTGACAGGCTTTCTCGGCCGTGCGCTTTCCCATGAGAGGAGGAAGCGGCAAACGTTACAGACTTGTCACAAACCATCCTTTGGCCTTTGAGTCGAACCCGGCTTTGTTGAACGCGTAACAACCAACCTACAAATAAATGAAAACACCAACTCTTCTCACTCTTGCCGCCTCGGCTGTTCTCACAGCTACCGCGATGGGCCAGCAACTTTCCGGCGCCGGCGCCAGCTTCCCGGCTCCTCTCTATCAACGTTGGGCGGCCGAGTTCGCCCAGGCCCATCCCGACATCCTGGTCAACTATCAGTCGATCGGCTCAGGCGCCGGGGTGAAACAATTCACCCAAGGCACCGTCGATTTCGGCGCCAGCGATGCGGCCATGAATGACGAGGACATCGCCAAGGTGACCAAAGGGGTCGTCATGCTTCCGGTCACGGCGGGCAGCATTGTGCTTGGGTACAACCTACCCGGCGTGCCTCATTTGAAGCTTTCCCGCGAAGCGCTCATCGGCATCTTTATGGGCACGGTGGTGAAATGGAATGATCCTCTCCTCGTTAAGGACAACCCGGGCGTCACCCTGCCATCGACCTCCCTTAATGTGGCCAAACGCTCGGACGGAAGTGGTACCACCTTCGTCTTCAGCAAGCACCTTTCGGCCATCAGCCCGAAGTTTGATGAAGAAATCGGGGTGGATAAATCTTCCGACGCCTGGCCCGTCGGAGTCGGAGGCAAGGGCAATGAAGGAGTTACTTTCCTCATCCAACAGGGCGAAGGCACCATCGGGTATGTAGAATACGGATACGCCGTTCACAATAAAATCACCATGGCCAGCCTGGAAAACCAGAGCGGCAACTTTGTCCAACCGACGGCGGAAAGCTGCGCTGCGACACTCGCCTCTGTGGTCCTCCCGGAAAATCTCCGGATTTGGCCTGCAGACCCCACCGGAGCCGACGACTACCCGATTGTCACCTTCACTTGGCTGCTTCTCTATAAGAAGTATGACGATGCCGCCAAACTCACGGCCTTGAAGGCGTTTGTGAACTACGGCCTCACCGACGGACAAAGTTTCGCCGGCGACCTGGGTTACATTCCGCTTCCAGCCTCCGTGGTCGCAAAGTGCCAGGCGGCCCTGCAGACCATCAACTAATCCGTCCACCCAACCCTTTTCCGGTCCACGCCCATGAATACGCCTCTCGTCCCCTCATCTCCGGAGGAACCTGAGGCCCCGCATCGCGGCGTAGACATCTTCCGGGTCTTCTGCCAGGTGGCGGCGGTTGCAACCGTCGCCACTTTGGCTTGGATCCTCTATCAAATCACCGAGCAGGCGTGGCCTGCGATTCAGGAGTTTGGGTTCAGTTTTGTCACCGGTTCGAAGTGGCTGCCCAACCGGGACACCTTCGGGGTTCTCCCTTTTCTTGTGGGTACGGCGGTCAGTTCCTTCATTGCCCTGCTCTTTGCCCTTCCGCTCGGTCTGGCCGTGGCCATTTTTCTGAGCGAAGATTTTCTCCCTCCCGCCGTCCGGCAGGTCGTCCGCTTCACGGTCGAAATGCTCGCCGCCATCCCCAGTGTCGTCTACGGCCTTTGGGGCATTTTTATTGTCATCCCCATGATCCAGACCTTCGGCCAATGGGCCGTGAAGGCCTTCTCCGAGACGTGGGTCATCCCTGGCGTGAATGGAGGACCTGATACGTACCAAGGCATCCCCGTTCTCGAAACCCTTTTCGGAGCGCCCGCCTATGGCAACAGTATGTTGACCGCCAGCTTAGTTCTGGCCCTGATGATTCTTCCCACCATCACAGCCATTTCCAGGGCGTCGCTGGTCGCGGTGCCAGGCACCCTGCGCGAAGGAGCCTACGCGCTTGGTTCCACCCGCTGGGAAGCCATCTTTGGAGTCATTCTCCCCACCGCCGCTCCCGGCATTGTCGCCGCCACCATCTTGGCCCTCGGTCGGGCCATGGGTGAAACCATGGCCATCGCGATGTTGATCGGTAATAGCTCACGGCTGACATGGTCCCTGCTTTCACCAGGCGGCACCCTCGCGAGCCTCTTGGCCAATCAATTCGGCGAAGCCTCCGGCCTACAAGTCAGTTCGCTCATGTTCGCTGCCCTTCTCCTCGTAATTCTCACCCTCTTTGTCAACCTGATCGGGGAATCTATTTTGCGTTACACCCAACGTCGAACCGCCGGCATCCGCTAAGATTTTCATGAGCCCTCTCACCGCACCACCAGAAACCCTCTCGTCCCCACTGGGCCCGGGAGGTTTCCGCTTCCGGGCCTTCAGCAACAAGCTCCTCAATGTCCTCTGTGTCGGGCTGGCTTTTCTGACCCTCATCCCGCTCCTTTCCATCATCTATCTCGTCCTCAAGAACGGCCTTCCCCTTTTGAGTCTGAGCATCTTTACCGAGCTGCCACCTGCCGCCGGAATGAAGGGCGGCGGTTTTGGCAATGCCTTGGTGGGAACACTCTTCATGGTCGGCATCGCTGTCGTTTTGGCGGCACCATTTGGCATTCTTTCCGCCATCTATATCAACGAATACGCCCCCACCTCTCGTCTCTCCCATACCGTTCGTTTTGTGGCCAAGCTCCTCACCGGGATTCCCTCCATCATTTGCGGAATGTTTGCTTACGCGGTGATGGTTTTGCCGAAAACCGGTTGGTTCGCCTGGATGCCAAGCGGCTTCTCCGCCTGGGCGGGCGGGTTTGCCCTCGCGATTCTCATTTTGCCCACCATTTTGCTCACCGCTGAACAAGCTCTTATGGGTGTCCCCAAGGCCCATCGCGAAGCCTCCTACGGGCTCGGGGCCACGACCTTTCAGACCATTTGGAGGGTGGTCCTCCCCGATAGTTTGTCGGCCGTCATGACCGGAGTCATGCTGGCCGTCGCCCGGGCCGCCGGCGAGACCGCCCCCCTGATCTTCACCGCCCTCTTTAGCCAGTATTGGATCCAGTCGCTCAATGAACCGACCGCCTCCCTGTCCGTCTTGATTTACAACTTTTCCACCCTCCCCTTCGAACATCAGGTGCAAATGGCTTGGACCGCATCGTTGGTGCTGGTGATTTTGGTCACCCTCGCTAACATTTCCGCCCAAGTCGTCTTCCGAAAGAAATAACGACCCATGATTGCCTCCATGCCGACATCTTCAACCCATCCGGCCAGCTCGGCGCCTCCCCTGCAGAGAGCTGATATCCTCAAGGCCCTGAATTTTAATTTTTTCTACGGAAAAAAACAGGCCCTCTTTGACATCAACATGGACATCCCTGAGCGGCAGGTGACCGCGCTGATCGGGCCCTCCGGGTGCGGGAAGTCCACTTTATTGCGGAACTTCAACCGCATGAACGAATTGATCGACGGCATCCGCCACGAAGGCGACATCCAACTCAATGGTCGCAGCATCTACCACCGTTCGGTGGAAGTCATTTCCCTCCGCCGTCGCATTGGGATGGTCTTTCAAAAATCGAATCCCTTTCCCAAATCGATTTACGAAAACGTCGTTTATTCCCTGCGGATTTCCGGCGTTCGCAGCAAGTCCACTTTGGACGAGGCCGTCGAACGCAGCCTCCGGGGGGCCGCCCTCTGGGAAGAAGCGAAAGACCGCCTCCATGAAAGCGCCCTGGGACTCTCCGGAGGCCAAATGCAACGTCTCTGCATCGCCCGGGCTATCGCCAATCAACCCGAAATCCTCCTCATGGACGAGCCCTGCTCCGCCCTTGACCCCATCGCCACGGCCAAAGTCGAGGACCTCATCCACGAACTCAAACGCCAGTTCACCATTGTCATCGTCACCCACAACATGCAGCAGGCTACCCGGTGCTCGGATCGCACGGCCTTCTTCTATTTGGGAAAATTGATTGAATTCGACGACACCCAGAAGATTTTTTCCAATCCCGGCGAACAACAGACCGAGGACTACATCACCGGCCGCTTCGGTTGAGAAGGAGACCTCACGCAAAGGCCGCAAAGGTCGCAAAGGGAGAGGCAGGAACAAAAGCCAAAAAACAAGATTTTATAAAAGTCCCCTTCCCCTTCTTAGAAACGTTCGCGTGAGGCAAACAAAAGAACCCAAAATTTATGAACATTTCCTTTCCATCCTTTCCATCCTTTGCGTGAGGCCAATAATTCCAAAATCCATGAAGCCGACCCATATTCTTTCCAATTTTGAAGAAGCGCTGCGCGAACTTCGCAACGATGCCCTCATGATGGCCAGCCTGACCGAACGCAACCTCGACAATGCCCGCAAAGGTCTCTTCGAGCGCGACGAAGACTGGTGCAACACCGTCATCGCCGACGATGAGGAAATCGACACCCTGGAGGTGCAAATCGACCGCGATGGCATTAATGTCATGCTCCGCTTCCATCCTTTGGCCTCAGATATGCGAGATGTCATCTCGACGATGAAACTCAGCGTCAACCTAGAGCGCATCGCCGATCAGGCGGTCAGCATCGCCCGCCGGAGCCGAAAACTCATCGCCCGCCCCGAAGTGGCCGAAACCGCCCTTCTCCAACCCATTTTCAACTTCGCCGGAACCATGGTGAAAGACGCCATTCATGCCTTCGCCAATGGCAACACCGCCATCGCCCGCGAACTCAAGGAACGCGATCGCGATCTGGACGAGATGAATCGCTCTTTCGCGGAAAAAATGACCGACCGCATGAGCAAAAATGTGGAACTCATTCCCAGCTACATGGACCTCATTTTTATTGCCCGCTTCCTCGAACGGGTTGGCGATCAAGCCAAAAACATGGGCGAAGACACCGTCTATGCAGTCAGCGCAGAGGACACCCGCCACACCGGTCCCGCGGTGGGATAAGCCTGAGCCGGAATTAAGCCCCTGCCGACAATGCAAAAGGAGTGGAAGAGCCTCCTCCAAGAAACAGTCCCTTTCCCGGCGCAAAAATCCATTGCCCGTCCGGAAGCCCCTCAAACCACCATGGCAGCCTTCTCGGATTGGCAGGGGAGTTCTCCCCAAACAATAGTTTTCTTGGCGGCCATTTTCAAAAACCGCCGTTGCTCCGCATCGAGTCGGACCGGAGGATTCAGCCAAGTGATCGAATAGGGCTCCGGGAATGTTTCTCCGGCAGGGATCGGGGCCGGACCGGACAAAGCAATTTCGGTTAGTGATCGAGCCAGCCTCCCCGGTCGACTCTCCCATCCGGCCAAATCCCACCAACTCACCCAAAGCCAAGAACCCCGCCCCCAGAGCAACCACAAATCCAAACACGGCAAAATCGAAGTGAAAGCATTCTCTTTTTCCGATTCATCCACGACGTGTTCAGTCATCTTATCCAACCGGACCAACGGGAATGATTAAAAACCGGGTGCAAAAGAGTGGCCGCGGCGTCCGGCCTGGACTTGATGGACCCCAGACCATGATTTCAGCCGCGGCAATTTCTGCATTCGGCGCAAACTGAGTCATTTTGATCTCTGCAAACATATTGGTCACCGACGCTAGACAAAAAAGCTAATCCCTTAGTCGATAATTTTCGTAAATCCATCATTTTCGGTCAACTTCCGCTCGACCTGTCAGACTTTCAAATCAAATGGCCCCCGGATTAAATTTTTCTCCAATACGGATCTGCCGATCCTGTCCCGCATCCGTAATTACCAGCCGCTCGTCTACAAGACCATCGCCATTCCAATCAAAAACCTCGCTGCCGTCGGGCGGTGTCATATTCCACTCGATTTCTCCGCCTTCTTTTAGAGTGACGACCATAAGACGATCGCCCTTCTTCCAAACTACAATATTCGTTTCATTCTCTTCCCCTCGATCTCCTCGCGCCATCACTTGATACATCGCTCCCGCATATTCAAGCCGAACTTGCCTCGCCATTTCATCGAAATTCGCGCAGGCCTCCTTCTTCATTTCAATAAAACATGACTGACTCCTTTAGCGCTTTAGCGGCTTCGCCGTTGAAGTTTGTTTAGGAAGTCGCACGCCGCTGACGACGTTTTGCGGGCGGCTTTTCCTGAGGAACCGCAGGCTTATCTTTGGCCAGAAACCGCCGGAAAGCCGTTAGTGTTTCGGCGCTAACGTGATGCTCAATCCCTTCTGCATCCGCTTCGGCTGTGGGCGAAGAAATCCCCAACGCCTTGAGAAATGCGGTCACCGTCTCGTGACGGGCCTTGGCCGTGACGGCAAGTTTACGCCCGGCTTCAGAAAGAAATATCGACCGATAGGGCTCGGTGGTTACGAGCTGATTCCGCTGGAGGCGTTCGACCGTTCGGATGACGGTGACGTGCGTCACGCCAAGCATTTTGGCCAGATCGGTAGCTCGCGCTTCGCCACGGGTCGCGATCAGTTCAGCAATCGCCTCCACATAGTCCTGCGCCCTTTCCTGGGCGTGTTGCTGTCTCGTCCGTTTTTGATAGACGGCCGTAGCCACGACCGAACTGCCCGCGGATGAGTTTGCCGGAGAAGATTCGGAGTTGGTCGAATGACGAGGCATAAGATTGCTTCGCAAAAAAAAAGCCTCTTGACAACCTTACAGATCACTTTGTAGCAATGCCTACACCTTATGGTGTTAGCTTCATTTTTCGGAAGAAATGTAGAGACCATGGGCAATTCTTACCTGAACAAAAATCAATTCGATGAAATTAGCCCAACATTTCGCTGCGAGCGGGATCGCCCTATCTCTTTTCATCGTCAATCTTAAAGCCGTCGCACCGGTGGGGTCGGTCAATGCTGATGCCGATGTTCCGGTCGGTCAGAGTCCCGCCGAACTCGTGTTCGAAGACGAACAGGATAGCAACCAGATCAACCTGGCAGGACCGTGGCGGGCATGGGACACTGCGACTGGAAACTGGGCCGGAGTCAGAGAGACCCTTCTTGATCATGGCATCATTTTGTTTGGAGGGTTTGCCACCGAGGTCTGGGGAAATACGACCGGCGGGATTGGCCCCGGCGCGGTTTCCACCAGCTTGTTTGATTTTGGAATCGAGATCGACCTGGAAAAGCTCGTCGGGTGGGAGGGAGCCACTGTTTACAACTCCTGGTTTGCCCCGATGGGAAGAGACGTTTCTTCCGAATACGTGGGAAATCTCTTCACGGTCAGCAATGCGGCTGCCCTCAATTCGCTCTATCTTTACGAGTTCTGGTTCCAGCAGACTTTTCTGAGCGAGGCGATTTCGATCCGACTGGGCCAACTCGCCGCCGATACCGAATTTGCCAGCAGTGACTATGGGTCGCTTTTTATCAACGCCACCTTCGGTTGGCCATCCTTCCTATCCGAGAATATCCCCAGTGGGGGGCCCACCTTCCCCAAAGGGACATTGGGAGTCCGCCTGGCACTGAATCCGACCGATTGGTTCACCTTTCAGACGGCGATCTTCCAGGGTGATCCGTTTGACGACACCATCAATCGCCATGGATTCCGTTGGCGCCTCGACAGCGAGATCGGCGCTTTCGGAATCAGCGAAGGGCAAGTCCGGTGGAACTCCAGCGAGAAAGCGACCGGGCTGCCCGGCCAGATCAAAATTGGTTCCTGGTATCACACCGCGAGCTTTGCAAGTGCCGATCCCGAGTCATCGAATATCTACCGCGGCAATTACGGCTTCTATGGTGTCATCGACCAGCTGCTTTACCGGGAACCCAGCCAGGCCAGTGGTCCTTCGGCCACGTTGTCCGCAAACGGCCAACCGATCGTCACCAAGGATATCGTCGCTTCTGAGAAATCGGATCAAGGCCTGGGGGCATTCGGTCGGATCAGTGTCAATCCGCAGGACCGCAATTTCATTGCTTTTTACTTTGACACCGGACTGACCTACAAAGGGCTGATTCCGTCGCGTGATGGCGATACGATCGGACTCGCCTTTGCCTACGGCCAAGTGACACGCGGCGCGGCCGAAGGGCTTCTGGCCGATGGATCAAGAGGAGTGGGTGCTGAGATGGTCCTTGAAACCACCTACCAGTGCCAAGTCACTCCATGGCTGACGGTGCAGCCGAACATTCAATATATCATCAATCCCGGCGCGACGCAGGATTATCCCAATGCGCTTGTCGTCGGATTCCGAGCTTCCGTGACATTCTAAAATTATTCCAATTCGTAGGCCGGAAAGGGCGGCCGGGGGACAGGAGCTCCCCGGCGGCCCGATGAGTCGCAAACCACAATTTTAAAAGGATTTCTGCTCGGCGAGCGTCCACCATGGCACCCGATGAGAAATGCTTTTGACAACTTGATCCTTTAAATCCACCTTTCACCAATCATGTATCTTCTGCTACATGTTTGAGTGATGGTGACAAATCTGCCTCTGAGCAATCCGGGGAGGAACCCAAACCCGCAGGAAAAACACACCAAGAAAAAACCACCAGATGAAATTAAGAACACTGATTGCCGCTTCGTTGCTGACATGCACCACCGTCTACGCAGCGGAAAAACCCAAACGTGTCCTCACATCCTTCACCATCATTCAGGATATGGCGCAAAATGTGGCCGGGGACAAAGCGATCGTGGAATCTATCACTAAGCCTGGGGCGGAGATCCACGAATATGAGCCCACTCCCCTCGACATCGTGAAGGCGCAAAGCGCCGACCTTGTCCTCTGGAATGGGATGGGACTTGAGCGATGGTTCGAAAAGTTCTTCAAAAACGTCCAGGGGGTTCCCAGCGTGATTCTGACCGAAGGGATCGAACCGATGAGCATCTCGGAAGGACCCTATGACGGAAAGCCGAATCCGCATACCTGGATGTCTCCAGCCAACGCCATCATTTATGTCGAGAACATCCGGAAAGCCCTCGTGCAACTCGACCCGACCAACGCGGACACCTACAACGCGAACGCCGCAACCTACACGAAAGAGCTTAAGATCATCGACGAGCCGGTGCGCGAAAAATTGGCCCGGATTCCGGAAGGCGAGCGCACGCTGGTCTCCTGTGAGGGCGCGTTTTCCTACCTCCTCCGCAATTACGGCATGAAGGAACTCTACCTCTGGCCGGTCAACGCCGACGAAGAAGGCACCCCGCAGCAGGTCCGCCGCGTCATTGAGACAGTGCGGGAACAAGATATCCCCGTCGTCTTCAGCGAAAGCACGATCAGCCCGAAGGCCATGCTACAAGTCGCCAAGGAAACCGGTGCAAAGTATGGAGGTGTGCTCTACGTCGATTCCCTCACAACCGAGGATGGCCCGGCGCCAACCTATCTCAAGCTGCTCCAATACAACGCGGATCGCATCGTCGAAGGCTTCGGGAAAGATTGAGAATATTCGGCGGAGCGCCGGTGCTCCCCGGACTGAGGAAAAGCCCAACCAAAACAACCCAATGTCTAAAGATGAAAAGCTTCTCGACGTGAATGTTCGAGACGTGACAGTGACTTACAATAACGGCCACACCGCACTCCACGATGCGTCTTTCCATCTCAAGCACGGCTCGATTTGTGCGCTTGTCGGCGTGAATGGCAGCGGGAAATCGACACTTTTTAAAGCGATTATGGGATTTGTCCGACCCTCGAAGGGATCGGTCACCATCGACGGACGGCCGGTGAAGGAAGCCCAAAAGAAAAACTGGGTCGCGTACGTCCCCCAGTCGGAGGAGGTGGATTGGACCTTCCCGGTCAATGTGTCGGACGTTGTCATGATGGGCCGCTACGGCTTTATGAATTTTCTGCGCACACCTCGGGCCGAAGACAAGCGCCTGGTGCGCGAAAGCCTCGAGCGGGTCAAGATGTGGGACTTCAAAGATCGGCAGATCGGCGAACTCTCAGGCGGGCAAAAGAAACGGGTTTTCCTTGCCCGGGCCCTCGCCCAAGGGGGCCGGGTCATCTTGTTGGACGAGCCATTTACCGGAGTGGACGTAAAAACAGAGGCCGCCATTATCGACTTGCTCCGCGAGCTGCGCGATGCCGGCCACATTATGCTCGTCTCGACGCATAACCTCGGTTCGGTACCAGATTTTTGCGACCAGGTTGTTCTTATCAATCGCACCGTGCTGGCGTTTGGGCCCACGGAAGATGTCTTTACCAAAGAGAATCTCGCTCTGGCCTTTGGTGGCGCGTTGCGCCATTTTCAATTCAATCAATCAACGGTGGACGACACGGACGGCCGGGAGGTGACCCTTCTGACCGACGACGAACGCCCGGTGGTTCTTGGTCGCGGCGGGCATCTCGAACGGCGCCTGGCCAAGGAAGCGGAAGAAGAAGCATGATCGAGCAGCTTATTATCCCACTTCAATACGAATACATGCTCAAAGCGATTTTCGTTAGTGCGATGATTGGTGGTGTCTGTGCCACTCTCTCCTGCTTCGTCACGCTGAAAGGCTGGTCGCTTATGGGTGACGCTCTCTCCCACTCGATTGTGCCGGGTGTCGCCATCGCCATGATGCTGGGGTTCCCTTTTGCGGCGGGAGCATTTCTTGCCGGTTTGCTTGCGGCCGCCGGAATGGGATTTGTCAAAGCCAAGACCCCAATCCGCGAGGACGCCACCATTGGCATTGTCTTCACCGCCTTCTTCGCACTGGGTCTGCTCCTCATCTCGCTTTATCCAACCGGCTTCAACCTCCGCACGATTGTGTTTGGCAACATGCTGGGCATCGCGGATTCTGACATCATCCAAGCTGTCGCTATTTGCGGGGTGGCGCTCGCGGTAATTCTTTTGAAATGGAAGGATCTGCTCCTCTTCTGTTTTGACCCCAACCAAGCCCGCTCCATTGGACTCAATACGACCGTGTTGCACTTTACCCTCCTAACGCTGTTGTCGGCTGTAGCGGTAGCCGCACTTCAGGCGGTTGGAGCCTGCCTCGTGGTGGCCATGCTCGTCACGCCAGGCGCGACCGCCTACCTGCTCACCGATAGATTTGGAAAGATGATGGGAATCGCTGCAACCATGGGCGTGGTGACATCTGCCGCCGGCGCCTATGGGAGCTATTTCCTTGATGGCTCGGTGGGTGGTTGCATCGTCGTTTTGCAGACATTGCTGTTCCTGCTCGCTCTCGTCTTTGCACCCAAGCACGGCATGTTGGCCACGCGGCGGGCCAGTCGCCGGGCGATGACTCAGCCGGCCGACTTCCAGGAGTTGCCAGCATGAACGCGGCGATCGAACTCTTTCTCCAGGATCCCTTCGCTCCCTTTCGCTATCGGTTCATGCTCGAGGCTTTGGGAGTCGGTATTCTTGTCGGTGTCGTCTGTGCATTGCTTTCGTGCTATCTCGTGCTCAAAGGTTGGTCCCTCATGGGCGACGCCATTTCCCACGCGATGCTGCCCGGAATCGTCCTTGCCTATATCGTTGGTCTGCCCCTCTCGGTGGGCGCGTTTGCCGCCGGTCTCTTTTGCGCCGTAGCCACCGGTTTCATCAAATCGAACAGTCGCATCAAAGAGGATACCGTCATGGGCATCGTCTTTACGGGTCTTTTTGGCTTGGGGCTGGTTCTCTTCACAAAGGTCAAAACCGACATCCACCTCAATCACATTCTCTTCGGCAGCCTCCTCGGGATTCCCCAGGCCCTCATTATCCAAACTGCCATCATTGGCGGATTGACGCTGGCCGCGATTTTATTGCTCCGCAAAGACCTGCTCCTGTTTTGTTTTGATGCCAATCACGCCCGCTCCATCGGACTGAACACGACGCGACTGTATTACACCCTGCTATCGCTCGTTGCGTTGGCCATTGTGGTGTCACTTCAGGCCGTCGGAATTATTCTCGTCATTGCGATGCTCATCACTCCTGGATGCATCGGATTCTTACTCACTCCTCGGTTCACCCACATGCTTTGGATCGCGGCGGGATCAGCCGCCATTGCCAGCATTCTCGGGGTTTACGTGAGCTTTTTCATCAATGGAGCTACTGGCGCATGTATCGTGCTCGTGCTGACTCTACTTTTCCTCGCCGCTATGATCTTTGCCCCGAAAAATGGTTTGCTCGCCCGGCGGCTGGTCCGGCGCCGTTTGAAACTCGCAACTCCAGGGGCCTAGACTCCGAGGTGGACCCAGCGAGCTCTCAGACTCCTCGTTGAAACGGCCTTCCTCTGGGTGAGCAGACCGTCAGGAGCCATTTCTCCATCCGCGCCGGGAAAATCTCGCTAAATCCCGCAAAGAAATGCCTTTATGGCGATTTGGTTAGGGATGTTAATAAACCACCATATATAGTGGCCGCTCACAATCCACCCCCAACATATAGATTTAAGTTGACGAAATTCCGAGTTTTTTGCATTTTTCATCTCGCTGCCGGATGACAAAGTTTCCAGCGACAGCCGAACCGCGCCTCCCCCCTAAACCAACTCAATCCTCGACCGACATCTGCCTCAATCACCTGCTGCCATGGCCACCACGACAATCACCTTCGGAGACCGCCAATTTGTCCTCGACCGCGACAAAGCGGAAGCCGCTTTTAATGCCAAACGCGTGATTAATGGGCGCGACACGATGTTTTTCAACATCCTGCCGCTCAAATACCAGTGGGCCTACGATCTCTACAAGACGATGAAGGCGAACCATTGGGAGCCTGAAGATATCCAGATGCAGAAGGACTGCGAACAATGGCGCGACCTCAACGACGTGGCCGAAATTGAACGCTGGATCATCAAAATGGGCATCGGCTATTTCTCCGCCGCCGAAGGCATCGTCGGCGACAATATCCAGCATGTCGTCCGCGAACTCGTCACGGCGCCGGAACTCAAGCTGGTCCTCGGCCGCCACGCCCACGAGGAAAACATTCACGCGGATTCGCTCGTCTACATGATCAGTTCGCTCGGCATCAACCCGCATGAGTGCGAGGCCATGTTCGAGGACATCAAAACGATGAAGGAGAAGACCGATTTCGTTGTCCGCAACAGCCGCAACCTGCGCCGCGACATCGATCTCACGACCACGGAGAACAAGCAATTGCTGGCCAAAAACATTTTTTTGTTCGGCCAGTGCATGGAAGGAACCCAGTTCTACGGTCTCTTTGGCATGGTTCTGGCCCTCTATCGGCAAAACAAATTTCCCGGCATCGGACAAATGTTCCGCTACACCATGCGCGACGAGTCCAACCACATCGAAGTCTTCCGCAAGCTCTTCATCGAGTTGGTGGACGAAAACGCCGAGATTTGGACCGCCGAGTTCCGCCAGGAGCTTCGCGACACCATGGCCGAGGCGGTGCGCTTGGAAAAGGAATTCATCCGCGACTGTCTCCCTGTTCATGCCGTCGGTCTGACCGTGGACGAATTCCTCATCTACATTGACTACATTGGAGATCGCCGTCTCGAAGGCGTCGGCCTCGCTCCGCTCAATCCCCCCATTGCCAACCCCCTTCCTTGGATGGCGGAGATGATGGATATCAAAAAAGAATCCAACTTCTTCGAAACCAAAGTCACCGAATACCAGAAAAAATCCAATCTCGTCTCGGTCTCCGACGACGAACTGTAAGTTTCCCACCTTCCCACCTTCCCACCTTCCCACCTTCCCACCATCCCACCATCCCACCATCCCACCTTCCCACCATCCCACCATCCACCCCGACCATGATTCGCACTATTTCCCTCGACGAGGACCGCGCTCTCAAGCGCCTTGCCACCACTCCACTTGATCAAAAACCCGGCTTTGCCTGGAGCGATGCCCTTGGCGATACCTCGCTCGAAACCTCCCTGCCCGAGATCACCGTCACCCGCGACAGCGGGGAAGAAGGCCAGTTCAACCTCGCCGACGTCGCCGACGAAATCGGCGCGGCCCTGACCGATCTCCTGCTCTCCCGCGAAGAAGAGGACATTTTTAACGAAGAAAACCGCGCTTTCGTGGCCAATGTGGCCCATTCGGTTTCCACCCGGCTCCTTGAGCACATCCGCGAAGGCCATGCGCTCAAACTCTCCGATTACGATCTCTCCCTTTTGATTGAAAAGGCTCTGATTGAAAATGACGCCCACGATGTGGCTAAAAGCCTCGTCTTCAAGCGGTCCGCCGGCGGATCGCTCCCCACCCCCGAGCCCATTGGCGCAGTGGCTCCTCTGAGCGTCCGTCTGATTCGCCGCAACGGAACGGTCGTGCCTTGGAACGAAAACAAAATCGAAATCGCCTGCCGCAAGGCCTTCCTCTCCGCCCGGGAAGATCCCGAAGCCGCGGTGAAATTGTCTCGCGCCGTCACCTCCCGGATTCGCCGGATTGAAAGCGCCTTCGTCCACATCGAAGACGTCCAGGATATCGTCCAGGAAGAACTCATGCGGCAGGGGTTCTACAAAGTCGCCGAAAGCTACATCCTCTACCGGGCCCAACGCTCCCTCCAACGCTCGGAAGAAGAAGAACAACCCACCCCGGACGCCCAGCAGGACTCGCTCATTGTCGTTCGCTCACCGGATGGCAACAGCGTTTTTTGGGATGGCAGTGAACTGAAACGCCGGATCCAATTTGCCGCCATCGGCCTCGATCTTTGCTATGATGAGGCCCGGATCGAACGGGAACTCCGTCGTTCCATCGGCTCTGAGATCACCACCGATGGGCTCCGCCGCACCATCGTCCTCAATGCCCGCTCGCTGATTGAAAAGGACGCCGATTTTGCCAAGTTCACCGGACGGATCATGTTGTCCTACATCTACGAGGAAGTCCTCGACTGGAACATTATGCGCGACGGCATCGAGGGACTCAAAGAGGCCCATGTCAAAGCCTTCAAAAACTACCTTCGCCACGGGGTCGCCATCGAACGCCTCAGCCCCAAGCTGCTTCAATACGACATCACCCGTCTGGCGGAGGCCCTCGATCCCTCCGCCGACCTCGATTTCGAATACCTCGGAATTCAGACCCTCTACGATCGCTACCTCATCGTTGATAAAACGACCAAAGTCGCCCGTCGGATCGAAACGCCGCAATTCTTCTGGATGCGCGTTGCTATGGGGCTCTTTAGTCACGAGACCAAAGACCGCGAAGAGTGGGTCATCCGCCTCTACAATCTCTACAAATCGCGGCGCTTCTGCTCCAGCACCCCGACTCTCTTCAACTCCGGCACCCCGCACAGCCAGCTCTCCAGTTGTTACCTCTACAAGGTTGATGACAACATTGAGTCGATCATGATTCGCGGCATCGCCGAAAATGCCTTCCTCTCCAAGTGGGCCGGCGGACTCGGCGGATCCTGGACCTCCGTGCGCGGCACCGGCAGCTACATCAAGGGCACCAATGGCGAAAGCCAGGGCGTGATCCCTTTCCTTAAACTCCACAACGATCAACTCATTGCCGTCAACCAAGGTGGAAAACGCCGCGGCTCCGGCTGCGCCTACCTCGAAACCTGGCACAATGACATCGAGGACTTCCTCGAACTCCGGATCAACACCGGCGACGAACGCCGCCGCACCCACGACCTCAATACCGCCAATTGGGTGCCTGATCTCTTCATGAAACGAATGGAAGCCCGGGAAAACTGGACCCTCTTCCGCTCGAATGAAGTCCCCGATCTGCACGACTGCTACGGCCGCATATTCGAGGAGCGCTACACCCACTACGAGCAACTCGGACGGGAAGGCAAAATCCTCGCCCGCGAAGTTCCCGCCATCGATCTTTGGAAAAAGATGCTCAAGGCCCTCTTCGAAACCGGTCATCCTTGGATCACCTTCAAAGATCCCTGCAACTTGCGTTCGCCGCAGGACCACGTCGGCGTGATTCATTCGTCCAACCTCTGCACCGAGATCACCCTCAACACCAGCGAGGAAGAAACCGCAGTCTGCAACCTGGGTTCCGTCGTGCTCGATTCCCACATTGCCGCCGACGGCACTCTCGACCTCGAGATGCTGCGCGAGACCATCACCGTCGCCGTGCGGGCTCTCGACAATGTCATCGACATTAACTTCTACCCCACCGAAGCCGCCAAACGCTCCAACATACGTCATCGCCCCATCGGCTTGGGCGTGATGGGACTGCAAAATGCCCTCTTCAAACGGAACATCAACTTCTCCAGCCCGGAGGCCGTTGATTTCAACGACGAGTTCATGGAGGCCATCGCCTTTTACGCCTATTCCGCTTCCAGCGATCTGGCCGCCGAACGCGGCACCTATTCGAGCTATCGTGGGTCCAAGTGGGATCGGGGTCTTCTTCCCCAGGACACGATCGAACTCCTGGAGAAAGAACGCGGAATGAAAATCGACGTTCCTCGCGGCGGGAAAATGGATTGGAATCCGGTCCGGGAAAAAATTAAAACCCAAGGCATGCGCAATTCCAATGTGCTCGCCATCGCGCCCACCGCCACGATCTCGAACATCACAGGCACCACGCCCTGCATCGAACCCAATTACAAAAACCTCTACGTCAAATCCAACCTCTCCGGTGACTTTATCGTCCTCAACCGTCAACTCGTCGCCGATCTCAAAAAAGAAGGACTCTGGAGCGAGGAAATGGTCGATCAGCTGAAATATTTCGATGGCGAACTGGCCGACATCGAAAACATTCCCCAGGCCTTAAAAGAGAAGCATGCCACCGTCTTTTCAGTCGGGTACAATGCCATTATTGATGCGGCCGCCCGTCGCCAGAAATGGATCGACCAGTCGCAATCGGTCAACCTTTTCCTCGCCAAGCCCGACCTCAAAACCCTCAGCCACATGTATCGGCGCGCCTGGCAGGTCGGACTCAAAACGACCTACTACCTCCGCTCCATGCAGGCCTCCAATATCGACAAGGCCACCGTGGCCTCACGCAAGGAAGTCAGCGGGGTCGCCGGCGGAAAACGCGAATTCACCCAGGCGGAAAAAGAAGTCTGCTCGATCGAAGCCCAGCGCAACGGCGAAGAATGCGAAGCTTGTCAGTAAAATACCCCTTCGGAGGGGTCAACTAATACCCTTTGGTTAGGCAGCCAGCGGGACGGTGGAACCATTCGGTTCACCGTCCCGCATTTTTTTGTAGCGGACCGCTGAAAGCGTTTCGTGCTCCCCTCTCCGAAAGAAAGAAACCCGTTCCGGGTTCCTCTACTCGTCGCGCGAGACCGCAGAAGCCGCGGGAAGGTCTGGAAACCTGTGAAACTCTCCCTATTCTTCCCCCAAGACTCGACTATGAAAAAAGGAATTTGCTATCTCGTGGGAGCCGGACCCGGTGACCCAGGACTCTTCACCCTCAAAGGCCGGACCTGCCTCGAAGAAGCGGAGGTTGTTATTTATGACTACCTCTGCAATCCCGACTTGCTCAAATTTGCGCCCGCGGCGGCCGAGCGAATTTATGTGGGCAAAAAGGCGGGAGCCCACACCCTCAGTCAGGAAGAAACCAATGCGCTCTTGGTCAAGGAAACCCAGGCGGGGAAATCAGTCGTCCGGCTCAAGGGCGGAGATCCCTTTCTTTTCGGTCGTGGCGGTGAGGAGGCCGAAGCCCTCGCCAAAGCTGGATGTCGGTTTGAAATTGTCCCCGGGGTCAGTTCCGCTCTGGCCGGACCTGCCTATGCGGGTATCCCCGTCACCCATCGGGCGCACAATACGGCGTTGACCATTTTTACCGGTCACGAAGACCCCACCAAAGCCGAATCGAGCCTCGACCTCGACGCCATCGCCCGCACCCCCGGCACCAAAGTCATGTTGATGGGGGTCGAACGACTAGGTCCAATTACGGAGAAACTTCAAAAGGGGGGCCTGAGCGGCCAAACGCCGGTGGCTCTCATCCGCTGGGCCACCACCGGCCGGCAGGAGACCCTCGTCGGCACCCTGGAGGATATTGCGGCCAAGGCCCAATCGGCCAACTTCAAGGCCCCGGCTCTGGCCGTCATCGGCGAAGTGGTCAGCTTGCGCAAATCGCTCAATTGGTTCGAATCCCTCCCCCTCTTTGGCCAGCGCATTGCCGTCACCCGGACCCGTCAACAGGCCGGCGGATTGGTGGCGCAATTGCGAGCTCTCGGTGCGGATGCCTACGAACTCCCCACCATTCGGATCGAACCCGCGCCCGACAAACGGGCCTTTTACGAGGTGGTGGCCGATGCCCATGCCTATGACTGGATCATTTTCACCAGTCCGAACGGCGTGGAGGCGTTCTTCACCGCTTTCTTTGAAATCTTCCGCGATGCCCGCGACATCGGGAATGCCCGGATCGCCGCCATCGGACCCGCCACCGCCGAGCGGGTGCGCGCCCGCCATCTTCAAGTTGATCTCCAGCCGGAGAAATACGTGGCGGAAGCTATTTTGGAAGAACTGAAGAAAGTCGAAAGCGTCGAGAACCTGAAGTTTCTCCTTCCCCGCGCCGAAGGAGCCCGGGAAGTGCTGGCTACTGAATTGACCAAGCTAGGCGCGATCGTGGATGACATTCCCGCCTACCGTACGGTGCCGGAAAGCGAAGATGTGTCCGGCGGAATCAAACGCTTCCGCGAGGAAGGAGCCGACTGGATCACTTTCACCAGTTCCTCCACGGCAGAGAATTTTGTCGCCTTGCAGCTCCCCTTGCCCGCCCACCTCAAGACTGCCAGCATTGGTCCCGTCACCTCTCAGACCCTGCGCACGCTGGGTCTTGACGTGGACATTGAAGCGAAAACACACGACATCCCGGGCGTGGCGGACGCCATTCTCAAGGCCCAAAAATCCTGACCCGGCGGCGGACGCGGGCCAACTCGTTGCGGCGGGCCCTCGAGGCCGGATTTTCAGTCCTTGCGACCGTCCGGTGGACACTGGGTGAGCAGATAGCGGGCGATGGTCCGGGATGCGGAAGGTTTTTGCAGGCGGTTAAGGTTGGCCCGCCAAGTCTTCCACTGCGCGGCGTCATGAGCGATCACCCCAATGACGAGATCGCGGATCCGCCGCGGCGCCCCCGTGGCGAGCGCCCCGATGGCGGATTGCTCAATCAAAGCAATATTTCCTTCCTCCTGCCCGGGAACGATATGATTGACCAAAAATGGAATCTGCGCCGCGATGGCCTCCTGCACCGTCGCTCCTCCGGCCTTGCCGATAAAGAGATGATGCGAGGCCATCAGCTCAGGCATATCGTCCGTCCAGCCCACTAGGGTGCCGCGACGGGGAAGATCGGCCCGCTCTAGGGCAGCATGGATCTTAAATCGGCGGCCGGTCACCACGGTGATGTCGAGGTTTGGGATTTGGGCCAACTGTTCGAGGGTGGAGATCGCGTGATCGGCGGTGCCTCCAGGAAAAAACAGTGCCTTCCATGGGCCGTCCGTCGGCTGCGGCGCTGGCATCAGTTGCTCAAAGGCAAGGGTGACGGGGAACCCGAAGACATGGATTTTTTCTGGCGAAAGCCCCTCGGCACGGAGCACCTCGGCGGTGGCCTCGTCCGCCACGAAGGAACCATTGCAGTGCCAGCGATACCAAGTGGAGTTGATGATGGTGGAGTCCGTGATGACGGTGTAAAATGGAGGCCCGCTGCCGTTGCGATGGATCTTCGCATTGAGGTAGGCAAAGACCGGATAGGTCGAGGCGATCACGTCCGGTTTGAACTCGGCGACCAAACCCCGCACCGCATTGGTGAGTTCCGTTAAAAGCGGCCCCATGCCTTCGAGGACGCCGCGCCGGCTGAGGAGTTCGTAAACCACTTTCCAAGCGCGCGGGTAGCGATTGATGGCGGCGGCATAGCTCTTTTGCACGAGCTTGTTCACCGTGGGGTTGGTGCGGGTGTAGGGATCAGCGACGAGGACTTCGCAAGCGCCCTCTGTTTCCGCCAACAGGGCTTCGTGAATATTGCGAGCGGCGGTGTTGTGTCCTTCACCAATGCTCGCGGTCAGAATGAGAATCCGGGCCATCAGGGCGAGTACCTAGGGAAAAGAATCGGTCGGGAGGAGAAAAATTTATGCCCTGGGGCGAGGCCAAAGAGGAAAAGAAGAAAGACCAGAAGGAATCTCACTTCTGGAAGAGATAGTGGCTGACGATCCATTCGTTTCCGTCGCGGTAGCCCCAGAGCTCCGCACAGGAAAGAAAAAACACCCGCCAGTAGGCGCGCCACTTGGCGGCGTCGGCAGCCCCATAGGTGGCAATGAGGAGCGGATTGATCTCAGCTTTGTGAGCATCCATATTTTGCAACCACGCCTCGGAGGTTTTTTGGTAGTGGGTGCCAGAGACCCGCCAGTGACGACGAATCTTCAGGTCGTCTTGAAAATAGAGGAGGAGGTGGTCCGAGGGCATGGTGCCGCCTTCAAAAAAGTACCGAGTGATCCAGTCCGAGGGATCCGTACCCTCGAAGTGGTAGGCGTATTTGACGTGGGTGAAAATGTGCACGAAAAGCTTCCCGCCGGGTTGGAGCCATCTGGCGATCCGAGCCAGCAGCTGGCGGTAGTTTTTCATGTGCTCGAACATTTCGACCGAGACGACGCGATCATAGACCCCGGGTTCGGCTTCGAAGGTATTCATGTCGGCCGTGAGGATACGGAGATTGGAAAGCCCGCGACGCCTTGCTTCGGCTTCGATGTGTTCCCGCTGGGTGCGGGAGTTGGAGACGCCGGTGATATCGGCCTTCGGGTAGCGTTCGGCCATCCACAAGGTTAGGCTTCCCCAGCCGCAACCCAGTTCCAAAATACGTTGGCCATCGACCAACTCCGCCCGTTGACAAGTCAGTTCGAGCATGCGGTCCTCGGACTGTTGCAGGGTGGTGTCGGAGTTGGCCCAGTACCCGCTGCTGTATTTCAGACGCGGACCCAAAACCATTTGAAAAAACGCGGTGGGGAGCTCGTAGTGCTGTTCGTTGGCGGCGGCGGTTTTCACCGCGATCGGGCTCTTGTCCAGTTCGTCAATGAACGCGAGAAAATGGTATTGGTCGTTCTCGAGACCCCCATGGTCTTCCTCGCGGAGCTTTTTGGCCAGGAGGTTGCGGATGCCCAGCCGAATGGCCGGATCGGGGAGGAGGTTTTTGGCCAGAAGTTGGTCGATGGAGATCATGAATCTTTGGGCCACCAGGGGATGAACCGACTGGTGGTGCGTTGATAGGCGCGGTAGGCGTCGCCGCGGGATTTGAGCGACTGGGCTTCCGCCGGTGGGATGCCGGTGACCTGAGTCAAAAAGAAATACATCAGGAGCGGCGCGATGAGAGCGATCCAGCCACCGGGCGAACCGAGGGCAAAGAGAAAATAGGCGATCCAAATAAGCCACTCGCAAAAATAGTTGGGATGGCGGGAATAACGCCAGAGCCCCCCCTGGCAAACCTGGCCTTTATTGACGGGGTCATTGCGAAAGCGGTTCAACTGCCGGTCGGCGAGGGCCTCTCCTCCCAGGGCGAGAATCCAAAGCACGACCCCCGCGATTTCCCATCCGTGGAGACCGGGCGCCGGATTGGCGCAGGCCACAGCGAAGGGCACGGCCAGCAGACCGACCAGGAGAGCCTGGAATTGAAAAAAACCAAAAAACATCAGCCATGGTCTTTGGGGAAATTGTTCCCGCAGGGAAGCATAGCGTTCATCTTCGCGGGGATGGTGCCGACTGACCCGGATGAGAAGATGGGTGCCGAGGCGCAGACTCCAGAGGACCACCATGGCGACGATGAGGGATTTTCGCAGGGGCGCTCCCGCGCCGAGTGCGGCAAACAAGCCCACGACCACGGCAAAAGAATACGACCAAGCCACATCGACGAAGCCGGCATTATTCAGGCCGCGGCAAATCACCCAAGTCAGCGCCATCAAGACGACGGCGGCATTGAGGCCCAATCCGGCCAGGACCCAAGCATTCATGGGCGACAGGTCCTCAGAGTAACGCAGAAAAAATATTTCGGCTCAGGCTTCAAAGAGTTCATAGGCGGGTGATTTAAGGGAAAAATTGTTCGGACGGGAATAGACGATTTGCGCCACTGTGATGTGTCGCGCCCCGAAGGCCGCCTCGCAATAGCAAAGGTAGTACCGCCATTTGCGAATAAATTCTTCGTCGAACCCCTGGCTGCGCACGCCCTCCAGACTAGATTCGAAGTTTTCCCGCCAGACCTGCAAAGTGCGGGCATAAAACGGGGCCATGTCCTCGTAGTCGAGCAGGTTGAGGCGGCCGGCTTTGTGAAGAGCCTTGGTGATCCGTCCCACCGACATGAGGAGGGAACCGGGAAAAATGTGTTTCTGGATAAAATCCACCCCGTCGCGCAAGATCGGATATTGGTCATCCGGGCACAAGATGGCCTGGAGTCCAAGCAGCCCCCGGGGTTTGAGCAATGCCTCGCAGTGCGCAAAAAATCCGTCCACATACCGATCTCCTACGGCCTCCAGCATCTCAATGGACGCAATTTTGTCATATTGACCGGTCAGGGTCCGATAGTCGCGAAGCTGGAGGTTGATCAGATCTTGCAGCCCGGCTTGCTCAATCCGGACAGCGGCTTCCTGATATTGTTGTTCCGAAATGGTGATCGTGGTGATCCGACAGCCGTAGGTTTTGGCCGCATAGATGCTGAAGCCGCCCCAACCGCTTCCGATTTCCAAGACATGATCGGATGCGAGCAAATGCAATTTTTGGCAAAGTCGGGCGTACTTTTTTTCCTGGGCCTCTTCCAGGGTCAGCTCAGGCGGATCGAAATACCCGCTCGAGTAGGTCATCGAAGGATCCAGCCAGAGGCGAAAAAAATCATTACTGAGATCGTAATGTTCGCGGATATTGTCCCGGCTCTTGCCAAGGCTGTTGGGCCGGAGCCCATGCCGCCAGCGATCGATGAAATTGAACACATTCAGGGCCAGGCTGGTGCGACCCGATCGCGTCCGCATGGCGGAGGTGTCATCCGCGTTGACGACAAACCAGGCCAAAACTTTGGTAAGATCGGGGGAATCCCATTCCCCGGCCAGATAGCTTTCGGCAAACCCAATGGGTCCAAAAAGCACGCAGCGTCGAAAAAAATTCTCATCGTGAATCGTCAGGCTGGCCCGAAGATCGCGGGACAACCCGCCGAAGACCCGCTCTTCGCCATCCGGCAAATGCACCGCGAGCGAGCCGCGGGTGAGGGGGTTGAAGCTGTCGAGGACGAGTTTTTTAAAAAGCATGAATCGATTGGCGATCACGGGACCTTACGCCCCCTGCTGCGATTTGGATGCATGAATTTTGCCCAACGTCGTGCGAATGGCTCGCCCGCTGCTGGAATCGCAGCCGACCCGGCCGCGGCCGGCGAGGGGATTTCCAGAATTGCGGTAGCCGTCAAAGGGAGGGCCTGATCTCCGGGCAGGCAGCGGTCCGCGCGGAGATCGGATCCTCCCTTTGCGTGTGGGCGGTTCCGTCTCTAGGGAAACTGCAGCTAGCGTTTTTGGGTCCAGAATTGGGCCCGGCCCTCGGCTGTCGATTTGTACTTCCATCCACCGGGCAATCCATCCCCTAGCGCAAAGTGGAGACAAAAATCCTTTTCCCCGCGCAGATGGCGGGGAAGTTTTTTCCAGTCGAGACACACGTCATCAAAGACCGCCACGGAGCCTGGTTGGGCAAAGGGTTTCATCAGAGCCCACTCCTGGAGGATCCCGCTGGTGAAGTGCATCGAGTCTTGGAAAAAGAAATCCCAACCTTGCAGGCGACCGGGAAAAATGGTGGGCAGCATCTCCCGCGAGTCTCCATTAAGGAAGGTAATCTCGACCCCGGGAAAGGCGTCGCGGGCCCGCTGCAGATTCTCATCCCGATAGCCGCGCAGAGCGTTCCAGTCTTCGATGGGAATGGAAACATCCGGGTCGCCATCGTAGTCGATGGTGAAGATGTGGGTTTCGTTGCCATTCGCTTGAGCCGCCTTGGCCATGGTGTAGGTGCCCAGCCCCTCGAAGGTGCCGGTTTCAACAATGACTTTGGGCTTTTGCCAGCGGATGGCATTGAAAAGCCGTTTTGCGCTCATTTCGTGTGTGGACCAAGCGTGCTTCCAGCGGCTGGGCGGGAGGTCAAGTTGAACAGAAAAATCGCAAATTTCAGGCCAGGCGGTGGTGAGTGACTTCATGGACAAACCCGCGACATAAACACGATTTCCCCGATTGGGAAGATTTTCTGTGTCCCGATCTCGGAAAGATGAGCTCTCGAAGGCGTTCTCAGCGGACGCCCTATCCCGCTGCGGCGGCGTGGACGAGATGAAAAACCCGGAGAAGTTTGGATCGGCGTCATCACCCATCAGGAACGCCTCGCCAAAAATTTCATGTAGTTCAGGGCCACATGTCCCGCTTCACGAAAACCCCTTCTGCGATATAGATCGGATAAGATGAAGTACTCAGCGGATGCTTGCTGATGAATTTGGCCTTATCCAAGCGGCTCAGAGCTGCGAATGGCAGTTGTCTGGCGTCAGCAAAATCGTGTTGCCGAGTTGCTTATTGGTCCATTCCGAGGTGACTAATTAGGCCAGACCGAGCCCTTGTTTACCTGTCAGGGCTCCGTCTAGCGAGCGGTTTTCGATATGCCGGTCAAATGACTCGAAAAGGAGCCGGAGCCTCTCGACGGCTCTTGATCAAAAAGCGGGGATAGTAAGAGGATTCGCCGCAAGAGTGTCGACACTGCGGCAGTCCAAATCTAGTCAGTAAAGGCCCCTATTAGCGGCGGGTTTTTCTTTCAATGAAGTTGCGTTGTAAAACTGTCTTCCATCGATCATGCGCAGGACAGTGAATACGGCACACTAGGCGCTCGTCCACCGGACGCATCCAGATGGATCGCTACCCTAGGCCTGCAAGGAGCAGGTTCATAAAACCCGTAGGTCGGACTTTATGAAAGTCGAGAATCAACCGATACACCGGAAAATTCTGTCATAAGGCCCTCGGGCACACGCGCGCCGAAAGCGACTAACCAACCCTAATCTCATGCGAACCGCGATGAGCACGGTCTTAGAATTGGTCTTACTTTGATCATCAATACGTTGTAAGTACCTAATAATGAACAAGGTGGAGGCGAGGGGGGTCGAACCCCTGTCCATAAAGCGTTCAGTCAAACCTTCTACATGCTTATCCGGTTATTAATTTTGGAGTCCTGCTGCGAACCGTCACGCCACCGACTCCTGAGCATCCACGAAATCGATTCACTTTTTACCGCGGTTGCACCGGTAAAAAATTAGCCTGCTGTCGTCGTATTCGTCCCTAGCAGGCGTCGGGCCGAACACGTCACGGCACTTTAGGCCGCGAGAGCGAGATCTTCGTAATCTGCATTTATTGTTTTGATCCGATTTTTAACGAGGCCAACGAATCATCCCCGGCATGCGAGCCTGGCATCAAACTTCATGTCGAAGCCAATACGCCCCCAAATCAAAGGCCAGAATACTGCGGTTTGCCGAAAAATCAACTGAAATTTGAAGGCAGAGACGCGATGCCTATTTCAGGGCAACCGCATCTAAATCCCAGTAGAATTCCCTCCTGCGCGAGCTGGCACCCCGATCAATACCATTGCCCACAGCAATAGGGGCAACTGGGTGGTGGAATTACGCCTCCCCAATTTAACCGAATTTCACTCCTTGGTTCGGAAAAAGCTCAGGCGAAGCGTGACGCGAGGGCTTGGTAAGGTCGGCCACCGAAACGAAGCTTTGGCTTTTTCCTTCGCGTCCTTTGCCCGTGTCGCCTGAGGTCTCTTCGTCACAAATATCGCTGTTCGATCTGGCGCACCATCCGGTGAACATGGCGGTGCTTGTCCCGGGGTTTGAGGACGCGGTAGCAGGCCCGAACATCACCCCATTCGAGGACCTCGATCGTGACCCGGCGCACACCCCAGGCGTTCATCGTGCTGCGGCTGGGTTTGTAGAGATCGATTGTGTTGGTGCCGGCTAACATCCAGCCGTAGTCATCCACTTTGTAGATTTCCCCGGTGGCCACGATGCGAAAGATGGTCCCGGCGGGAAAGCGCGACCAATCAGCGGCCGCGCTTTTGATCGGGCCGCATTGCAGATTGGTCCCCAAGGCATTCTTTCGACCGTAGATTGTGTGGTCGCTTTCCGTGTGGGTGTAGGCAGTGGTCCGGATTTTCATCGTCCGGGCGGGCTGGAGCGGCTTCTCGTACGGTGGAAGCGGTCGGGACGCACAGGCGGAGAAAAAGATCACGATCCCCGCAAGAAAGGCAGCTGAGAAGTTGACGCGCCCAGACATTAGACGAAAATAACGTGCGGCTCGACCTCAGGCCACGTTTTTCGCACAATTTTCCCAATCTCACATGGATCGTCTTTTGCTCATAGCGGCTACGCTTTGCTTTCTGGCCAGTTGCGCGTACACGCTGTATGCGTTGGGCGCGGGACGTTTTCGTCCCGGGCGGATTAATTTTGGCGTCATTCTGGCGGGGTTTTTCTTCCAAACCACCTTCTTGTACCTTCGTGGTCAGGCCGAGGGATCGTGTCCGCTCAACAGCCTTTTCGATATTCTGGTTTTTCAAAGTTGGGCCTTGGTCTTGATTTATTTGATTGTCGGTCCGGCTTATCGGCTTTCGCTTCTTGGGGCCTTCACCGCGCCGTTCGCCTTTGGCCTCATGCTCATGGCCTTCCTCCTGCCGGGGACCCAAAACCCCGTGCCCCGGGCGGTGATCAACCCCTGGGTGGAATTCCACGCCGCGCTTTCCCTCATTGCCTATGGGGCCTTTGGCCTCGCCTGCGTGGCAGGTATCATGTACCTGCTCCAAGAGAGGCAGCTGAAAAACCACAAAGCGTCCACGTTGCTCTACAACCTTCCCCCGATCAACGACCTCGCGGTGGCCAACCGCCGTCTTGTCTGGTTTGGATTTGCTCTCCTCACGATTGCTTTCGCGGCCGGATTCCTCAGTCGCGGCCCGGTCAATTCGGTCAAATTCTGGGCAGCGGGGCTGATCTGGTGCTTCTATGCGGCCTATTTGATTTTGGGCCGTTTGCACACCCTCGCCCCGCGGCGTCTGGCGGAACTCTCGGTCATCTTGTTCATTCTCGCCCTGCTGACCCTTCCGGCCATGCAATATTTTTCTTCGCGGCCATGAATATTCTCTGTACCGGACTGAATTATAAAAACTCTCCGCTGGAAGTGCGGGAAAAGTTTGCCGTGGGGAGTCACGAACTGGAAGAGACGCTCGCCGCCGTGCGTCGAGTCGAGGGCCTGGCCGGGGCCGTCATTCTTTCCACCTGTAATCGGGTGGAATTTTACACCGCCAGCCTTTGCCCGGTGCGGGCCTTTGAAGGTCTGCGTGAGTTGCTCCACACCCGGGCTGGATTCACGGCCGAGGCGCCGCTCTATTTTCACGACACCACGCGGAGCGTGCGCCATCTTTTCCGGGTGGTGAGCGGACTCGATTCGATGGTCATTGGGGAAACCGAGATTCTTGGTCAGGTGAAAAAAGCCTATAGCGCCGCGGTGGAAGTCGGCGCCACCAGCCTGCACCTGAACAAGCTCTTTCAGCAATCGTTTCGGGTCGCCAAACATGTCCGGTCCGAAACCCGCATCACTCGCGGAACAACCTCGGTCGGTTCGGTGGCGGTGGATCTGGCGGGAAAAATCTTTGGCGATCTGACCGGCAAGCGGGTCATGATCCTCGGGGCCGGTGAGACGAGCGAGCGCACGGCCCGCAGTTTGGTCTCGCGAGGCGTTCGCACCGTGATTGTGTCCAACCGGACCTTTGAGCGGGCCGCCAAATTGGCAGAAGAAATTGGCGGTCTCGCAATTCATTTTGACCATTGGCAAAATGCCTTTGCGGAAGTGGACATTCTCATTTGTTCCACCGCCGCCCCCGGCATCATCCTGACGGAGGAAAAACTGGCCCCCTTAATGAAAAACCGCGAAGGGCGACCTCTCTTCATCATCGACTTGGCCGTGCCCCGGGACGTCGAGTCCTCGGTCAATGAGTTGGAGGGGGTCTATCTCTACGATATCGATTCCCTTGAAGAAATTGTCCGCCAAAGCCTCGACGTGCGCCGCAGCGAAGTCGCCCGCTGTGAGAAAATGATCTCCGTCCAGGTGAAATCCTTTCTCTCCTGGTTACAAACCCATCCTAATTTTCGTCCCTAAAGCCGTTATGACTACTCTCACCCTTGGCACCCGGGGCAGTGACCTCGCGCGGGCCCAAGCCCGTCTCGTCGCCGCCCAGTTGCAAGCCGCTCATCCTGTTTTAACAGTCAAAACCGAGGTCATCAAAACTACCGGCGACCAACGTCTCGACGTGAGCCTGTCCGCTCCCGGTTCCCTCGAAAAAGGTCTCTTCACCAAAGAGCTCGAAGAAGCGCTCCTAGCCGGAACCATTGATGCGGCCGTCCATAGCCTGAAAGACCTTCCGACCGAACTCCCCGCCGGCCTTAGCCTTGGAGCCATTCTCGAACGCGCCGACCCGGCCGATGTCCTCGTCTCGCGCACCCCCAGAGGATTGGATGCCCTCGCCCAAGGGGCCACCGTGGCCACCTCCAGCCCCCGGCGCAAGGCCCAACTGCTCCAACTTCGACCCGACCTCGTCGTGGTCGAGATTCGCGGCAATGTCCCCACCCGCCTGCGCAAGTTGGCGGAAAATCCCTCTTTGGACGGACTCCTCCTAGCCAAAGCGGGACTCGACCGTCTCGGAGCCGATATTATCCCTGAGGGTCTCCACGCCTGCGTGGTTGAGGCGATCCTCCCAGCTCCAGGCCAGGGAGCGATTGCTCTCGAGTGCCGGGAGGGCAACTCCGCGGTCATCGATCTTTTGCAGGCGATTCATCACGAAGAGACCGCCCGCTGCGTGGAGGCCGAACGCGACCTTCTGCGAGAACTCGGAGGCGGCTGCAGCCTGCCCCTGGGAGTCCTCGGAACCTGGGAAAATGGAGCGGTTCGGTTGCAGACCTTTTGGTTGGAACCGAACGGGGTCAAGCTCCCTGAGAGGCTTGGCGTTTGACACCAACGCCTTCCAATTTGCGAGTGCTAAAAACAAATTGCTCTTCCCCAACAGGGAAGCATCTCAAGCCCATGGGTTGTCCGTTGATCGCCTGGAGGCCGCCTCACCCTTGGCGGTCCGCCCGGAGGTCGGACCCTGCCGGGCAGATGAAAAAAACGGAGCTCTATGTGTCGATCTATGAACCCTCATACCATCTCTTTAAATTAAAATGATATTTAACTTCAGTGCGAAGCGTTGACTTGAGAGCGGATCCATTCCCGACCAATGAGGCGAAGCACACTGCCGAACTCCTCCCAGTATCGCGGAACTGATCGGCCGCCGCAGGGATCTTTTTGGAGTGACTGGGGCGCGGCACCAACGGCACTCCTCCAGCTTTTTTTCAGCCAACCCCACACGGTCTGATATGCCCGCTCAATACCATGAGCCTCACTCAGCCAACGCTGTGCTGCAACGGCGCCGACGAACTCGCCAAGCAACCGGTTCTTGCCGCGTTTTTCACGCTTCATGCCCGAACTTTTTTACCCGGCGTTCCTCTCCCCGCTTTGGGCTTGCGCTTCGCGGATAGGATCTAAATTAATTCGCAAATTTTGCAGAAAAAAATTGCGCCGCCTCAAAAGCGTTCTAAATTCCACAGCCGGAAAGTCTCCAAAGCATGACCCAAGTCAAAGCCAATCTGATTTCAACCTGAAAAAATAAACACTATGAAAAGAAAAGCCAAACCCTTGAATCCCAAATCTTTCACTCTCTTTGCGTTCGGAGGCCTCCTTCTCGGAGCCTTGACCTTCAGCGGATGCGGCAAAAGCCCCGAAGACACTTCCTCTACCGAAAAATCCGAAGTGCCCGCCAAGGGAAAACCCAGCCTTCCGGTGAAAGAAGTTGAGATGACCGCCGACGACCAGATGAAGTATGGTGTCACCGAGATCAAGGTGCAGGCCAAGCAACGGGTGAAAGTCGTCTTTAAGAACATCGGCACCATGCCTAAGCAGACGATGGGCCATAATTTTGTTCTGCTCAAAGCAGGAACGGATACCGCCGCTTTCATTGACGCGGGAGCTGCCGCCGCTGCGACAGACCACATTGCCACCGAGTTAAAAAATCAGGTCATCGTCTTCACCAAAACCCTTGGACCCGGCGAGAGTGAAACTCTAACCTTCACCGCTCCGAGTGAGCCCGGCGCCTACACTTATGTCTGCACTTTCCCCGCTCACTTTGCCGCCGGTATGCACGGGGTGTTGATTGTCGAATAACTTCGATCAATCCGTCCTTAACCAAAAATTTCTTTCCACATTGACCATGGCCGGCGCCCATGCCGCCCTCTCGGCGGGCGGCGGGCTCCGATGCCCTGGCGGGAGAGAAAGACGAGTATCGCCTCTTCTGCTCAGGAGGACATTCCGGGCAGATCTTTGGGGCGGGGAGGCGGAGATCGCTCGAAGCGCGAACGCCCCGATTTGACCGCAAGCCTCCATCCGGGCCCAAAGGACGGGGATCTTTATCCCCGATCAATCTTGCCAGAATTTCCATTGATGAAATTGAAATTCCATATTAGGAAATTATCTTTCATCGTAAAAGCATGGCCCATTCCTATCCCACTTCCCAAAAACTCTTCGAACGTGCCTCCAAGGTGATTGCCGGAGGCGTCAATAGCGGCATCCGTAAGCTGGAGCAGCCGGTGCCTTTGTTTTTCTCCCATGGCAAGGGTTGTCGGCTCTGGGATGCGGACAACAACGAGACAATCGATTTCCAAGCGGGTCAGGGAGCCATGCTCTATGGACACGGTTGCGAGGGCATGGCCAAGGCAATGTATGAACAGGCTCTCCGCGGCACCCATTTTGCGGCCCAAACCCAACTCGAAATCGATGTGGCCGAGCGTCTCTGCGCCATGGTTCCGAGCGCCGACTACGTTCGTTTCAACAATTCCGCCACCGAGGTGGTGAATGCCGTTTTCCGCCTTGCCCGCGGCCATACTGGCAAACCGCTCATTTTGAAATTCGAAGGCCATTATCACGGCTGGGGCGATGAGGGCCTCGTCGGTTTTGGGGCCACCCCGGAGAAGTGGGGCTCGAACGAAAAACCTGCCAGCGTCCATCCCAGCCAAGGGATTATTCCCGAGGTCCTGGAAAAATTTGTCGTCGTGCGGTGGAACGACCCCGAACATCTCCGCGCCCGGGTGGAAGAATTTCGCGGTCAAATTGCGGCCATCATTTTCGAACCCGTCCTCTGCAACACCTCGTGCATCGAACCGGTCGCCGGCTTGATCGAAACGATTCGCGAACTTTGTGATCGCGACGGCATGCTCATGATTGCCGACGAAACCATTACCGGATTCCGGTTTGGCCCCGGCGGCGCCCAAAAGCATCTCGGATTTAGTCCCGACCTCACCATCTTTGGTAAAGCCATTGGCGGAGGGATTCCCTTTGCCGCCCTGGCCGGAAAAAAAGAATTCTTCGCCAAAGTCATCAGTGGCGAGGTTATTCACGCCGGCACTTTGAACTCCAACCCGCTCTGCCTCTCGGCCAGCAAGTGGTGCCTCGACACCATTTTGGAAAAAGGCGACACCCACCCGGGGACCCTCATCGCCTTGGGCGAGAAATTAATGACTGGTCTCCGCAAGTTGGCCGACACCCACGGCATTCCCCTGCGCCCCCAGGGTCCCGGCCTCGTCTTCCATACCGTCATGCTCAAAGCCGGCGCCAGCGAAGGCCCCATCAACGACTATCGCGATTTGGTCAAACGCAACGACGGCCCCCGCTGGGGACATCTCCGCCGCTGCCTCCTCGAAGAGGGGGTCCGGGCCATCGAGCGCGGACTCTGGTTCCTTGGACTCGCCCACACCGAAAAAGACATCGACGACGCCCTCGAGCGTGCCGCCGTCGCCTTTGCCCGACACGCCAAGGAATACCAAGCGTAAGCCGCAAGCCCACCAGCTTATGTCCTCACGCATCTTCCTGGCTGGCCTCTTTCACGAAACCAACACCTTCGTCGAACAACCTACGCCCATGGAGGCGTTTAAGATTCTTCGCGGGGACGAGCTGCTGGATTGCCTCGGCAATGACTCGCCCATGGATGGCTTTCTCCAGACCGCCCGGGGTTATGGGTGGACGGTCATTCCCGGTGTGGACTACCGCGCCATTCCCTCCGGGCCGGTGGGAGATGCTGTCCTCGAAGCCTTTTGGGACGAATTGCAGGAACGTCTCGTGCCCGCACTGGCCGGAGGGCTTGAGGCCATTTTCCTCATTCTCCACGGAGCCATGGCCACGGAATCCCATGGAGATCCGGAGGGCGAACTGCTCCGCCGCATCCGGGCTCTACCGGGCGCGGAAAAACTCCCGCTTTTTGCGGTCCTTGATCTGCATGCCAATGTCAGCGAAGCCATGACCGCGCATGCCTCCGCCCTGATCCCCTATCGCAAAAACCCCCACACCGACGCGCGGGAAACCGCCGTCCGCGCGGGCCAACTTCTCTGGCGCTGCCTCACCTCGGGAAAAACGCCGCGAAGCCATTACGTCCATTCCCGGGTTCTGCTCGCCCCGCCCCATACCGGCACGGCCGATTCCCCTCTGCGGGAACTGGAGACGCTGGCTCGATCATTGGAAAAATCTGCCGGACACTGGGAGATCGGCATTGCCGCTGGTTTTGCCCACGCCGACACCCACGACACCGGCCTCAGCTTCTGGGTCGTCAGCGAACAACCGGATATCTCCTGCCACAGTTCCCTCGAGTCCTTGTTCCACGAAGCCCGCGCCCTCACCCGCGATCTTGCCCCTAAGGAATGGGATCTCGAACAAGCCCTCGACCGCATCGTGGAGGAAAAAAACTTCCCCGCCCTCTTGGTCGAGCCTGCCGACAACATCGGCGGCGGCACCCCCGGGGATGCCACCTTCATTCTCCGCGCCTTGCTGGCTCGAACCTTCACCCGCACCGGTGTCATCCTCAATGATCCGGCGGCTGTGCAAATGCTGCAAAGCCACTCGCCCGGCGACACCGTCAAACTCGCCCTTGGCGGCAAGGGCTCCCGCCTCGATCCGGGTCCGGTGGAACTGGACGTCACCCTGGAACGCCTCACCGACGGAAAATTTTCTCTTGAGGACAAACACAGCCACTCGGCTTCCATGGGCGGGAGCCAGATCACTATGGGTCCCACCGCGCTGGTCCGACACGGACATGTCGCCATCCTTCTGACCAGCCAGGCCACCGCTCCCTTCGATCTCGGACAGTGGCGCAGTCAGGGCGTCAATCCTGAAGATCTGGAAGTCATTGGCGTCAAAGCCGCCGTCGGACATCGTCAGGCCTACGATCCCATCGCCCAGTCCAGCTTCACCGTGAGCACGCCCGGACCCGGCACCAGCGACATCAAGTCCCTTCCCTACAAAAAACTCCGCCGCCCCATCCATCCCCTCGACAAGATCTGATAGGGCAAACGACGGGCCACGCGTGGGCAAGCGTCACGCCATGGCCATCCGGTTCAAGTCACAGCCTGGCCGAGAAAACGGACCGTATTCTCGTACAAGACCGCATTTTGTTCGGCCGGATTGAGCAATTTCAGAGCATCCACCTCCCGCTCATAGGAACTTAGAAGTCTGAGGACCTTCCCGTCCTTCTCCTCCACATAGCTGTAAAAGGGCGCATCACTGCCCCACATCATGCGGTCGGGCAAAAGATCGTACAAGGCCTTCATCACCACTTCGGGTCGCCGATAGTCGGTCTTGAGGCGACGATCCGGCAGAGCTACGGTTTGGAGGCCATCCACCGCACAATCGCAGTGAATCGCATGAGCCGAGCAATCAAACCAGGTATTGGACAGGGTGCCCAGGCGTTCGAGACTGGGTTGATCGAAGCGGCACGAGTGGGCCAGGCAAAACCGCACCTCAGGGCGGGCTGCGGCCACATCCAGAATATCCCCGGACTGGGACCAGAGATCGTTGGCTGCGATACTGGAATGGATCAACATCGGCACATCCCACTCGGCGGCCAGATCGACAAAGCAACTTCCCGCCTCCAAAAGATCGCGAATCGGCGACTCAATCATGGTCGCCTGAATCTTCAATCCCTTGATGGGATAACGCTCGCGAAGAACACGCAATACCGCCACCTGTTCCTTTTGTTTGCGCGAAGGATCCAAAATCACCAGAGGCAACGCAGTTTCAGAAATATCTCCCCCCAGATCGTAAATCTCCCGCAGATGCCGTCGGTTCTCAAATGCATAGGGCACGGAAAAATCGTCTTCCTTGGTCACCGGGGGTTGCATACCTAAGGTCTCCAGCCCGAAATAAGACACAAAGGGAAAGACCATGATCCGGTCGATCCCATGATGACGGGCCTGCTCTAGCAGGGCGCGATAATCGCAGGCATAGGGGAAATTTCCATTCACATAAAAGGCGGGGTCCACCCCAATGTGGGTGTGACAATCGATTCGAAGTGATTTCATGGCTTTTACTTTGCCATTCCATCTTACAGAAAATAGATTTTATCCACTGAAATCCTGATTTTTTTCCATGCCCGCGCCTGATTCATCTCCCAGTTCTTCGATCGCCAAAGCCTTCGAGCTTCTGGAGCACCTGGCCGAGGCCGGTCGGGCCCTCTCCCTCCAGGAGGTGGTCGCAAGCGTGCGTCTGCCGAAACCGACCGCGTGTCGGTTGCTCCGGACTCTCCACGATTTGGGTTATGTTTCCCGCCCCGCAGGAGGCCGGAACTATCTGGTGGGACCGCGGACCGCCCGCTTGGCAGCTTCCGATCCCCATGCGGCCATCAAGTCCGCCGCCTTTCCCCATTTGAAGGCGTTGCATGAGACCTTCAACGAAGCGACCAATCTGGCCGTCCTTTCGGGACATGAGGTTCTCTACTTAAAAATCCTCGAGACCACCCAGGCCCTGCGTTTCACTTTATCTCCGGGAGACAGTGACCCCTACTACCGCACCGCTCTGGGCCGCGCCGCCGCCGCCAGACTGCCCGAGGAACAATGGCAGCAACTGCTCGCGGAAACCCAAATCGTCCCCCTGACGTCCCGGACCGTAAAAACTCGCACAGCCCTTCATGCCTGCATTCTCAAGGCTCGACGACTGGGTTACGCTGAAGAAATTGAAGAATCTGTCGAGGGGGTCTCCTGTCTGGCCACGGACCTAGGAGCATTGGGGTTCCCTGAGGCGACCATCAGCATCGCCGTTCCGGTACAAAGACTGGCCCCCCGCCGAAAATCCGCCATCGTCAAAGCCCTGAAATCCATTTCCCAACCCTAACGACCCTCTTTCTTTTATGCCTGAAATCGAATACCCACGCGCTCCCGACACCCCGGTCTCTCACCTGCCGTTCAGCCCCTGCGTTCGCTATGGCGACCTGATTTTTGTCTCCGGACAAGCCTCGGTCGATGCGACCGGCAAAATTATTCGCGGCACCTTTGAAGAGGAATTTCGTCGTTCCCTCGAAAATTTGATCAAAATTCTTCATGATGCCGGCAGCGACCTCGCCCATGTGATTCAAACGCGAAACTACCTCGGCGATTCCAAGGATGGTCCTCTCTACCAGAAGCTCTACGCCGAGTATTTCAAAGCGCCCCTGCCCGCCCGCACCACGATTTCCCATTGTCTCGGAACCGCCCTGCACTACGAAATCGAATGCGTGGCGGTACGGAAAAAATCCTAACCGCCGGTTGAGGCCAGCGACTACGGTTGCACGGCCGGAGCGGCCCTCGCGGCGGCCGCTCCGCCCTCCACCCATTCCAAGGAGGTTCCGGCGGGCAGTCGTTGCACCGCCCGAAGGATGTCCCAGTTCGTCAGCTGAATGCCCCCGAGGCTATAGGGTCTTGGATCGCCGTCGGGCTGGCTGGTCCCATGAAGGCCGTAAATCAGCGGCTCGGTGCTCCCCTCCTTGGCCAAGTTGACCCAAATGATACCAATAGGGCTATTGGGTCCCGTACCGAGAAATTGTTCCTGTGATAACGTGGCTGGTTTGGTCGGCGTTCCCTCGGGTTCCGGCTGCCCATAAAGAGGCTTGGGTTTGGCGGCACGTTCGCGCTGCTCTTGGATCGTGCCGAGGCGCGGAAATATAATCGCATTCAAGATGGTCCACTTCCCCCGCCCGCGAAGTCCCGGGCGCGCCATCGTCAAAGGCATCGTCGCAATGAGCGCTTCATTTTGAAAAATCTGCAGCACCGTAAGATCAACAATGGCGGCGCGGACCGGCGCATTCGGGTCGGGTTGCGGTTGGACAGCATCCAACCCGAGGAACTCGATCTTGAATGGCTTCACCTTGGGCACGACCAATTCGGTGCCGATTTCCGGAACCGTCGGCACATGGACATTTAATTTCTTCAGAAAGGTTTCCGAGCAATGAAACCGCTCGGCGACAAATTCCCAAGGTGTCCGGTAGTCGAGATGGGTGGCTTCCGCCAGTTCGTCATAGGCGGAGGCGTCGGGCCGGGTGGCTTTGGGAGGTTGGATGAATCGAAAGTCCCCTTCGCGCAAAACATATTTAGTGAACCCGTCACCGACTTCGGCTGCGACTTTTTCCGGCAAGGCCCCAGGCTCACTGATCTCGGGATGGGCAAGTCGGTAGAAATAGAGAACTTTCTCAAAGGTCGGGCTGCGCTTGCCATCGATCGGTCCGGAGGAAAAATTCTGCCGGTCCAGAAACACCTGAACCGCCGCGTTGCGCAACTCGTCCTCGGTGACCGGGCGGTTGCCGCCGACGAGAAATTTCTTCTCGGAGGATTTCGGCTTGGGCAGGGGCGCAATCGCCTGGGCCTCGGGGATGGAGGGGATCTTCACCAGCTGACCGATTTGGATCAGGTCCGTGGTCAGCCCGTTGTAAACTTTAAGATGGTGAGCGGTCATCCCGTATTTCCGCGCAATGATGGCCAAGGCATCGCCGCGTTGGACCTCATAAGTCACTCCCTGCGGCACGGGGGTCGCCGTTGGTTTCGGAGTCAAAACCGGTTCCGGAATGATCCGACGGTCTGGAACCGAGGGGGCTACCCGCCAATTCCAATTGACGGCATCCGACAAGCCTGGCTCCACGCCGCGACCCACCGCCGACTCAAGACCTATTCCCGCGAGGGCAAAAGAGACTATCCCCGCCACCAGGCGGGCCGTACCAAAACGAAATTTTCTCAAAATCACTTGGTCAACTTTGCCGGAATCACAATGACCGGGCAGGGCGATCGTTTGAGCACGCCGGTGACCACGCTTCCTCCGAAGAGATGATAAAGCGCGCCATGGCCGTGAGATCCCAAGACAATATAATCCGCTTTGCTGCCTTTGGCTTGATCAACGATGTCATCCACCGCCAATCCCACGACCACTTCCTCATCGACCTCAAGTCCAGTCGACCGGAGGGGTGCCGCTAGCGCGGATAGGCGATGGCCGACATTGGCCATAGTTTCCTGATCATCGCTCACCGGCGGCACCGCGGCGATCACATCCATTGTCGCTCCCACGGGCACATAGCTGGCGACCGGTTCCACCACATGCAAAAGCACCAGCTTGGCGGAAAGTTCACCCGCAATCTCCACCGCTTTAGCCAAGACCGGTGCCGTCGAATCACTGAAATCAATGGGAACGAGGATTGTCTTCATGGCGCGAACGTAAAAGGATTTTTTGCCGGAGACAATACGGGAAAGTGTCCCCGTCTTTGGATTTTCGATTGAAAGCCTGGCCGTTCGGGCTTCCGCCCGATCCGTTGCCGCTCGATTGGTGGAACTTCCCATCTCCGCCCCGTCCCCATCCTTGCGTCCCGGCAAGAATCGGCGCGATACTCAGCCCGATGGAGGATCTTTTTGGAACTCACGACGGGGCAAGCCCGGAATTGCCGCTGGATGCGCCTTTGGCCACCCGGATGCGGCCCCGTACTTTGGACGACTACGTGGGTCAGAGTCACATCCTCGGTCCTGGCAAGCTCCTGCGGCGGGCGATCGAGGCGGACCGGATCAGTTCCGTGCTTTTCTACGGCCCGCCCGGGGTGGGCAAGACCAGCCTGGCCCAGATCATTGCCATCTCCACCAAATCCCGCTTCGAACGTCTCAGTGGCGTGGAAAGCAATGTCTCCGATATTCGACGCGTCGTGGCCTCCGCCGCCACCCGACAACAAAACAACGCCGAGAAGACGATCCTCTTTATTGATGAGATCCACCGCTTCAACAAAGCCCAGCAAGACGTCCTCCTTCCCGACGTCGAAAGCGGACTTCTTCGCCTCATTGGGGCCACCACCCATAATCCGTTTTTCTACGTCAACAGCCCCTTGGTTTCCCGCTCGCAAATTTTTCAATTGGAGCCCATCAGCACCGAGGACCTCGTTGATCTCCTCCAACGCGCCATCGCCGACAAAGAACGCGGTCTGGGCACCCTCCCGATCCAACTCGATCCCGAGGCCGCCCGACACCTTGCCACGGTAAGTGATGGCGACGCCCGCAAATGCCTCAACGCTCTGGAGATTGCCGCCCGAACCACCCCCGCCGCCTCGGGTACCATCTCCATCACCCTGGCGGTAGCCGAAGAGAGCATTCAGAAAAAAGCCGTCGTCTATGATGGCGATGGCGATGCCCACTACGACACCATTAGTGCCTTCATCAAAAGCCTCCGCGGGTCCGACCCGGACGCCGCCCTTTACTGGCTGGCCAAGATGCTCCATGCCGGGGAGGACTTTCGATTCATTGGCCGGCGGTTGATTATTTGCGCCAGTGAAGACGTGGGAATGGCTGATTCCAACGCCCTCGTGGTGGCGACGTCGGCCCAACAAGCGGTGGAATTTGTCGGCCTACCCGAAGCCCAACTCATCCTCGCTCACGCCACCGTCTACATCGCCACCGCCCCCAAGAGCAATCGCTGCACCGTCGCCATCGGCAAGGCGGCTACCGAAGTCCGTGAAGGACGCACCCTCGCCGTTCCCATGCACCTGCGGGATGGCCATTACAAAGGCTCCCAGAGACTTGGTCATGGCGAGGGCTACAAATACAGCCACGACTACGAAGGAAGCTATGTCCCCCAAGCCTACCTTCCGGAAGGCCGGGTCTACTACGAGCCAACCGAAAATGGCCTAGAAAAGCGGGTCAAAGAACGCCTCGACCATTGGCGAAGCCTTTACGAAGCGGCTCGGGACAACCCAAAATAGACGCGCCCACCAGTTTTCTCTTCGTTTTGTGCGCCTCCCTATGGATCGCTTACCGCGACGATTGAAGCTGCGGAACCCTTCTCGGTTCAAATTACCAAGACCTGCTCCCACGAGCTCATCAATGTTGATGGCAAATGGCGAAAGGATCTGCCCAAACGTCTCAAACTCAAGCTTCGCTCTAGGACCGAACTTCCCAGTCACGACATTTTCTTCGAGGCCTCCTTTGATGATGCGGGCGGCCATCTTCTCCGCGATCAAAAAGGACCCAATGCCATCTGGACCGGCACGGACAAGGTTCTTAGAAAGTAGTCCCAGCGATGGGAGCCTTGGAAGCGGTCGCGATCAGCTTTCAAACTGACCTCGCGAGGAGACCACTCAAATAGGGAAGAAGCTGCTTTTTTCGAGAGACGACACCGTCAAGTTGCCAGATGCCCTCGCCGTCCATGGGGTAGTCGATCAAGCGGGTGTAGGCCGCGTCGCCCCGCACGAGGAGGAGGGATTTTTGCGTATTGACGTCGGTCACCAACAGGGCTGAAAATTCATAGCGATGGGCGGCCCGATAGGCTTCCAGCGCTTCGCGCAGGGCATCTTTGCGGGCCTCGAAGGGCGCAAAACTGAGTTCCTCGATCTGGGCGACGCTAAAGCGATGCCCGCGTTCTTCATATTCCTTACAGTCCGCTGCGATGGCTTCCTCAGTTTTCATCGTTCGCAAAGGGGACCCGACAGAAAAAATCTCCGAGGCCAGGGCGGCGGGATCTTCTCCGCTCAAACGGGAAAGTTCCTCCATAATCTCACGATCCACATCCGTGGTGGTCGGAGAGGTCAGATTCAAGGTGTCGGAAATCAACCCGCACATAAGCAACCCGGCCAGGTTCCCCGGCAAGGTCAGTCCACCCTGAAAGAACATCGTCGCGACAATGGTGGAAGTGGAACCGACCGGACGGTTCATAAAAAAGATCGGCGAGACGGTCGGAGCCGCCCCAATGCGATGATGGTCGAGGATCTCAGAAATTGTGATGTCCTTGGCTCCGTCCACGGCTTGGGAGAGTTCGTTATGATCAACGAGAATGAGTTGGCGGGGAATCGGTTTGAGGAAATCGCTCTTGGAGAGAATTCCGCTCAGATGGCCATCCGCCGACACGACAGGAAAAGCAAATTGGGGCGAGAGGGCCACTTCGCGCTGGGCCTCCGCCAGCGGCATCTCCGGCGGGAGGGAAAGAAAATCATCATAGGTCATCCGTTCGGCCCGGACCGCACTGCGGGCCAGAAGCACGGTTGTGGCGGTGTCGTGCGGAGAGTGAATGATGCGAACACCATGAGTCCGAGCCACCGCCAGCACTTCGTCATCGATGGGCATATTGCCGGTGACAATGACGGCATGAACCCCGGCTTCGATGGCGAGGATTTGGATATTTTTGCGGTCCCCCACAATGAGAACGGTTCGTTCGTGATCCAGGTGTCCCAGCCGACGTTTGAACGAATCGGTCTGCATGGCCGCCACGACGAGAACGAATGGCCGGGTGTCACTTTCCGGCTGCCCGGCGAGGAGCTTTCCGTCGATGGTTTCGGTGATGCCCTGAAGAGAAGCATGGACTTCCCGGGCGGAACCCACCCGGTCCTTAGGGGGAAATAGGTATTGGCTGATCTTAAATCCCGAAATCAATCCGGTGCAGCGTCCTTCTTCATCCACGACCGGAAGTCCCCGAAAGCGTTTTTCCCCAATCCGGGTCATCGCCTCATAGACCGGCTCGTCCCAGCGGGCACTGACGACATCTTGTTCCATCACGTCCTCGACCCGCGGCTGCACACTCGAAACAAAAAGCGGCGCCTCAAAGCCAAATTTCTCCAAGGCAAAATCAATTCGGGGGTTGGTATTCCCACACCGGGCCGCCCGCACATTTTCTTCGCCTAGGGCCGCCTTGAAGGCGGCATAGCCGATGGCGGAGCAAATGGCATCCATGTCCGGGTTTTTATGACCAATAACGAGCGTCTGCATGCGTACTGGACAGATTGAACAGGATTTGTTCGTTAGGAAAAGCCCGATGAAAAACTCTTTCCCACTCCGGATCGGCGCCCTGGCTGCCGCCGCCGTTTTTTTCACCTCGCCTCTTCCTGCCGAAGACGAGACACCCCCGCCCCAACCGCTCCCCATCGATGCCATTCTCCAACAGGCGAATCTCTGGGCAACTCCCCCCGCCGATCTTGAATCCCTCGGGAAGCCCCTCGGATTCACCTGGACCTCCACCGCCCAACGCACCCTCCGCAATGCCCGGCCCGGCCTCACCTTTCGCGAGCGTCCCCTCAATGAAGTCCTCCTCGCGGTCGAAGACGGCAAATTCGCCGAAGCCACCCTGATCTATTTCAGCCGGGGAGATGCCGGCCAACTGAATGAAAACAGTTTCGACGAACTCCTCGCCGCGATTACCGGCGATCTGACGGCCTTGACCGGCCAGGAACCGAACGAACGCGGTCGCGACACCACCAGTGCAGTCAAGGCCGAGGGGCGAATTTGGACGGTCAACGGCACCGAATACCTCCTCGAATGGAGTGTCACCAAGGAATCCCGCACCAAAGGCATCCCTTGGCGGGCCGAATTTATCCGCTTGACCGTTCACCCCGAAATCACGACGGAACGCGCCATCGGCGAACGGGCTCCAAAAAATGCCTCCCGGGCCGCCGTGAAGAGCTTCGAAGGGGCTGAGCATGTCAAAAAAGAAGCTGATGGCACCGTCGTGTTGACCGGCATCCCCATGGTCGATCAGGGCCAAAAGGGCTATTGCGTGGTTGCTTCGGCCGAGCGGGTCTTGAACTACTATGGCGCCGAGGTCGATCAGCATGAACTCGCCCAAATCGCCAATAGCGATGCCTCCAAAGGCACCAGCCCGGACGCCATGTTCGATTCACTGAAACGCCTCACCGCTCGCTTTGGAATCAAATCCCGGGCCCTGGTGGAATGGGACTACCGCGACTTCATGAAAATGATTTCGGACTACAATCGCGCCACCAAACGAGGCAAACTCGCCCCGGAGATCTTCACCGAATCCCGTGATTTGGACAGCTACTACGAGCCCATGGATCCCAAAATTCTCAAGGAAGTGCGGTTAAAGAAAAAGGCAGATTTTGGACGCTTCCAACGCGACATCCAAAGCCACATCGACGAGGGCATTCCTCTCTTGTGGTCGGTGCGCCTCGGGCTCATTGCGGAAAAGGGGCTCTCCCAGGCCCGGGGCGGGCACATGCGGCTCATCATTGGCTATGATCCAAAAAATGAGGAAATCGTCTATTCGGATTCCTGGGGCCGCGGCCACGAACAAAAGCGCATGTCCTACGAAGACGCCTGGACGATCACCAGCAGCCTCACCTCCCTCCAACCGGTGGGAAGCTGAAGAAAATTTTGAATGAGGAATGATGAATTGTGATCTTACTCCCCACGGTTTGGACTCTTCAGCATCGATTACCACAACGAGGAGGCCCGGTCCGCCACCGATCACCTCGGGGACAATCCGTCCGCGACCTACGCCCGTCTCATCGCCGAAGTCCGCGGGGACAGTGAGCGATCACCCTGCAATGCCTTGAGCCTGTGAAGACCTCTTCGAAGGATGTGGCTGAATGGCGGGGAAAAATTGTGTCCCACAGAGTTGACGTGCTGTGGGACAACTCGTATCGAGCTTGGCAGTCAATTTTTAATAGAATTATGGCCGAAGGTATCAACGTGCGGTTTGCGGGAACCCTGCAACAATTTATTCATGAACGTGTTCGGGGTTCGGGGCTTTATGGCTCGGCCAGCGAGTATATCCGCGATCTTGTGCGCCGGGACTATGAGCGCGAGGAGGATCAGAAATGGACGGGGCTTCGTGATACGCTGAGCGCCGGTGCCAAGGCCAAGGAATCGCAGTTCGTTCCGCTGAATGCGGAATCTGTGCTGAAGAAAGCCAAGGCGCGTCGAAAAGTTCGTGCCCGCTAAAATCTTCGCTCAAGGAAGATCGCAGGCACGCCGAGGGAGCGCAAGGCTGCGGCTGAGTGGCTGGGCGTCCCCCTTTTCTTCCGTTGGACGCCTCACCATGGTTTTCAGCCGCCTTTAGCTTTCAGCCCTCAGGTTTCAACTTTCAGGTTTCAGGTTTCTCTTCGGCCTTTCGCTTTTGCGAACCTGGCTGCTCGGTCTTCGTCCGATCCGTTGCCGCGGCTTTTGCTTTCTCTCCGTCCGACTTGGCTTTGCTGGCTTTCGCTTTGGGCTTGGCCGGTTTTTCTTCGGTCACCAACTGCTCCAGGAGCGAGTTAATCCGCTTGAGCATGGCTTGAGGATCTTCCATCAGGCCGGCTGAGATGAGGGCGTTGTCGTAGAGTTGCTCGGCGATTTGCTTGGAGACCTCGGGCCGGCTCTCGCGGGCCGCAGCCAATCCCACCAACATCGGATGGTTGGGGTTGATCTCGAGGTTGTGTTTGAAGGGGTTCTCGCCGCCGGGGTTCATCGATTTCATCATCCGGCGCATGCTGGAAGTCATCTGGGCGTCGCCTTCCACCACTGCGGCGGGACTGTCCACCAGACGGGTCGAAGTCTTCACTTCATTCACTTTGTCGCCCAGGGTTTCTTTGATGAAATTGCTGAGCAAGCGGACGGCGGTCTCGTCGAGCTTGGCCTCGGGAGCCTCCAGCGCGATCTCGGCTTTCTCCGCCGCGACCAACTTTTTGCCATCAAACTCACGCAGGTGGTCCATGACAAATTCGTCCCAAGGATCATAGAGAAACAAGGCTTCAAAGCCCTTGGCCTTGAGTCCTTCGTAGTAGGGACTAGAGAGGCAGGCGTTGCGGTTTTGTCCGATGAGATAATAAATCTCCGACTGACCTTCCGGCAGGCGGGACACATAATCCGCCAACCCGCAGACGGTCTCCGAAACTGAAGTCTCATAACGCAAGAGTTTGGCCAAGCCGTCGCGGTGGGCATAGTCGCTGACCACCCCTTCTTTGAGAAAATGGCCGAATTCCTTGAAGAAGACCGCATATTTTTCGGCATCCCCCTTGGCCTCGTCGTCGAGGAATTTCAAAAACCGACCGGTGAGGACCTTGTTGATTTTTTGCAGGAGGGCGGAATCCTGCATCGTCTCGCGAGAGATATTGAGCGGCAGATCTTCGCTGTCGACCACCCCCTTGAGGAAGCGCAACCATTCCGGAAGTAACCCCTTGGCCTTCGATTGGATGAGGATGCGGCGGCAATACAAATGCACCTCCGACTCGGACTTGGGCATACCGGGCCGCTCCATGCTGCGCTTGGACACAAAGAGGAGCGCATTGATGGCCAGAGGGGCATCGGCGGTGAAATGGAACCGGTATTGCGGGCCATCAATGTCATGGCCGATGAATTTATAAAATTCCTCATAGTCCGAATCCGTCAGCTCAGATTTGCTCCGGGTCCAGATCGCGTTAATGGTGTTGACCTTCGTCCCGTTGAGCTCGATGGGGAAGCCGACAAAATTCGAATATTGTTTGATGATGCCTTCCACCCGACTGGCGGTCGCGTATTCCTTGGCGTCGTCCTTCAGCGTGATGACGACTTTGGTCCCACGGGGCAAATCCACCCCGGGCTCGATCTCGTAGTTGCTGACGCCATCCGAGGTCCAGATCCAGCCCTTGTCTTCCGGTTGGTACGACCGGGTATAAACGGTCACCTTCGTCCCCACCATGAAGGCGGAATAAAACCCGACGCCAAACTGACCAATGATGTTCGGGTTGCCCGCATTTTCTTTGATTTGTGCGAGGAAGGCCTTCGAACCGGAATGGGCGATCGTCCCAAGGTTTTCCATCAATTCATCCCGGGTCATTCCAATGCCCGCATCGGCAATGGCAATGGTGTGGGCCGTGTCATCGGTATTGACCGCAATCTTCAACTCGCGGTCCGGCTCGAAAAGATCCGTCCCGGACGCCTGCAAGAACCGCAGCTTTTCTGTGGCGTCGGCGGCATTGGAGATCAATTCCCGGATAAAAATTTCCTTATCCGTGTACAGGGAATGAATGACGATATCGAGGAGTTGGGCGATTTCCGCCTGAAAACTGTGTTTTTCCGGTGTGCTCATAGTAAAAAGATGAAATTTTGGGAGGCAAACCATGCCATGAAGCGATCACTGGGAAAAGAAGAGAATGCAGGAAAATTGCCGCGCGCTGCGTCTCAGGAGTCGTGAGTTTCCTTGAAATTCCCTCCCAAGGGGGCAGGTTCTGGGCGCACCGTATCTCCCATCTCCCCATCCCCGCGTCGCCGCGTCTCTCCCCAGGGTTGTCAGGCGGGGAAATTTTTCCCATGGTGGGGAACTGCCCATGGATATCGTCTATTTCGACCTTGAAACGAAGCGCACCGCGAATGACGTCGGCGGCTGGAACAAAAAACACGAGATGGGGATGTCCGTCGGGGTGACCTACAGCACCGCCGACGGCATTTATGAGATTTTTTCCGAACAGCGGGTGGAAGACCTCGTTGCAAGGTTGCAAAGGGCCGATTTGGTCATTGGCTACAACCTGATCAATTTCGACTACCATGTCCTCATGGGCTACACCACCCACGACCTGCCTTATTTGCTCCCGACCCTGGATCTCCTTGTCGATGTGGAAAAAGCCGCCGGCCGCCGGCTCAAACTGGAGAGCGTCGCCCAAGGCACACTCGGGGTCGGCAAGGTGGCGGAGGGCCTCGACGCCATCCGTTGGTGGCGGGAAGGCAAAATCCGCCAAATCGCGGAGTATTGTTGCTTCGACGTCAAAGTGACCCGCCTGGTGCATGAATATGGCGCCAACCATGGCGAACTCTTTTACGACGATCATTTTGGAAACCGGGTGCCGATGACGGTGGATTGGAAGTTGCCATGATCCAACCGCTCAAATCCGCCAAAACCACTTGGTATGTCTATTGGGTCGATCTCGAAGAGCCCCTGCCCACCGGCGGCGACTACTTCCTCCCCACCCTTTTGATCGTCTGCGACCGGGCCGGCATTCCCGTGGCCTCCCCCGAAATTCTGGAAGAATTAGACCAAGTCCGGGTGGAGAATTTCCTCCTCAAACTGATCGAAAAAGACGGCCCGCCAGACCGCATCACCGTCTGTGAACACGACGACTGGGAAGACGACGACTGGAAGGCTTTTTCCCATGATAATCATATCGAGGTGCGCTTCCGGGACTTCGACCGAAGCGGACCGGAAGAACTCCGCGCCCTCGCCAAAACCGTGGTGCTGCGCTTTGCCCGGCCGGAATCCAAGGCTCCCCGGCCTCGCGATGTCGCCCGCGGCCTCGTCAATACCGCGCTCCGCACCCGCACTCCCGAAAAAAAACGCGCGCTCCTTCGCGCTGCCCTCGCCCGGGATGCGGATTGTTCCGCCGCCCGCGTCGAATTGGCTGACCTCGAATATCAAAACGGCAACTGGCGGGCCTGCCTGACCGACTATGAAGAGGTCGTGGCTCGGGATTTTTCCCGCTGGGAACCCCAGCGTCCCCAGTGGTGGAAAAACCTCGCCACCCGGCCTCTTCTCCGGGCGCTCTACGGGCGGGGAATGACCCTCTGGCACCAGGGACACCATGCCGACGCGGCCGCGCAGTTTGAACACCTCCTCAGCCTCAATCCCGGGGACAACCAAGGCGCACGTTTCATCATCCCTCTCCTCCATCTTCTCGACGACAACCTCGAAGCCGCCTCCACCTTCTTCGCCCGGTATGAATCCGATTTTGCCGATGACTATGCCGAGCCGGCCCTCCTTTTTGGCTGGGCGATCTGTCGCTCGCTGGAAGGTGATGAAACCGGGGCCCGCAACAAATATTTCGAAGGCATCCTCAGAAACTTTTACATCACCCCCATGTTGCTGGAGGAACCTGATCTCCCCCGCAATCTCTGGCATCCCAACGACCGCGCCGAACTCCACTACGCCAGCGAATTCATCGACTCCTACGCCGTTCTCTGGGATCGCGAAACCGGCGCCCTCCGCCTTCTTCGCGAAGTCTGGGAGGAAATTCAGCTCCTTCTGACCAAGTTGATCGCCCTCCGGCAGAAAATGGCCGACTTCCAGGACCAACGCTACGAACCCAACTACAAAGCCCAATGGAAAGCCCTCCTCGCGGAAGACGAGGCCCTCACCACTTTGGCCGACCGCGAATAATGCATCCGGCCATTGCGTCCAGCCGAAGTTGACGCCACTTCCACTTTGTTTTATGTGTCGGAGAACGATATAAACAGGCTCGCTGGCCTTCCGTTTTGCAAAATCCCGCGTCCCGTCAATTCGCACCACTTGATGACCACCTTATGATAATTCTTTTGATGAAAGTCCTTCTTGCCGCTGGCACGGGACTCGTAATGTCGGCGTTGCTCTGATCCCGCAGGGGAGCCGCGGGGAGCCGGATAGGGTCTGACCTCCGGGCAGACCGCCGCCTGCTCGGAGACCAGGCCCTGCCAGGACGGCGGCTTGCCCGGGAGGGTGGTTTCGCCGTTCTCCTAAACGCCGGATTCCCTGTCGATACTGCGGAGATGGATCGTCTTGCTGGTCAGATTGTGGACGGCGCGAATGTAGCGCACGGTCTGACTTTGAGCCCGCATGAGAATCGAATGGGTCGTGGCGGTGTTCCCCACCAGCTTCACGCCTGGCAGAAGCGGGCTGTCACTAATTCCTGTGGCACAGAAAATGGCGCTCTCCCCCATCAAAAGATCATCGGTGTCGAAATGTCGGTTCAGTTCGGCTTCGCTCACCGTCTTGAGCAACTCGGCCCGTTCGGGCTCATCGCGCGGCCACATCCGCAGGTGAAGTTCGCCGCCCAGAGCCTTCAGCGCCGCGGCCGTGAGGATGCCCTCAGGGGCCCCGCCAATCCCAATGTAGAGATCCACGCCCGAATCCGGCAGGGAGGGCGCCACGGCGGCCGCAATATCCCCATCGGAAATCAACCGGAGGGCTGCGCCCTGCGAACGGACGATTTCAACGTATTTTTGGTTCCGGGGCCGGTCGAGGACCACGATGACCAAATCGCTGATGCGCTTTTTCAAAGCGGCAGCGGCATAGGTCATGACTTCGGCAAAATCCATCGCAAGAGAGATCTGAGGAATTCGGGTGGCGGCGATGGCCTCCTGCACTGCCGGGCCATAGGCCAGTTTCTCGCAGTAAAAACTGGGGATATTGATCATCCCGCGGGTGCTGCCCTCGGGCACATAGGTCGCTGCCATGACCGAAATCGAGTTTGGCATCCCCTTGGCGATATTGCTGGTGCCGTCGATGGGGTCCAAGGCGATGTCAAAGCGGGGAGAATTTTCTGTCCACTTTCCCAACTTGTCGCCCAGAAAAATACCGGGCGCATTGTCTTTGATCCCCTCCCCAATAACCACCTCGCCCCGAATGTCCACTTGGTCAAAGACCCCGTTAATGGCATCGCAGGCGGCGGCATCTGCCGCTTCTTTGTTTCCTCGTCCCAGCCAATGAATGCAATTCAGGGCCGCGTTTTCAGTCGCCCGAACAAACTCAAACTCGATATTCCGTTCGGTGTCAGAAAAGGAAGATGCCATGATCCCGCTCTAGTCGACAAATTCCTTCACGATCAAGGTGGCATTGTGGCCACCGAAACCGAAGGAATTGCTCATGGCCACCTTCACCTTGGCCTCTCGGGCTACGTTGGGCACATAGTCGAGGTCGCACTCAGGGTCGGGATTTTCCAAATTCATCGTCGGAGGAATAATTCCATCCCGCATCGTCAAAACGGTGGCAGCTAACTCAACCCCGCCGGCGGCCCCAAGGAGGTGTCCGGTCATGGATTTGGTCGAACTCACAGCCGTTTTGTAAGCGTGTTCTCCCAAGGCCAGCTTGATCGCCTTGGTCTCGCAGACGTCACCGATCGGAGTCGAAGTGGCGTGGGCGTTGATGTAATCGATATCTTCGGGGTTCACCTTGGCATGATCCATAGAGATCCGCATGGCACGAGCGGCACCCTCGCCGTCGGGCAGAGGAGCTGTCATGTGGTAGGCATCGGCCGAACAACCGTACCCTGCCAATTCACAATAAATCCGGGCTCCACGGCGTTTGGCATGTTCGAGCTCCTCGATCACCATAATGCCGGCCCCTTCTCCCATGATGAAACCATCGCGATCGCGGTCGAAGGGACGGCAGGCCTCGGTCGGTTCGTCATTGCGCAGACTGAGCGCCTTCATGGCAGCAAACCCGGAAATTCCCAGCGGGGTGATCGTCGCTTCGCAACCCCCGGCCAGAAAGGCGTCGGCATCGCCAAACTTGATGATCCGCCAAGCTTCGCCGAGCGAGTTGTTCGCGGTAGCGCAGGCGGTCACGATACACATATTTGGGCCCCGGAGGTCATATTCCATCGAAACCATTCCGCTGGCCATGTTGCTGATCATCATGGCGATTGTGAAAGGCGAGACCCGCGTTGGGCCCCGTTCGAACAACCTCCGACATTCATCTTCCATGCTCTTGAGGCCACCGATGCCGCTTCCCAACATGACGCCAAAGCGATTGCGATCGATCTGGTCCAGATCCACCCCGGAATCATCCAGCGCCATTTTCGAAGCCGCCACCGCAAACTGGGTGAAACGGTCGGTGCGTCGGGCGGACTTGGGGTTCTTAAAATATTGGGCGGGGGCGAAGTTTTCCACTTCGCCCGCGATTTTACACTCGTAGATGTCCGAGTCGAAAGCCTCATAACGTCGGATGCCACTCCGGCCCTCTTTTAGGCTTTCCCAAAAGGTCGAAATCTCATTGCCGACCGGGCTAAATACGCCCATTCCGGTGATAACTACTCTACGTTCGCTCATTTCAATAATTCGTGGATTCCTTGGGAAAGATAACAACTCAGCGGGTTGACCTATATGTTGGCAATCAAAAAATGAATTGCCGCTCATTCTCAGGGGTCAATAGGTCTTCACTTTGAGACGTTCGTTGAGGCTCCCACATCTCGGGCAGCGAGGCAACTCTGTCGTGCTGCGATCTTCATAGGCCATGCCACAAATCATGCATTGCAGCCAATACCGGCAGGCCCGATTTTCCCGGATTTTCCTCATCACCTCGCACCCAAACCAAACCAAACCAATCACAGCGAGAAAAGCCACGGCGTAGAAAAAGACCAGTCCTGACAACGAGAGAGAGATCATGGCAAAACCGATGGCAGGCGGGTCGGGAAGGCGAAATCGGCCCGCGAAAAAGCTTCACTCTGGTTCATCGGGCTTTATCGCGGTGGACATCCACCCCCCAAAGGAAGGTGGCCATCCCCCAGACCGGTTCGGTTTCTTTCTCAGTGGCAGAAAATCTGGCCCGGGCCAAAACCTGCAACGCCTCCCGGTCAATAGCCTCATTGCCTGAGGTGTTCATCGGAAACAAATAGAGAGGCCGACCCTGCGGAGAAACGGAGACGAGAAACTCCAAAGGCAAAAGATCCTGACGGGGGGAAGCCTGAAAGAAAGCGTCCGCGGGAAGTGCCACTTCCCGCCCGGCCAACCCCCCCCCTGGCTTCAACATGGTGACAATCCCCGGCTGCGGGGGGGGCGGGGTTCCTCGCGCAGGACCCGGGCGGATTCCCGCGATCACAGATCCCGCCGGGCTCAAACCGATTTTCATCTCCGGCGGCAAGGGAGCCAAGACCGGCGACTCGGAATCAAAACTGGGAACATAAGCGGTCTCCGGTCGGCTGGTGATATCCCGGGCAGAGATTTGCCCCGGAGAAAACAAAGCCGGATCCGAAGCTTCCACCATCGGCATCACCTTGGCCGCCTCCGCAGAACCGGGAGGAAGAAACCAAATTTGGGCCGAACGCTCCGGACTCGGACGCGAACGAGGATGGGAGGCACGAAAAACCACCAACCCAACTGCATGGAGACCAAACGAGACAATCAACATCAATGGCAAGACCAAGTGGACATGGTGTCGCGTGGGCCAATCAAAAAGCTGTCGCCCGGTGATCATGGATCATTGCCACCTTCCGAGGTCGCCAGGACGACAGGAAATCCCATCTCGAGCGCGAGGTTCATCACCGCCGAAATGGTTTCAAACCGCGCCTGACGGTCCGCCTTGATGATCATGGTGTGGGTGCGGCCCTGGAGACGACTCAATGCCTTCCGCAAGGCACCCATGTCCGTCTCCTCATCGCCAAAAAACACCGCGGAAAGCGGCGGCGCAGTAATGCTAATGATGCGCGGGTCGCGGCGGGGAGAAAGCAGAAACGGAGATTGCGGCACGCTCACGGCCACTCCGGGTTGCAAAAAAAACGAAGTCCCCGGCAAAAGAAAAAACAACAAGATCAGGACCAGTCCCAGGGCCGGGGCCATCAGCAACAAGGCAGGATGCGGGAGCGGAGAGCGGCGAAGTTTCACGATTTGCTGGGCCGTTGGCGATCCCTCACTTCATCCAGCACCGTGATGATCTCAATCCCGGCTCGTTCCATGTCATGAATGAGGGCATTGATCCGGGCCGAGAGGAGGCAAAGCGCCAGATAGGAAGGAATCGAGACCGCGAGGGAAAAAGCCGCCGTGAGCAAACCCTCATAGACGCCGTTCGCCACGTCGGTGGCCGTGGCATAGCCGCCTTGATTGGCAATGGCTTGAAACGCCGTCAACATTCCCAGAAGGGTGCCCAGGAGGCCCAGCAAAGGCGCGACATAGGCAATCGCGGTCAAGATGGGCAGATGAAGCTCCAACCGGGGAATCTCCAACTGGCCGGCTTCCTGAGCCACTTCCCTCAGTTCCGACCGGGAAACGCCGTGCCGGAGAATCATGGCATGCGCCACCCGGGCGACCGGGCCTGGCGTGCTGGCACATTCCTGCAAGGCCTCGTCATAGTTTTCCTTCCCGAGAGTGTTGGCCAGCCCTCGGAGCAAGTCCCCGACCGGGACCGTCGCCCGATGGAGATAGAACAGGCGCTCCAGAAACGTGGCTACCGCCACCACGCTGCAAGCTAAAATTACCCACATCACCGGCCCGCCTTTTTGCAAAATATCCAACATAATTTTCTCGAACTAAGCAGCGGGGGTTTCGGGCGAACTGGAAGAAAGCAGTAAAGGCAGGTTGGCCCGCGAAAGCTCCTCCACCACCTGCTGAAGTTTTTCCCGCACTCCGGGCACAAACCCCCGGTCCTTGTGGAAGATCAACAGACAGAGATCGTCTTGATTGAAAAAAGTAATTGGCCCGGCATCGGAATGCACCGTCACGGCTGGCACAGCCCCAATCCCCATCTTCGCCACAGAGGTGCGCATCGAAGCCAGCATCTCGAACGCATGAGCGCTCAACGAAACCAAATCCACACGATCCGGCACATTATGCGCCGCCATGACCGCCGACCCACGGGAGAGCACACAGGAGCGGACGCCCGGCAAAGCTCCACAGCGTTGGATAACCTCCTCGACCCCCAAAACCTCCTCAGTCATAAAGACCGCTTGGAGGCCATCCTGATGCGGAATTTGTGCCAAAGCGCGAGCCGCTGGAGTTGCTTCATGCTCTGAATCGATCCACATCGCTTCGGGTGCGGGCTCAGGCTCAGGCGGAACCACCGGCGGAGGAATTTCCTCCTGCGGGGCCGAACGCGCTTCCCCCTCGGCCTCGGCAACTATTGGTGCGAACTCCGCTGGAGGAACGGGAATCGCTGGCGGCTCTGGGCGCACGGCCTCGGCCGGGGCAACCTCATCGGCACTCACCTCGGGCGGAGGCGGAACGAGCGGCCCCTGCGGAGCGCGTGGTTTCGGGATCTGCACTCGGGCCCGCGAAGCCAGCTCCGGATTTTCCTGCGGATTTTCCTGCGGAGCTTCTTCCGGTTGCCGACGGCGAAAACTGGGAAGAATCGAAAAAGGTCGCCGAGTGCGAGGCAAGACCGGCTCGGGCGCTGAAGATTCCTCCGGCGGCGCTTCGGGTGCTGCGGGAACAGGCTTTTCAGCCCATTCGGCGGCGTGGTCCACCGGGGCTTCAGGATTCGCCTCGGCCATCGGCTCCCTGACGAGTTCCGGTTCTGGCTCGACCGCAGGTTCCTTCGCTGCCTCCGAGTTTTCGGGAACAAGTTCCTCCAAGGGCACAAATTCAGGTTCCGGCTCGGGCAAAACCTCCTTCCCCGGAATGAGATGATAAGCCAAGGCGATCCGCTGAACCGGCAACGTCACCCGCGCCTCAGAAAAATCGCTCTGGGTAAAACATTCGGGAATCAGAGCATTCAACACCGAGAGGGAGATTCCCGGAGCAACTCCTCCCAGAAAAGCATCACAGGGCACTTCAATCGGACGTTCTCGATCAAACACCCCGGCACGGAAACCTTCGGGAATTGCCGCCGCCAAATCCCCCGCCTGCACGATGACCGTGGTCGGTGGAGTTAGAAAATATCGATAGCGCGGACCCTGAGGTACGAGCGGTACGGTGGGTGGCGGCGGAACTTTTGGCAGTTTGGGTTGTTTCACGCGAGGATTCGGATTATCGCAATGGCTAACATTCTGCAATCGTGGAACTCGACTTCAAATTTACATCCGACCATCTCATCCCTGCGATCGTCCAGCAAGCCTCCGGTGAAAACACCCCTCCGGGACGTGTTCTCATGTTTGCCTGGATGAATCGTGAATCCCTGGAAAAATCCCTCGAAACCGGCCTCATGCACTACTGGAGCCGCTCTCGCAACAAGCTTTGGTTCAAAGGCGAGAGCAGCGGCCACACCCAACGCATCGTGCGATGGTTCGTCGATTGCGACCGCGACGTGCTCCTCTTCGAGGTTGAGCAAAATGGGGGCGCTTGCCATACCGGCTACCGCAGCTGTTTTTTCCAAGAACTCGACCGAAAAGCCCAGCCTCTTCCGATCACCGAATCCAAGACCTTCGACCAAGACGACGTGTACGGGGAAGATGCCTCACGCAAAGGCCGCTAAGGGCGCAAAGGAAAAGACAGGGAATATGGCCAGCGTCAGGCCCGGGAACGGATCGGGCGCAGCCGCCCTCAAACTTCCGACTTCCGCTTTCCCACTTCCGACTTTTCCTAGGCTCCCCGCATCGCGAGGTACAACTGCTTGGGATAATTGAAGGGAAATTGTTCCGCCGCCCTGGTTTTCTGCGGGTTGGCCGGGACCTTGCGCCATTGGAAATACGCCGCAATCCCCTCGGCGACCGCGGCCACCTGTTCTTCAGGTTGATTGGGAAAATCCGTCCGCGCCTTCTTTTGGATCCCTTCGACCACATCGCGAGAAATCGTTCGAGGCAGCTCGGAGGATGTTCTCAGGGACGCAGAAACGACGCCGTCTCCAGCCATCACGGAACCAAGGGAGAGAACCAAGCAGAAGAAAAAAGTCTTCATAGTGGCCAAATGCTGGCACAGGGATGTCGCAATGTCCAGTCTCGCCCAGCGGCCCCAGCGATTCCGAAATCTCGTCATCAGAACAATTTGAGCCTCACGGGAAAAGAGAAGTGCGCCCGGCTGGGATCGAACCAGCGACCATCGGTTTAGAAGACCGGTGCTCTATCCACTGAGCTACGGGCACATGGAGCTCTCCTAAATACTCTGAGCCTGGCTTCTCTTCAAGCT
>Ga0209390_10000432_pt1 | contig 82181 bp, 77 predicted proteins | sample BON01_FD_187212 | JGI IMG/M metagenome (GOLD analysis project Ga0209390, IMG submission 187212) | Freshwater microbial communities from Lake Bonney liftoff mats and glacier meltwater in Antarctica - BON-01 (SPAdes) (version 2) | ecosystem: Environmental > Aquatic > Freshwater > Ice > Glacier... | reverse complement strand
CTTGCTTAAAGTGAAGCCTACAAGTAGTTTCATCACCAAAATGTGCTGTAAAAGTGAAAAGATTCATTGGTTATCTATTTAATTATTAAGTGAATATACAAAATTATAGGTGATTACGGATATACAGTTACATTATAAATAAAAGTATATTAAGAATATAAATAAGAGTTATTGTGCTTTAACACCTTCAGCTTCAAAAGGCGTAAGGGAGATTATATTAGAATCAGAAATACTGTGAGGTTTAAAAACAAAATGCTTTTCGTAAAGTTTACCTTCAGTAAAAAAGGTTACTAAATATTCATTTGTAAAGCTTAGAACTTCTTCAGCAATATACTCAACCTTTGCCATCGAGCCGGCAGAGATATTACCCAAGTTATGTCGCAATGTAGTTGTTTTTCTTTCTTTATTATTCCCGCGGGAAAGCACCAAAACAGTCTCAATACTACTTTCTCTAGTATTTAAGACATAGACATTCCAGTTTTGAGATTGAAAGTCTTTATCCCATTCTTTAATGGCTACAACTTGTACATTTTCCACTTTGGGAATTTCAATATCTTTCCGCATTTTAATTTATAAAACGCTTTTAAACTGTTCTAGGAACCGGACATCATTTTCGCTAAGCATGCGAATATCTGGTATTTGATGTAAAAGCATTGCAATTCGGTCTATACCAACTCCAAATGCAAACCCTGAATATATTTCAGCATCAATACCACAGTTTGTAAGTACACTTGGGTCTACCATGCCACAACCTCCTATTTCAAGCCAACCGGTACCTTTGGTTATACGATGATCAGATTCTGTTTCCAAGCCCCAATACACATCAATTTCTGCGCTAGGTTCCGTAAATGGAAAATAAGAAGGACGTAAGCGTATTTTTGATTTCCCAAACATTTCGGTAGTGAAATATTGTAGCGTTTGTTTTAAATCTGCAAAACTTACTCCTTTATCAACATACAATCCTTCTATTTGATGAAAAAAGCAATGCGAACGAGATGAAATTGCCTCATTTCTATAAACGCGCCCTGGAGAAATAGTTCGTATGGGAGGTTTGTTATTTTCCATATAACGCACCTGTACAGATGAGGTATGGGTCCGCAATAAAACATCCGGATTTGTTTGGATAAAAAAGGTATCCTGCATATCGCGTGCTGGATGGTATTCAGGCAAATTTAAAGCCGTAAAATTATGCCAATCATCTTCAATTTCAGGTCCTTCAGATACATTAAATGCAATACGGGAAAAAATTTCGATGATCTGATTCTTTACTATAGAAATGGGATGACGGGAACCAACGGTAAATGGCTCACCAGGTCGTGAAAGATCTCCATAAATGTTTTTAGTTTCTTCTTTACTTTGAAGCGTGGCTTTTAAGGAATCTACTTTTTCTTCAGCTACTTTCTTAAGCTTATTAATAGTTTGCCCGAATTTTTTCTTTTGTTCATTAGGAACATTTTTAAATTCTGCAAAGAATTCATTCAGTAATCCCTTTTTTCCTAAATATTTTATTCGGAAATTTTCTATTTCTTGGCTTGAAGTTGAAGTGAAATTTTCAACTTCTTCAATGTGTTTTTTTATTTTTTCAATCATCTTAAAATATTCAAGAAAGCAAAACTACATATTTTATTATCTATTTGATGACATCCCTTTCCAGAAAGTACTGTACAATGGCTTCTTTCATTAAAATGCTTTGTTCTCCAGCTTTTAATGGCGGAAGATGCTCAAGTATTTTATAATGTGGCCAGCCTTGTTCGTCAAAATATTCAAATTCATAATAGCCATAAGGCTCCAGTACACGGCAAATAGCAATATGCATTAAATTAAGTTTTTCGTCTTTTTTAAATTTTCGGTGTAATTGTCCTAATTCTTGAACGCCAATTAAATAAATAATTGCGTCCAAATCTAGTTTGTCACCATCTGCAAAGCGGTTACTTAGCATCTCTACTACCTCGTTCCACCGCTGTTTTAATTCTTCGTCTCTTGCCATAATTTTTTACATCTGCAAAGATACATTTCTAAATAAACACTTTTAGTATCTTTACAATAAATACTTACACATGAACAGTATAGATATTATTATAGGTATTATTTTACTTATAGCTTTTGTCATTGGTTTAAAAAAAGGGTTTTTTGTTGCTTTGGCCTCTTTAGTTGGTCTTATTGCAGGAGTTTATGGCGCAATTTATTTTTCAGGTTTTGCAGCGGGATATCTTTCACGTTGGTTTGACTGGAGTGAACGCACCACAACACTTGTTGCATTTGCAGTTACATTTTTAATAATTGTTTTTGTAATTACGCTAGCAGGAAAAGTACTTACAAAAATTGTAAGTTTTGCAGCGTTGGGAATTGTAAATAGGTTATTGGGAGGGGTATTTTATTTATTAGTTTTTGCGTTTATAATAAGTGTGGTGTTTATGTTTTTTGATGTGTCTGAAAGCACTAAAAATCTTATTTCTGAAGAAAAGAAAAACGATTCTATTTTATACTATCCGGTAGCTTCATTCGCACCTATTGTAATTCCGCAGATTATACGAGAAGTTGAAAATTATCAGGAATCGGAAAGGGATGAAAATCGAAAACCACGGTATAAAAATGACACGAAAGTTCCTTCACGAATTGCACCCTAATAAAATAAACCTTTGAAAAAACTTCTTTTTTTTTTATTACTTTCTTCTTTATTTTCCAACGCACAAGAATATGTCGATCTTTTAAAAATAGGATATGGTCAAACTTTTAATAATGACTTTGAAGGAACCAATAAAAGTACCTTTGTAAAATTTTTCGACGCAGGTCTTATCCTTCCTGTTGTAATTAATGAAAAACACGTGTTTATTACGGGTGCAGATTTTAGCCGAAACAACTTACAACTTTTCCCCGATGCCGAATATACCAGCTTGTATAGCACAAATTTAAAAATTGGTTTGGCTTCTACCTTTTCTGAAAAATGGACCAGCACGCTCGTGTTATTACCTAAAATAGCTTCCGATTACCATGCTATCTCAGGGGGCGATTTTTATTTTGGTGGGTTTGCCTTAATTAAATTTCAGAAAACAGAACATTTAAAATATCGTTTTGGAATTTATGCCTCATCTGAAGCTTTCGGCCTTTTTACAACACCCATAATTGGCTGGTATTACCTAAGTCCAAACAATCGCTTTGAAATGGATATGTCGCTCCCAATTTCAGCAGATGTAAGTTACAGCTTTGGTTCCACTACCTTAGGAGTTGATTATTATGGTATTGGGCGTAGCTATAATATCCACACTAAAAATGAACTTGATATGTACGTGGATTTAAGTTCGTTGGAATTCGCAAGTTATATACAGTTCAATGCCATTGAAAAAAGTGTTTTATTACGTGCTAAATTTGGCTATTCTAGTAATAATTATGAAGTTTATGCTGAAGGTGATAATATAGACGTAGGAGTTTCAGCCTTTAGTTTTGGTGATGACAGAACACAGTTAAACCCAAATATTTCAGGAGGTTTATTTTTAAAGTTTGAAGCTATTTATAGGTTTCACATTAAAACTGAAGAAAAAGAAAAGGAAATTGAAAATATAATTGACTAACTTTATTTTATGGAACGCGCCTGTCCTGAATGTGGAAATAAAATATTGGGTCGTGCAGATAAAAAATTCTGTAGCGATGCCTGTCGAAATTCGCATAACAATTCTTTAAATAAAGACACTAAAAATCTTGTACGGAACATTAACAACCGTCTTCGGAAAAATTACAGAATCCTTGAAACCTTAAACACTAAAGACAAAACCAAAACCACCAAAGAAAGGTTGCTTCGCTCAGGTTTCAGTTTTGATTATTTTACGAGTATCTACACTACAAAAACAGGTTCTACTTATTTTTATTTATATGATCAAGGGTATTTACCCCTAGATAATGATTTTTATTTATTGGTAAAGAAAGAAGGAAGCATTTAAATTATTTCCAGGTTTGTCCATTTAACTTTATGGCAGCTTTTAAAACATCACGCTGACTTATTTGTCCTACTAATTTTCCGTTTTCTAAAATAGGAAACCGCCGGTGTTTAGATTCTAAAAACTTGTTAGCTGCATCAAAAACATTCATTTCGCCATCAAGTGTATCTACATTTTTCACCATGTTTTGCTCAACTTTAATATCTTCCAAAGGATGATTGTGATAACGGCTTTCGCTAATTTGTTTCATACAATCCCCTTCTGAAATTATCCCAACCAATTCATATTTATCATTTACCACTGGACCTCCCGATATTTTACATTTAATAAGAATATTCATTACTTCCATTACCGATTGTTCAGGACGAAAAGTGGTAAGGTTTCGCGTCATATAATCTGAAACTTTTATTTGTTCAGCATTTCCTTTTGAGGGTTTTGCCCTTCTGCCCATAAAACTTTTAATTCCCATAATATTAGTTTTTTATCTTCTTCTAAGATAAACAATTTTATAGAAGGAAGCTTTTACAATTTTTTTAAGACCTCGAATTTCATATAAAATCGTACTTTTAGATGCTTAAAAAACTTTCATGAAACGTATAAGTGCTTTACTTTCTTCCTTCCTTATACTAGGACTTATCTTTTATAGTTTTTACAGTTTAATGCCGCTCAAAGGAGAACCCGCTTCAATTCCCAAAACTCAATTTTCTGCAGAACGAGCTTTAATTCCGCTGAAAGAAATTTCAAAAAAACCTCATTATTTTGGCTCTGAAGCTCATGAAACTGTTCGCGAATATTTAGTTTCTCAATTAAAAGATTTAGGTTTAGAAGTTGAAGTACAACAAGGTTTTGTGCTTGATCCCAAAATAGGAAACCTCGATAAGCCCAAAAACATTGTTGCCCGTTTAAAAGGTTCCGGAAACGGCAAATCCTTAGTATTACTTACACATTACGATAGTGCATTAGTGCCTTCATTTGGCGCTAGTGATGCCGGAAGCGGTTTGGTTACTATCCTAGAAAGTTTACGAGCTTACAAAGCGAGTGGCGAAATTCCTAAAAATGATATTATCATTTTATTTAGTGATACAGAAGAAATTAATCTGGACGGGGCAAATCTATTTGTTTCCGAACACCGCTGGGCAAAAAATGTTGGTTTTGTAATAAATTTTGAAGCGCGTGGTAGCGGAGGCCCAAGCGTCATGATCTTAGAGAGTAATCATGGAAATGCAAATCTTATAAATGCATTTATTGAAGCAAATCCGCAATATCCCGTAGCTTCTTCTTTAATGTACAGTGTTTATAAAATGCTGCCAAATAGTACCGATTCAACCATTTTTAAAGAGAAAAGCGATATAGATAGTTTCTTTTTTGCTTTTATAGATGACCATTTTGATTATCACACAGCCAATGATACCTTTGAAAATTTAGACAGAAATACACTACAACACCAAGGTAGTTACTTACTACCGCTTTTACATTATTTTGCTAATGCAGATCTTTCAAAATTAAAGGCAGAAGAAGATTATGTGTATGTGAATTTTCCATTTATAAAAATGATAAGCTATCCATTTTCCTGGATCTTACCTATGCTTATTATAGCTTTAATACTTTTTATCGGACTTGTTTTCTTCGGAATTTCAACAAGAAAACTAATAGGGCGAAAAATTTTAAAAGGTTTTGTTTCCTTTTTTTTACCGCTTATTATTTGTGGAATACTCGGTTATTTCGGCTGGATTTTGCTTTTAAAAATCTATCCGCAATACAACGAAATACAACACGAATTTAAATACAATGGCCATAGTTATATCGCTTTTTTTGTATTGTTAACATTGTCTATTTTGTTTGCTTTTTACCGAAAGTATAATAAGCGTGTTCATACTGCCAGCTTATTGGTAGCTCCACTTTTTCTTTGGTTAGTTATTAATACAGTCGTATTCATATATCTTAAAGGAGCTGCTTTTTTTATTATTCCAGTGTTTTTCGGGTTACTTTCTTTCTGGATTTTACTTATAAAAGAAAAACCAAATTTGCTCCTTTTGGCCTTTTTAGCTGCTCCAGCAATCTTTATATTTTCTCCCCTCATCCAGTTCTTCCCGGTGGCATTAGGATCGCATATGGTAGTTATTAGTTGTGTGTTTACCGTATTGTTATTTGGCTTGTTGCTCCCCGTTTTTGGGTTTTACAGAAAGAAAGGATTCCTTTCAGTAGTTTGCTTTTTAGCGGCCTTAGGCTTCTTTATCAAAGCTCATCTTAATAGTGATTTTTCTGAAACCCAACAAAAACCAAATAGCTTAGTGTTTTATCAAGATGAAGACACACGTCAAGCATATTGGTTGACTTACGATAAAATTTTAGACGATTGGACACGGAATTATTTAGGTAAAAATCCCGAAAGAGCTTCAAAAATTATGGATAATGCTTCGCCGAGTAAATACAATTCGCAATTTACGTATGCTGCGGAAACTTCGGTAAAGCCAGTTCCTGTTTTTGAAATTCATTTAAAAAAAGACACGATTTCCGAAGAAAATAGAACGGTTACCTTTACGCTAATTCCGAAGCGAAAAGTAAACCAGATCAATTTATACGTAAATCCAAAAATTGAATTTACTTCATTGAAATTCAACGGAAAAAGCTTTCCTAAAAATGTAAACGGAATCGTTAAACGAAATCAAAATAATAATTTATTATTGCGCTATTATGTAATAGATCAAGATTCGCTGGAGGTTTCATATGCTGTCGCTAAAAATACGTTTGTGAAATTTAAGGCAATAGAATATTCTTACGATCTTTTAGACAATTCATTGTTTACAATTCCCGAACGACCTAAAAATACGATGACAAAACCGTTTATAGTTAATGATGCTGTGATCATAAAAAAGTCCTTCACTATAGAAAAAATGATAAAAGCTAAAAAAGATACTCTTTTAAATTTCAACGATGCCAACCTTCGCCCACAATAATATGAGTAAAAGCATTGCAATTGCCGGAATGGGCTGGTTAGGATTACCTTTTTCTCAACATTTAATGACGTTGGGTTATTTGGTGAAAGGATCTGTAACTACGCCTGAAAAAGCTCAAAAACTTCAAAAAAATGGCTTTAATGTGTATCCGGTAGAAATTTCTGAAGCAGGAATTACCGGGGAAATAGAGCCACTTCTAGATAAGGTAGAATATTTAGTTATAATGATACCGCCTGGATTACGAAGAAATACAGGAGCTAACTTTGTTCTAAAAATGACGCGTCTTTTAAATGAGGTTGAAAAATATTCGGTACAAAAAGTAATTCTAATTAGCAGTACATCGGTGTACGCTGATGATCAAGGAAATGTTACAGAAAGAGATCTTCCAAAGCCTGAAACAAATTCAGGCAAACAACTTTTTGAAGTTGAACAATTATTTTTTAATGCCCCATTTATAAAAACAACCATAGTTCGCTTTGGTGGTCTTTTTGGCGGCAGCAGGCAACCAGCACGCTATCTTGCTGGGAGGGAAAATTTATTAGATGGAAATGCTCCCGTAAACTTAATCCATCGGGAAGATTGTATTGCAATACTTTCAGAGATTATTAAAAAAGACCGATTTGGCTATATTTTTAATGCTGTTTTACCTCAACATCCTACAAAAGCGGAATACTATACCAAAAAAGCAAAACATTTAAACCTAATACCTCCTACCTTCTCTAAGACTGAAAAAAATGAAGTTTTTAAACAGGTAGATTCTGAAAATATAAACCTTCATTTAGACTACTCATTTAAAAATCCCCTATAAAAAAAGGGAACCCAATGAGTTCCCTTTCTTTCAGAATATAAATTTTTTATTACCAAATACGTACCCGATTTTCTGGAGCTACGTACATTGGGTCTCCTTCTTTAATATCGAAAGCTTCGTAAAAAGCATCAACATTTTTAAGGGGTTCGGTAGCACGAAAACGTCCTGGAGAATGTGGATCGACTTTTACCTGGTTTTTTAAAGCTTCGTCACGGGCTTTTGTACGCCATACAGTTGCCCAACTCATAAAGAAACGTTGTTCTGGTGTAAGACCGTCTATTTTATCGGGTCTTCCATTTTCTTTATAAAAACGTTGTAAACCATCATACGCAGCCAAAACACCACCTAAGTCACCAATATTTTCACCTAAAGTAAATTTTCCGTTTATATAAACACTGTCTAAAACTTCAACATTACTGTATTGTTCTGCCAATGCATTTCCGCGGTTTGTAAAATTCTCAAGATCGGAGTCGGTCCACCAATTTACAAGATTACCGTTTGCGTCAAATCGAGCACCACTATCATCAAAAGCGTGTGAGATTTCATGACCAATTACGGCTCCCATACCTCCATAATTTACAGCTTCATCTGCTTTATAGTCATAAAACGGTGGTTGTAAAATAGCTGCAGGAAATACGATCTCATTATTAAACGGATTGAAATAAGCATTTACAGTTTGTGGTGACATTCCCCATTCTGTTCTATCTACGGGTTCGTCAATTCGGTCAAGATTATCTTTTAAATTCCATTTTCCAACGGCTACCATATTATCATAATATGTGTTTCCAGGTTTTACCTCCATAGCTGAATAATCTTTCCACTTGTCAGGATATCCAATTTTTACGGTGAATTTATCCAGTTTCTCAATAGCTTTTACCTTGGTACTATCGCTCATCCATTCTAGATTATTGATACGTACTTTATACGCTTCAATAACATTGGCAATCATTTTTTCTGCTTTTGCTTTTGCTTCCGGCGGAAACATTTCATCAACATATAATTTACCTAAAGCCTCACCAACGCTTCCATTAACCGTAGACAATGCGCGTTCGTCGGCTGGTTTTTGAGATTTAGAACCATTAAGTGTTTTACTGTAAAAGTCCCAATTGGCTTTATCAATTTCTGTAGAAAGCATACCCGCAGAATTATTAAGAGTAGCCCAACGCGTTACTGTTTTCCATTTTTCAACATCTCCATTTGCCAATGTTTTCTGTAAAACATCCATATATTTAGGTTGCATAACAATTACAGAGTCAACTTCTTTATTAACTCCCATCTCTTTAAATGCCTCTTCCCATTTTATAGAAGGAACCATTTTTTGTAGTTCGACCATTGTTCTTGGGTTATTGAAGTTTCTAAAATCACGGCTCGCTACCTTATCCAATCGTGGGATTGCAAGTTTAGTTTCAAAAGCCAAAATCGTTTCTGCTTGCGCCCGCGCAAATTCTTTAGTATCTCCTAAAAACTGAAGCATTCGTGTAATATGATCTACATATTGTTGACGTATTTTTACTGAAGCAGGGTCTGTGTTGGTATAAAAATCCCTGTCCGGTAATCCTAACCCACCAGGGACAATATAGGCTGCATTCATTGAACTATCATTAGGATCTGAATATGCTCCTATTCCGAACAATGGTTGGGAAATAGTTGAAGAATTTTCGGATACTACTTTCCGAAAATCGGCTACATTTTTAATTGAAGCGATTTTATCAAGAGTTGGTTTTAAAGGTTCGATCCCCGCTTTATTTCTAGCAACTGTATCTAATTCAGATTCAAAAATCATCAAAGCTTTTGCCTGATCTGTATCATCAGCATATTTATCACTCTTTTTTGCTTTATCTATGATTGCTAGAACATCGGCATCTGTACTTTTACGAAGCATATTAAACCCGCCCCAGCTTGTTTGATCATCCGGGATTTCGGTGTTTTTCATCCAACTTCCGTTTACATAGGTATAAAAATCCTCTTTAGGACTTACTGTAGTATCCATGTTTGAAAGGATGATTCCTCTTTCTACTTTTTCGGCATTTGCCATTTTTTTGTCTTTATCGTTACAAGAACTCACTATAAAAGCAAGGGCTAAAACGACAAATGCAGAATTTAAAATATTTGTTTTCATTATCTAGTTGTTTCTAAAATTCTTAAATGAGTGTAGTGATTATAAAAAATGTTACGCAATTTAATTCTTTTTGTTCTTTATTTCACTCTTATAAACAGAATCTGTAAAACGCTTCTGTTTCTCAAGTTCTTTTTGTTCGTCATCCTTTCGTTCTAAATCAATCATATCTTTTTGAAATTTCTCATTAATTTGAACAATAAAATTTCGAACCGAAGTATTTGTTTCATTAATATATTCTTGAACTTTTAAAGAGTCTATTCTAGATTTATTTACTTCCTGTTTTAGTAAACTTGCCCTTGTTTTTACAATCATTAATCTTGAAAAAACTGCATTTGAAAATAAGCTGTCAGGTATTTTATTTGAAAGAGAGTCGGTGCGAGTAAGTAACCGTTCGCTTTTTACGCGTAGCGCTTCAATTGTACTGCCGTTAATTTCTTTTGCTTCTTGTTCAAAATCATCAAAGACGATCCATTGCGGTATTTTATTTTGTGCTTGAACAGAGAGTTTTGGGAATGTAAAATTAGTATTTCCATACAAACTGTTGCTGTTCTGGGTAGCAACTTCAACAATATCCTCTTTAGGTTCTTCCCTACAGGAAATAAAAAAAACTGATAAAAAAAGAAAGCTAATTGAGGCTATTAAAAAAAATTTCATGGATAAATACGTAATAACCACAAATATAAAGTTTCTTACATCAATAGAAAGTACTTTTTGATAAAGAAATAGCCTATATTATTTCTATCTTTATCCTCCATTATTACAAATAAGTCTATGAAAAAAAGAATTCTTATCATTGGAGCTTGCGGGCAAATAGGTACTGAACTTACTGCTAGTTTACGAAGTTTATACGGTGCCCATAAAGTAATTGCCTGTGATATTAGAGAAGGAGATAAAGCTTTAATGAAAAGTGGCCCTTTTGAAATTGTTGACGCCATGGATTACGAGGCAGTTGAAGATATTGTAATTAGATATGAGATCACAGACGTTTATTTAATGGCTGCGATGCTTTCGGCTACTGCTGAAAAATTCCCGATGAAAGCCTGGAATTTAAATATAAATTCTTTATTTCATGTTTTAAATCTTGCAAAGGATAAAAAAATTGAAAAGATATTCTGGCCTTCAAGTATTGCTGTTTTTGGCCCCACAACTCCAAAGGAAGACACACCTCAAAGAACCATAATGGAACCGTCTACGGTTTATGGAATTAGTAAACAAACCGGAGAGCGTTGGTGCGAATATTACAACAAGCGTTATGGTGTAGACGTTCGGAGTATTCGATATCCGGGACTAATAAGCTATACCACTTTACCCGGTGGAGGAACCACAGATTATGCGGTGGATATATATTATAAAGCCATAAAACATAAAAAATATATTTGTTTTTTAAATGCTGAAACAACCTTACCCATGATGTATATGGAAGATGCTATTAGGGCAACTATTGGCATTATGGAGGCAAAAAGTGAGGACATTAAAGTACGCAGTGCATATAATCTTGCAGGAATGAGTTTTAATCCTGAAGAAATTACCGCCAGTATTAAAAAGCAACTCCCAGATTTTGATATTAGTTACGAACCCGATTTCCGACAAGCAATTGCCGATTCATGGCCACAAAGCATAGACGATTCTGAAGCAAGAAAAGATTGGAATTGGAAACACCAATATTCCTTAGATGAAACTACAGAAATTATGTTGAAGAATTTAAGAAAAAATATAATCATTTAAAAAAGTAGCCTCGGCAAGAATCGAACTTGCATCAAAAGTTTAGGAAACTTCCATTCTATCCATTGAACTACGAGGCTATTTTTTTAAAAAAATTAAAGGTAAATCTAATTTTAGATGATCTATTTAGAATAGCAAAAGCTAGGTAATTTTTTTAATTCAGTTGAATTAAATTTATTATACTACATCTTCCACATTATTCTTCACATAAACCATTGCTCCTTTAAAATTATCAAATATTCTTTCTTGGGGAACCAAGTCTGGAATAATATCAATTTTTTCCATCAAGATTCTTGGTTGTTGCAGCAAATCTACAAAAATAGGTTTAACACCCTTTTTTATTAATCCAAGTAAAACATCTTCCATAGCATACAAACCAGATTGATCTATATAAGGAGTTTTTCCCATTCTTATAATTACATGGGTGGCGGTATCGGGTATTTCAGAAGAAAGCTTTTGGAAATCGCTTGTATATCCAAAAAACAATGGGCCTTCAAGACGTTTAATAAAAACTTCATCTTTTAATTTTTCGGGAAAATTCATTTCATCTTGCCATGGAAAGTCCAATTCGTCTGCATTTCCTAGGGGAACCACTTTTGATGTAGAAGCCGTAACATCGCCTATTTTTTTCATAAATATCAAAGAGGCCAATACCAATCCAATTCCTACGGCATATACCAAATTCCAAAATACAGAAAGTAATAAAACAACGAGCATTACAGCAACTTCACTTTTTTGCATTTTTGGTACAGCCTTCAGCCCTTTATAATCCATAACACCTATTCCAACAGTTACCAGAATTCCTGCAAGAACAGCAGCCGGAATTTGTGATGCCACGGGTCCTAGTGCCAATAGTATTACCAACAATAAAACGGCAGCCACCATACCCGATAATCTTGTTGTACCACCAGAATTAATATTTACAACCGTACGAATGGTTGCTCCTGCTCCGGGAAGTCCTCCAAAAATTGCAGCCACACTATTTCCTATTCCTTGCCCCACTAACTCTTGATTAGGTTTATGTTTGGTTTTGGTCATATTATCTGCTACAACCGATGTTAATAGTGAATCTATAGCCCCTAAAAATGCAAGTGTTAGTGCTGTAAAAACATAGGGTGTTATTTGTCCCAAACTAAAACTTGAGAACATTTCGAGATTTGGAATTGGAAATCCGCCAGGAATTTGTTCAATAGGACGATAATTTAACTTTAAAAAATATGCTCCACATGAAACCACTAAAAGAGCGACTAATGTACTGGGAATTTTAGTTGTTATTTTTTTAAAACCATAAATAATGGCAATAGTTAAAAAAGCCAGTAAAAATTCCAGCCAATTAATATTTAAAATGGCCCTAGGTAAAGCTTTAATAGCTCCCAACACTCCTGAAGTTTCAGATTTTGCAAGTGTGGTTGCTTCTTTTAGTATTTCTGTATCGCCAATGTTGCTGGCTCGATTCACGGTTTCTTTAAAATCTTCTAAAACCAAAATACCTTCCCCCGCTTCTTCCTGTAAAATTTTATTCAGTAAAACTTCTTCTGCGTGTGGTTTAAATTCATTTATATATGCTGTATCATCTTTGGTATAATATCCTAACACAGGTAAAATTTGTGTCACTAAAATAATTACCCCAATAGCTGTCATAAATCCTGAAACTACAGGATAAGGTATATATCGAATATACTTCCCAACCCCAACAAGACCTAATACTACCTGCATTAAACCTGCGAGTAAAAACACCAATAAAATATAGGGCAGCGCTTTTTCAACATCACCTTCGTTTGCAGCTATAATTCCTGCAATTACAAGCATGGAAACAGCTGTCATAGGTGCTGTAGGACCAGAAATTTGAGTATTAGTTCCTCCAAAAAGAGACGCAAAAAATCCTATAAAAATTGCTCCGTAAAGACCTGCATCAGGGCCTAAGCCGGATTGAACACCAAAGGCTAAGGCTAAAGGTAGCGCTACTATACCGGCGGTAATCCCTCCAAAGAGATTTCCTCTAAAATTTGAAAATATATTTTTAAACATGGGTTTGTTTTTAAATTATTCGTAAAAAGTTACTGATCCGTCATTCACGTCGTACATTCCACCAAGGATTCTAATTTTATTCTGGGTTTCCATTTCTTTTAAAACAGGACTGTGTTTTTTTAAGTTCTGAATAGTTTGTAATACGTTTTCTTCAGAAACTTTATCTACAAACTCCAAATTTTCAGAAGTACGCATGGAAGGATCTTCTGGTTGTTCAACAGCTTTTACCGCAGGTTTTATTTTTGAGAGCAGTGCGGTAATATTTCCCAATTTAAGATCGTCGCAAGCTCCTTTTATAGCGCCGCAGCTAGTATGACCCAATACTAACACTAGCTTTGAGTTTGCTATTTTACAAGCGTATTCTATGCTTCCTAAAATATCTTCATTGATAAAGTTTCCTGCTATACGTATGCTAAAAACATCTCCCAAGCCTTGATCAAAAATCAATTCTGCCGAGACACGGGAATCAATACAGCTTAATATGGTAGCAAAGGGAAATTGCCCGTCGCTGGTATCATTAACTTGTTCAAGTAGATTTCGGTTCGCTTTTAAATTATTCTGGAAACGCAAGTTTCCTTCTTTTAAAAATATAAGTGCTTTTGCAGGTGTTAAAGTAGCCTGTGTTTCTTGTGTATGTGCTTTCATTTTTTCTTTAAAATAGATGATCCAAAATTTACGCAATATGATATTGTGAACTTTTGGGTTTAGAATGTTTAAGGCAACATTCTGAATTTATATAATATGATTTTTAAAGGAATTATCCTATTAAATCAGAAAATTCGGGAGGAGGAGAGACGGTATCAAAATAAATATTCTTCCAAAAAGTGATAAATTGGTTATTGGGAATATTTTTAGGGGTTTTCAAAAAAATAGTTTGTGGAAGTAAATTTTCTTCTCGCGTATTCTTGTTTTTGGGAAATACTTTAAAAGTATCTGAAGTTTCTTCTTCATTCATTGAAAAATACGAACTAACATCCATTTTCATGTTTGAAAACGTGACGATTGCTGGAGTTACCAGAAAGCTGAAAAAAATTAATAAAAAGAAAATGCTTTTTATCTGCAAGGTTTAAATTTTAATGAAAAAGCAAAAATAACATTCTTGTTCAAAAACCCTGTTAAGTATTTATTAAATCTAAAGCTTTTTGAGGTCTCCCACAGGAATCCAGCCGTCTTTACCATCTGCAAGTTCAATGCGTACCCAATTTGTTTCTTCAGCAATTATTTGCACTTTGGTGCCTTCATGAAGGGTGAAAGCTGAATCGCTTCCTAAATTGGGTTCGCTTTTTACTTCGGCTGTTTCGGCAAAAATAATAGCGGGAGAATTATTTTTAAAATCTCCGAAGGTTTTAAAGGCCATTACACAAGAAATAAACAAGAACACTATTGAAAGCAGAGATGCAACAAAAAGAAGCCGTTTTTTTCTTTCAGAAATTGAAAAATAATAGATAAGAAAAAGAGCGACAAATAAGAGCACAAAAACCACAGTAGCTATAGCCCAACCATTAAAAGTAAAAATTCCTGAAACAGCTTGATACCATTTTTTGAAAACGGTTTTTGGCAGTGATTCAATTGCGTCAATTCTTGCATTTTCTGCAAATGTGAGATTGGTTTTAATATCGCTATCGTTTGGGTCCAACTGCAATGCTTTTTCATAATAATAAACACTGGGACCAATATTATTTAGCTTATAATGTGCGTTTCCTATGTTAAAATACAGAGACGCCGACTCTTGATCATTATCCAAAATCTGTATCCATGAATTTATTGCTTCCTGAAATTTTCCGTTTTTATACTGTTCTTTTCCTACTTCAAAAATGGAATTGTTTTGGGCAATCCCGAGCGCGGAAATAAAAATTACGAGTATGTACAGTAGTTTCTTCATCGTCATTTACTGTATTTGTTTATCTATGTTTGAAATTACTTCCCCAGCTTTATTGTAATCCTGCTTAATTGTCACAGAAGAATCTGATGCATAACGGGCAAATTCACAACTTTTTAATAAGGCTATGAATTCATTTACTGTGGATGTTTCCACATTTTTTTCAGAAAGTAAGCTAGATATTCGTTCTTTAGACATTTCAGAAGTTTCAATATAAAGTTTTGCTTTTAAATAATTGTGCAAAGCTCTTTCCAGAGATTCATAAAAGGCTTCTTTATTATCTATATTCTTTTTGGCATCAGAAAGATACTTTTTCACTAGCCGATTTGCTTTCCGAAGTTTATTTCCTTCAACATCTTGTAAACGTTTTTTCCGTTTCTTTCCAGCCAAAATAAAAATAGGAATCAATAAAAATGGGCCGCCTACAAGAGACCAAAAAAGCGTAGATTTAAAAAACTGCTCTTTATTTATAGGTTGTAAATTGGCATCTAGTTTTATGTATTTAAACTGGTCTTTTGAAAGTACTACCGCTTGCTTTGAATTATTAGTGGGAGTTCCTAACGTATTGGACGAAGTAACGGGACCGTTTTCAACTTCCAAAATAATTTCTTTTGAAGATAATGTTTTATAGGTTTCGGTTTTGGGATCGAAAAATGAAAATGTTATGGGATTTAATGGATAGTTCCCTTTAAACTGAGGAACCACAGTGTAATTGTCTTCAACAGAACCTCTAATTCCCGAAGCTGTGGTTTTTATGTTTTCTGAATGTTCAGGTTCATACATTTCCAAAGAATTGGGGAGTTTTACAGAAGGAAGATTGAATAATTTTAAATTTCCTTCTCCTGAAACTTTTACTTTTAGTTCTAGCGATTCGTTGGCATCTAACTTTGTTTTGCTAGGAGTCACGCCAAACTGAAAATCACCGACGGCACCATTAAATGTGTCTGGTTTTCCCTCTAAAGGAAGAGGTTTCACATTAATAGTTCTTCTTCCAGCAGAAATGGTTTTATTAACCCGCGACATCAATCTTCGTCCAAAAATATCACGTCTGGTTCCGGGAATATCAATTGGCACATCGAGCGTTAATGGCTCAATTTCGAGTTCGCCTATTTTCTGAGGATATAAAACCGTGGTACGTAAAATTACATATCGGTAATCTTCGCCTTCAAATTTACCTTCGTATACTTTAAAACTTCCTTGATTATCAATATTTTGGCTCCAAAAATCGGCATATTTAGGAGTATCAATTTCTCGCCAATTACTGGTAATGCTTACGTCGTGTGAAACATATAATTTATAGGAAACCGTAATAGCTTCATTTAAATAAGGATCTGTTTTTGAGATTTCAGCAACTAGGTGTACGCTTTCACTTGCAACATAATCTGAATTATTACCGTCTTTTGGCACTTCCACCGCCGAGGTTACTTCAACTTGAACAGGAGGTGTTTTATAGGTTTCGCCATTTACATCAATTGTGGCTTGGCCAATGGTAAAAGTTCCACGGCCTTGTGGTGATAAGAAATAAGAATATGTTTTTGAAAAAGATCGTTTCCCGTTGATATACGAATTACTGATGGCTTGGTTAGGGCCTCCTACTACACGAAAATTTTCAAAATCTGGAGGAGTAAAATTATCTCCATCCTGATTCATTTCAAAATCAACACGCAAGCGTTCATTAATGCCAAGTTTCTTTTTGCTCACTTTAGCCTCAAACTGAACCTGCGCCTGCATCATCCCGCAGCTTGCTATAAAAAACAGTATGTATATTAATTGTTTAATTTTCATCACATTTACCAGTCTTTACTGGATTTTACTTTAGCTCCTTTTTGCTTAGTGGCATTTATTTTATCTTGGACTTTCTTTTCTTCATTTCCCATAGCTTCCAGTAAATTTTTCACCTGTTGGGGCGATAATTTTCCGGGAACTTGCTGCTGTTGTTCAGGTTTGTCGCCTCCTTTTTCATCTTTTGGCTTATTGGGCTGCCCCTTTTCTTTTTCTTTATCGCCTTCCTTATTTTGGTCTTTTTGGTCGCCTTGGTCTTTATTTTCTTTTTCGTCGCCTTTGTCTCCTTCTTTATTATCTCCCTTATCGTCTTTTTTATCTTTATTGTCTTTCTTGTCTTCTTTGTTATCATCACCGCCACCGCCTTTTTTTTCTTGTTCTTCCAACATTTTTTTGGCAAGGGCTAAATTATAACGGGTTTCATCATCGTTAGGATTGTTGCGAAGAGCATTTTTGTAGGCTTCAACAGCCTCTTTGTGTTTTTTTTCATTCATAAAAGAGTTGCCCAAATTATGAAATGCCTTATGCTTTTCGGCTTTTGATTCTGCAACTGAGGCCGCTTGTTTAAAGCGTTCCATCGCTTCAGCATTTTTATTTTTATTATAATATGCATTCCCTAGATTATACTTTCCTGTATCGTCTTTTGGATCTAGAGCAATTGCTTTTCGGTAATCGGCTTCGGCCAAAGGGAAGTTATCATTATTCATTTCAAGACTTGCTTCACTTAGCAATTCCTGTGCTTCTTTTTGTTCTTTTTCTTGTTGTTTATCTTTTTCCTGAGCCGGAAGTATTATAGAAGAAAAAAGCATCAAAAATACAAAAATAGGTTTATGAAGGTTTTTCATTTCTAAAGAAAAGATATGTTTTATGTTTTTATTGTTTTTCATTAAATAAATTCAATTTTTTCAACCAGGCAGTTTTTCGTTCTAACAAAATAACATCTATGATCAACAAAAATAATGCCCCAGCCAAAAACCATTGAAATTGATCTTTAAAATCTGTAAATTGTTTGGCTTCAAACTGGGTTTTGTCCATCCCATTTAAAATGGCTGTCACCTTGTCAACCACCTTTTTAGTATTGCTTCCGTCTATATATTCTCCATTGGCTTGCGAAGCAATTTCTATTAAAGTTTCTTCTCCTAAACGGGTAATTACTTCTTCATTATTTTCATCTCTTTTATAATACTGAAGGATACCATTACTTTTTATGGGAATTGGCCCACCTTGAACGGTCCCTACTCCAATGGTATAAATACGAATCCCTTTTTCGGAAGCCTCTTCTACTATGTTTGAAATATTACCTTCGTGGTCTTCCCCATCAGATATGATGAACAACACGCGGTTTGTTTGCTCTTCATCATCGTAATAAGTTTCGGCCATTTGTATGGCTTCGTTAATGGCTGTTCCCTGGGACGAAACCATGTCGGTGCTCATTCCGCCAAGGAATAGTTTTGCTGAAGAAAAATCGGTAGTAATAGGCACCTGTGGAAAAGCACTTCCGGCATAACCAATAATCCCAATTCGGTCGCCTGCCAAACTGTTTATAATTTGTGTTACCAATTGTTTCGATTTCTCAAGGCGGTTTGGCGCTATGTCTTCTGCCAACATGCTTTTTGATACATCGAGCGCAAAAACAAGGTCCACACCTTCACGCTTTACAGTTTCCAGTTTAGTGCCAATTTTAGGGTTTAAAAGGGCGAAACTTAAACAAGCAATTGCTAAACAAACAACCAATACCTTTAAAACAGATTTAAATGTAGAGCGAGTTGGACTTAGTTTTTTAAGTAACTCGCTATCTGCAAATCTTTTTTGAGTAACTTTTTTCCATGCCAGCACCAATAGAAAAAGTACGATCACCGCCGGAATGGCGATTAATACGTAAAAATAAATAGGTTCTTCTAACTGATACATATGTGTTTTTTATTCTCTAAATAAAACTTCTAAAAATTGTATATCGCAATAATAATTCAAATGCCAATAATCCTAATGCAAGTAAAGCTAGCGGACGGAATTTTTCATCGTAATTAGTATATTTAAATTCTTCGATATCTGTTTTTTCAAGTTTATTTATTTCATCGTAAATTTCAATAAGTTTTGTATTGCTGGTGGCCCTAAAGTATTTTCCGCCGGTTGTATTTGCTATTTCTTTAAGCAAGACTTCATCAATTTCCACCTGTTGATTTCCGTATTGAAATCCACCGTCTGCACGAATTCCAATGGGAGACAATGCCATACCATTTGATCCCAACCCAATGGTATATACTTTAATTCCAAACTCAACAGCCAACTCACTTGCTATTTTTGGGTCTATAAATCCAGAATTGTTAACACCATCTGTTAAAAGTATGATGACCTTACTTTTAGCGCGGCTTTCCTTTAAACGGTTTACTGCGGTTGCTAGTCCCATTCCAATAGCAGTTCCACCTTCAATTGTGGTATTATAGGTCACGCTTTTTAAAGACGACAAAACAATTGATTTGTCACTGGTTAAAGGTGTTTTTGTATAACTTTCTCCTGCGTATTCTACCAATCCTATTCGATCATTAGGACGTTCATTTATAAACCTGGAAGCTACTGTTTTTAAAGCTTCTAATCTGTTTGGTTTTAAATCGCGTGCCAACATACTTGCCGAAACATCAATGGCAATTACAATATCTATTCCTTTGGTAGTTTTTATACGTGTAGACTCATCCACAGTTCTCGGTCTTGCCATCGCTACAATAATTGCTGCAAGAGCCAATAATCGCAATGCAAACAGTAACGGTCTTATTTGTGCAAGCCAATTTTTTTTGGTTTTAAAACCTTTAATACTGGAAATCTTTAAAGAAGCAGTTTGTTGTTTGCGTTTCCATAAATACCATAGCACAAGTGCCGGAAGCAATAAAAGCAACCAGAAAAGCTGTGGATTGACAAATTCAAAATTATTAAACATTAGTTTTCTGAAATTTCAAGTTCTACGGAACTAGTAATACGTTCTTTTATGTCTTCTGCAAACCTACCATCATCTTTATAAACTATTATTATTTGCTGAAACCCTTCTTTTTGGGCAAACAATAACAGTTCATATTTACTTGTTTCTTTGTTAATCTCTTTATCTGAAACCTGAACGTTAAAGTCGCCATAAGCCTTTTTCCCTTTAATCCCTTTTTGGGTTTCAAAATCTTCTTGTTTTACAATCATATTCTTTGCTCCGCCTTTTTCCAAATCAGACAATGCTTTCTCCATCATATCATCAAGATTGGGTTCTTGAGGTTGTGCAAATTTTTGAGTACTTACTAAAATATAAAGCTCCTCATTCATATTTCCATAGGTAAAAATATCTTTGGTTGAAATATTAGTTGCTGGAGAATCTTTTAAGGGAACTCTGGTAAGTACTTCGGGGGTTTCAATTACAACCATAGGGTTTCCATATTCACTTTTAATCCATTTTTTTTCTGAAAGTTCCCGAATGGAATTTCCTAAAACGGCATCCTTTAAATTATCAAATCCATTTATACTTCCGTATACAACTCCTGCCAAAATGAGCAAACTAAATAATCCCGCTATACCCAGCATCCATTGTTTGCGTTTTTTCTTTTTTTCAAGTTGGGCCAGATATTCTTCATTTTCCTGTAACTCTTCTTCTGTAGGTTCGGGTATTACTTCATGGGTTTCATTAATAATTTCTTCAATTGTCCTTCTGTCTGATTCAGCTTGACCTTGTTCTTGGGTCATTTTAGCAAATTTTACTAAATCGGCTCGTTTTAAAACCTGATCTAGATCTTTAATTGTTTCCGCATCAAAATCAAAATGGCCCGCATCTTTATGCAATTGTAATCTCGCGATCAATACATCACTCGTACTTTCCAGGGCGGTTTCATCGACTTCACGATCGAGATATCGTTTTACAATTTCAGTAAGGCTTGAATAATATTCTTTGGATTTATTTTCCCTTAAAAGAGGAGAACTATCAAGGTTTTTTAATGCTACAAGTGCTTCTTCGTAAGGTGGTAATTGTACTTCGCGAGCTTCTTTTATTTTTTTTCTTCGGAAGAAAATAAAAATCAGTATCCCTATAATTATAAGTATGGGAATAATCCAATATAATAGTTTTATATAATCAAAAGGAGGTTCTTTTACTTCAATAGCAGGCTTGATATCAAACATTTTCTGTTTGGTCGTATCTACTGCAACGTCCCTCACCTCAACATTTACCGAATCGGTAGCATATTGCTTTTCATTAATGAAAACTTTTTGAGAAGGAATAGTATAAGCTCCGGAATCAAATTGAGTAAGGCCGTATCTTTTTATAAGACGATATTTTGTATTTTCAAAAGTAGTATCAACTTTATACGATTGAATAACTTCCAGTGGAAGGAAGGTTTGCCCTTCGGGAAATACAACTACATCTGTAGAATCTGCATTTACCTGAATGCTATATTGAATTTCCTCACCTATTTTTATATTAGTAGAATCTATAGAAGAAGTTACTTGCGCATTTGCGAAAAAAGTGAATAAAAAAAATAGCAGGGGAAAAAGCGCATAGTCCCTATACCTACAAGGTCTTTGAGACCTTGTAGGAAATCCAATTTTTATTTGTCCATAATCCAACATCTAACGTCTCTTAAAATAACCCAATAACTTCTTTACATAGCTTTCATCAACACGGCAACTTATTACGCCTGCTCCACTTTTCCTGAAAGTATCCACAAAATAATCTGTCCGCTCCCGGTAATAAATATTGTATTGTGTCCTTACAGATTTTGAGCCAGTGTTTACCAACAACAATTCGCCTGTTTCTTCATCTTCCATTTGTACCATTCCCAAATTGGGGACTTCTTCCTCACGGCGGTCGTAAATTCTTATTCCGGTAACATCGTGTTTTCTTGCAACGATTTTTAATGTATCCCTATAATCATCTGTAATAAAATCTGAAAGCACAAAAATAATGGCTTTTTTCTTCATTACATTAGTAAGGTATTTTAAGGCATGGGAAATATCGGTTTTCTTGCTTGTAGGTTTAAACTCCAAAAGTTCACGGATAATACGCAACACGTGTGTCTTTCCTTTTTTAGGCGGAATAAATAACTCTATTTTATCTGTAAATAAAATCAACCCTATTTTATCATTGTTTTGCATTGCTGAAAAAGCTAGTGTTGCAGCAATTTCAGTGACAATTTCATTTTTAAATTGGCTGTCGGTTCCAAAATATTCTGATCCACTTATATCAGCGACCAACATCATGGTAAGTTCTCGTTCTTCTTCAAAAACTTTTACAAAAGGTTCACTATAGCGTGCTGTAACATTCCAATCGATATTTCTTACATCATCTCCAAATTGATATTGGCGCACTTCGCTAAATGTCATTCCACGACCTTTAAACGTACTGTGATATTCGCCACCAAACATATGGTCGCTTAACCGGCGCGTTTTAATTTCTATCTTTCGTACTTTTTTAAGAAGCTCTTTGGTGTCCATTTTAAAGGTTTAAGGTTTAAGGTTCAGGAGATATTTGAACTTGAAACTTTGAGCTATTAAGGCACTTCGATTTCGTTTACAATCTTATTGATAATGTCTTCAGAAGTAATATTTTCTGCTTCAGCTTCATAGGTAATTCCAATACGGTGACGCAATACATCGTGAACCACTGCACGAACATCTTCAGGAATTACATAACCACGCCTTTTTATAAAAGCGTAACATTTTGAAGCCATCGCTAAATTGATACTTCCTCTTGGAGAGGCGCCAAAACTTATAAGAGGTTTAAGATCTGCAAGGCGGTAATTTTCTGGAGTACGCGTAGCAAAAATAATATCGAGTATGTATTTTTCTATTTTTTCATCCATATACACTTCGCGAACAGCCGCTTGTGCTCTTTTAATTTGATCTAAAGATACCACTGGATTTATTTGGTCGTAATCGCCTTTTAAATTTTGACGAACTATTAGCTGCTCTTCTGCAATTTTGGGATATTTTATTACCGTTTTTAGCATAAACCTATCTACTTGAGCTTCAGGTAAAGGATACGTTCCTTCTTGCTCTATAGGGTTTTGAGTGGCCATTACCAAAAAAGGACGGTCTAAAGTAAAAGTGGTATCACCTATAGTTACTTGCTTTTCCTGCATAGCTTCTAAAAGAGCCGATTGTACCTTGGCAGGTGCCCGGTTAATCTCATCGGCCAATACAAAATTAGCGAAAATAGGACCTTTCTTTATGCTGAAATCATTAAGTTTCATATTATAAATTAGAGTTCCTACAACATCGGCAGGAAGAAGATCGGGTGTAAACTGTATCCTACTAAATGTTCCATGTAACGCTTTTGAAAGAGAGTTGATTGCCAATGTTTTTGCAAGTCCAGGAACACCTTCCAGTAAAATATGCCCTTGTCCTAATAAACCAATTAATAATCGTTCCACCATATGTTTTTGACCAACGATTACTTTGTTCATTTCCAATGAAAGTATTTCTACAAATGCACTTTCCTTTTCAATTTTTTCATTTAATTCGCCAATATCAAAGGCGGTGTTTGTTTGTTCCATTTTTTATAATTCTTTCAATAAATTTATAGGTATCATACAACCCCGCAAATTCAAAATTTATTGCTAAAATCCCTGTTAATAATTGGTTAAAATAAAAAGGAGGAAAACTTAAAGTTTTCCTCCTTTTTTACATTTGTAATACAATCTACTTACTTCTTATTCAAAAGCTATGGTGCCTAAAGCAGTAACTTCACCTATGTTAACTTCTACATCTTCAAAAGTTTGCGTTTGTATTTTACCGTTATCATTTGTTTCTATGGTTACCGTATATGTACCTTGAGGAAAACCATTTATAAAAAACTCCCCAAACTCGTTCGTGGTTCCTTTTATTTCATTATCTGCATTTGTAGCTTTTATTAAAACTTGAGAGTCACTAGAAATAACGCTCCCCAAAATAGCACCGTCTGTAATTTCTGTAAAGATATCAGCATCTGGCATGTTTATCTCTTTTTCAATTGGAGTTTTTGAAGTATGTTTTTTAATTCCGTCATTTATATTTGGCTCATTTACACCTATAAATATTGATGTAAAGAGTGCTATAGTTGCTAAGGTTTTCATTTTGTATTTTTTTAATATAGTATGAAATTAAGCCATTTCACCAATAAAAAGAAAACCGTTAACAATGATTAACGAATGAATTAACGAGCATTTAACTTTATAAAAACTTTAAGAAGACGTATTTTTAAATCATAAAATTTTGAAAGAAAATGAAGAATAAAACAGCATTGATAACAGGAGCTACTTCAGGGATTGGTAGAGCCACAGCAACCCTTTTTGCAGAAAACGGAATAAAATTGATACTATGTGGAAGAAGGCAAGAAAAGTTAGATGAAGTTTCAAAAGAGCTTTCAACAAAGACCGAAGTGCACACTTTAAATTTTGATGTAAGAGACAAAAAATCAGTTTTTGAAAAGCTGCAGAATCTTCCTAAAAAAATTTTAGAAATAGATATTCTTATTAATAATGCTGGCAACGCCCACGGTTTAGATACGATTCAAGAAGGAAACACTGAAGATTGGGATGCCATGATGGATATAAACGTGAAAGGCCTTTTATATGTAACCAAGGCGATTCTCCCAAAGATGATTGAACGAAAAACAGGACATATTATTAATATTGGTTCTACTGCTGGAAAAGAGGTTTATCCCAAAGGCAATGTATATTGTGCCAGCAAACATGCGGTTGATGCTATAAACCAAGGTATGCGTCTTGATTTAAACGGCAAAGGCATTAAAGTGGGAGCTATTAATCCGGGATTGGTAGAAACTGGATTTAGTGAAGTCCGTTTTAAAGGAGATAGCGATCGCGCCGACAATGTTTATAAAAATTTTACTCCTCTTCAACCTGAAGATATTGCCGATGTAATTTGGTTTGCTGTAACGCGCCCAGCTCATGTAAATATTGCAGACCTTACAGTAATGTGTTTAGATCAAGCAAGCAGTACTATTGTAAACAAAAAGTAAGTTTAAATAAATGATAAATGCCCCCCGAGCGCAGTCGAGGGGATTTTTAAAAACTAATTTTGAAATAAAAGGTTTCGACTGCGCTCGACCAGACAATACCATGATCAACAAACGTCTTCTTATTAAAAACCTGCTCGCTCACAATGATGAGAGCAGTTTTTATGATAAAAAGCGAAAAATAGATCTTGGCACCAAGGAAGGAAAAGCAAAATTTTTAAAGCATATTTGTGCGCTTAGCAATAGCAATCCCAATAATAATTCATTTATCGTTATTGGCGTAGAAGATGAAACGAATGAGATAAACGGTGTAGATTTTTTTGATGACAGTAAGATTCAAAATCTCATAAATGCCTACTTGACAAATGCACCAATTATTATTTATGAAAATGTAAATTTCCCTCATTTACCTTCTGATAAAGTTGTGGGCTTGGTTACTATCCGGCCTAACGGAAAAATTACTTCCCTTCGTAAAAACATCTGGAAATATTGGGGTGGTTCTATATTCCTTCGGGATGGAAGTATTTCCATGCCAAAAGATTTTGATATTGAGATAAAAGATGTCAATTCAAATATTGTGCATTCTATTGAAAACAACGCCCAAAATAATATTGAATTAACTCTGGACGGGGTTATTGATTTTATAAATCACCGCCATAAAGATCTGGATTCAAATTATAAGGTTTTTAAAGAATTGTTTGTTGTATGTTGGGCGGGAAATACAAAAAATGTAAAAGGCGAAATTTATTTTTCGCGCGTGGATATTGAATTAATCAACGAACAAGTGAGGTTGTTTTATTCGGCTTTAGATGAAGTGAATATTGAAATTACTGAAGATGAATTTAAAATTACCGAATATGTACATTTAGGATTAAACAATCAATATCAATATTATCCATTAGAAGAAGTTACCATCACTTTTAAAGAAAATGGATCACACAATATAAATTCAAAATTGATTTTTGATCCGCCAAAATTCAATAAAAAAACACTTCATCACATATACAACGCTAACAATGCTGTTATAGAAAAACTAAAAAAGAATATTCCTATTAATGCTTCGGAAAAAAAAGATTTATTAAACCTTCCGGCCACCTATTTAGTTTGTTATTTAAACGATTTTAATGAAGCAAAAGAAAAACTTTTTGAAGCAAAGCCCTACTTAAAAAATTATAGTGCCGGTGTATATGAATCTTATAAAGAATCGGTTCGTATTCTTCGGAAAGTGAGATATAATTAACCTTGCTTTGCATTTAATATTATTACAAGAATGAGAAAATTAGTAATCGGAGACATTCATGGCGGATTAAAAGCCCTACATCAAGTATTGAATAAAATTAATATTGCCGATGATGATCAATTCATTTTTATTGGGGATTATGTAGATGGATGGAGTGAATCTCCTGAAACAATTTCTTTTTTAATCAATTTTTCAGAAACACATAACTGTGTTTTTTTGCGCGGAAATCACGACGAATTGCTTTACAATTTTTTAAAACACAACGACAATAACCCAACTTGGTTGTCTCACGGAGGAGAATTAACTAAAAAAGCATACAGTCAACTTTCAGAAGAAAAAATAGAAAAACATATTAATTTTCTAGAAAATTTGATGAATTATTATACAGATTCCGACAATAAATTATACTTGCATGCCGGTTTTACCAATCAACATGGACCCGAACACGAATATTACCCAAATACTGTTTACTGGGACCGGACCCTATGGGAAATGGCATGTTCCTTGGATTCTTCAATTTCAGAAGAAAGCGACAAATACCCAAAACGCTTAAAACTTCACAACGAAATTTATATTGGACATACACCCATTACACGTATTGGAAAAACGGAACCTGTAAATATTGCCAACATTTGGAATACAGATACAGGCGCGGCCTTTAAAGGCCCTTTATCTATTATAGATACAGAAACTAAGGAAGTGTGGCAAAGCGACCCTGTATGGAAACTCTATCCTTCTGAGAGAGGAAGAAATTAAGATTATTTTATTACAATCTCCTTAAACATCTTCATACCTTTGTGTGATAAAATTTTGGATGCTAATTATGTGAAATTCGACTGAAGTATTATTATCTAATTGAAAAGTAACTCTAGAGATCCCTTAATAAAAAAAAATGGCCCTTACCAATATACGTTTAGAAGTAATGAAAACTGTTGAAAAATCAGTCGACAGTTATGTAGAAAAATATTTGATTCCCGTTGAAGAAATTTGGCAACCTAGTGACCTGTTACCCAATCTACAACAAGATAATTATATGGATGAATTAACCCAAATAAGGGAAGAGGCTAAAGAATTGGGTTATGATTTTTGGGTGGTTTTAGTTGCCGATATGGTAACTGAAGAAGCCTTACCAACATACGAATCTTGGTTAATGGACATGGAAGGCGTAGACCAACACGGTAATAATGGCTGGTCAAAATGGATACGACAATGGACGGGCGAAGAAAACAGACATGGAGATACTTTAAATAAATATCTTTATTTATCGGGACGTGTAAATATGCGTGAAATTGAAAAAACAACCCAACACTTAATCAACGATGGCTTCGATATTGGAACTGGAAGAGACCCTTATCGAAATTTTATTTATACAAGTTTTCAAGAATTAGCGACAAATATTTCTCACAAACGTGTTGGGCAACTTGCCAAGAAAAAAGGGAATAAAATGCTAGCAAAAATGTGTAATGTAATTGCCGGAGACGAAATGCGTCACCATCTTGCATATAGAGAGTTTGTAAAAACCATTTTTGAATATGACCCTAGCGAAATGATGCTTGCTTTTTATGATATGATGAAAAAGAAAATCGTAATGCCGGCTCAATTTATTCGTGAATCGGGGGAAGGAATTGCAACTGCTTTTGAAAACTTCTCGAATGCGGCACAACGACTTGGAGTTTATACAACATACGATTATATTGAAATCTTAGAGAAACTGAATGAGTATTGGGAAATTGACAAAATGAATTCCCTTACAGATGAAGCTGAAAAAGCCCGGGATTATTTACTGAAATTACCCTCAAGAATGACACGTATTGCTGAAAGAATTGCAATTCCTAAAGATCCTGTTGCTTTTAAATGGGTAGAAGCCAATGGGGTTATTTAATTAGATTGTAATTGTATTTCTAAGCTTTCACCTATTACATGACATTCATCTGCTTCAACAGTTATAACTTCTGAGGTATAACTTTGATGCCCTAAACCTGTTGCTGTTATTATGTAATTTCCGGGACGCTCACCAGCACCAATATAAGAATCAATACCAAACATCAATTCTTCTGAATAATTGCCGTCAGTGGCGGTTACTGTAATTCCTTCAGAAATAATCAAATTTGTATCAGCATCTCTTACGGAAACATTTAATCCATAAGCATATAAATCTGTACAGGCAATTGAATCATCATTATGGTTTTTGTTACACGAAAAAATAAAAATAAGAATGGAACAAGAGATTTCATGATATTTCAAAATTAAAACACATACTAAAAGGTACAAAAAAACCGCTTCAATTGAAGCGGTTTTATATTATATAAAAACAACTTTTTACAAATCGAATTTTATTCCTTGTGCTAAAGGCAATTCCGTTGTATAATTAATAGTATTGGTTTGACGGCGCATATAAACTTTCCAAGCATCACTTCCGCTTTCACGTCCGCCACCGGTTTCTTTTTCGCCTCCAAAAGCACCACCGATTTCAGCACCACTGGTACCGATATTTACATTGGCGATCCCACAATCACTCCCTTGTGTAGACAAGAAGTGTTCTGCTTCGCGTAAGTTGTTGGTCATTATTGCAGAAGACAATCCTTGCACAACTCCATTCTGTATATCTAATGCATTCTGTACATCTCCGCTGTATTTAAGTAAGTACAATACGGGGCCAAAAGTTTCATGCTGTACAATTTCAAAGTCATTTTTAGCTTCAGCAATTGCTGGTTTTACATAACAACCGCTTTCATAGCCTTCGCCTTCCAAAACGCCACCTTCAACAATAATTTTTCCACCTTCTTCCACTACTTTATGTAGTGCATTCTGATAATTTTTTACTGCATCTTTATCGATAAGCGGCCCTACGTGATTATTTTCATCTAATGGATTCCCGATTCGAAGTTGGTTATAAGCCGAAACAATTGCGTCTTTTACTTTCTCGTACATGCTTTCGTGAATAATGATACGACGTGTTGAGGTACAACGTTGGCCAGCTGTTCCAACGGCTCCAAAAACTCCGCCAATAACAGTCATTTTAATATCTGCATCTGGTGTCACAATAATAGCATTGTTTCCTCCAAGTTCTAATAATGATTTTCCTAAACGGCCTGCTACAGTTTGCGCCACAATTTTACCCATACGGATGGATCCAGTCGCAGAAACTAAAGGAACACGTTTATCAGCCGTCATAAATTCTCCTACTTTATAATCTCCATTAATCAAGCAAGAGATTCCTTCTGGTAAATCGTTTTTAGCAAATACCCGGGCTGCTATTTTCTGACAGGCAATACCTGTAAGTGGTGTTTTTTCTGAAGGTTTCCAAACACAAACATCTCCACACACCCAAGCCAAAGCAGTATTCCAGGCCCAAACGGCTACCGGAAAGTTAAATGCAGAAATAATTCCTACCACTCCCATTGGGTGGTACTGCTCATACATACGATGTCCAGGACGTTCTGAATGCATGGTTAAACCGTGTAATTGTCTTGAAAGTCCCACAGCAAAGTCACAGATATCTATCATTTCCTGAACTTCACCCAATCCTTCTTGGTAGCTTTTTCCCATTTCATACGAAACCAGTTTTCCTAAAGGTTCTTTCAATCGGCGTAATTCTTCATTGAATTGTCTTACTACTTCCCCTCGTTGAGGTGCAGGAATCGTACGCCAGCTTTTAAAAGCGGTGGTCGCCTTGTCCATTACCTTCTCATAATCTTCTTTTGAGGTGGTAGTTACTTTGGCAATTAATTTTCCGTCTACAGGAGAGTTTGAAGCGAATGCTTCTCCGGTTGAGAACCAGTCTTTTCCAGTGGAAGTCCCTTTATTAACAGCTTCAATTTCCAGTTGTTGTAAAGCTTCTTCAATTCCGAAGGAAGTGGCTACATTTGACATAGGTATATTGTGTTTTTTATTTAAAATTTATTGAACCGCGAAGGTACAGAATCCCTGGTAGAATGTAAAATGAAACAGGAGCTCTTTCAGAAACTGTTTTAATCTGCTGTAAACCGCGGATCTGCTTCCATCACAGTGCCACAATTGTTACAGGTACGTAATTCTTTACTTCCGTAGAAATGCTTAAAGTGTTTTAGAAAATCCTGTTCTATATTATTTAGCGGAAAATAGACTTCATATAATTTATGGTTGCAGTTATCACAAAACCAAAGCAAGCCGTCTTTCCCTTCAAGGTCTGTGCGTTTTCTTTCTATAACAAGACCAATCGAACCTTCTTTACGTACTGGAGAATGTGGGATTTTTGCGGGGTGTAAATACATATCACCCGGACCTAATTGCATTGTTTTTTTTTGTCCATCCTCTTGAATATGGACTTCAATATTTCCTTCCAACTGATAGAATAGTTCTTCGGTTTCGTTGTAATGATAATCTTTGCGGGCATTTGGCCCTGCAACAATCATTACAATATAATCATCTGCATCAGTATAAAGGTTTTTATTTCCTACCGGAGGTTTTAAAAGATCCCGATTTTCCTCTACCCATTTATTAAGATTGAAAGGTTTTTTAATAGACATTGCCGTAGATTTATAGTTTATATAAAAATACGGCAAATGCTTTAAAAGAAAAAGTATGTGTGGGTTTTACTTTTTATAAAAAAGTTGTGTGAAATAGTATCTTCCTTCTGGTGATTTCATAACGCCAAAACCAGAGTGTGTATAATTGCCTTCCATTACATTTCTGTGGGTAGGACTATTTATCCAAGCAGTAACTAAAGATTCGGCAGTAGTATACCCGTAAGCAACATTTTCGCCTACGCCTTTAGCGCCTCTGCTTTTAAGTGCATTTGAGCGTTCACCAAATTGATCGTGATTTATTTGCTCTAATTCAATCATATATTGTGTATGATCCACAGCATAAGCAGATGCATATTGTTGATCTCTTTGAATTGCAGTTAGACCAACCGATGCTCTATGCTCGTTAACAAGAGCAAGAATTTGATTAGCCATGTCCCAATCAGTTTCATTGGCTAAGTTAAGATCGATTGTGTATTCAACTTCTGTGTCTGAAGTAATACTAGTTTCTTCATCTTTTGTACAAGATGTAACAAAAAATAACATTGCAAGTGCCAGTAGGCTAGTTCTAAGTAGGTTCATAATACGGGGGCATCAAATTTGGGGCATGATGCTAATCCAAATATATAACATATTATCGACATAAAACGCATTTAATCGGAATTAAAGTGCATTTAGTCGATAAAATGAATGCTTTTTAATTAAAATTCTTACATTTTAATTTTCCTGAAGTATAGAAAGAATAGGCATTTAGCAGTATATTAGAGTTTTAATAAAAAAAATATCCATGAAGCAAATTTTAACACTTTTAATAGGAATTTTAACACTTTTTGCATGTAAAAAAGAGGTAGAAAACGACATTTCAGCGTCAAAAAATAGTATTTCGTCGATAAAAAACGCATATTTGCTCGGAATTGTAATCCATGGTGGTGCAGGAACAATCTTAAAAGGAAACATGACAGACTCTCTCGAAAATGCTTACAAAGAAAAATTAAGGGAAGCGATTGTAATAGGTCATACAATTCTTAAAAATGGAGGAACTTCAGTAGAAGCTGTAACCAAAACTATAAATGTCTTAGAAGATTCTCCATTATTTAATGCAGGAAAAGGAGCTGTTTTCAATCATGAAGGCACAAACGAGCTAGATGCCTCAATAATGGATGGTTCAACCTTAAATGCAGGAGCTGTCGCTGGTGTTACACAAATTAAAAACCCAATAGATCTTGCTTTAGCTGTGATGAACAACTCGCCTCACGTATTATTAAGCGGCAAGGGAGCTGAACGTTTTGCTAAAGAGCAAGGTTTTGAAATGATGGATCCTTCTTATTTCTATACTGAGAAAAGGCACCAATCTTTACTATATATCATAGATAAAGAAAAAAATAAGGAAACCAAAATGTCATTTACAGACCCTTATATTAAAGAGTCAAAATTTGGAACTGTAGGATGTGTGGCTCTTGATAAAAATGGGAATTTAGCTGCAGGCACTTCTACTGGTGGTATGACTAATAAGCGCTGGAATAGAATTGGCGACACTCCCCTTATAGGTGCAGGAACTTATGCAAACAATGCTACCTGCGCCATTTCATCGACAGGATGGGGAGAATTCTTTATTCGTGCGATGGTAGCTCATGATATATCAGCATTAATGGAATATAAAGGATTGTCACTCCAAGAGGCTGCTGCTGAGGTAATTCAAAAAAAGGTGCCAGCCCTAGGAGGTAATGGTGGAATAATTGGGATAGACAAAGACGGAAATATAGCAATGGAATTTAATACTGCAGGAATGTACCGTGCTTCTATGAATAGGAAAGGAAAATTAGAAATTAAAATCTATAAAGAAGAATAAAATGTTTCGACGCCTTCTTTCATAATTAAAACAAGCCCAGCCAAAACTTCACCTATTTATTGTATTATTTTTTTTCCTGAAGCGTTACTCTGGATTTAGACAAATGGATTCCATTTTCCAATTTTGCTATATAACTTACCAATTCCTCCCGTAACTTACAATGTAGGTCCCATGTTGTAGAAGCATCTTTTGCACTACACAAGGCACGTATTTTAATTGCCTTTTCTGTAACATCTACTACCTGAACCACCGGAGGACTATCATTATCCCAATCTTCTGAATTTTCAAGAAGTTCTTTAAATTTTGACCTTATTTTAGAAACATCAATCCTATAATCGGCAAATAATATAATAGGTCTAATTTGATGTGCACTGGTCATAGACCAATTTTCAAAGGTATTTGACACAATGAACTTTAACGGTACCACAAGCCTTCTTAAATCCCAAGTTCTTACAACCATATAGGTAAACCTAATATCTTCAACATAACCCCAATCATCCTTAATAACTACAGTATCGCCAATACGAGCGGGTTTTGTAATAGCTATTTGTATTCCGGCTATAATATTCCCCAAGGTACTTTGTGCTGCAATACCAAGAATAACTGTAGCAACTCCAGCAGAAGCCATTAATGAAATTCCTAACTTTTCTAGTGATCTGAATTGTGAAAATATTACGATTGCGCCAATAATGATTACAAGGAAGGTGACAATTCTTCTTGCTACAGAAATATAAGTAAGCATCATCCTTGCTTCCGAATTTTCTTCAGGACTTGTATCCCCAATTTTATTTTCCGCAACATAGACCATAAAATAGTCTATAAAACGCATGATAAACCAAGTAACAGCACCAATAACCACTATTAATAATATAGCATATAATGTGCTGGCAAATGAGCCTGAAAAGGAAATAAATTTATTTAAAAGAATATAAAATATAAGTACGCCTATAGCGATTCCTGCAGGAGTAGCAAGCTTTTTGGCAATTTTAGCCATCCATGTTTTATCAGATTTTAAAAATAGTTTTCGAACCACATACACCACCAACTTACCAACGTAATAGGAAAGGAATAATAGGAACAATGTTCCTGCAAATTTCCAGATAGGCATATTCCAAACTTTTAAACGTGCCCAATCCGGCATCATTTTATCTAACTCGCGTGGGCCATATACTTCATACAAGGGTTCAATATTTTCAACTGTATTGGCGGAAATCATCCAGAAAGCTCCAAAATCCTTATATTTTACGCGTTGCAAACGCAGTACAACATCTTTTCCGTTTAAATCAATTTCACCAAAAACTACACTTCTTCTTGGCTTTCCTGCAATAGCTTTATTGGTTGCGGTACTAATATCTGTTTGTCCATCAGGGCGATCCGATAGACCGTTCCAATCAATACTAACACGTTGGTTTAAAACAAAATAAAGTTTTTGGGCTAGAGTTGTGGCGTCTTCTATGGTAATGTTATCAGGAAGTAAATTAAGATTTAACACAAATGCAGCGTCCTCAAAATTATTGTTCCGGGCACTTACAATAAAGTGTTCCAGAGTGGCTTGAGGAGATTGAAGGTTAAAATTATTGGGCGGTAAACCAATATTTTTATTTAACCGGTTTAACATATAATAAGCTTCATTGTATTCTTGTATGGCATTAGGCTGGTAAGAACTTTTTTCTTCTGAAACAACAGCATCTTTTGAAGGGAGGTCATTTTTTGTTTTAGTAGTATCCTTTTGTATAAAAACTGAACCCAATATACAGTGAGTTCCCAATAAAAAAAACACTGAAAACAGTACGGTTTTAAAGTAGTTAATTTTCATAACCTTCAATTTACACTGAAATTTTTATACAAACTATTAGCATTTCGTTAAAAAATCCCTACCTATATTTCTACAAAGCAGGAATTTACAATTAACAAACATGAAAAATATTATTGCCAACCCCCGCCCAACGCTTGGTATAAATCTACAACAGCCTGCAGTTGACTATATTTTGCATTTATTAAATTTAATTTTGAATTAAGGGAATTTTCACGCGTTGTCAATACCTCCAGATAATTAGCTAATCCGTTATTCAATAATTCTTCTGAATACCCGGCAGCTGTTTTATATGCATTGTATTCATTCTCTCTGATTTTAATTTTTTTGGTTGAAGCCTCATAGTTATATAAAGCATCTGAAACCTCCCTACTCGCAATTAAAATAGAATTTTTAAAATCTAATCTGGCCTGCTCCTGTTCGGCTTGCGCTACTTCAAATTGTGTGCGGATTCTTCTGCCATTTAAAATGGGCTGTGTTAAATCACCGATAAGGGAAAGAAAAAGAGAGCTTGGACTAAAAAGCTTGTCAATATCCAGGCTTTGTAATCCGCCATTTGCAGTTAAGGTTAATGCGGGATAAAAATTACTTCGGGCTACATTAGTAAGTTCAAATGCGTTTACAAGGTTATATTCTGATGCTAAAACATCAGGCCGGTTGCGCAACAGTTGAGCAGGAACACCAAGATGTAGTTCGGTTGTAATTAACTGTTCATCTAAATTGTTACGGACAATTTCTATTGGGGATTTTCCCAAGAGGATTGAAAGGCTATTTTCTAACAAATGAGTTTGGTTTTTTAAATCAACCAAAATTACTTGCGCTGTATAATATTGTGCTTCGGTTTGTTTTACATCAACAGCAGTTACAATTCCGGCATCTTTTAAATAGCCAATTGTTTCAAGGCTATTGTTTCTGTTTATTACAGTTTTTTCAGTAGTTTTTATTTGTTGATCTAATGCCAACAATTGGTAATAGGCAGAAGCTATTTCTGCGATTAATTGGGTTTTAACTGCCTTATGAGCTGCTACCGATTGTAAATAAGAAGCGCGAAAAGCGCGATCTGTACTTCGAATCTTTCCCCAAATATCAGCTTCCCAAGAAAGGTTTCCGCTAATTTGATATTGATTTAATAATGAAAATTGATTTCCGAATTGACTGTTTGACGATAATTCCTGATGTGTGTATTGTGCTATTCCGCTTAAAGTTGGTAAATACCCTGCTTTACCTTGTCTTACGTATGCTTCCGCAGCCAAGATTTGCTGTACTGCAATACGTATATCAATATTATTTGTCAATCCTTCTTCAATATAACTTTGAAGAAGTGGATCCGTAAACATTTCTCTCCAAGAAACCTCAGCCATATTTATATTATCTTGCTGAATGTTATCTGTTCGATAATATGCTTCATTTACAACCTCGGGACGTTTATATTCTTTTGCCGAAAAACAAGAGGATAAAAGTAACGGTGCTATTAACCAAAGAAGGGTTTTATGTATTCTAATTTTTTTCATTTTATTCAATTTCTTCAATTGATTTTTCATCAAATGGTGGTCCTGTAATTTTTTCTTGTAGAAATTGGAAGAAGATAAATAATATAGGTATTACAAATACTCCTAGTACAGTTCCTATTAATAAACCCCCAACAGCACCTGTTCCAATGGATCGGTTTCCGGCTGCACCCACTCCGTTTGCTAGCACTAAAGGCATAAGTCCTAAAATAAATGCAAAAGAGGTCATTAAAATTGGTCGTAATCGTATTCGTGCTCCTTCAAGGGCGGCCTCAGGAATTGACATTCCCTCTTTTCTACGCTGAATAGCAAATTCTACAATTAAAATGGCATTCTTGGCGAGCAAACCTATCAACATTATTAATGCGATCTGGAAGTAAATGTTATTTTCAAGTCCCATAATCCAGGTTGTAAAATAAGCTCCTGCAACTCCAATAGGAAGAGATAATATTACTGAAAAGGGTAAAAGATAACTTTCATATTGAGCTGCTAATAAGAAAAACACAAATACAATACTAAGCAGGAATATAATACCTGCTTGTCCTGAAGAAGCAATCTCTTCTCGTGTTAATCCTGAAAAGGCAACATCGTATTCATTGGGAAGGGTTTCTTCTGCAACGCGTTGTATTGCTGTAATTGCGTCTCCCGAACTATACCCGGGCGAAGAAGACCCGTTTACAGTAACCGAATTAAAAAGATTAAAACGGGTAACTGATTGTGGTCCATAAATCCTTTCTAAAGTTACAAATTGAGATATAGGTGCCATTTCTCCACTTGGAGTTCTTAAATACATACTATTAAGACTTTCTTTATCCACACGATCTTCGGGCAAAGCCTGTACAAACACCCTGAATTGCTTCCCAAATCGACTAAAGTTAGCCGTATAAGAACCTCCGATGTATCCTTGAAGTGTTCCTAGAATATCGCTCACCGAAACTCCAGCTTGTTTTGCTTTCGGGACATTAATATCCATTTGTAACTGCGGATAATTAGTGCTAAAAGGATTTGAAGCAAAAGCAATTTCGGGTTGTTGAATTAACGCCACTACAAATTCATCTGTAGTAGCATCTAGTTGTTTTAATTCGCCAGAAGTTCTATCAACCAATTGCATTTCAAAACCATCGGCACTACCAAACCCGGGCACACTGGAAGGACTGAAGTAAAGTATTTTAGCATCATTAATTACGGCAGCTTTTTTATTTAACTGTGTAATTATACCATCTATAGACGTTTCATCACTTTCCCTGTTTTCCCAAGGTTCTAAAATAATAAAGCCCATTGCATTGGAACTTCCTGCCCCCGAAAAGAAGTTTCGCCCAGCAATAACCGTGGCGGTTCTAATTCCTTCCACTGTTTGCATTTGGTCATAAAGGTTTTGAGCAACCTCATAAGATCGATCCAAAGAAGATCCTGGAGGAAGTTCGGCATTTACAAAGATTACCCCCCGATCTTCTTTCGGCACAAATCCTTTTGGAATACTGCTGTCCGCCAAAAAAATTGAAACTGCGGCAGCTATCAATATAACTACCGTAATCCATTTATGTTTTATCAAAAACCCTAAGGAATTTGTATATTTTCTCTTGGTAGTATTAAAAGCAATATTGAATGTAGCGTAAAAACGCTGTAGAAGATTTTTCTTTTTGTATTCTTCAGATTGAGGTTTTAGAAAAATTGCACATAAAGCTGGACTTAATGTAAGTGCATTTAATGCTGAAATTAATATTGCAATAATTAATGTTACCCCAAATTGTTCGTAGAAAACCCCTGATGGGCCTTGAATAAATGTAATGGGCACAAATACGGCTGCCATTACCAAGGTTATGGAAATGATTGCGCCTGAAATTTCACTCATTGCTGAAATTGAAGCCTCTTTGGCACTTTTTGCACCGTCTTCCAATTTTGCATGAACGGCTTCCACCACCACAATCGCATCATCTACAACAATACCAATGGCAAGTACCAATGCAAAAAGTGTTAATAGATTAATTGAATATCCAAATACTCCCAAAAAGAAAAATGTTCCAATAATGGATACTGGAACTGCAATTGCAGGTATTAATGTAGATTTTAAATCCTGAAGAAATACAAAGACAACCAGGAACACCAATAAAAATGCTTCAATTAATGTAGTCTTTACTTTATCGATAGAAGCCGTTAAAAATTTATTAGTATCATAATTAATAATATAATCTACTCCTTCGGGGAAGTCTTCTTTTAATTCATCAAGTTTCACATAAATCTCTTCAATAATATCTTGGGCATTAGACCCTGGAGTTTGGAATATACCAAAACTTATTGCTGGATATCCTTTCGATCTTGATATTGAAGAGTAAGAAAAAGCATCTAATTCAACTGTTCCCACATCTTTTACCCGTAAAAAAGCTCCGTCGTTTTCAGCCTTGATAATTATATTTTCATATTCTTCAGCGGTTTTATAACGGCCTTTATATTTTAAAACATATTCAAAGGACTCTCCAGCATTTTGGCCTAAAGATCCGGCGGCAGCTTCAAGACTTTGCTCTCCAATTGCACTTGTAACATCACTTGGTATTAAACCATATGAAGCCATTTTTGCGGGGTCCAACCAAACACGCATTGCATAATCTTTTCCACCAAAAACACTTACGTCCCCAACACCATTTATACGTTGAAGTTCTGGTTTTAGATTTATATTAAGATAGTTTTGAATAAAAGTATCATCATAATCGGGATTTGTGGAATACAGTCCGGCATATAATAAAGCGGAGTTTTGCCTTTTAGTTGTTGTTACTCCTGCGCGGATTACTTCAGAAGGTAAAATTGAATTTGCACGAGACACCCGATTTTGCACATTTACAGCGGCAATGTCCGCATCGTAGCCTTGTTCAAAAAAAACTGAAATACTAGCGCTTCCATTATTGCTGGCACTAGAAGTAATGTACGTCATCCCTTCTACACCATTAATCTGCTCTTCTATAGGAATTATTACACTTTCTAATATGGTTTCTGCATTGGCTCCTGGAAATGATGCATTTACCTGTACTGTAGGAGGAGCAATATCAGGATATTGTGTAACCGGTAATTCAGCCAAGCCTAAGATACCTAGAATCACGATGATAATTGAAATCACTGTAGATAGTACCGGCCGCTCTATAAAGGTTTTTAACATATTCCTTTTTTATTTAAAAACGGTTTCAAATGAATTTTCAATACTATCCATAGTAACTTTTTGAGGTTTTATCTTGGTTCCCGGTTTAACTTTATTAGCTCCTTTTGCTAATATAATAGTGCCTTTTTCCACTCCATATTTTACTACATATATTTTATCTAATGATGAAATAATTTCTATAGAAGAAGCCACCAATGAATCTCCAATGACTTTATAAACAAAGGTTTTTCCTTGTTGTTCATAGGTTGAAAGAGCAGGAACAATCAAGGCGTTTTCAAAAGTTTTAGGAACTTTTATCGTACCACTACTCCCATTGCGAAGCAATCCCCCAGTATTATCAAATTTTGCCCTAAAAGTTACCGTTCCTGTTTGCTGGTCGATTTCTCCTGAAATAGTTTCAATAGTACCTTCTTTTTCAAATTCTTGGCCATTGGCTAAAACCAGTGTTACTTTGGGTAGATTTTTAATCTTATCTTCTATAGAATTTCCTTCAGAATTACTTACAAAACCTAAAAAGTCTTTTTCATTCATGGAAAAGTAAGCGTAAATCTGTTCAATAGAAGACACTCTTGTTAAAGGCATTTCGTTTTGTGCACTCACCAAAGCTCCTTTTCTGAAATTGATAGATCCCACTACTCCATCAACAGGACTTTTAATATTGGCATAACGAATATTTGCCGCGATACTGTTGTAACTACTTTGTGCTTGTGCTAATTTGGCATTTGCAGTTTCAAGTTGAACGTTGCTTATTATTTCTTTTTCTACTAAAGGTTTTAATTTGTCAACCTCAACTTGTGCAGCATTTACATTAGCTCTCGCTGCCCCAGCTTCTTGATCTAGCGATTGTGTTTCCAATTTAAAAAGTAATTGTCCTTTTTTTACATTTTGTCCTTCATCTACCAATACATCTGTAATATAACCGGAAACTTTCGCCCGTACTTCACTATTAACAACACCCTGAATATTTGTTGGATATTCATCATATATCGTTACAGTTCTGGTAGGGACTTCTACTACGGGAAAAGTCAGTGGCCCAGAAGCATTTTGACCCTGTTGTTCTTTGTTATTTCCGCAGGAAACAACCACAAGAACAACTAAAAGGAAAAGGCTTAATTTTATTTTTTTCATTATAAATATAGTTTTAAATCGCGGTATCTTCAGTTTGAAATGCCAACATTTTTTGAATGGTTGTTTTTATATTTCTTTCTTGAGAAATTAAATATTCCTGAAAAATTAATCCTATAGATTCATTTTTTATAAACTTTCGGGGGTTATGTGCACAATTAAATTTATTCAACTTTTGTACAATACTTAAATCTTCTTGAACCGAAATAAGTTGTTCCTCTAAAATTCTTTGTAAATGATGCTTTGTACTTCTAAAATGACGTTTGCGATCGCCAGTTTCAGTGAAATATTCCACATACCGAAGTTGTAATAGCAAATTAAGACTGGTAGAAACCGAACTTTTACTGGCGTTGGTTAAATCTATAATTTGTTCAAATGTATGACCTTCATAAGGGCACAAAATCATTAAAGCATAAATACGGGCTGCAAGAGGTGCAAAATTGTGTTTTCTTTCAAAACTCAATCCCACTTCTTCAACGAGCTTTTTCTTTTCTTCCTCACTTTTCATAATGCAATTCAAATAAGTTTGCAAAGTTATAACTGGTTCGGAACAAATAGAACTTAATTATATTAAAGATTTGTTAAATAGCTTTATCATATTTATACAAGATGCACAGAAGATTAATTATATTGCAACTAAGAATTAGGACCAACTTATATGAATTTTTCTTATTGGGAATACAAAACCTGGTTACGTAATATTAATTTCGCAATTATTGGAAGCGGAATTGTAGGGCTAAATTGTGCTTTATCTCTTCGGAAAAAATATCCAAAAAGTAAAATAGTGGTATTTGAAAAAGGGATGTTACCAAGCGGCGCAAGTACAAAAAATGCCGGCTTTGCATGTTTTGGAAGCTTATCAGAAATCTTAGACGATCTCGATTCGCATGATGAAGAAGAGGTTCTTACCTTGGTAAAAAAAAGAGTAGAAGGCTTACAACTGCTGCGCAAAAATATAGGCGATAAAAAATTAGATTACCGGGAATACGGTGGGTATGAATTATTTACAAACTCCGATAAAAAACTATTTGAAGAATGTCACTATAAAATGGCATACGTAAATCAATTACTTCACCCTATTTTTAAAGATGTTGTATTTTCTGTTAAACAAAATATTTTTCAGTTTGAAAATATCCAGCCTAATTTAATATTCAGCAAATTTGAAGGACAAATAGATACCGGAAAAATGATGCAAGGCTTTTTAAAAAAAGCTTCAGAAGCAGATATTTTTGTTTTTAATAATTCCGAAATAACTTCTCTTACAGATAATAGTGATACTGTTTCGCTTCAAATAAATAATTCTTTGGAGCTTTCAGTAAAACAAGTTTTTATTGCCACCAATGGTTTTGCGAAACAATTTTTAAAGGAAGATGTGCAACCTGCACGTGCCCAGGTTTTGGTTACAAAACCAATAAAAAACTTGAAAATAAAAGGAACATTTCATTTGGATAAAGGGTATTACTATTTTAGGAATATTGAAGATCGTATACTTTTTGGAGGGGGTAGAAATCTGGATTTTAAAACCGAAAACACTTCTGTAATGAACACTACTTCTTTAATTCAAAACAAACTGGAAGAACTATTGCGTAACACAATTTTACCAAATGACCATTTTGAAATTGAAACTCGCTGGAGTGGAATAATGGGCGTGGGAAAACAGAAAAAACCTATAGTAAAAAAAGTTTCAGACCATATTTTTTGTGGCGTTCGTTTAGGCGGAATGGGTGTTGCCATAGGTAGTTCTATTGGAAATGATCTTGCAAATCTGTCAGAATTATGAAAAAAATATTTCGTTTTATTGTAAAATTTATCCTTTGGTTTATTGGATTAAGTGTGTTGTGGGTCTTGGTTTATAAATTTGTTCCCGTTCCCTTCACTCCACTTATGGCGATTCGTTATTTTGAAACCGATGGCCCTTCAGAAATAAAACACGAATGGAAATCCATGGAAAAAATTTCTACAAATTTACAGCTTGCTGTTATCTGTTCTGAAGATCAAAACTTTGTATACCATAATGGTTTTGACATGAAAGCGATTGAAAAAGCCTATAAAAATAATGAACAAAGAAAACGGGTGAGAGGAGGAAGTTCCATTTCACAACAAACCGCAAAGAATGTTTTTTTATGGCCGGGACGAAATTGGATCCGAAAAGGACTGGAAACCTGGTTTACATTTTTAATTGAAAATCTGTGGAGCAAAGAGCGCATTCTGGAAGTGTACCTCAATAGCATCGAAATGGGAAACGGTATTTATGGTGCAGAAGCTGCATCAAACTTTTGGTTTCATAAATCTGCTAAAAATCTTACCCAATACGAAGCGGCGGCATTGGCAGCAATCTTGCCAAATCCCAGAAGATACAGAGCTTCACCGGCAACAAATTTTATTGAAAACAGAAAGAACTGGATTGTAAAACAAATGCGTTATTATGGTAACTTTACTTTAAAAGAAAAAGAGACCAAATGACCGTAAAAGAGATAAAAAACACATTATACGAAGAATGTAAAAGTGTGGTTGAAAATCGCTATCAAAAGATAAAACAAAACATTGCCGATATTGAAGAGTCCTTGGAAGAGGAGTCAAAAAGCAGCGCAGGCGACAAACATGAAACCGGCAGAGCAATGCTTCAAATTGATCGTGAAAACGCGGGGAAGCAATTATTGGAAATAGAAAAAGTAAAGCAGTTATTGCCTAAAATTGATGTAAATTCCACTTCAGATTATGCGCGTTTGGGAAGTTTGGTCTATACAGATAACGCAACCTATTTTTTGGGAATTTCAATAGGTGATGTAGCAGTAAATAAAACTCATTATTTGTGTGTCTCGCTCAATTCCCCGGTGGGGTCGTTACTTTCAGGAAAGAAAAAAGGTGATACGTTTTCTTTTAATGAAAGAGCGTTTAAAGTGACGAGCATTAAATAATTTTCAGAAATTAATAAAATTGAATCGTTGCTATTCTTTCTTCCATTTTTTGGGTCAATGCGAATAACCACTTTAATTGTTCACTTATTAAATGCGCTTCCTGAAGTTGATCTTTCACTTCGGAATCTATATTGTTAAACGAATCCTGTTCGTTTGAAAGTTGTGTTAAATGCTGATATTTTTGTTCAAAGAATTGTTCGGCTTCTGCTGGCAGTATGGAGCTTTCCCTTTTTTCAAATTCCTTACCCGAAAGTAATCCCGTTACACGTTCTAGATTTTGTTGGATACTTTCAGCATAGGTTTTAAAATGTGTTGAAGCTTCGGTAGTTGGATGATTTCTAATATAAGCGCTCATTGATGCCAGAGAAGAAAGGAAGGTATGATTTAAAACCACAACTTCGTAAATCTTATCCAGTTGCTTTTGTTTGGATTTTGGTTCCTGTGTCATCCGCTGAAAAGCGGTACTTAAATTGGCCAGTTCAAGAAAAGCTTTTTTTCTCAACACTTTATACGAAGTGGGGGCTTTTCCTTTTTTTTCGTAATAATTAGTAATTTCCTTTAAATAATTTTTATTTGCTTCTACACTTTTGGCAATTACACCTTGTATACCGTAAAACTCCCACGAAGGCCACAATGCTATATTTCCCAAAGCCGCAAGTACAGCGCCAATAAGTGTGTCAACGACCCTGTATTGTATTACTTTGAATACATCCGGTTTTAATAAAGCGTACACAAAAACGACACTCAACGTAATAAAAACGGCTGAGGTTTTATAATTCTTCTGAATCATAGAAAAAGCAAGCACTAGCGAAACTATTGCTAGAATACTGTATACGGTTACATTTTGGGTAAGAAAAACAATTCCGCCGGCAACAAAACCACCAATTAAAGTTCCAATAATCCTTTGTTTGGTTCGTGTTTTTGTGAGCCCGTAATTGGGTCGCATAATAACGATAATAGTAAGCAGGATCCAATAAGAATTTTGCAAAGAAAAATAGATGCCAATAGAATATCCCACCATAACAACAACCGCCAACCGCAATGAATGTTTAAAAATGGGGGATTTTAAACTGAAATTTTCAAGTAAGATCTTAAAATCATATTCCTGTGCTGTAATAAACCGATTGGTTACATTTTTCTTTACCAATTGGAGTCCCTGAATATTTTTAGTGGATAAAATACGTTCTATTTTATGAATTTTTTCAACTTGCTTTTTTTGATAATCATATAAGTTGTAAAGCATAAGGTAACCTTCGTCTGTGTTTTCTGCCTTTTCAGATGTGTAGGCTTCCATGCTTTCTTTTAAGTGGTCAAGGGCTTTTGAAAGAGGATCATTTTCTGAAAGTTTTGCTTGATTTTTTAATACTGTAGAAATCATTTTTAAATGCCCCGCCATAGAAAAAACCAATTTTTCAAATGCTTTAAGTTGTTGCGGATGTTCTTTGAACAAAACATCCATTTTTGAATAATTCACAGGATTGGCCATCGCCAATTCCATGATATCTACAAGTTGAATAAATATCAATAAACGTTTACGCTCATAATTTGAACTCCCCGAGGATTTTCGGGAAGAAATTAAAATATCCCGTAGCGTTTCATGATTTGTATTAATATCACTTTGCAATTCAAGCAATCTGGTCTGCAGTATTTTTCGGTCTTCATTTGTAAATCCAATTAATTTCGCTCGTGTTTCCAGATATTCTCCAGTAAGTTCCAGACTTTCCGATAAAAATTGTTCAGTCTGCACTTTTGGATTCATTTTATGCCACAATAATGTCAAAGCTAAATACCACAATCCACCCAAACCTATAAAGAAAGCGCGTTCATATGCCTCTAAAACATTAGAAATATTGGCAAAACTCAACACTAAAGCAAAAAGTCCCGAAAAACTAATTAAGGAAGCTCTAAATCCATACACTGCCAAATAAGAAATGGCGAACATGGAAATCCCCAAAACAGGGATTAACAACCAGTGATTAAAAGTGAAATATCCACCCATTAAACTAGCCAGTACCGCTATTAAAGCAGACAATAAAATTCCGTTTCTTTTGTGGCGTACGCTTCCATTCACATCACTGGGCGAACTTAATAAAGCACCCAATGCAAAGGCGAGTCCAATTTCAAAAAAATTGACATAAATCCCAATAAGAATAGGCGCTGTTATAGCCACCCCAAGGATAAATGCTTTGGAGAAATCGGTGCTTTTTAAAAATTGCAAAAGTTCTTTAAAAGCTTCGGAAATGGAAGTTGTTATATTGCTCAATAGTAACGATTGGATATTAAAGTGCCAAAGGTAGCCGCTACGTTTCGTAAGAGTGTTAATCTTTTCAGAAAACAACTAATATATATATAGAATAAAATACAGGGTTTTCAAGAAAAATACAAGAAAAATTGTAGTGAATTTTAATTGTGTAAATATTCCGATTGAATGGGGTTTTCTTCAGTTTCAGAAGTCCAATATATATTAATAATCCACCAGCGGTCGCCGTCATTCAATAATTGAATACTGTTTATTCCCCGCATAAATGGTTTTGTATCGGTTTTGGTTTTAAAGGATTCATAGGTGCTAAAAATCTGGGTGATATTTCCAAATGTGTTTTCTACACGATAGATTTCCTTTTCAAAAAATCCATTTGCCACCAGCCAATTCCCGGGGCCATCAATATAATCTTGCGGCGACATATACCGAACATCAAAAATGCCGTCTTTGTTTTTTCCTGAAGGAATTAATTTTGCGTCTGGTTTAAATAAATAAGTGAACAATTGCCAATTTCGGGCTTCTCCTTTTTCTCCTGAAATGACTGAATAAAGTGTTTCTATTGTACTATTAATATTAGCTACATTTGTCGCGTATTCTTCCGTCTTTTCTTGAGCGAATGCTATTGTTACCGATAGTAACATAATGCCTAAAAGTATTTTTTTCATTTTTTGGTCAGGTATGTTTTAGTATTCTGTTTTAGTTTTTCATTGTGATTAAAAAATATATTCTTCTCCTTCCAAAGCGATTGTATTAGATAATACGAACCTTTAAAAAAGGATTTTTTCACAACCACTTGAAGCGTTGTCTCAACTTTAGAATACCTTAATTGATGCGGAAGTAAAATAAGTTCTTCGGCAATTTCTTCTGAAGAAAATAATTTTGATGGAAGCGTATTTACTTCTCCAAAGAACCCTGCTTGATATTCGCTATTTATAGTATTGTAAACATCTTCTGTTTCACCATAAGCTTCAACAGCACCGTTTTTCAGCATTAGAATTGTATCTGAAAAAGCCAATGCTTCTTCACTATCGTGGGTGGCGGTAATACAACTAATATCGTGTTGTTTCAGATAATTAAAAAGCGACCTACGTAATTTGTTTTTTCTGAAGGTGTCGATATTACTAAAAGGTTCGTCCAGCAAAAGCAATTCCGGTCGATTTGCCAAGGCCTTAGCCAGTGCTACGCGTTGCTTTTGACCGCCGCTAAGGTTTTTGACCTTTATGTCTTTAAAATCTTCAAGATCGACCACTTTTAATAATTCGGAAACGCGTTCAGCATCTTTTTGTGTATCCAATCTTGGAAGATGAGAAGCTATATTTTCAGCAACCGAAATAAAAGGCATTACATTGAATTCCTGTGCGACGAGTTTTATAAAATCTTCTCCAGGAACAAGATTGTGAGTTGGGCCCAAAAGTTCATTTTTGTTCCAAAAAATGCTTCCATGCTCCAAATGCAACAACCCGTAAATTAAATGTAATAATGTAGATTTTCCGCAGCCACTCTCTCCCAAAACAGCAAGATGTTCTCCTTTTTTTAGTTGAAAAGAAATATTTTTAAGTATTTCTTTTTCGGAATACGAAAAAGATTTGATATTTAGCTGAAGCATAGAAAGAGGATGTGCAACGATTATTTTTTCACTCCTTTATTTATTTTTTCAGGAAGTACTTCAAAACCCATGTTATACAACGTAAAACCATAAATATCGGCCCATTGATCAATAGTTTTGTTTACAGGTGTACCTGCGCCATGACCAGCATCAGTTTCAATCCTAATTAAAACCGGACTGTTGCCCGCTTGTTTTTCTTGGAGTTCGGCTGCAAATTTAAAACTATGTGCCGGAACTACACGATCATCATGATCGCTGGTTATGATTAAGGTTGCCGGATAAGAAACCCCTTCTTTTACGTTATGAACAGGAGAATACCCTTTTAAATATTCGAACATTTCTTTACTGTCTTCTGAAGTTCCGTAATCATACGCCCAACCTGCACCGGCCGTAAAAGTATGGTAACGCAACATATCTAAAACTCCAACTCCCGGAAGTGCTACTTTCATTAAATCGGGTCGTTGTGTCATCGTAGCACCCACCAGCAAACCACCGTTGGATCTTCCGCTAATGGCTAAATAATCTGAAGATGTATACTTGTTTTTTATTAGATATTCAGCTGCAGCTATAAAATCGTCAAACACATTTTGTTTTTTCATTTTAATTCCCGCATCATGCCAGTCCTTTCCATATTCACCACCACCTCGTAAATTTGGGACCGCATAAATACCACCTTGTTCCATCCAAACGGCATTGGTTATACTAAACCTTGGGGTAATGCTGATATTAAAACCGCCATATCCATAAAGGATTGTTGGATTTTTTCCATTGAGTTCAATTCCTTTTTTATAGGTAATTATCATTGGAATTTTTGTTCCATCTTTTGAATTGTAAAAGACCTGTTTGCTTTCATAGTTTTCGGGGTTGAAAGCTATATTGGGTTTTACAAATAATTCTGAAGTTCCTTCGGCAATATTGTATTTATAAATACTTCCTGGAGTTATATAATTAGTGAAACTGTAATATAATTCCTTTTCTTCTTTTTTAGTGCCAAACCCGCCTACACTTCCTATTCCGGGCAATTCTACTTCTCGTATAAGGGTACCGTCGTAGTTATATTGCATCACTTTTGAAACTGCATCGACCATGTATTCTGCAAAAAAGTTTCCGCCACCCGTTGAGGGGCTTAAAACATTTTTAGTTTCAGGAATAAAATCTTTCCAGTTTTCAGGAGTTGGGTTGGCAGCATCTACTGTTACAATTTTTTTGTTAGGTGCATTTCGGTCTGTTACAATATAGAGTTTTGAACCTACATTTTCCATTACATAAGAGTCGGAATCTGTGTCGTCAAGGATGGTCACAAATTTACTGTTTGGTTTTGTAAGATCTTTGATAAAAAGTTTGTTCCCCGAAGTAGAAACACTTGCACTTAAAACCAGATAATGGTTGTCTTCGGTTACACTTCCATTTATATAGCGGTGTTTTTCAGAAGGAGTTCCGCCAAAAACAAGTTTGTCTTCTTTTTGAGACGTTCCTAATTTATGATAATACACTTTATGTTGATCGGTTTTTGCTGAAAGTTGACTTCCTTTAGGCTTATCGTAACTTGAATAATAAAAACCGTCATTGGCCTTCCAAGATAAACCGCTAAATTTTATATCTATTAATGTGTCTTCAATAATTTCCCTTTTTTCAGAATTCATGACCAATACTTTACGCCAATCACTTCCGCCTTCAGAAATACTATAGGCAGTCATTTTTCCATCCTCAGAAAAACTTAGACCACCTAAGGAAATCGTACCATCTTCTTTAAAGGTATTAGGGTCGAGAAAGACCTCAGCAGTTTTAGGGTCTCCTCCCGTTTTATATCGGTAAATCACATATTGATTTTGAAGTCCGTCATTTTTATAGAAATACGTATAATCTCCCTCTTTAAAAGGCGCACCAACTTTTTCATAGTTCCAAAGTTCGGATAAGCGGGTTTTTAATTCTTCCCGAAAGGGTATTTGTTCCAGATAGCCATAGGTTACTTTATTTTCAGCTAGTACCCAGGATTTTGTTTCTTCACTGCGATCATCTTCAAGCCAACGGTATGGGTCTTTTACTTCAACACCAAAGTATGTGTTTACCGTATCGACTTTTTTAGTAGTGGGATACTTCACTTGTATTGCTTCTTTTTTAGGTTCCTCTTTACAGCTCAATAAAGTAATGAGTGCCAAGAAAGGAATGAGTAGTTTTTTCATCTTTCTTAAATTAATAAATGTAAATGTAGCAAAAAACGCTCCATTCGCTTTTAAGGAATGAAGCTTGTGAAAAATTATTTTAAAACAAAGGGCGGTAGAGCCTCCAGTGCTTATAAATTAATATTGCATTTATAATCGCAATTACCAAAGCTCCCCAAATAGCAGGCAAATCTAAAAACAAATGAAATAGTAAAATATTTACAGAAATAGGAACCAATAAAAGTAATGCAAAAGGCACCCATTTGTTAAACAATAACAATAATCCAATAAATATTTCTAGAGCTCCAACTGCATATAAGACGTAACCTGTAGCTTTTAATGATGCCGTAAAATCAGCCGCATCTGAAGGCAATTCGGGAACCGGCATAAACCTTATAAATTTGTTAAGGCCAATTAAGAGTAATGCTAATGCCAATACAATACGAAGGATCTTGGTAAATGTAGAATTCATATAAAATGGTTAATTGGTTAGTAGTCTTAAAGATAGTGAAAATAAAAAAATCCCACTAAATTATTTTTAGCGGGATTAGTTTATTCGACTTTATAGGGTTGTTACTTCTTCACAAATTTTTGTGTTTTTATATTGCCATTTTGTATTATACGTAAAATATAAGTTCCTGAGCTTAGATTAGAAACATCTAAAGTATCTGAGCTTAATTTACTGTTCATAACGCGTTTGCCTTCAATTGTAAATACTGTAACAATTGCATTATCCAATTTATAAGCTGCATTTAGGTTAAGAATATCCTCGGTAGGATTAGGGTATAAGATAAGGTTATTTACAAGGGTATCTTCAACACTTAATGTTTCTCCTTCTGTGGCTCTAATAGTCTGATTTATTTCAGGGTTATCTATTATATCAACTATTCCCGATGGCCAATAAATAGTAATTGATTCAATTTCTGTATCGGTTCCAATACCAAAATGGGTGTTTAATGTACTCATATAACGAAATCCTTCACCGCTTTTAACATCTCTTATTTGAGTTCCAGATGGGGTTTGAATTTCTACTCTTGCGCCTATCCCGTTAATATTGCTCTGTGTTCCAACGGTGTTAAGGGTAATCCAGTTATTCCCGTTTCCATTATTCATATAAATATTACCGTTAGAAAATGCATCGATAAAACCGTCATTGTTCAAATCTCCAAAACTTCCATTGTTTCCGGCAATTATACCGAAGGAAATATCTGTAAAAGATAGATCTCCATCGCCGTATAATATATTTCCGTTAGAAGAAATATCTAAGTTTCCATCGTTATCAAAATCATATACTACATTTTCAATACCTGTTGCAGTTACTACCAAAACTCCTGAACGATCGGTAACATCACTAAAAGTACCATCCCCATTGTTCAACATCATTTTATGGGTTCCAGAACTTGCACCCACAAATACATCCATATCGCCGTCATTATCATAATCTCCCCATGCGGAAGACCAAGTTTGCATTGGGTCGGCTAGACCAGCAGCTTCACCAACTTCAGTATAGGTGCCATCACCATTGTTTCTGTGCATTTGATTGGTTCTTCTAGCAACCTCTCCTCCACATTTTGCGATAAACAGGTCAATATCTCTATCATTATCATAATCAATCCATACAGAACCATAATTACCTCCGGTAGGATAATCGCCTAAACCTCCTTGCATATATGTAAAGTTTCCATTTCCATCATTCATATAATAAACGTTGGGTTCTACATCGTGACACACAAAAGCATCCAAATTACCATCATTATTAATATCTGCGAAATTTGAACGTTGAGAAAACACAAACTCACTGCCCGATATTTCAGTGAAACCAGTTCCAGAACTGTTAGCCTTCATAAAGGTTACTCCATTTCCAGACCCATATAATAAATCTGTATAACCATTTTTGTCATAATCGGCTGCTGCCAAACTCCACGACGGAAGGTAGTTGGCTGCAGTTGTTGTAATATTAACATTATTAAAACCTCCAGCACTTAGCTGGTATTGAATATTTACATTGGTAGAAGATATTGAAACAATATCATCTAGAAAATCACCATTCATATCTACTACTGCACGATTCTCTCCAGAAGTAGAAATAGATTGAGTAGTAAAGGTAACTTGGGCGCTTATAAATTGAAAACAAGTGAATAATAGTAAGAAAAGCGTAATTTTTTTCATAATAAAGGGAGTTTAAATTTTAATTACAATTAGTTGTTAATGAGTTAATCCATTCTCTTATCATAGCTACTCCTTCTTCATGTTGAAGGGTCCTACCTAATAAGGGCATTCTATATTGTTCTAGATTGGTGCTCACCCTAAAAAATAACAACGAGTTATCTGGGTCTGAAGGTACTACAATTTTTGTGTATGGCGGTATTGAAGTATCAGGATCTACACATACTCCTAAATTAGTCTCATTTTCGGTTTCATTAAAAGCAAATCGAAGCGGTCTATAATCGCAATGGCGGTCATCCGAATGGCAATGTGCACAGTTTATATCTACGTAAGACCGCATTCTTAAATCTATAGGTTGAGAAGCATCACTATAATCAACAACTGTGTTTATGGAAGAGGGAATTGAATTTTCCAAATACCCCATATCAATCATTTTCTGAAGCTGGTTTTTAGCTCCTTCTTCATATAAATAATCTGAATTCAAGTTTTGCGGCTTTACTCCAATAGGAATTGAGCTTACTGCTGATTTATGACAGGTAAAGCATTCACTTTCTCCTGGAATCCTATAATTTACACTTTTTGCTTCGCCATTTTGTATCCAGTTTACTTCAGTAAAACCTCCTGTTAGTGTGAAAAAGGCTTCGGCCTGCTCATCATTCCATATATAATTTACAAATATCCACCCTTCGTCTTTTCGTATCATTAAGCGTGTTTCGATAATGCGCGTGTTATTTTCAGGTTGAACATTTTCGTAAAAAAAGTTTTTTATAAGAATAGTGCCAGTGGGAAAATTTAGGATTTCATAATCATTTTCATAATTCGCTTTTACATTATTAGGCATCCATATAAACCGTTTTTTATGGGCATAATCTGAAAATAAAACACTTATAGGTTCATAGGGTAATACGCCATATACGGGTGACAATTCTGAAAGACTTCCCTCAAAGAAATTATAGTCGGATAATTTAGGATACGGCATCTCCGCAAGGTTATAGTTTACAGGAGAAACTGGAAGCACTTTCACGGTAACTGTTCCTTCTGCACAAAGGGAGCCATCATCATTGCAAATAGTGTATAAAAAAACATCATCGCCATAAAAATCATTTTGAGATATGTACTTCACAATATCATCTGCCGGATTTAAAGGAGTATTATTGGGGTCTTGAACTTCTATAAGGCCATTTTGAGTTTGACTAAAAGTAAGCTGAGCTTCAGCAGGAACGTTTATATCATTATCTAAAACATTAAATTCTACTGAAGTATTTTGGGATACTTCTATAAAATCTGCTTGGGTTTCAATATCCAAAGGGGTGTAACCGGTATCATCATCAGATTTACAGGAAATCAGAGTACTTAGACCGATACATAATAAGGAAAAAGTAATTTTTTTAAGCATAAATGTAGGTTGCTTTTTTTTTAAAAAAGTCGTTAAATATAAAAAAAATTACTTTCTTAAACTGAAAATGAGAAGGTTAAAAAATAAAATAAAATTTAGAAAGGAGTAATATTTCTTATAAAATTGTTCTTAATTTAATTTATAAACCCTCTTTTTATTAAATATTCAGCAATCTGAATTGCATTGGTAGCAGCGCCTTTTCGTAAATTATCACTTACAATCCACATGTTTAAAGTATTAGGATTTGACTCATCCCTTCGTATCCTTCCCACAAATACTTCGTCTTTATCGTTGGCATATATTGGCATAGGGTACGTATTGGTATCGGGATTGTCTTGTACGGTAATTCCGGGTGTATCATGGAGTATTTTACGAATATCCGTGAGGGTAAAATCATTCTCAAATTCAACATTAACCGATTCGCTATGCCCTCCTGCCGTTGGTATTCTCACCGCTGTGGCTGTAACTGAAAAGCTACTGTCATCAAGGATTTTTTGAGGTTCGCGCGCAAGCTTCATTTCTTCCTTGGTATATCCATTCTCTTCAAAGGTATCGCAATGTGGAAGGGCATTTCTATGAATTGGATAGGGATATGCCATTTCCCCTTTTATTCCGGCCATTTCATTTTCCATTTGTTGTACAGCTTTTACCCCGGTACCCGAAACAGATTGATAGGTAGAAACAATAACACGTTTCATTTTATATTTTTTATGAAGTGGCGCCAAAGCCATAACCAATTGTATGGTAGAACAATTGGGGTTTGCTATAATCTTATCTTCTTTGGTAAGTATAGAGGCGTTGATTTCTGGGACAATCAATTTTTTATCAGCTTCCATTCGCCATGCAGAAGAATTATCGATTACGGTAGTTCCTGCCTCTGCAAATTTTGGAGCCCATTCTAACGAAATAGCTCCACCAGCAGAAAAAATAGCTATCTGTGGTTTAGCTTCAACGGCAGCTTGCAAAGAAATAATTTTGATAGGTTTATTTTTGAAGTTAATTTCTTTCCCTACAGATTTTTCAGAAGCTACCAAAATTAGTTCTGAAAGGGGGAAATTACGTTCTTCGAGAAGTTTTAACATTACGGCACCCACCATTCCTGTGGCACCAACTAGGGCTATTTTCATTTCAATAGTATTTATTTTCAAAAGTAGGAGTTCGTATTTAATTTTTTCAGAATAAAACCAAAAAAAGAACCACTCCGTTACCCGAAGTGGTTTAATTATTAAACAAATAAGCAGTGTAGCGGTACTACAAAACGTTTATTTTTTTCTTAATTCATCCCTAATTTCCATAAGCAATTCTTCTTGGGATGGACCTTTAGGAGCGGCAGGAGCTTCTTCTTTTTTCTTTTTTGTTTTGTTATATGCCTTAATAATTAAGAATAATACAAAACCAACAATAACCAAGTTAATAAGTGTATTAATCCAACGCCCGTACATAACAGCATTTTCAGGAATGGTTACAGTTCCATCGGGAGCAACCACAGCCGGATCGAGAATGTATTTCATATCGGCAAAATCAATTCCGCCAGTAAAATGACCCACAACAGGCATGATCATATCGGTGGTAAATCCTTTTACAACCAGGGCTATAGCGCCTGCAAGTATTACAGCAACCGCAAGGTCTACCACGCTGCCCGTCAAAATAAATTTTTTAAATTCTTTTAACATGTTCGATTGGTTTTATAGGTTAATAACCTATCTAAATTACATAAAAAATTCAAACAATTATTTCGCCTTTTCTAAAACAACACGTTTTATACGTTGAGAAATAGAAGTAAGTAATTCATAAGGAATAGAATTTATAGTAGCTGAAAGCTCATTGGCTGTTGGGTTATCCCCAAAAACTATTACTTCATCACCTTCGTCACAATCAATATGGGTAACATCTACCATAATCATATCCATACACACATTGCCCAAGATAAAGGCTTTTTTACCATGAATAGAAACCCAGCCTTTTCCATTCCCATATGCCCTGCTTATCCCATCGGCATGTCCAATAGGTAGTGTTGCTGTTTTCGTGGCCTCTTTTGCAATAAATCCTCTATTATATCCTACACTTTCTCCGGGGGAAATATTATGAATTTGAGATATTATAGTTTTTAATATGGCAACGGGTTGCAGGTTTTTATTTTCTTCTTTGTCATTTGCAAAACCGTATAAACCAATACCGGCACGTACCATATCAAATTGGGCTTCAGGATAATTTATTATTCCCGATGTATTCACCATATGTAAAAGAGGTTTATATCCAATTTTTTCTATAAGTTCTTCTGATATATTTCTGAAATCTTCAATTTGTTTCTTTGTGAATTCTGCTTCATTTTTATCGTTACTGGCGACCAAGTGTGAAAAAACCGATTTCACTTTGACGCTTTTTGTTTTTGAAAGTTCTTCAGCTATAAATGAAATGTCTTCCTTTATAAAACCTAATCTATTTAATCCGGTATTGAATTTTAAATGAATTGGATAAGCAGTTTGTTGATGCTTTTCGGCTACTGTTATAAAATCTTTCAGAATCTTTTTAGAATATAGATTGGGCTCTAAGCATCTATTTATAATCGTATCAAAATGTGTTTGAAGTGTGTGAAACACCAAAATTGGAGTTTTAACACCTGCATTGCGTAAAGTTTCACCTTCAGAAGAATACGCAACGGCAAAATAGTCAGCTCCTAAAGTAGCAAGTTCATTTGCCACAGCAACAGAATCACTTCCGTAGCCAAAGGCTTTTACTACTGTAAGGACTTTAGTTTCTTTTTTAAGCTTTGAAGTTAAGTAACGGTAATTATTCCCTAAAGCATCGAGGTTTATTTCCAGAACTGTTTCGTTTGCTTTTTGCATTATGATCCCTGCTTTTTTTGACGAATTTCCTCAGCATCCTTTACTTCCATTTTATTTACCTTTTCCCGAAGCATCGCTTTAAAATAAGCGGCTCGGCTTAATGGTTCGTATTCTTCGTTTTCTCCTAAAAGAACCAGGTCTTCACTTTTTGCTTTTCGATAACTATAATTGGCAAGGTTTCCTGTTCGGGTACAAACCGCGTGAACTTTGGTAACATATTCGGCTGTGGCCATCAAAGCCGGCATAGGGCCAAAAGGATTACCTTTAAAATCCATATCAAGGCCTGCAACAATTACCCGAACGCCGCGATTGGCAAGGTCATTACAAACTTTTACAATTTCGTCATCAAAAAATTGGGCTTCATCAATACCCACTACATCGCAATTATCTGCGAGAATTGGAATATTGGCTGCAGCTGGAACCGGTGTAGACCGAATTTCATTACTATCGTGAGAAACCACCATTTCTTCATTATACCTTACATCCAAGGCAGGTTTAAATATTTCAACTCTTTGGCGGGCAAATTTTGCACGTTTTAATCGACGGATGAGTTCTTCGGTCTTTCCAGAGAACATCGAACCTGCGATCACTTCAATCCAACCAAATTGTTCTTTTTGATTTACCGTATTTTCGAGAAACATATTTTGAAATTAAACTAAAAAAGAATTCCTTGACGTTTACATAAAGGTTGCGTAAATTTATAAAAACAAAATAGAGAAAAAGAGATTAATTTCAAAAGTTATGAAAAAGAAGCTTCGGGCACAGATAAAAGCACTGGCAAATCAAATTGCGGAAAAGGAAAATACTTTTAACAGCAGTTCCATAAAAAAAATGGTGAGTGAGTTGTATGAAAAACTAGTAGTGTTGGAGTATCTTGAATCTCAAATAGATGGTGAAAACCCTATAGAAAACAATGACGCCTTAGACTCTAAAACTTTTCGTGAAGAAAACTGGTTTAAAGAGCCAGAGCCTGTTCCACAGCCCAACCATCAAGAAAATTTAATTGAACCTTTAATGGAGAAAATTAAAGACATTGTGGCGCAAATGCCGGAAGAATCTGGGCGAATTGATGAAATGTTGGAAGAAATACTTCCGCAAAAAAAAACAACAAAAAACGATATTGAAGAGTTTGCTTCCCGCTATCAGCAAACACCAACTTTTGAAAGAAAAGAAGATACAAAGTTTCCTGAATCTATTCAGGTTCAAGAACCTAATGCTACTCTTTCAGAATCACGTGCAAAATCAATTAACGACAAGGTCAACAAAGGTCTCAATATTGGGCTTAACGATCGCTTGGCTTTTATAAAACACCTTTTTGAAGGAAATTCTGAAGATTTTACACGCGTTCTTTCTCAAGTAAATACGTTGAAATCGTATGATGAAGCACAAAATTTTATAAAAGGAAAGGTAAAACCCGATTATAATTTCTGGTTAAATAAAGAGGTATACGAAGACCGCTTTATGAATATAATTGAAAAAAGTTTTAATTAAAGAAAAGACTGCCTCCTCTTATGGGAAAATTGTATTTGGTCCCAACCCCGATTGGAAATTTAAAAGATATGACTTTTCGCGCTGTTGAAGTATTACAGAACGCAGACCTTATTCTTGCTGAAGACACCCGTACCAGTGGAAAACTGTTAAAGCATTACAATATCACCACCCACATGCAATCACACCATATGCACAACGAGCATAAAACGGTTGAAGCTATTGTAAAAAGAATTCAGAGTGGTGAAACTATTGCATTAATAAGCGATGCAGGAACTCCTGCTATTAGCGATCCAGGGTTTTTACTAACCCGCGCCTGTGTAGAAGCAGGCATTGAAGTGGATTGTCTTCCTGGAGCTACGGCTTTTGTACCCGCGCTTGTAAACAGTGGGTTGCCCAACGATAAATTTGTTTTTGAAGGATTTCTGCCTGTAAAAAAAGGACGGCAAACCCGATTGCAGATTTTAGCTGAAGAAACCCGAACCCTTATTTTTTATGAATCGCCACACAAACTGCTAAAAACTCTGACCAACTTTGTTGAATATTTTGGAGCTGAAAGACAAATTTCGGTTTCGCGAGAAATAACAAAACTTCATGAGGAAACCGTTCGTGGTACTGCTGAAGAAGTTTTAAAATATTATGAAGAAAAACCACCAAAAGGGGAGATTGTGATTGTTGTGGGAGGAAAAAAGTAATTTTATTTGTGTTTCCCTTTCTCCCAACCGTTTTTTCCTAAATACTTCTCACCGCTTTCCTCAGCGCCATCTTCAATAGATGTCCCCATTGAGTCGTTCCAACGGTTTAAATAACCAAAAAGGGAGATTACGCCAAGCATTTCCACTATTTCGCCTTCATTCCAATATTGATATAATCGTGTTTTAATTTTTTCATCCACGGCATTTGGCACTTGCGATGCTGCCAGCGAAAAATCCAGAGCTGCCCGTTCGGCTTCCGAAAAAGCTGGGTGGTTACGATATTCCCAAATATTATCAAGCTGTTCCTGTTCTGCTCCATAGCGTTCTGCTGCGCGAATCGCATGTGCTTGGCAATAACGGCATCCGGAAGCATTGCTACTTACCCAGGCGATCATTCTTTTTAAAGCTGAAGTAACCCGCCCCTCATTGGCCATAACCGCTTTGTTGAGGTTTATAAAAGCCTTGCTTATTGCAGGGCGATGTTGCATCGTGAGTACACTATTGGGACAAAAACCTAGGGTTTCATTAAAGAAAGCAGCGAGTTCTAGGGTTTCTTTATCGTGATTTGAAGAGAGTGGTTTTACTAAAGGCATATTAAAATGTTGTTATGAGGTTCCAAAATACAAAATAGTATTCGTAATTTTACAATCCTCCCCTAAACTAAATTCCGAAGCCATGCGCTGGACACTAAAACCTAAACCTTCGTCTGAAAAAGTCATTCAGCTTTCCAATGAATTGGGGGTAGAAAAAACCATAGCAGCCCTTTTACTGCAAAGGGGTATTGAAACTTATAAAGACGCAAAGAAATTTTTTCGCCCTTCATTGGAAGATCTCCACGACCCGTTTCTTATGAAAGATATGGACAAAGCGGTTGCCCGTATTGAAAACGCCATCGAAAACAATGAGAACATTCTTATTTATGGCGATTACGACGTAGATGGCACTACCAGTGTGGCGTTGCTGTCTTCCTATTTAAAAACATATTACCCTAATATTTCTACCTACATTCCGGATCGATATGATGAAGGATATGGCATTTCCTATAAAGGAATCGATTTTGCTGCCGACAATGAATTCTCGCTCATTATTGCGCTGGATTGCGGCATTAAAGCCATCGAAAAAGTTGAGTACGCCTCTGAAAAAAACATCGATTTTATTATTTGTGATCACCACCGCCCGGGGAAAGATATTCCTAAAGCATTTGCTGTTCTCGACCCAAAACGTGAAGATTGCGATTATCCCTATAAAGAGCTTTGTGGTTGTGGCGTGGGATTTAAATTGGTACAGGCCCTTTCAGAAAAAAGAGGGTTAAGGATTGATGATTTACTGCTATACTTAGATTTGGTAGCCACTGCAATTGGCGCTGATATTGTGCCAATCACCGGAGAAAACAGGACTCTCGCCCACTATGGTTTAAAGGTCATTAACAGCAATCCCAGAGTGGGTTTCGAAGCCATTTTAAAACAGGTAAAAAAAGAAACACTTACCATTACCGATGTGGTTTTTATTATTGCACCTCGTATAAATGCTGCCGGACGGATGAAACACGGCAATCACGCCGTAACACTACTTACCGAAACCGATGCAGATCTCGCTACCCAATATGCGTTAGAGATTGAGCAATACAACAGCGACCGTAAGGATGCCGATAAACAAATTACAGAAGAAGCTTTACTACAAATACTAGAAAACAAAGAAGAAGAACGTATTACAACCGTTGTTTATAAAGAAGATTGGCATAAAGGTGTAATTGGCATTGTGGCTTCACGATTAATTGAAACCTATTATCGCCCAACATTGGTATTTACGAAAAGCGGCGAAAAACTAGCTGCTTCCGCCCGATCGGTAAGCGGTTTTGATGTCTATAATGCGTTGGAAGGCTGTGCAGAACATATCGAGCAATTTGGTGGGCATATGTATGCAGCAGGATTAACGCTTCTTGAAAAGGATTTTGAAAACTTTAAAGCTGAATTCGAGCGGGTGGTTTCTGAAACGATTGACCCACAGTTATTAATTCCTGAAATAAAGATAGATACCGAACTCAATTTAAATGAAATTACCCCAAAATTTTATCGAATCCTAAAGCAATTTGCACCTTTTGGTCCGGGCAATATGGCACCTGTGTTTATGACTCAAAACTTAAAAGATACCGGTTGGGGAAAATGTGTGGGCGAAGATAAAAGTCATTTGCGGGTAACCGTAAAACAAGAAAATTCACCCCAGTTTGTGTGCATAGGCTTTTCAATGGGAGATAAACAGGATATTGCTTGCAGCGGAAGCCCTTTTAAGGCAGCGTATAGTATTGATGAAAATGAATGGCAGGGAAATGTGAGCCTTCAGTTAAAGCTAAGGGATATTAAGGAGTAAACTCTTTCAGTTCAAATTTTTCTCCGTCAAAAACACCATAGCTATAATGGCTTATCCAATCGCCCAGATTGAAATAGGTAGTGTTTTCACCTACTTTAATTTCCATTGGTAAATGGCGATGGCCAAAAATAAAATAATCGTAATGATTGGTTTCCAGTTTCCGTTTGGCATATTTTGCCAGCCACTCGTTTTCTTCTCCTAAAAACTCATGGTCGTCGTCACCTGAAATAAGTTTATTTTTTAAGGAAAGATGTTGCGCTATTCGCATCCCAATATCCGGATGTAACCAACGAAATAACCATTTAAAAAACGGATTGGCAAAAACCTTTTTCATTCGTTTATACCCTTTGTCGCCAGGGCCTTTTCCGTCGCCATGGCCTATAAAGAAATGTTTGTTATTAAAAACAAATTCTTTGGAGTCATGATAAATAGGAATGTTTAGTTCTTCTTGAAAATAATCGTGCATCCAAAGATCGTGATTACCAACAAAAAAGTGAATTGGAATACCACTATCGCGTATTTCAGCAAGTTTCCCTAGAACACGTACAAACCCTTTTGGCACTACCGTTTTGTATTCAAACCAAAAATCAAAAAGGTCGCCCAACAGGAAAATAACAGCTGCATCTTCTTTAATGGTATCGAGCCATTTTATAAATTTTTCTTCGCGTGGCTTACTTTCAGCTTTTGAAGGTGCGCCCAAATGGTTATCACTTGAAAAGTATATTTTTTTGTCTTGTGGAATTTGCATAGTCAAAGATAGGAAAGTCTTTCGGTTTAGTTATCGCTTGCAAACCATTCTGCATAACTGCTGTCGGTTTCTTGAAGTTTTAACGAATGAAGTTGTATGGTTTGAGGAAGGCGATTTTTGATTTTTTCGGCAAAATCTATCACCATCATTTCACTGGTAGGCTGATAATCTACTAAAATCACATTATGTCCTCTGTCTTCCAGTTCTTTTGCCAACTCTACGTGCGGGGTATTTTTATTAAATACGGTAGCGTGGTCAAATACGTCTACAATCTCTTCTTTTACAATTTTCTTCAGGTCGCTAAAATCTATCACCATACCATATTTTACATTTTCCTTTTCAGAAATAGGCAGGCCAATTACAGTTACCGAAAGTTTATAACTATGCCCATGTACATTGCGACATTTGCCATCGTAGCCATAAAGTGCGTGACCAGTTTCAAAAGAAAACAGTTTGGTGATACGTATTTTATTCATAGTATTTCATTAGCCTTCAAAGATACAATTTTCTTTGTCTAACGTTGCTTTTGAGCTTTCCTAACATTTCAGTCTTGTTTTTCCTTAAAAACATAAGCTTTTGAATAAAACTAGGCTTGTTTTTTTATTTCTGAAAAAGGGAGCTGATTCTGTTATATATTTACTGGCTATTTTATTGTAAACTAAATGACCACAGAACTTTTTGAACAACTGGATTATGTTGAAAATCCTACTTTTGAAGGAATTATAAGCGATTTGCTGAGCCAACATTTTAGTATTGTTGATGATTTCTTTTCTTCGGAAGAGGTTGAAGAGTTGCGACTGGCACTTCTTCTAAAATATGAAGCAGACCGGTTTAAAAAAGCTGCTATAGGCAACCGATTAAATGAAGAAATAGACAAAAGCATCCGTGGTGATTTTATACTCTGGATGAACGAAAAAAGTGAAGAGCCAACGGAAGCGGCATTTTTTCAGAAAATAAATCAGTTGGTAAATTATCTGAACAAGACTTGTTTTTTGGGAATTCTTCAAACCGAATTTCACTATGCCTTGTATCCTAAAGGGACATTTTATAAAAGGCATTTGGACACCTTTATGAATGATGACCGAAGAAAACTTTCTATTGTTTGTTATTTAAATGAAGAAAACTGGCCCAAAGAAAATGGTGGAGAGTTAACTATATATACTGCAGCGGGAGCAAAAGACATTTTACCTTTACCGGGAAGAATCGTAGTTTTTGAAAGTCAGTTACTGGAACACGAAGTAAAGATTGTAAAAACCTCAGAGCGATTGAGCATTACAGGCTGGTTAAAGACCCGATAAGCTATCGCTTTTTAAACTTACTGTAAAGTACTACAACTATTACCAAGATGGCGAGTATAAGAAACAAGCCGGGCCCACCAATAAATTCAATAATTTCCATACCTAATTTTTTTAGTAAATGTATTTATTTTCCAACTAAGGGAAGGTATTTATTTCTGAATTTAAGAAACAGTGCCACGCCTCTATACGCTACCCAAACTACTATTGCTATCCATATACCAATTAGGCCCCAGCCAAAGTATTTTGAAATATACAGTGCCGGTATAAAACCAAGTAAAGTGGCACCGATTAAAACATTCCGTAGAAATTTCATTTCTCCCAGTCCCTTAAAAATTGCGTCTAGCGTAAACCCAATGGCGTTAAAGGGTTGACTTATTAATACCATAAAGAACATTCCGTAAAAAATGGTTAGAACTTTGGGGTCTTTATTGAAAAGCAGGCCTAGTTGTTTATAAAACAACAGTCCTAAAGAAATTAATAGCAATGAAACCCCAATATTATACAAGCTCACTTTTTTTGTAAGTTTCCAGAGGGAAGTGAAATTGCGTTCCCCTAATAACTTTCCACTTAAAATATTTCCGGCGGCGCCATATCCATCTAGAAAAAAGGCAGTAAAAAGCCAAAGGTTAATGGCGATGGCATGAGCGGCAATATATTCTTTCCCCAGAGCAGCGGCTTCACGTACGGCCAATAACAAAGCTAAATTTAAAGCTAGGGTGCGAATAAAAAGATTTAAGCTCATAGAAACCAAACGTTTTATTTCGGGATGTAACGGAAACCGTAAACGAAGGGAAACATCAGTTTTTTTAAGTAATAAAGTAAAAGCCATAATTGCCATAATACCTTGCGCTATTAAACTGGCCCATGCAGCTCCCTGAATTCCCATAGCTTCAACGTAGCCATCAACTCCATATACAAAGACAAGGTCTAATACGATATTGGTTCCGGCTCCAATCATGGCAATAATCATAGGCCAAAACGTATTTTGAAGTCCGCGGAACATCCCAAATACTGCAAAAGTGAACAAGGTAAGTGGAAACCCCCAAACCCTGATATAATAGTAATCTACACTGTATTGTAAAATAATTCCTTCAGCATTTAAAAGCCTGAAGATCTCTTCCACAAAAAAATAGGTCCCTAGCAATACCAGAATACTTAGACCCACATTAAAATAGATTGCCTGTGCGGGAAAATTGTTTAGGTCTTTAAGTTTTCCTGCCCCAAGGTTTTGAGAAACTATAGCAGAAATAGCACTTCGGGTCTGGCCCAGTATCCAAATAAGCATCGAAAGGAACGCCCCTACAATCCCCACAGCTGCAAGTGATTCGGTGCCAAAATCAGGAATATTCCCTACGATGGCGGCATCGGTGCTGGAAAGAACAGGCTCGGCAATACCGGCTATAATAGCGGGAATTGCCAATTGTTGAATACGTTTAAAAGAAATGTTGGTTTGCATGCTGAAGTTACAAAATTAGTCCTTTATCACTAATTCATACCAATGAAGAAATGAAAACGGTAAGCGAACGTCTTAAAAAACTTTTAACTAGCTATAAAAATGCCGAAAGTGCTACAACTTTTCAAGCAATGTTAGAGCATTCTCACGGTCACAATCCAGATATGTTTTGCGTGGTACGCAGAAAGCGCGGTTTCTTTAAAAAGCTCTGGGAGAAAAATGTAATATTAAAAAAAGAATTTTATACCAGTAAGCCTCTATTGGTTCTGCAGGTTCAAGATTAAAAAGAATAAGACATAAAAAAACCACCGGAATGCGGTGGTTTTTTTGTGGAGAATATCGGAGTCGAACCGATGACCTTTTGGCTGCCAGCCAAACGCTCTAGCCAACTGAGCTAATCCCCCAAATTAATTAGGTAGCGAAAATAGCTATTTTTTTTAATATGTGGTCTTTCATTTTAAAAATTCGATAGAATTAGAAACCACCTCTTGTAACTCTTGCGGCATTGTGTTTTCTTTCCACGGATGGCTTGCTCCAAAAACATGGTTTGCACCTGCAATGATTTTTAGTTTACTTTTTGGATTCCATTGGTTTACTGTTTTGGCTTCTTCTTGTGAGACCGTTGGGTCTTCACTGCCGTGTATAATAAGTAACGGGGGTTTTAGGTTTTTAACCGCTCTTTTTATTGTGAGCCTTTCTTCATTCGATTTAAAATCTTTATAAAACTGAAAATCTAAAGGCATTTGTTGTTTTGTCCTTCCGTTTTCTACAAAAGATCTGCCCGTTTTTTCCCATTGGTCAAATTCGTTTGTTCCTTCATTAAATCGACCTTTATAATCGCTTACTCCTGCCCAGGTAATTACATTTTTTATATTCGGATTTTCTTCGGCATTAATAAGTACAATACCACCCCCGCGACTATGCCCAATAAGCGAAATATTATTTCTATCTAATTGTGATGTAAAGGAGTTTTTGGTAGTAACAAAATTTATTACCCGTTGCAGATCTTCTAGTTCTTTACTGTAATTGTTTTGTGCAAACGCTTCAAGATCCGGGAAGTCTATGGGTTGTTCAACAGTTCCTCCATTGTGGGAAAAATTAAATTTTAAAAAGAAAAAACCGGCTTTTGCAAATGCTTCCGCAACCAAATACCAAGCGCCCCAATCTTTAAATCCTTTATAGCCATGACAGAAAATTACAACAGGTTTTGGTGTTTCTGTGTCATTATAATAAAGATCATAAACTATGGGTTTTTTATCTTCGGTATGTAAAACTTGGTTTGCTACTATCTTCATTTTAATTGATTTCTTTTTGGGTGAAGGGTATTTCGGGATTGCAAATCTCCAAAATGAGCTTTTTTAATTCCATTGTATAATCATTCAAGATTTCTTGAGTAATCTGTTGTTGCTTGTTTTTATCGTAAACAGAGTTTTTAATCCCAAACTTTAAAAAGCCACTGTTTAAGTTCTTAAATGAAATAATGCCTGCTTCTGCATTTTCATTAGGAATATCTTTATTAATCATCAATGCGTATGCTAAAACCTGAACCACTTTACTGTATTTATAATCTTGGGTTATTTCCTCCCATTCCATAATTTCAAGATCGCTTTGTTTTACAAATCCTGTTTTATAATCGATGATTCGAAGTTGCCCGTTATATTCGTCTACACGATCTACTTTCCCGCCAATAAATACTGGAAAATCCAGCTCGGTAATATCTATTTTAAGTTTTAGATCCTTTTCAATTTTAATAATCTTTATTTTATTGCCCGCTTCTATTTCTGCCAGATCATATTGGAGTAAATTATAGACATAACGTTTGATAACTTCAAAAATAATAAGGTTTTTGCCTTTTGTAAAATCGCCTCCTTTAAATGTTCTTTTAAATTGAATACGAACCTGTTCTTCAATGTTGGGTTTTATTTTCTGTATAGTTTCCGCACTTAAAAAAGAGCCTTCCAAAGGTTCATAGAAATGCTGTAATGTATCATGTACAATGGTTCCTAATGTATTATAAGCGACGGTTTCTTCCACATCATTATATTCATTGATTTTTAAAATCTTCTGATAATAAAAATCCATGGGATTTCGCATATAATTTGTAAGCGAAGAGGGAGAAAAGGACTTGCCTGCTATTTCTCTTAACCGTTCTTGTACGGCCGGGGTTTTAACTACCGTGCGTAATTCTTTTTTCTGAAGGGAAACAGTTGGTGTTAAAACGACTTTCTCTAAAGAATGATTGGGGTGGGATTCTATTTCCAATTGTAATAAGAATCGGCTTTTTTCTCCGGAATTAAGTCCTTCGGTATGTGAATTATATAAAAGTGTAATATTTTCAGCGCGATGCAATAAATGATAAAAGTGATAGGTATATATAGCGTCCTTTTCGGTATAAGAAGGAAGTGAGAATTGTTGTTTTAAATCGTAGGTTATAAAGGAGTTATTTGCTTTTCCGGAAGGTAAAATTCCTTCATTTACTGAGGTGATAATTACATTTTTAAAATCGAGAACCCGCGTTTCCAAAACTCCCATAATTTGAAGACCCTTATAAGCATCTCCTTCAAAATCTAGGGTTGTAGTGGTAATCAATTCAGTAAATAATTTTAGAACCGTATTGATGGTTTTTAAATGTGTATACTTTTGTTGTAATGCTTCAATTTTTTTAAAAACGGTGTACAAATGATATAATACCACCCGTTCAATAGGGTTTTCATTGTATTTTTCTTTTAAAATTAAAAGGAGTTTACTACATACTTCAAGTACATTTTTCCCGTTATTTTCCCAACTTCCAAAAACCTGAGTAAGTAATTGTTCATTCTTTTGTTCTGAAAATTCTATAAGTTTTGAAATCGAAATATAAGTGCTATTCTCGCTATTAATAGTGGAAACAATTTTTGGCGCATTATCTATTAAAGTAGTGCCTAAAGGGTGATTTAAAAGCGCCAAAACATCTTTATAGAATAAGGTTTTAGGGTTGTTCTTATGAAGGTTTAAAAGGGATTCAAAAAAATTGGTAGCCGGAAAGGTCTTTAATGTTACTCCCATAGTAATATTTACGGAACTCACATTTTTGGGCAAGGCATATAAAATTGGAAGCAATAAATTTTCATCGGCCAAAACAATGGCTGTTTTATTAAGTTCTTCATCAGAAAATTTAGCAAGTAAGCTTCCTACATATTTTGCTTGCGCAATATTTTTTTGGGCTTCCACAATCTGAAATTTCTTTGGCTTTTCGAAATTAGAAGGAAAAGAAGATGGGGTTTTAGTTGAAAAATATTTCCATTCGGTCATATATTTTCTAAGAAACAAAGAAGCGCTATGATGTGTATCTTGATAAAAATAAGTATCGCTGTCCCAAAATACTTCAGTATTGCCTGTTTCCAGTAGGGCTTGTATTATATACTGTTCAGCTTTATTAAGAGCATTAAAACCTATAAATACGTGTGAAATATTCCCTTTAGCAGCAATATAATGTTCCATGGAGTCTACCGCTTCTCTATAGACCATGCCTTGATACCCTAAGCCGTCGTTTAAGAGGGTTTCTTTTAGGCTTTTATAAATTTCGGGGAGTTGGTACCAAAATTTTAAATACTCCGTGATAAGCTTTGTTTTTTCTTCTTTTACATACCAATGATTTATATCTTGAATACTGCTTAAATATGTGAAAAATTGTTCCTGAGGAATGAGGTATCTGTCAATTTCATTAAAGTCATTAATTAGGGTAGTCGCCCAATTTACATAGGTTTCAAAATCCTCTTTTTCTGAAATACTTTCTATAGAGTTATATGTTTCATAACTCTTAAAGAGCAATTCGGTAGTATCGATAATTTTAAGCCCTGAAATTTCTTCAATAAATTCTTCTATACTGATAACTTTAGGAGCGAAAGCAGTAAGGGAAGTTTGTTTCCGAAGATAATTTCTTAAAAATCCACCCGCTCTTTTACTGGGCAGGATTATGGTCAAAGAAGAGATGTCTTGATATTTGCTTTGTAAAATATGTAGGGTTTCTTCTAGAAATGTTTGCATACCTTAAAAATAAAAAACGCCTTCCGAAATGGAAGGCGTTTTAGAATATTTATTTAAAACCTGTTGTTATTTGTTTAAAGAAATCTCAACACGTCTGTTTTGCTGTCTTCCAGCAGCAGTATTGTTTGTTGCAATTGGGCTTGCTTCACCGTAACCTTCAGAAGTTAATCTGTTAGCAGGCATACCAATTGTTTTCAAGTAATCCATTACTGAAGCGGCACGTCTCTTAGAAAGACCCATGTTATATTCATCACTACCTCTACTGTCTGTATGTCCTTCAACATGGAAAGTAGTATTAGGATATTCTTTCATAATATCTGAAATACTTTGAAGTGCAGAATATGATTCTTGACGAATAGTTGATTTATCGTAATCGAACAAGATTGTTTTAGAATACTCATTCAATTGTTTGATAATTTCAACAGTAACTTCTGGACATCCGTTGTTTGCAACAGTACCAGGAACGTCTGGACATTGGTCATCTTTATCAAGAACGCCATCACCATCTCTGTCTTTGTAAGGACATCCGTTGTTAGCTTTTGGACCAGCTTCGTTAGGACATTCATCTTCAGCATCAGTTATACCATCACCATCAGCATCTGGACAACCATTAAGTGCGGCAAGACCAGCTACAGTAGGACAAGCATCTTGAGGATCTGGAATACCATCACCGTCAGTATCAGGACATCCGTTAAATTCAGCTAAACCTGGAGTGTTAGGACAAGCATCGTTTCTATCTTCAATACCGTCACCATCAGTGTCAGGACATCCGTTAAATTCAGCTAGACCTGGAGTTTCAGGACATTCATCGTCTTTGTCGAAAATACCGTCACCATCTGAATCTTTTCCACCAAACTTAAGTGTTACACCTGCAGAGTGTTGGAAATGTTGGATTCCGTAGTTATCTTCAAAAGCATACTTATACGTAGACTGTAGTCCGAAAGCAATATTATCAGTTAACCAGAAACGAACTCCGGCAATACCGTTTGCAGTTCCAAAACCGATATCATCTACCCATGTGTAACCACCACCAACTCCAATAGATGGGTCAAACCATCCACCTGGACCATTTAATAGGTCTCTAAAGCTGTATTCAATTTCACCGTCAACACCATAATAACTTAAGTCGTCAGCTGAAATGTCACCAAGCTTTTCTATTTTGTTAATAGTACCAACTGCACTAAATACAAATCCACTACCAATGTATCTGCTTACAGCTAATTTTGATACAGAAGGAAGTATGTTCCAGTGATCTCTTTGATTAAAATATTCGCTAAATAAATCTCCCTTAGTGGAAGCAGGAAGTCTACCCTTATCGTCAATACCAACTGGATAAACATCAACCGCGTTTATACCAACCTCGATTGCCCACGGGTTATTTTCGTCTTGTGCATTTGCCATACCAACTCCAAGAAGAAGAAGTGCGGCAACTAAAATACTGTTAAGATGTTTCATATTCGATTGTTTAATTTTTAAGTGTTAATTGGAACAAAAGTAAGTTGTTAAAATTTATAAACAAAAGCAAATCTATTAAATTTTTCATAAATAAGATGCAAAAATTTAATAAAAAATCCCTGTTATACCTATAATATATCAAGTTTTTGCCCAACTTTAATAAAAGCTTTAATGGCTTTATCTAAATGCTCTTTTTCATGAGCTGCAGAAAGTTGAACCCGTATTCTGGCTTTATCTTTAGGAACTACAGGATAAAAGAACCCAATTACGTAAATTCCTTCTTCTAATAACATATCTGCCATATTTTGAGAAAGTTGAGCGTCATATAACATCACTGGAACGATAGCTGAGTCTCCATCTACAATATCAAACCCTGCTTCTTTCATTCCTTTTTTAAAGTAAGTGGTATTTTCTTCTAGCTTATCTCTCAATGAAGTATCATTTGAAAGCATGTCAAAAACTTTTATGGAAGCCCCTACAATAGCAGGCGCCAAAGAGTTTGAAAATAAATAAGGACGAGAGCGTTGTCTCAACAATTCTATTATTTCTTTTTTTCCTGTGGTATATCCTCCCATTGCTCCGCCCAATGCTTTTCCTAATGTACCGGTAATAATATCTATTCTTCCCATTACATTTTTTTTCTCTAAGGTACCCCGTCCGGTTTCCCCTATAAATCCGGCAGCATGACATTCATCTATCATAACCATAGCATCATATTTATCGGCTAAATCACAAATTTTATCTAATGGCGCTACAATACCATCCATTGAGAAAACACCGTCGGTAACAATTATTTTAAACCGTGCTCCTTTTTCATTGGCAGCTATTAATTGCTTTTCCAAATCTTCCATATTACTATTCTCATACCGATATCGTGCAGCTTTACATAAACGAACACCATCTATTATAGAGGCATGATTAAGGGAATCTGAAATAATTGCATCTTCAGGACCTAATAAAGGTTCAAAAACACCACCGTTTGCATCAAAAGCGGCTGCATATAAAATGGTGTCTTCAGTTTGATAATAATCGGCTATTTTTTGTTCCAATTCTTTATGTATGTCCTGTGTACCACAAATAAAACGCACAGATGACATTCCGAAACCGTGGGTGTCCATAGCATCTTTGGCAGCTTGTATAACTTCTTTATTTGAAGAAAGTCCCAAGTAATTGTTGGCGCAAAAATTAATTACTTCTTCCCCGGTAGATATTTTTATAACCGCATCTTGTGGAGAAATAATAATACGTTCCTTTTTATATAGACCATTATCTTTTATTTCCTGAATTTCTTTTTTAAGGTGTTCTTTTATTTTTCCGTACATAGCTCTTCTTTTTTAGCTTTCAAATTTAAACTTTATTTATCACAATTTCTTCCCCTGTGCTATAGATTACAATCTTTTCAGTTACTGCATAACCCATTTCTTCCATTGCGTTTGCATACGAATTTATTTGGTCTTTATGCTGTATTTTTGGGATGCCCGTTTTATAATCTATTATACTCACTGATTTATCGGGGTGAAAATTTAATCGGTCTGGACGAAGTATTTCGCCTCTTGCAGTAATAATATCCCGTTCTGTAATAACCTTTGCTGAAATTTCAAAAAGGTGTTTTAAATCGGCATGAGTAATGATGTTTGAAATCAATTTTTTTAAACTTCCAATCTCTTCTTTAGAAACGGTAGAACGACTTTCCATTTCTTCAAACACTTCATCAAAATTTTCTATATTTTTAATTTTTGCCATGGTATCGTGCAAAAGGTTTCCTCCAGCAATAGCTTCTTCGGCTTGTGTTTGCCATAAAAATGCTTCCGCAGAAACTATATGTAGATTGTGTTCGGGAAGTCTGGTCGTAATATATTCAGGAATAAATTGTGCAACTTTTTCTAGCTTGCTTTCCATACAATTCTTGTCAAAATTACCAAATTCATAAATCAGTTGAGTCTCATCCCATTTCCCAGAAGCTTCTAAAAACACCCGAAAAAGCTGGTTAAAACTGTTTGGGCTTTCATTTTTTAGTGCCTTTGGTTTTTCTGAAAACACATATAATTGCTGTACAGCACGCGTAAGGGTTACATATAACAAATTTATATTGTCCATTTCTAGAGTGTTCCGGCGTTCTTCATAAATTTCTGCCCCAGCAGTTCCATATTCTGCAACTTCATTTTTATAGTTGATCAATACCTCATCAAAGTGGGAAGTTTTGTCATCCCACGGATACCAAGTAGTTGCATTTTGTTCTTTGTAGAGGTCCACATCGGCATAAGGAAACAACACCACGGGAAATTCCAGTCCTTTCGCTTTATGGATGGTCATCATTTGTACAGCGTTTATTCCTTCACTTGCCGGAATACTGGCGGAGTTCTTTTTATTTTCCCAATACTCGAGGAATTCAATTTTTCCTGAATTGGGTTTCTGCTCAAATTCGTATACCAGATCCATAAATGCAAATAAATAGGCATCCGCTTTTTCCTCTAGTTTAAAATGGCGAATCAGGTATTCACAACTTTCGTATAGTGAAATGGAACGCAGTAAATCAAAATTAAACTCGATCTCGTAATTTTTTAGACTTTCAGAAAAAATTCCAAAAGGGACCTTTAATAAGGTGGCGAAAAAACCATGTTTTTCTTCTGAAATTTTAAAATGGGAATATAAAAATTCTAAAACTGCGATTTTTACTTCTTCATTTTCGGGATACAAACTTAAAGTGATTGCGTTTAGCAAACATTGAACAATTGAAGAGTGCTGAAGCAATAAGGTTTCAGAAGAAATTATAGGAATTTCCTTTTCCATTAGATATTTCCCTAATGAAATTCCTTCGCTTTTTGCACGGGTAAGGATACAAATATCACTTTCATTAAAACCATTTTCCTTTAATTTTAAAATAGTTTCATAAACCGAAACAGCATAAATTTCATGAGCTTCAGCTTTATTTTCGGCTTCTATAAATTCAAAATTTACATAACCTTCTTGTTTTTGGTTGGTTTTTTGGGTGTTTCCTATTTTGTACAATTCTTTGTGAAGTATATTTCCAAAATGATTTGCCGTAAAACTGAAAAAGGCATTATTAAAATCAATAATATTTTTACAACTCCTGTAATTGGTTTCCAGATTATGAATTTCCTTTTCTGAAATAGAAAAAGGATTTTCAATCGTATACAAACTTATAAATTGCTCCGGAAGCCCTCCACGCCACCTATATATAGACTGTTTGGCATCACCTACCAAGAGAATACTTCCCTGTTGGCCATCTTCAAATTGTTGTGAAAGCGCATTATCGGCCAAAGGAACCAAGTTCTTCCATTGGAGTAAGGACGTATCTTGAAATTCATCTATAAAAAAGTGGCGATACCGTTCGCCCAAACGTTCATAGATAAAAGGTGCGGGCTGGTCTTTAATTTCATTGTAAATAAGTTGATTGAATTCTGAAATGGGAAGTACATTTTTTTCTTCTTTAATAATCTCCAATTCCTTACTTACCAGATTGATTACTGAAAGCGGGGTGAGGTTTTTTAATACCGATTCTACCAACAAGATTCTAAACACCTCCTTTTTTGTCTGTTGAAAATTTAAACTAATGGCAGGAGCCAAATCGTCCATTATGGAAGCAAGGACAGGAGTTTCTTTTTTTACACGTGCCGGATACAAGGGTTTTTCTTCTAAAGTTAATTGCCACCCGGCATTAAAATTAATGTCAAATCTTCCTATACTTAGATTATTAAAATGAATAAATAAATACTTTCCGCTAAAATCTTCTTGTACCAATCCTCTTTCTTCAAATATTTGAAGCATTTCTGATGCTTTTTGAATTACAGATTCGGTGAGGCCTTTTTTTTCTTTTCGTAGTGTTTTTTTAAAGGTTTCAAAATCCTGTAATGATTTATCACGAAGTTTCGCCACATGAGGCGCATCGTTTTCATTGAGTAATAAACTAGCCGTATTTAAAAGATCTTTAGAGATATCCCAGGATTTATCATCATCTGTTTTATGCAAAGCAAAGTCCAGCAATACTTTGGTAATTTCAGGGTCTTCACCCGCCTTTGTAATAAGTTTGTCGACGGCTTCAGCCAATAATTGTGGCGCATCAAGGCTTACTTCAAAATTTGAAGGTAATTTTAGATCTTTAGCAAAGGTGCGGATAAGTCGATGATTAAAATGGTCTATAGTTTCAACACTAAATCCTGCGTAATGATGTAATAAATGGCGAACAATTTTTTTTGATTGCTGATGTATATAAGGAATAGAAAGATTGGTTTCTTCGGCGATTTTCTCTAACATTAAAGGGGGTTTATTTAAAACTCCTTCTTCAGAAAAAGAAACCAGATTTTCAATAATACGCTGTTTCATTTCGGCAACAGCCTTATTGGTAAATGTAATTGCCAGTAAATTTTTATAATAATCCTCTCTTTTAGCGCTTATTATTTTTTTGAGATATTCTTTAACTAGCGTAAAGGTTTTACCACTTCCTGCAGATGCATTATATATTGAAAAAGGGATTATAGCCATCTTACTAAATTATAAAAAGCATTTTGGCTTTAGAGGTGTTTTGAACGTTTTTTTGAAGAAGAATAAAAAATGCAGCTTGATTTAAAAATCGAGTTATAAAAAATATCTATTTAAATATAGAAATCTTATTAAATCTATAACATATTAAACCTTCTTAAATATGTAAATTTGAAAAGCAAAAATTATAATAATAACATTAAAACTATAATTATGTCTTTCGAATTACCAAAATTACCTTATGCATATGATGCATTAGAACCAAATATTGATGAGAAAACAATGATGATTCATCATGATAAACACCATCAAGGCTATACCGATAAATTAAATGATGCCATTAAAGGCACCGATAAAGAAGGCAAAACCATTGAAAATATTTTAATAAACTTGGATATGGATGAGAAAGCTGTTAGAAATAATGGCGGAGGTTATTACAATCACAGTTTATTTTGGGAAGTAATGTCTCCTAATGGTGGCGGAAAACCTTCTGGAGATCTTGCAGGAGCCATTGATTCAGCATTTGGAAGTTTTGAGGATTTTAAAGAAAAATTCTCTACCGCAGCTAAAACTCAGTTCGGTTCAGGTTGGGCTTGGCTTTGTGTACATGAAGGAGGAAAAGTAGAAGTTTGTTCAACTCCAAATCAAGACAATCCGTTAATGCCAAGTGTTGGTTGTGGCGGAAATCCTATTTTAGGACTTGATGTTTGGGAACATGCCTATTATTTAAATTATCAAAACCGCAGACCCGATTATGTTGAAGCATTCTTTAATGTAATTAACTGGGAAGAAGTTTCTAAACGATATGAACAACAGAAGTAATTTTTACTTTCCATATTAAATTAAAAAAGCAGCCGATTATTAATCGGCTGCTTTTTTTTACACTACTAATTCTTTTAAAAATAAAAAAAGGTAAACGAGAGTTTACCTTTTTTTGCCCCAAATCTACCATGAACTTAACCTACTTATGCTATGGTATATTCAAATATAAGGTATAATCTTTCGTATAAAATACTCTTTTAGACTAAAGGCTATTATTTTCGTTAAAGAGCATTTTTTTAGTATGCTCTCTCAGAATTTCCTTCATAAAAATTGATATACGCTTTATTTACAACCCTATTCCCTCCAGGAGTTGGATAATTACCTGTAAAATACCAATCCCCTAAATTTTTGGGGCAAGCGATATGAAGATTATCAACTGTTTGAAATATTAATTTAACCTTAGCTTTAATATCATCATCACTAATAATCTCAGCAATCTTATCTGAAAGCTCTTCATTTGAAAAAGGGTCGTATAACTTTTTTACATGGTTTATAACCTCAGTATCCTTTAATTTCTCTTGTAATTTACATTTGGCATATATTTCTTCTACTATTGAATATGTTCCTCTTTCCTTATGTAACGCCAAAGCCGCTTGAAAAGCAACTAAATGTTCCAGTCTAGCCATATCGATCCCATAACAATCCGGATACCTAATTTGTGGAGCGGAAGAGACCACTACAATTTGTTTAGGATTTAAACGGTCAAGCATTTTTAAAATACTTTTCTTCAAAGTGGTTCCCCTTACAATACTATCATCAATTATAACAAGGTTATCTTCTGGTTTTACCACGCCATAGGTTACGTCATAAACGTGAGCCACAAGATCATCCCTACTGCTATCATCTGTAATAAAGGTTCTTAACTTTACATCTTTAATGGCAATTTTTTCGGTGCGGATTTTATGAGATTGTATTTGCTGAAGTCGTTGCGGTGTTAATGATTCTTTCTCCTTGAGAATTGCTTCATTCTTTTGTTTATTCAATTCGTCTTGTGCAGCTTCCAACATCCCGTAAAAAGAAGTTTCAGCGGTATTAGGTATAAATGAAAATACTGAATTTTCTGTGTCGAAATCAATTGCTTCAAGGACCTTGGGCATTACCAATTTTCCTAAATTTTTTCGTTCCTGATAAATTTCGGCATCACTTCCGCGAGAAAAATAAATACGCTCAAAAGAACAGGATTTACGTTCCAAAGGTGTTAAAATTTCAGAAACCTTCATGCTTCCGTCCTTTTTTATTATAATAGCATTACCAGGTTCTAACTCTTTTATAGATTCAAACGGAACATTAAAAACGGTTTGTATTGCAGGTCTTTCAGAAGCAACTACAATCACCTCATCATCCTGATAAAAATAAGCTGGACGAATACCGGCTGGATCTCTTAAAACAAATGAATCTCCGTGGCCTAATAAACCTGCCATCGCATAACCCCCATCCCAATTTAATGCAGACTTGCGTAAGATCTTGGCAAGATTCAAATTTTCAGCTATATAAGGAGAAGCTTCAATTTTACTCATTCCTGCAGCTTTGGCCTTTTTGTATAATTTTCTAACAGCATCATCAAGAAAATGACCTATTTTTTCCATTACTGTAATAGTATCGGCCTTTTCTTTTGGGTGCATACCAAGCTTTATGAGGTTATCGAAAAGCTCGTTGGTGTTGGTCATGTTAAAATTTCCCGCAATGATAAGATTTCGGTGCATCCAATTATTTTGACGCAAAAAAGGATGTACATTCTCAACACTGTTGATTCCAAAAGTTCCATAACGAACATGCCCTAAAAACAATTCGCCTATATAGGGAATATTCTTTTTTTGAGCAGCTACATCATCTTTATATTCGGGATGGTTTTCGAAATCTAGATTAATCCGCTCATTGATTTGAGCAAAAATATCCTGAATAGGTTGTGAAGCATTCGACCGTACTCGACTAATATATCTTTCTCCTGGATTGACATCTAATTTAATACTGGCAAAACCCGCACCGTCTTGACCGCGATTGTGCTGTTTTTCCATCATTAAATACATCTTATTCACTCCGTAAAATGCCGTGCCGTATTTTTCTTTATAGTATTCTAAAGGTTTTAACAATCGCACCATGGCAATCCCGCATTCGTGTTTTAAAGCATCACTCATAATTATTATTTCTGAAATAATATTTCTAATAAAAAACGCCCTAAAAAATTCAGGGCGCGTTGTTATGTTAATTCAATATCAAATTGTGTTAAGCTTTTAAATTGCTGTAACCGTTGATGTACTTCTTTTTTTGAAAGGTCTATTATTCGTTCGGTTCCAAATTTTTCAACACAAAATGAAGCTAATGTCGAGCCGTAAATTATCGCTGTTTTCATATTTTCAAAACTGTAGTCTTCAGTTTTTGCTAAAAATCCTGAAAAGCCTCCAGCAAAAGTATCGCCAGCTCCTGTTGGGTCAAAAACCTCTTCCAGTGGTAAAGCCGGAGCATAAAATATTTCTTTCTTATGGAACAATAATGCGCCGTGTTCACCTTTTTTTATCACCACATATTTAGGGCCCATCGTCATAATCTTTTTAGCGGCGCTGACTAATGAATACTCTCCTGTAAGTTGTCTTGCTTCTTCATCATTAATAGTTATTACATCTATTTTTGCAATAACTTTAAATAAATCTTCAAGTGCATTATCCATCCAAAAATTCATAGTGTCCAAAATAATTAATTTTGGATTGTTCATTTGTTCAATTACACTTAATTGAACCAAAGGATGCAGGTTACCCAGCATTACAACTTCCGAATCTTTATAATTTTCAGGTACTTTAGGATTAAAATCGGCAAGAACATTCAATTCGGTCGCCAAGGTGTCACGCGAATTCATATCGTTGTGATATTTGCCGCTCCAGAAAAATGTTTTTCCATTCTCAACAATTTCCAGCCCTGAAACATCCATTCCTTTTTCTTTCAGCATAGCAATATATTCCTTTGGGAAATCTCCTCCAACTATTGAAACAATTGCGCCATCTACATGAAACTGAGAAGCTGCAATACCTATAAATGTTGCGGCACCACCTAAAATTTTATCCGTTTTTCCAAAAGGAGTTTCAATAGCATCAAAGGCAACAGTACCAACAATAACAAGCTTACTCATAAAAAGGTTTTAAATGAAGGTGCAAATTTAATGAAAATTATAATAAAAACAGGCGATTTAACACCTTAGTGAAAAGCTCGGGTTTTAATCTATTTTCGTCCGAAATCGGCAGGGATTTCTCCCCACGCTTTTGTTTCCCACTTGACAACTTTAATTGTATATGGGGTTTCTTTAAGCCAGCTTTCAGCGCGTGCAATCAGTTCAAAAAGCAGTTTGTTTTTTGAGGAAGGTTTTAATTTGGTATTACATTTTTTCTTTTTAATCCATCCCATGGCAATTCGGGAATCGGTATAGATAATTCGATTGATTTTTTGATTTTTTAAAAATGCCAACCCGTGAACAATGGCCAAAAATTCTCCAATATTATTCGTGCCTTGTTGAAATGGTCCTTGATGAAAAAGTTGTTTATGCGTTTGTGTGTCTACCCCTTTATATTCCATTTTTCCCGGATTTCCACTCGAAGCCGCATCAACCGATATAGAATATAAATTTGGTTCGCCAATTTTAGCCAAATCTTCTTTGGATAGCGTTTTCTTTTTTGTGTTTATGCCTTTATAATCTTTGTACTCTTTATTAAAAGCTTTTTTAGCTTCTTCATGAGTTAAAAAAGATTTGTATTGCGCGCCGGTAATTCCTGTAATGGCTTTTTTACATGCATCCCAACTTTCAAAAATTCCTGTAGGATTCCCAAACCACACAACGTAATATTTCTTACTTTTTTTTGTCATTTTTCTTCTGAAATCAATAGTTCTTCAATTACTTTTGGGAAATACATTTGTTCCAAAACTTGTATTTTTTCCACTACGGTATCAAAGGTGTCTTTTTCTGATAGAGTTACACTTTTCTGAAAAAGTATAGCGCCCTCATCATAATTTTCATTTACATAATGGATGGTAATTCCTGTTTTAATTTCTTTATTAGCAATAACGGCTTTGTGAATATTACTCCCATACATTCCTTTTCCGCCAAAATTTGGCAATAGTGCAGGATGAATATTAATAACCTTATTTGGAAACTCCTTTAGTATAATTTCGGGGAATTTCAATAAAAAACCCGCTAAAACAATAAGGTGCGGAGCAATTTCTTTTAAAGTTTTCAAAATTCCATCAGGTGACTGTAATTCTTCTTGGGTGAAAAATAATGCTTCAACATTCTGTTTCTTTGCCTTTTCTAAAACCTTTGCTTCGTTTTTATTGGATAGTACTAAAACAACCTCCGCGCTTTTATTGACAGCAAAGTGTTTTATTATATTTTCGGCATTGGTTCCGCTGCCGGAAGCAAAAATAACAATCCGCTTCTTCATAGAAGTTTTTTTAGGTTATGAAAAATTTTAATGACAAAAGTAAGGCAATAGGGTTTTACTTATCCTAAAATTGTTTAATTTGGTTTAATCTTTTCAAGTTATATATTATTTTTGGAAAGCATGAATGTGCTATAGAAATTTGCTTTAAATTGAAATTTTTATTGCGCGCCTTTCACATTTTATAATTTAAGTGGTGTTTTAAACTAAAAAATTTTATTTTTGCCACTTATAATTAAATTTAAATAAAAGAATTATGTCAGACATTGCATCAAGAGTAAAAGCGATTATCGTAGACAAATTAGGTGTAGACGAAAACGAAGTTGTAAACGAAGCGAGCTTCACAAATGACTTGGGAGCAGACTCACTAGATACGGTAGAGCTTATTATGGAGTTTGAAAAAGAATTTGATATTCAAATTCCAGACGATCAAGCTGAAAATATTGCCACAGTAGGTCAAGCAATTTCCTATATAGAAGAAGCAAAATAAAACTTCTCTATGGAATTAAAGCGAGTTGTAGTTACAGGCTTAGGAGCCATTACGCCCATTGGTAACAATATTGAACAATATTGGGACGGATTAGTACATGGGAAAAGCGGATGTGCGCCTATAACCTATTTTGATGCCGAAAAGTTCAAAACAAGATTCGCTTGTGAAATTAAAAATTTCAATGCATTAGATCATTTTGACCGGAAAGAAGCAAGAAAACTAGACCGTTTCGCCCAATATGCGCTCGTCTCTTCAGATGAAGCCATTATAGATGCTGGAATTAACCTCGAAGAGGTTGATAAATTCCGTGTTGGTGTTATATGGGGTGCTGGTATTGGTGGACTGGAAACTTTTCAGGATGAAGTAATAAACTTTGCAGAAGGGGATGGAACACCGCGTTTCAACCCCTTCTTTATTCCTAAAATGATTGCAGATATTGCACCTGCTAATATTTCCATAAAACATGGATTTATGGGTCCAAACTATACCACGGTTTCTGCTTGTGCATCTTCTGCGAATGCAATGATAGATGCCTTAAATTATATTCGTTTAGGACATTGTGATGTTATAGTTACCGGCGGAAGTGAAGCAGCCGTAACCAAAGCAGGTATAGGTGGTTTTAATGCTATGCACGCTCTTTCAACTCGAAATGAAACTCCCGAAACAGCCTCAAGACCTTTTGATGCTACTCGCGATGGTTTTGTTTTAGGCGAAGGTGGAGGCGCATTAATTCTTGAAGAATACGAACACGCAAAAAAGCGTGGTGCAAAAATTTATGCCGAAATTTTAGGCGGGGGTATGTCCAGTGATGCATATCACATGACAGCACCTCATCCTGATGGAATTGGGGTAGAGCGCGTAATGCTTAATTGTTTGCGCGATGCCAATATGAGTCCTAATCAAGTTGATGCTATTAACACACATGGAACATCCACACCTTTAGGTGATGTTGCCGAATTAAAAGCAATTACTAAGGTATTTGGTGAACACGCAAAAGATATAAATATCAATTCTACCAAGTCGATGACGGGTCACTTACTGGGAGCTGCTGGTGCTATTGAAGCAATTGGTTCTATTTTAAGTATGAAATACGGTATAGTTCCCCCTACCATTAATCATTCGGTTATTGATGAAAATATTGATCCCTCTTTAAATCTTACACTCAATAAAGCACAAAAAAGGGATATTAAAGTAGCCATGAGCAATACTTTTGGTTTTGGCGGGCATAATGCCTGCGTCCTCTTTAAAAAATTAGACGCCTAACTTAAAATGGCTTCCATTAAAAACATATTTAGTTCCCGTACAGATAAAGACGGGAGTTTTTTTGATGCTTTAAAAAAAATTCTCACCTTCTCCCCTAAAGATTTTTCTTTATATGAAGAAGCTTTCACTCATCGTTCGATGAATGAAAAGAACAACGATGGAAAGTCTCAAAATTATGAGCGTTTAGAGTTTTTGGGAGATGCCATGTTGGGAGCAGTAATCGCTGCACATTTATTTAAAAAAGTGCCTGGCGGCAATGAAGGATATCTCACAAAAATGAGATCAAAAGTGGTAAGCAGGGAACACCTAAACGAATTAGGTAGGGATCTTAAACTTATAAATTTTTTAAAAACTAGTATTCCCATCCAGCAATTTGGTGGAAATATACACGGAAATGTTTTTGAAGCTCTTGTAGGTGCTATTTATTTAGACCGCGGATATAAATACTGCGAAAAGTTTATCAACAAAAGAGTGATTAAACCGTATGTTGATATCGAAAAACTGGAAGGTAAAGTCATCAGTTATAAAAGCTTGTTTATTGAATGGTGCCAAAAAAACAAAAAATCTTTTAAGTTTTCAATTTATGAAGACACCGGTAATGATGCTTTAAAACATTTTGCGGTAAAATTAATCTTAGAAGATAAAATTGTTGCAAAAGCAAGGGCCACTTCAAAAAAGAAAGCCGAAGAGCGCGCTGCAAAAAGAGCCTATTATAAACTACAAGTCAAAATAGACAAGGAAAGCGATTAATCTTTTTAAATTCCGAAATGTATAGCTTACTTTTATAAATAAAAATAAGCAATGGCACATCTCAAATTAATTTTGGAAGATGATTACAAGGAAGTCTTTTCCTTACTTGCCATTCACTGTAGTGAGGCCGACTATAAAATGGCATATTTACTTAATCAATATGCGGGATTAAGATTACGCCGAAAAAAAGTGGATTTAGATTTTTCTGAAAACGGATTGCAAGTAACTTTCCCTATTTTTGAATTTGAAAATCAACCGCAATACACCACCTATCATTTAGTGGCCAATAAATGTAAATCGTTTCCTGCACATGTAAATAGTTCTCAAGGGCTATTTGCTGAAGATAATTCAGAAACGCTGACCACGTATTTAATTAAAGAATATAAAAATGTCGATTATTTTCTGAAAATATATTCCGATTTTGAAAGCATTCCGCTGCGGAAACTTATTTCAAATATTAATGAAATTAAAGAGGTGATTTCAGCATATAGTATTGAGCCCGAACAAATAAAATTAAAAAACAATCTAATCGTAACTATTCACCCGTTTTTCAACTATAGGCACTTATGAACAATTTTCTTGGGGTTGTCAACGCCCTTTGTTAGACTTGAAGGCCCCACGCGAAAAAATCACGGCTATTGCCTGGCTCCGTTGATAA
>Ga0209390_10000426_pt1 | contig 82769 bp, 77 predicted proteins | sample BON01_FD_187212 | JGI IMG/M metagenome (GOLD analysis project Ga0209390, IMG submission 187212) | Freshwater microbial communities from Lake Bonney liftoff mats and glacier meltwater in Antarctica - BON-01 (SPAdes) (version 2) | ecosystem: Environmental > Aquatic > Freshwater > Ice > Glacier... | reverse complement strand
GATAACATCATCGCGTGGCCCCACCAAAAGCACGCGCTTCCAGCCCCGCGATCAGCTCGCGCAGCGTAGCCCGTGCGATGAAGAGTGGCAGACGGCGTTCGTCAATGCAAACGTCCGGGATGGGACACTTAGTCTCGTCTTGTTCTTGCTTATGTGCATGATGGGCGGCCTTGCCGTTGACGTTATGCGCTTTGAACAGCGCCGCACCCAGATGCAGCAAACCCTTGACCGGTCAGTTCTGGCCGCCGCGTCGATGACCCAAGGACTTGATCCCGTTGCTGTTGTGAATGATTACTTCGCCAAAGCTGGGCTTGCGGGCCATCTTGACTCGGTAGAGGTCCAGAGCGGGCTAAACTATCGGACCGTAACTGCCAACGCCAGTTCTCAGGTAGCAACCTTTTTCATGAAGCTGCTCAACATTACTGCGATGAATGCCAAAACCGCATCTGGCGCTGAACAGCGCATCTCAAACGTCGAGGTTTCGCTGGTACTCGATATTTCCGGGTCCATGGGTGGCTCGCGGATCACCAACCTTCGGCCCGCCGCGCGCGAATTCATTACTGCGGTTCTCGGCACAGCCGAACTGGGGCGCGTTTCGGTGTCAATTATTCCCTACAACGCACAGGTAAATATTGGTCGGCCGATGATGGGCGCGTTCAACGTTACCGCGACCCAAAACGCATCCTCTTGCATCGAATTGCCAGACTCTGTGTTCACGACAAATGAACTGTCGCGGACAACCTCATTCAAACACAACGCGCATTTTGACCCCTATTACTATACCTCCGGGTCAAGCAACATGCTGTACAATTGCCCGCCCCAAAGCGGCAACCTCGTCACAGCTATGACCGATAGCCAATCAGCCTTGCATAGTGCGATCAACAACCTTGTGGTTGGTGGCAACACCTCTATCGATGTTGGGGTGAAATGGGGCGCATATCTGTTGAACAAAAACTCGCAACCCGTGATCCAGCACCTGATAGGCCAAGGCAGCGTACAATCGAAGTTCGCCGACCGCCCGTTGGACCCGGCAACCGCAGACGTGCTCAAAGTATTGGTTGTTATGACCGATGGTGAAAACACCACCGAATACAAGATCAAAGACCCTTATAACACTGGGAATTCGAACATCTATCAGCACAAAACCAACAGCCGCATCTCTGTGTATTTTGATCGCGCCAACACAACCAGTGACTGGTGGTGGCCGCGCAACAACACATGGAACTCGGTTCGTGATAGCAACAGCACCAGCAGCAGTGCCAATAACGACTCCAACTATAATCGGCTGACTTGGCCGCAAGTATGGAATGATTATTCGGTCACCTATGTCGCCTATCACTTCTATGGCTTGGCATTGAACCAGAATTACAACACCTGGCGCTCTAATTTCATGGACTCGGTCTATTCGAACAAGAACACCCGCTTGCAGCAAGTCTGCACAGCAGCCAAGGCCAACAACATTGTCGTCTACGGGATCGGGTTCGAGGCGCCTTCCGGCGGTCGTGACGAAGTGCGCAAATGTGCCACAAGCACGTCTCACTACTTTGACGCCAGTGGCCTAGAGATCACTTCCGCCTTCCGTGCAATTGCCAATAACATGAGCCAGTTGAGGTTGACCCAATGATCATGGATCCCAAAACAGCTGGATGCCCCACATCCAGCGGGCATCCAGTCAGCGAAGCTGCGCCCAAGAAACGCTGGCCTTTCGGGCGCAAGCGCGGTTTCACGAAGCGGGGCTTCTTATCCGAGGCAGGCACTGCTTCGATAGAATTTGTGATCTGCGTGCCAGTGATCATGATGATCTTTATGGCTTCGATTGAATCGGGTGCCTTCATGACCCGCTTGATCATGCTGGAACGGTCTGTTGATAACGTGATGCGTAGTTTGCGCTTGGGCCAAATTCCCAACCCGACTGCGGCCTCCCTCAAATCTCAGATTTGCGACGGCAGCGTGATTATGAAAGATTGTGCAGCCAATATCACAATTGACCTTCAACCCGTCAGCACGACGAGCTGGAACTTTCCCGCCAGCAGCCCCGAATGTGTGAACCGTGACCAAAACCTGACGCCTGCCACCACATTCAATCCCGGCGCCCAGCATGAAATCATGTTGGTACGTGTTTGCGTGATCCAAGAGGCCATTTTCCCTTTTGTTGGTCTTGGCTTGAAACTCTCTCGCGATGCGAATGGTGGATACGCTTTGGCCTCAACCAGCGCCTTCGTGAATGAACCATGAGGAACTCAATGATGTCATTCCTTTCCTCACTGATGCGCCGGTTTCGCCGAGACGAAAAAGGCTCGCTGCTCGTGGACGCCATCATCGTCATGCCCATGTTTGTTTGGGGATATGCGGGTATGTTCGTATATTGGGATGCGTATCGGGCTATCAACACCGTGCAAAAAGCCTCCTACTCGGTGTCAGACCTCGTATCGCGCAACCAATCTGCTTCGGGCATAAATGACGCCTATATCACAGGGATGCGCACGGCCTTTAACCGCATGTTGGGAGGCGGAAACGCCGGCGAAATTCGCCTTACGTCCTACACGTGGAGCGGTGTTCGCAACCAATATGAGGTGATCTTCTCGCGTTCGCCCGGCAACACTATGCCAGTCCTAACCACGGCATCATTGGCCAATTTGACCGACTATTTGCCCATCATGGCCGATGGCGACAGCGCAATCTTGCTCGAAACCCGCCTGCTCTACGTTCCGCCCCTCGCCTATGCGCTAGAGCCGAACATGCTGGAACAGTTTGTCGTAACCCGCCCACGCTTTTTGCCCAAGCTGTGCCACGTTAATTTTACCTGCTAACCTGCCTTGCAACCACAAAATACCAAAATGCCCGCCCCCCTCGGCGGGCATTTGGCTTGCGCCCTGGGAAAAGCCTTCAGATTAATCCTGCTCTGGCCGCTCGGCAATCTTCATCGCGATCAACTCAGCCATATAGCGCCCCGATTGTGACGGTGTCACACCGCCCACCCCAACCCGGTTGCCAATCCGCCACCACAATCCCGGCACCCAGGCAAAGCCCGTGCCTTTGAACAGCACCAGTGTGAACCCGTTTGACGGCTTTAACGCCAACGCCCCGCGTGACACTTCGCGAATATTATCCATCTCGGCCAGCAACCGCCCGCCTTCCTGCCGCAACCCACTATCGGTCAAGATCAAGGCGGTTTCAGTCGCCATCCAAGTCAGATAGGCCGCGTAAAACGTCAACCCGCCCAAACACAGCATCACCAAACGCAGCGTCATCTGATCGCGGGGGAAACTACCTGCCAGACTGATAAGGACAAACCCCAGCCCAACCTGCACCCCAATGCCGATGATCCGCCGCGCTTGCGACACATCCAGCCGTGCAATCACAGGCTCGGGCTTACCCTTGGTCTTTTTCTCTTTCATCAAATCCTCGCACCGGCGCAAACCGCGCCGCTTCCCAAACTTTGCCCGCTATAGCAGGTTGCGCGCGCCAAACCAGCCACTCTTGCCCCACTCTGCCAAATTGCACAAAGCCCCTGCATGCCTATGCAATTGCGCCAAGCGCTTGCACCCCCTATCTTTGATCAACGCAACAAGCTGCAAGAGGTCCCGATGTCCATTCGCCCCGTCACCGCCGAAACCCTCGCTCAGGCCACTATGGAAGGGGCGGGCGTTCACCTGCACCGCGCTTTTGGCTTTCACAATCCCGAACAGATGGACCCGTTCTTGCTGTTTGATGATTTCCGCAATGAACACCCGCGCGATTACCAGCGCGGCTTTCCATGGCACCCGCACCGCGGCATTGAAACCATCACCTATGTGCTGGCAGGCACGGTCGATCACGCCGACAGCCTTGGCAACACCGGCAAATTGGGCGCAGGCGATGTGCAGTGGATGACCGCCGGGTCGGGCATCTTGCACCAAGAAATGCCGCACGGAAATAAGGTGGGCCAGATGCACGGCTTTCAGCTTTGGGCCAACCTGCCGGCCCATCTGAAAATGACCCAACCGCGCTATCAAGATGTGACCAGCGGCGACATCCCGGAAATCACCGATGATGACGGCACCGTGGTGCGCGTTATCGTTGGCAAGTTTTGGGGCAAATCCGGCCCGGTTGATGGCATCGCTGCTGATCCGCAATATCTTGATATCTCGGTTCCCGCCGGTGTGAAAAAGACGTTCAAAGTTGATACCCACAAATCCGCCTTCGCCTATGTGTTTGAAGGTAAAGGTAATTTCCGCGACGCCAGCCGCCCGCGCGGTGTTTTGCTGGAAAAAGAGGTGCGCGGGATGGAGGTAAACATCCGCGACATGTCGGGCGACCGCACTTTGGTGCAGTTCGGCACAGGCGATGAGGTGACGGTCCAAGCCGGCGATGAAGGCGTGCGGTTCTTGCTGATCGCAGGCGCGCCAATCCGTGAACCCGTGGCATGGCACGGCCCCATCGTGATGAACACCGACGCCGAGATCCGCCAAGCCTTGACAGATCTGCGCAACGATACCTTCATCAAGCCAGCCCATTAAAACAGCCCTTCAAGGTCATGTGCCGTCACTCTGCCTCAGATTGACGGCATATAAGCCTGTAGAGTTGGCCACGTCCCGCCTTAACCACCTCACCGCAAGGATCTGCACATGAAACTCACATGGCTTGGCCACTCCAGCTTCCGACTTGAAATTGAAAATGCGGTGTTGCTGATTGACCCGTGGCTTACCGGCAACCCGATGATGCCAACCGATCAGCACACAGCGGCAACAACGGGTGCGACCCACATCCTGCTAACCCACGCGCATGGCGACCATACCGGCGACACGCTGGCCATTGCCAAGGCGCAAAATATTCCGGTGGTGGGGATCTATGATCTGACCACGATGCTGGAAAAAGACGGGGTCGCCACCACCGGCTTTAACAAAGGCGGCACAGTCGATCTGGGCGGGGCTGCGGTGACAATGGTCAATGCGTGCCATTCTTCAACGCTAAACGGTGCAGCCGCAGGGTCCGAAGCGGGCTATATGATCGCAGGCGAAGGCCATACGATCTATGTCTCAGGCGATACCGATATCATGGCCGATATGGAGTGGATGGGCGACTACCACAAACCCGATATCGGCATCCTATGTGCAGGCGGCCATTTCACGATGGATATGAAACGCGCGGCTTATGCGGCCAAACGCTATTTCAACTTCAAAACCGTGATCCCTTGCCACTACCGCACTTTTGGCCTGCTGGAACAGTCCGCCGCCGTGCTGGCCGCGGGCCTGCCCGGCGTCGATGTGATCGAGCCGCAAGTGATGCAACCCATCACCTTGTGACCGCAGCTTAAAACCCATTGACCAAGCAGTCGGGGGGCTCCGCCGCCCCCCGACTGCGACAGCTCTCAATTGGACCCCGCAACCCTTGGCGCAACCAAGAAAAAACCGCTAACCGCCCCGCTTTCCTGCAAAAAACGTCCGCAGCAAAGCGCTTGATGCCTCAGCCCCAATCCCCTCATAAACTTCCGGCATATGATGGCACTGTGCATGCGAAAACACCCTTGCCCCCGCCTCAACCCCACCCGATTTCGGGTCCGACGCGCCATAATACAGCCGCGCCACCCTTGCCCCCGCAATCGCCGCCGCACACATCGCACAAGGCTCCAGCGTCACATACAGATCATGCCCAACCAGCCGCTCTGACCCCAGCACCCGGCACGCCTCACGGATCACCAACACCTCGGCATGCGCGGTCGGATCACACAACTCCCGCACCCGGTTTCCCGCCTGCGCCACCACACCTCGCGGCCCCACAACAACCGCGCCCACAGGCACTTCGCCGCGCGCACCCGCCGCCCGCGCCGCATCAAGCGCACTCTGCATATATGATGTAAAACCAACCATGCAGCAGCTTTGCCTCGCCGCCCCACCATTTTCAATCCCCCCTTGCCCTTTCATCTTGGCTTAAATACCTAGTGTCCCTTAGGGGCAGACAGCCCCAAACGCTTTGCCACGTCGCGATGACGTCGCCCGAAAAGGCCAAAACCCATGTCCAACACCCCAGATACCCCCTCCGATACCCCCGAAGGCGACCGCATCGCCAAAGTTCTCTCGCGTGCAGGCGTGGCCTCGCGCCGCGAAGCCGAACGGATGATCGAACTTGGACAAGTCACCGTGAACGGCAAGGTCATCACCAGCCCTGCCCTGAATGTCACCCCCAGCGACCGCATCACGGTCGATGGCCACACCGTCGGCCAACCCGAGGCCGCGCGCCTGTGGCTTTACTATAAACCCGATGGCCTCGTGACCTCGAACAGCGACGAAAAAGGCCGCGATACGATCTTTGATCACCTCCCCGAAGACCTTCCCCGCGTCATGACCATTGGCCGCCTCGATCTGAACTCCGAAGGCCTCCTTCTCCTCACCAATGACGGCGGCCTGAAACGCCAGCTTGAGCTCCCGTCCACGGGCTGGCTGCGCAAATACCGCGTGCGCGTTAACGGCAACCCAACCGATCCAGACCTCGCCCCCCTGCGCCAAGGCATCACGGTGGATGGCGAGAAATTCCAACCGATGATCGTGGTTCTGGACCGTATTCAAGGCGCCAATGCTTGGCTGACCGTCGGCCTGCGCGAAGGCAAAAACCGCGAAATCCGCCGTGCCATGACCGCAATCAACCTAACCGTGAACCGCCTAATCCGCGTCAGCTATGGCCCGTTCCGCTTGGGCGAACTGACCCCCGGTGAGGTAACCGAAGTCAAAGGCCGCGTGCTGCGCGACCAACTCGGCCAGCGCGAATTGCCCGAAGATGCGGTGGCCCCAACACCCCGCGCCAAAGGCCCGCGTGTGGCCAGACCGGGGGCCAAACCGGGCGCAAAACCCACATCCAGACCGGGGGCGCAATCCAAACGCGGCCCCAACCTTGGCACGTCGCTCGATGATATGCCGCGCGGCAAGCCCATGCGCCGCACGCAGGCAGGGCCCACCAAAACGGCCACCCCTTTCAAACCGGCCACCAGCTTCAAACCTACATCCCGCACAAAACCCGATTTCGCCAAACCAGACCTTACGGCCTCAGAGCGTCCAAGCCCAAAACCAAAATCCAAATCTTGGGCAAAATCCACACCCAAACCCACCGCCAGCCGCAACGCGGCCCCGTCATCTGCACGCGCAAAACCAGCAAACCGCCGCCCAAAAGGGGAATAATACCCGCCTTTCCCCGCATATCACACTGGTATGCGGGGGGCGCGCTGCCTATACTTACACTGAAAATCTGAAAATCCGCCTGCCCACCAACGCTTTGCGCAACAACAGGCCGGGTCGTATGAATAAGCAAGGGGGCGTGCCATGTCTGCAAACGGGTTGAAAACAGTCTCCTTCGTGCTTTTGGTAGCCCTTACCTTTTACGTTGCAAGCTTGGGGTCGGTCTGATGGCACAGCGCTTTGGTGATAAATTCAGCCCCAACGGCAAGCCCACAGGAACGCCCACGGGCACGCCCGGCAGCCCCCCGCAACCACCCGCCAACGGGTTTACGGCCAAACGTCCCACCAAGGCAGGCTTTCGCTCTAACCTCTTGTTCCTCCTGCCTATCCCTTTTGTCTGGAACGCCTTTCAAAGCGGCCCGGTCACGCTGATCCTTGGCCTCATCGCAGGCGGCCTCATGCTTTTGGGCGCATGGCTTACCCGCCAAGGCCTGTTCGCCCAAGAGGCGTATGAAGCCCGCGCCATCGCCCGCCGCCCCGCCCTACCGCGCAAGGTCATCGGTGCTATGCTGATAGGGTCGGGTATCGGCTGCGGCGCCCTGATGGCGGGCCAAGGGGTCATCATCGCCACGGTGCTCTCCTCTATCGGTGCCTTCCTCCACGTTGGGGCCTTTGGCTTTGACCCGATGGCCGACAAAGGTGCTGCAGGCATCGACGCCTTTCAAACCGACCGCGTGGCCAAGGCCATTGATGTGGCCGAGGCGCATTTGGCTGCCATGAATGACGCCATTTTGCGCGCCCGCGACCGCCAGCTTGAAGGTCGGGTTGATCGCTTTGCCAGCACCGCGCGCCAACTCTTTCGCACCGTCGAAGGCGACCCGCGCGACCTGACGGCAGCGCGCAAATATCTTGGCGTTTATTTGCAAGGCGCGCGCGATGCGACCGTGAAATTCGCAGACCTTTACGCCCAAAACCGCGACCCGCAAATCCGCACCGATTATGAGGCACTGCTGACCGATCTGGAAACCAATTTCGCCAGCCGCACCACCGCCCTTTTGTCGGACAACCACACCGACCTGAACGTCGAAATCGAAGTCCTGCGCGAACGCCTCGCGTTTGAAAATCGTTAATCTGCGCCAAGCGCCCCGTATAAGTGAGAGTGTTCCCAATGGCCGAAACCATCCAAAAACAAGCCGCCGCTGCCTTGGCAGAAATTGAAAAAGTCACTGCCGTCGTGCTGTCCGAACCGGGCCGCGAGCTGATTACGCTTGAGGCCGCGGCTCCCGCCCATGCCGCCGAAATTCAAAAGCGTATGGCCGAAATTGATATGAGCAACACCCAATCGATCATCTCGTTCGGGTCCGGCGCGCAGGCCGAGTTGCAGGTCATTTCCCAAGAAATGCTGGCCGATGTGAAGAACAAAGATGTAGGCCCGGCCGGCGACAGCCTGCGCAATATGGTCAGCACCATTCGCGGGTTTTCGGTATCGGAACTTGACGTGCGCCGCCAGCGTACATGGTGGGAAAAACTGCTGGGCCGCGCGGCCCCCTTTGCCAATTTTGTGGCCAAGTTTGAAGATGTCCAAGACCAGATCGACAAGATCACCGAAACCCTTCTGGGCCATGAACATACCTTGCTCAAAGACATCAAGTCGCTGGACATTTTGTATGACAAAACCCTGACCTTCTACGAAGAACTAGCCCTATATATCGCGGCAGGCGAGGCCAAGCTGAAAGATCTGGATGCCAAAGACATCCCTGCCAAAGAGGCCGAGGTCAAAGCCGCCCCCGAAGAAAAGCAAGTGATGAAAGCGCAAGAGTTGCGCGACCTGCGCGCCGCCCGCGATGATCTGGAACGCCGGGTGCATGACCTGAAGCTGACCCGTCAGGTGACCATGCAATCCTTGCCCTCAATTCGTTTGGTGCAGGAAAATGACAAGAGTCTGGTGACCAAGATCAACTCAACCTTGATGAACACCGTGCCACTGTGGGAAACCCAACTGGCCCAAGCCGTGACCATTCAGCGTTCACGCGAGGCGGCGGAAAGCATCCGTTCGGCGAATGATCTGACCAATGAGCTGCTGACGTCCAATGCCGAAAACCTGCAACAAACCAACCGCATCGTGCGCACCGAAATGGAACGCGGCGTGTTTGATATTGAAGCGGTCAAAAAGGCCAATGCAACCTTGATCGCCACGATCAACGAAAGCTTGGCTATTGCCGATGAAGGCAAGGCAAAACGCGCCGCGGCTGAGGTTGAATTGGTCAAAATGGAGCATGATCTGCGCGACACCCTCGCCTCGGCCAAGGCCCGCAAGGATGGCTTGGGCGACACGGTCGGCGTCAAAGCCTAACCCTAGACTTTGGAAAGACGCGGAATGCACGCCTTACGCAACCCATTGAAAACATTAAAATTGGCGGCTTTGATAGCCGCCTCTACCGCCTTTCTTGCGGGTTGCGTAGCGCCTATTCAACCGGTTGCCGGGCGCGCGGCCCAGCCACCCCAACCCCGCAACGAAAAATCGGCACCCACCCAGCCGTCGGCGGCCAGTGACGCCTTGCGCAAGTACTATGCCGATGTGCAGGCACAACTGCTGTCCCAGGGCCTGATGCGCACCGACACCGGCGCCAAAGACGCGCCCTTTACGGCCCGGATGTTGGCCAATAACTTCATCCGCATCGCGTTTTTTGATGAATTTGACAGCTCTTCTGGTACCCTCATCGCGCGCCCCACCGAAAAGCGCCTGCGCCGCTGGGACAAACCGGTGCGCGTGGGCCTTGCCTTCGGCGCCTCGGTCCCACAATCACGCCATGCGATTGAACGCGCCCGCGTCGCTTCTTTCCTCGCCCGCCTACAGCGCATTACTGGCCATTCCATCGCGCTGGCCTCCTCTGGCATCAACTTCCACCTGCAAATCCTCAACACGGATGAGATTAAAGCCATCGCCCCCACTGTGCGCCGCGCCGACCCTTCGATTGGCGGGGCCGAACTGCGCTCGATCATCGACATGCCCGCCTCCACCTATTGCCAGGTCACCTATTCGATCGACGATAGAACCAACCTTGTCGAACGCGCCTTTGCCGTGATCCGCGTCGAACACCCAGACCTGTTGCACCTGTCTTGCCTGCACGAGGAAATCACCCAAGGCCTCGGCCTGCCCAATGACAGCCCCGCCGCGCGCCCGTCCATCTATAATGACGACCAAGAATTCGCGCTCCTCACCCCGATGGATGACATGATGCTGCAAATGCTTTACGACAAACGCCTGTCCCCCGGCATGACCGCCGAGCAGGCCCGCCCCATCATCGACCAACTCGCCGAAGCCCTTATCGGCGGCGACAGCTAGGAGTTTGCACATGGTTTTCGACTTCCTCAAAGGCCAATTCATCGACGTTATCGCCTGGACAGATGACACCCGCGATACCATGGTCTGGCGCTTTGAACGCCAAGGCCATGAGATCAAATACGGTGCAAAACTGACCGTGCGTGAAGGCCAAGCCGCCGTGTTCATCCACGAAGGCCAAATGGCCGATGTCTTTGGTCCCGGCCTTTATATGTTGGAAACCAACAACATGCCGATCATGACCAGCCTCCAACACTGGGATCACGGCTTTCAATCGCCCTTCAAGTCTGAGATTTATTTCATCAACACCACCCGTTTCAACGATATGAAATGGGGTACCAAAAACCCGATTATGACCCGCGACCCCGAATTTGGCCCCGTGCGCATCCGCGCCTTCGGCACCTATTCGATGCGCGTCACAGATCCTGCCAAGTTCATGCAGGAAATCGTCGGCACCGACGGCGAATTCACTGCCGATGAAATCAGCTTCCAAATCCGCAACGTAATCTTGCAGGAAATGAGCCGTGCTTTGGCCGCCTCTAAAATTCCGGTGCTGGATATGGCGGCAAATACCGCCGATCTGGGCAAACTGGTCGCAACAGCGATCAACCCCCAAATCGCCGAATACGGCCTGTCACTGCCCGAACTTTACATCGAAAACATCTCTCTGCCCGAGGCGGTGGAGGCCGCGCTGGATAAGCGCACCTCGATGGGCATCGTCGGTGATTTGAACCGCTATACCCAATTCAGCGCGGCTGAAAGCATGGCCCAACCCGGCTCGGCCATGGGGGCTGCAATGGGGGCAGGCATGGGCGCCGGTATGGGCATGGGCATGGCGCAAAATATGGGGCCGTGGGGGGCTGCACCCGCCGCCGCGCAGGCACAAACACCGCCGCCCCCTCCCGCGCCCGAAAAGCTGTGGCACACCGCCGAAAATGGCACCACCAACGGCCCTTTTTCGCGCAGCCACCTTGGCCGCATGATCACCGACAGCCAATTTGGCCGCGACACGCTGGTCTGGACCGCAGGCCAAGACGGCTGGAAACCAGCAGGCGAGATTGCGGAACTGGCACAGCTTTTCACCATCGCACCACCTCCGCCCCCTGCTGCATAATCGAGGGCAGGCATGACCAAGCCCCCAGAAAATCGGTGGCCCTGCGACAGTTGCGGGGCCGACCTGCGCTTTGCGCCGGGCCAAACCGAATTGGTTTGCGACCATTGCGGCAATACCCAAACCATCCCGCAGGCCGCCCAATCCAGTGTGGCCACGGCACTGGGTGAATTGGACCTCGCACGCGGGTTGCGCGATGACCTGCCGCAATCAGCGATGGAAGAGGCGCAAACCACCCCATGTTCGAATTGTGGTGCCTTGGTGGAGTTTTTGGGTGCAGAGCACGCAAGCCAATGTCCGTTTTGTGCAACCCCGGTGGTCATTGGCACCGGCACCAACCGCCAAATAAAACCCCAAGCGCTGGTGCCGTTTCAACTGGATGAACGCACCGCCCGCGCGGCCATGGCCAAATGGCTGGGGCGCTTGTGGTTTGCGCCAAACGGGCTGGTAGACTATGCCCGCAAAGGCCGCGCGCTGTCGGGCATCTATGTACCCTATTGGACATTTGACGCCGATACGACCTCGTCCTATTCCGGCCAACGCGGCACCTATTACTATGAGACGCGGATGGTCACGGTAGAGGTGAACGGCAAGCGCGAACAACGCCAAGAACAAGTGCGCAAAACCCGCTGGCAATCGGTATCGGGCCGCGTGGCGCGCTTCTTTGATGATGTCTTGGTGCTGGCCTCCAAAAGCCTGCCGCGCAGCTATACCGAAGGGCTGGCGCCGTGGGAACTGAACGCGCTGCAACCCTACAGCCCAGACTATTTGGCGGGGTTTATCGCCGAAGGCTATACCGTTGGTTTGGCCGATGGCAATGCGGACGCCCATGCCAAAATGGCGCAGCTAATCGCCAGTGATGTGGCGCGTGACATCGGCGGCGATGAACAGCGCATTACCCAAATCAGCACCAACCACCGGGATGAAACCTTCAAGCATATTTTGCTGCCGATCTGGATGGCCGCCTATAAGTACAACGGCAAAACCTACCGCTTTGTGGTGAACGGCCAAACTGGCAAGGTTCAAGGTGAGCGCCCCTATTCCGCCTGGAAAATCGCCTTTGCCGTGATCGGCCTGTCCATTTTGGCGGGGGTGGCGATGTATCTAAGCCAACAGCAATGATCCAAGGGCTTAGCCATATCACCCTGATCTGCGCCGATCTGGACCGGGCCGAGGATTTGTTGGTTGGTGTGCTGGGCGGGCGCAAAACCTATGACAGCGGCATGGGCAGCTTTTCGCTGTCGCCCGAACGGTTTTTTGATCTGGGCGGGTTGTGGATCGCCACGATGCAAGGCGCGGCGCTGCCCACGCAAACCTATAACCACATTGCCTTCAAAATTGACGATGCCGAATTTGACAAATACCGCCGGGCCTTGCAAGCCTATGGCGCAACTGTCCTGCCCGACCGCCCGCGCGTTGAGGGCGAAGGCCGCTCGCTCTATTTCTATGACGACGACAATCATTTGTTTGAACTGCACAGCGGCACCTTGGAAACCCGCCTCGCCCGCTATGCCAAGTAACGCCCTTGCCCGCAGGTCCATCACCCAAAACAAGGGAGATTTGTGCTTGGTCAGGCCTGCGGCAAAGATTGACATTTCTTTAAAAAAAGTCACAAAATCCATATATATCAATACATTAAATTTTGAAGCGCGCGCGATTCACTGCGGCGATTTCACAGCATAGATTGACTCTCGCCCCACCCCGCCTAAAAGGACGCCAACCGATAGGAGGCCCAGATGACCGACCTGACCCGCACCCTCGATCACGCCCATATCCCCGAGCTTCCGAACCCCTATTACGGTAAGGTCCGCGATTGCTATGACCTGCCCGATAATCGCCGGATCCTGATCTCATCTGATCGGATTTCTGCCTTTGATCGGATCCTCGCCGTGATCCCCTTTAAAGGCCAAGTTCTGACCCAAACCGCCCGGTTCTGGTTTGATCATACCGCCGATATTTGCCCAAATCACGTGCTGGATTACCCGGACGCGAACGTCGTGATTGGCCAAAAACTGACCATCCTTCCGGTCGAAATCGTCGTGCGCGGATATCTTGCTGGCACCACCGGAACCTCTATCCTGACACTCTACAAAAAAGGCCTGCGGGACATGTACGGCCACAGCTTTCCCGACGGTCTGCGCGACAATCAGGCGTTGCCCGCGTCGATCATCACCCCTACTTCCAAGGCCTTTGATGGCGGCCATGATGAGCCCCTCATCGCCGCTGAAATCGTAGCCCAAGGCCTGCTAACTCAAGATCAGTGGGACCATGTCGCCCAGATCGCTTTTGCCCTGTTTGCCCGTGGTCAAGAAATGGCTGCAAAGCGTGGGCTTATTCTGGTGGATACAAAGTATGAATTCGGCACCGATGCTGCCGGGAACATCCTTTTGGCTGATGAAATCCACACACCCGACAGCTCTCGCTATTGGCTGGCGGATGGCTATGACGCGGCCCTCGCCCAAGGTACCCGTCCACCGTCTTTTGACAAGGACGTCATCCGCTCTTGGGTCGCGGCTCGTTGTGATCCCTATTCCGATCCTATCCCCGACATCCCGGCCGAAATGATCAAGGCCACCGCTCAAACCTATATCGACGCCTTTGAAACCATAACCGGCCAAACCTTCATCCCGGACACCGAAGGAGCCACCCCGCTTGAGCGCGTTCGCACCCATCTTGCGCCATATTTTGTCTGACCTTCATAGATGTTTGCGCTAACGAAACCTTGGATATATACTGCGCCAAACTTTCAAATAGGACTGCACAGATGATCCTTTGTTGTGGCGAAGCCTTGATAGACATGCTGCCGCGCCGAACCGCTGCAGATGAACCCGCTTTCACGCCTTGCGCGGGGGGGGCAGTTTTCAATACGGCGATTGCGCTTGGTCGGCTTGGCGTGAAAACCAGCTTTTTCTCGGGCCTTTCGACTGATCTGTTTGGTGAGATTTTGGCCGAAGCGCTTGCAGTCTCAAACGTGGAAACGAACTTTGCTGCACGCTCGGCTCGCCCCACCACGCTTGCGTTTGTAAAGCTGGTCAATGGGCAGGCCACCTATGCCTTTTACGATGAAAACACCGCCGGGCGGCTGTTGGACATCCAAGATCTGCCGCCGTTGCCCGCCACGATTACCACCTTGTTTTTCGGTGGTATTTCACTGGTCAACGACCCCGCGGCATCAGCCTATGCTGCCTTGCAAGCGCGGGAGGCCGCAACACGGGTAACGATGATTGACCCCAACATTCGCCCGAGTTTTATCACTGACCAAGCCGGCTATCGCAACCGAATGAACGCGATGTTGGCACAGGCGGATATTGTTAAAATCAGTAATGAGGATCTGCATTGGCTTGAAGGGGCCGGCGACTTGACAACGCTTGCGCGCGGGCTGTTGGCACGCGGGCCAAAGCTGGTTTTCCTGACAGAAGGCGCGAGCGGCGCGCGTGCGATAACAACGAGGCAAAACCGGTTTGTAGCAGGCCAAAAGGTCACGGTTGCAGATACGGTTGGTGCGGGCGACACCTTCAACGCAGGTGCCTTGGCCGCCCTACAAGCCGCAGGCGCGTTGACTAAAACCGCCCTTGCCACACTGCCTGATGCCACGCTGGATGCCGCCTTGTCGCTTGGCAACCGCGCCGCCGCCGTCACCGTGTCGCGCGCGGGTGCCAACCCACCTTGGGCGCACGAATTGTGAGAGCGCTTTTGCAACGGGTCCACCACGCATCCGTGGTGGTGGACGGCGCCAAGATTGGCGAGATTGGGCCGGGTTTGTTGATCCTGATCTGTGCGATGCAGGGTGACACTGTGGCCGAGGCCGACCAATTGGCCGCCAAGATTACCAAGCTACGGATTTTCAAGGACGCGTTGGGTAAAATGAACCTCTCGCTGAAAGACAGCGGGGGCAGCGCGCTTATCGTCAGCCAGTTCACGCTTGCCGCGGACACGTCGCGCGGGAACCGGCCTGGCTTCTCACCTGCGGCAAACCCCGAAGATGGTCGCCGCCTGTATGAGCATTTTGTGCAGGCCGTCCAAGCGCTGGGGATCACAACGGCGACCGGATCGTTCGGCGCGGATATGGATGTGAGCCTGACCAATGCGGGGCCGGTGACGATTTGGCTTGATACCAGCGCTTAGGTTTGGTTTTACAAAAAAAGGGAGGCATAAAGCCCCCCTTTTATTCGAACCTATTGCCAGCCTATTGCGGGCCTAGGATCGGATTATGCCCATTCCCAAGGCCGGATATACTGCCCCAAAACCTCGGTCACCGCCGCATCGCTGACCCCATCAGCACGCGATATTTGGGCGACCAGACCGCGCTTTTTATCCTCGACCACCGCTTCGACCTGCACAGGCAGCTTGGCCGCCGTCAGCGCCTCATTATAAATCCGGGTGATCGCAAGGCGACGCAGGTCAGGTTTGAATACTTTACCCACCGCCGTTTTTGGCAATTCGGCCAAAATCTCGATGGTTTTTGGCACCGCTGCACGCTCATGGATATGCTTGCGGGCGAAATCCATCAAAGCCTCAACCGTGACATTCGCATCCTTGACCAACTCGACATAGGCGCATGGTATCTCACCGGCATGCAGATCGGGCTGGCCAATAGCGCCTACCATGGCAACAGCCTCATGGCCCGCAAGGGCTTCTTCAATCTCGGCAGGGTCAATGTTGTGACCACCACGGATGATCAAATCCTTGGCGCGGCCCGTGATGTACAGATACCCATCCGCATCAATCCGACCCAGATCACCGGTGCGCAAATAGATCCCTTCGGCAAAGAGATCGTGGTTTTTATCAGCCTCGGTATAGGTAGACCCTGCAAAGACGCCGGGGTTTGAGACGCAAATCTCACCAACCTGATCCACACCGCAATCAGTCACTTTGCCTGCGTCATCATGGTGCAAAATTCGCACATGGGTGTAGGGCAGTGGAATGCCGACCGACCCGATTTTCTTATTCCCTTCCGGTGGGTTACACGACACAAGGCAGGTACATTCTGTCAGGCCATAGCCTTCGATAATGGCAACACCTGTTGCCTTTTCAAACCGCTTATACAGCTCCAACGGTAAAGGGGCGGAGCCGGAAAATGCCCCGCGCAAACTGCTAACATCCGCATTCACTGGGCGCTGCATCAGCGCAGAAAGCGCTGTGGGGACGGTGATCATATAGGTCACTTTCCAACGCTCGACCAATTTCCAGAAATTGTCGAATACACCCTCGCCGCGGTACCCTGCGGGCGTTGGGAAAACCACATGCGCGCCGCTGCCAATCATCGACATCAAAATCGGGTAGATCGCAAAGACGTGGAACATCGGCAGCGGGCAAATCACCACATCCGTTTTGGCGAAAATCAGCTGCGAGCCGAGCCAGCCATTATAGACCATCCCCGACACTTTGTGCTGTGCCACCTTGGGCATGCCCGTGGTGCCGCCGGTGTGGAAATAGGCCGCGACCCGGTCTGTCAGAACGTCATCAAACGTCAGCTTGCCTGCGGGCTGCTTGGCGCATTCCGCATTGAAATTCAGAACCTTTGCGTTGTGTGCCACTGGGTTTTTCGGGCGCACCAATGGCACGATCCAGCTTTTCGGCGGGCTTAGATACCGCTTTAGATCAATTTCCAAAACGGTTTTCACAGCGGGGGCGTGGCGCACCGCCTCAGCCACTCTTTGCGCGACCTCGGTCTTGGGAAAGGATTTCAGTGTGACCACCACCTTGGCCTTAGTCTCCCGCAAGATTGAGCTGATCTGATCGGCATCCAAAAGCGGGTTGATCGGGTTGACGATGCCAGCCACAGACCCGCCCATCATCGTCACTGCAGTCTCTATCGAATTGGGAAGGATATAAGCCACCACATCATTTGGCCCAACACCAAGGCTGCGAAACAGGTTCGCTGCCTGCGTCACCTTGGCGTGGTACTGCGACCACGTCAGGGTTTCGGCGCTGTCAGTGGGGCCAGACTGCAACTGAAAGCTGATTGCGGGCTTGTCGCCATGGTCATCGCGCGCGCGGCTTAGGTATTCATACATAGACCGTGCGGCGTTCCGCTCTGCCCATGGCTTTTCCGCTTCAATCGCATCACGATCAGCAATAGACGCAAAGTCCTTCATTCGTATTCCTCCCCTGAGTGCCAGCAATTTTTATTGCTTAGCTTATTATTTGGTCAAAGATGGGGAGTTTTTGCGGGTCTCGCAAGCAAGACGAGGCAAAAAAACGCAACGTCATTAGCCGAAATGCAAAAGAGGCGCTGAATGCGCCTCTTTCATCTAAAGCTATGTTGGATTCAATTTTGCGGAATGCGCAGCATTTGGCCCGGATAAATCTTGTCTGGGTGGCTGAGCATTGGGCGGTTTGCCTCAAAAATATCGTTGTAACGGTTCGCGTTGCCCAAGGTTTTCTTGGAGATTGCCGACAATGTGTCGCCTTTTTTGACCTCGTGGAACACGGGAGCAGCGCCTGCGTCAGGCACATCATCCTGCACTTCGCCAACGCCCGCGACGTTGCCCACGGCCAAGATGACCTTTTCTTTCATTTCTTGGCTTACCGCGTTGCCCGATACGACAACTTTGCCGTCCGCGCCCACCTTGATATCCAAGCCGGTCGTATCAAGACCGAGATCTTTGACTTCCTGCTTCAGCGCGTCTTCTTTCGGCGATTCTGCGGCCTCGGCCTTACCGCCAAAAAGCGATTTTCCTGCGTCTTTTACAAAGCTCCAAACACCCATGATCTTCTCCCTTTACACTGGGGCGGTTTGCCCCTCACGCGGCGCAGTATGGCGCAGTGGGAGCGTGGCGCAATGGCGCAGTTGAGTGATTTAGGGGGAACCCGGGTAGAAAACTCCCCCAAGCGCATTTTGGCGATGGGCTACGCTTGCCCATCGGTGAACTGCAACCGCGCAAGCCGTGCGTAAAGACCTTCTTGCGCGACCAATTCATCATGCGTGCCGATGGCGACGATCTGGCCTTCATCAAACACCACAATCCGGTCGGCCTTTTTCACCGTGGCAAGGCGGTGCGCCACCACAATCGTGGTGCGGGTTTTTGACAGCTCATCCACCGCCGCTTGCACAAGCCGTTCCGATTCTGCGTCCAGCGCACTTGTCGCCTCATCCAGCAACAAGACCGGGGCATCGCGCAAAATGGCACGCGCAATCGCAATACGCTGTTTTTGTCCCCCTGACAGCATCACCCCACGCTCGCCCACATACGTGTCATAGCCTTGGGGCAAGGCCGTCAGGAAATCATGCGCGGCGGCGGCCTTTGCTGCGGCCTCAATCTCGGCATCGGTCGCCTCGGGGCGGCCAAAGCGGATGTTTTCGCGCGCGGTCGCACCAAAAATCACCGGATCTTGCGGCACAAGGGCAATCGAGCGGCGGAAGGTGGAGCGGGTCATATCTTGCAGATCCACCCCGTCCAGCGTGATGCGGCCATGCTGCGGGTCATAAAACCGCAAGATAAGCTGCAAAATTGTGGTTTTACCGGCCCCCGATGGCCCAACCAGCGCCACAGTTTCGCCTGGTGCCACGACCAGATCAATGCCATCCAGCGCGCTGATTTCGGGCCGAGCGGGGTATTGGAACCGCACGCCTTCAAAGGCAATCGCGCCGGTTACGGTGCTTGGCAACGCCAAAGGTTTGGCAGGGTCTTGGACTGCATCTGTGGTCATCAGCAGTTCCACAAGGCGTTCGGTGGCCCCTGCGGCCCGCTGCAATTCGCCCCAAATTTCGGACAACGCGCCAACGGCCCCTGCGACCAGTACGGAATAAATCAGAAACTGCACCAATTCGCCGGGGCTCATCACCCCTGCTCGCACATCCCGCGCACCGATCCACAACACACAAACTACGCCGGTGAAGATGAGGAAAATGACGATGACGGTCATCAAAGCCCGCGTCCCGATCCGCTTTTTTGCCGAGAGGTAAGACTTTTCAGTCAAATCGCCAAAGGCCGCGCGTGACGGGTCTTCGTGGGTAAAGGCCTGTACAGCCTGCACCGACAACAGCGCCTCGGACGCATTGCCAGAACTGGTGGCGATAAGGTCTTGGTTTTCACGGCTGAGCACGCGCAACCGCCGCCCGAGCACGATGATCGGGACAATAACCCCCGGCACAATCAGCAAAACCAGCCCTGTCAGCTTGGCCGAGGTCAGCAGCAATGCAACCATTCCGCCGATAAAAATCAATAGGTTACGCAGAGCGATCGACACGGAAGATCCGATCACCGACAAAATCAGGGTGGTGTCGGTGGTCAAACGGCTTAGGACTTCGCCGGTCATCAAGCGTTCATAAAACGCCGGGCTCATCCCGATGACCTTGTCAAACAGCGCTTTGCGAATATCGGCAACAACCCGTTCGCCCAAGCGCGTCACAAGGTAATAGCGCGCGCCCGTGCCAAGCGCCAAAAGCATCGCGATCACGAGGGCGGCAAAGAAATACTGGTCCAGCAGGCTGGCATTATCGGCGGCGAAACCATCGACCACGCGGCGCACCGCAAGCGGCAAGGCCAGCGACACACATGCCGTTGCAATCAGCGCCAAAACCGCCGCAATCACAAGGATGCGGTAGGGTGCCATGAACGGCGCCAAGCCCCGCAGCGACCCCATCTTTTTGGATTTTTCGCGCTCTTCCAGTTCCGTCGTATTCCGCGCCATCGCCGTCCGCCCTTGTTTGCAACGCTTCCCTTTAGGCCTTGCGCACGTCAGTCGCAAGCATCCCAATTGCCGCGCCCTCTTTCGCTTGGCGTGGGGCTGTGCCAGTTTCATTGCAACGAAAGGGTCGCGCCATGACAATCACCACCTGTGTTTTTGATGCTTACGGCACATTGTTTGATGTGGCAGGGGCCGCGCGCCAAGCCGCAGCCGAACCGGGGCAAGAGGCGTTGGCCGCCCTTTGGCCCCGCTTGGCCGAAGATTGGCGGCGCAAACAGTTGGAATATACTTGGTTGCGCGCGATCACGGGCGATCATGTCGATTTTCAGCAGGTGACCGCGGATGGTTTGGATTGGGCGATGGAGGCGCAAGGCCTGTCTGACGCTGCCTTACGCAACCGTTTGATGGCTTTGTATGATGCGCTGCCCGCTTACGCGGAGGTACCCGCCATGCTGAAGGCCTTGAAAATCAACGGCTTTGCCACGGCGACTTTGTCGAATGGCAGCCCTGCAATGCTCGCCTCGGCCATAGCATCGGCGGGGATTGGGGATGTTCTGGATGCGGTGCTGTCGGTCGAAGATGTGGGCATCTTCAAGCCATCCGCCCGTGTCTACGACCTTGTGGGCCGCCATTTTTCTGTGCCGAAAGAGGAGGTTTTGTTCGTGTCCTCAAACGGTTGGGATGTGTGCTCGGCCGCCGCATTTGGCTTTCAAACCGCTTGGGTGAACCGCGCGGGCCTACCGATGGACAGACTTTCTGCCAAACCCACCCATGTTTTGCCCGACCTTACCACAATCCCCCAAATCGCAGGTGCTTTATGACCCAGTTTTTCACGACATCGGATGGCACCCGCATTGCCTACCGCGATGAAGGCAAAGGCACACCCTTGTTTTGCCTGCCCGGCCTAACCCGCACGATCCATGATTTTGACTATATGATCCCCCATTTGCCACCCTGTCGCCTAATCCGCATGGATTATCGAGGGCGCGGCGAAAGCCAGTGGACCGGGGCCGCCACCTATACCGTGCCGCAAGAGGCCAAGGACGCGTTGGAATTGCTCGACCATCTGGGTGTGGACAAGGCCGCCCTTTTGGGAACTTCACGCGGTGGCCTGATTGCGATGGTATTGGCGGCCACGGCACGGGATCGGTTGTTAGGTATTTGTTTCAACGATATTGGTCCCGAAATCCACAAGCCGGGGTTGGAACGCATCATGGACTATGTCGGGCGCAATCCGCGTGTCAAAACCTATGATGCCTTGGCGCAGGCCTTGCCCGCCAATATGCCCGGCTTTGCCAATGTTGCCCCAAGCCGCTGGCTGGAGGAAGCACAGCTGCACTATAAATCCACCCCCGAAGGCCTGCGCATCACCTATGATCCGGCTTTGCGTGAAAGCTTTTTGGCGGCATTCAAAGGCCCCGAGGTCGATCTTTGGCCGCTGTTTGACGCTTGTGCAGGCCTGCCCTTGGCGCTGATCCGGGGCGGCAATTCGGATTTGCTGAGCCAGGCCTGCGCCGATGAGATGCGCAAACGGCGCCCCGATATGGGCTTTGCCAATGTGCCAGACCGCGCGCATATTCCGTTCTTGGATGAACCCGAGGCAGTGGCGATTTTGCAGCAATTTCTGACTGCAGTCAAAACTCCACCCACAGCCCCAGCTTAACCCGGCTGTCCTTTGGGCCAATCACCCCGACCGACGGGGAGACGACCAACTGCGCAGGTCCAATCGCCCAAGCAGCGCTGGTTTGCAGCCGCAGCGTTTGGGTATCGGCCCGCCGCCAAAGCTGGGCTTGGGCCATCAATTTCAGACGGTCCACAGGCTTTATGCCCACACCAACATCCAGCTTGTAGGTCAACCCTTGGCCAAGCCAATCAAATGTCACCAGCTTTTCAACCTGCGCATCAACGGTTGCCCAGCCATCGCCAAACCGGCTGGAAAACCCCATCCCCCAGAACACCCCCCCACGCATCGCCGTTTCTGCAACCCCTTTCAAGGCTGGAAAGGTCGCCGCCGCAGTGGTTTCCCGCAGCTCATACGCCGCGCCGAACGACAGCACTAGGCGGCCATTGCCCCAAACATGGTAGTGTACGAACTGTGTCGCATCGGGCAACCGGCGCCCGCGCGGCATTGTCACCTCGGTCCCCATGGTCCAGCCGCCGCGCATCCCATATTCAGCGTAAAGCTGCGTTTTGGCTTGATCGACCGATAGCGCAACAAAGAACGACCCTTGCTCACGCGGCCAAGCCCCGGCATATGCCGCGCCCGCCCAAAGCCATAACAAGATCGGTAAAAGCAAAGGCATCGCTTGTTCCCCTTTCGCGCAGCTTGCGCGTCGAGGTGTTAACTATGTGTAAACAAAGCAGGTAAAGGTTGACTGTTTTAGCCGTTGGAGTCAGCAATAGCGGCACCAAAACATCAGAAAGCTCAGATCCATGCCCGATATTTCCGACATCGAAGCCGCAGCACGGCGGCTCACGGGCCATGCCCGCCGCACACCAATGCTGTCATCGCCGTTTCTGGATGCGATCGCGGGGCGGCGCGTGTTTGTTAAGGCTGAATGCTTGCAACACACCGGGTCTTTCAAGTTTCGCGGGGCTTGGTCTGCGGTTTCGGCCATGACGCCAGAGGTGCGCGCCAAAGGGGTCATCGCATTTTCATCGGGCAACCATGCGCAAGGTGTGGCACTGGCGGCCAAGCTGCACAACGCACCTGCCGTTGTCATCATGCCTGCCGATGCGCCCCGCGTCAAAATTGCCAACACCCGTGCGCTTGGTGCCGAAGTCGTGCTCTATGACCGCGCCACCGAGGACCGCGACGCAATTGGCCTGCGCCTGTCAACCGAGCGCGGGCTGACCCTGATCAAACCCTATGACGACGAGATGGTGATCGCGGGCCAAGGCACCACCGGCCTTGAAATCGCCGAACAAGCGACCGAATACGGCATTTCGGACGCCGATGTTTTGGTTTGCTGCGGTGGTGGTGGGCTTACCTCGGGGATCGCTTTGGCACTGGCCTCGCGGGCCACCGGCTTGCGCGCCCGCCCGGTTGAGCCTGCCGGTTTTGACGATGTGACCCGCAGCCTTGCCCAAGGAACACGCCAGAAAAACGCTCATGCGACAGGGTCGATTTGTGATGCGATTGTCACCCAAACCCCCGGCGACATTACGTTGCCGATCATGCAGCGCCTGTGCGGTGCAGGGATTGTCGTGACCGATGATGAGGCATTGCGGGCGGTGGCGCTGGCATGGTTCAGGCTGAAAATCGTGTTAGAGCCGGGCGGGGCCGTGGCATTGGCGGCAGCCTTGTTCCATGGGGAACAGATTTTATCACAAGATGTGATATGCTTGGCATCGGGTGGAAATGTCGATGTGGACATCTTTGCCCGCGCCTTGACGACCTTGGCCGATTAACGCGGTTTGGTCCGGGGGCGGTGTTTCGCCCCGCGGTCACGAGCGCTCAGATTTTTAAAGTAACAAAGCGGTTTTCATAAGTCTTTTTAAACGTTGGCTTTTCGCAATTTCCGCTCAACGCCGGCAAAAATTTTGGAACTCTGATGCCGATTTTGTCATCGACCACATATTCGCTTTTTCAACCCGCCAATATCATGCTGATTTTGATTGCGGCGATTGGCTATAGCACTGCAACTATCGGTATGAAGATGGGGTCATCAGCGCTGACTGCCCTCGCAATCCTTGTTATCCTGATAGGGTTCGCAGGCGCGGTTTTTGGCGAAATAGCGCTTTTGCGGGTGGCTGATTTGGGGCCAGTTTATATCGCCATCATCGGCATCGAATCTCTGATTGTCATGCTCTATGCGTGGTATATTGGCGAAGCGATGAGCCTGCGCCAGATCAGTGGCGCAACATTGGTTATTTTTGGCCTGATGCTGGTTAACACCTGACGCATTACGCCTTTGCGGCCCAAATCGGGCCAGTCTGCACCAGTTTAGCTTTGAGCAAAACAGGGTTGCAGCGCGCTGCGCCTTGGTTGAGAAACGCCCCCAAACAGCCGATGGATTTTTGATGCGCGCCCCTCTTGATTTTGCCCAATGCCTTGATACGAAAATTGCTTACCGCGTTGAAGGCTCGTCCACGGGCCTCCCGGTGGTTTTTGCCCATGCGTTGGGGTTTGATAACAGCGTTTGGGATGCGCTGATCCCACTGTTGCCCCAAGAATTACGGCTTATCCGTTTTGATCTGCGCGGCCACGGCGCATCGTCCACCCCGCCTGCCCCCTATGCGATGGGCGGTTTGGTCCGTGATGTCGAAAGCTTGCTGGATCAGCTTGCGGTGCGTGACTGTGTTTTTGTTGGCAGCGCCCTTGGCGGCATGGTGGCGCAAGGCCTTGCGGTCAAGCGATTGGACCAAATCCGTGCTCTGGTACTGGCCAATACCGCCCCTAAACTTGGCACAAAAGACACATGGGCGCGCGTGATGGAGCAGACAAAATCCACAGGCATGGGCGCGCGCAGCCAAGCAGATCTTGCCCAGAACTTCTCACCTGCCTTTGGCCGTACGTCTGCGATTACCCCTTGGGCAGACCTGCTTGGCGACCGGCACGAAGACGGGTTTTTGGGCTGTGCGGCAGCCATTGCAGGGACTGATTTTTACACAACCACGGCCAGTTTGCGCCTGCCCAGTTTGGTCATAGCCTGCGCCAATGATACGATTACCCCTGCTGATATGGTGCGCGAATTGGCCGAATTAATCCCCGCTGCCCGCTTTCACCTTATCCGCAAATCCGGTCATTTGCCGATGATCGAACAGCCCTTGGCCTTTGCCGATGCATTGACGGGGTTTTTGCGGGCGATTGGCCATCTTTGAAACGGCTTGAACATTCGTGTCAAAGCGGCACATTAAGGCCGTGGCCCCTTGCCACAACCGCCCCCCCTTTCAGAAAGCCCCCTTTATGGCGCCACTTCTTCTTGTTCACGGCTCGTGCCACGGCGCATGGTGCTGGCGCGATACTTTGCCCCATCTGGACGGTGCCACAGCGATTGACCTGCCCGGCCATGGCCAAGACCGCACCCCAATCGGCCAGATCAGCTTGGACCTTTATGTCGAGGCGATCCTTGACGCCATTGCCCAGCCTACTGTTCTGGTCGGCCATTCGATGGCAGGGTATCCCATCACGGCCGCAGCCCTGCGGGCGCCTGAAAAAATTGCGCGGCTGGTCTATGTCTGCGCCTATGTGCCACAAGCAGGCCTAAGCCTAGTTGATATGCGCCGTGCAGGCCCGCACCAACCTTTGTTAGACGCGATAGAGACCAGCGCAGATCGTCAAAGCTTTACCTTTCGGCCCGACAAGGTGGCTGAAAAACTCTATCATGACTGTTCACCCGAAACCGTCGTCTTTGCGCAAGCCCATCTTGGCCCCCAAGCGATACGGCCACAAAGCACACCGATCGCAATGGTCGATGTAGGCCTGCCCAAACGCTATGTGATCTGCGAAGAGGACCGCGCGATACCGCCCGAATATCAAACCACAATGTCCCAAGGCTGGACAGATATTCGTCGCCTCCCCTCCAGCCATTCGCCATTTTTCTCGCAACCCCAAGCCCTTGCAACGGCAATCTTGTGACGCCCACACCCCGCCTAGCCCTCAGCTTTATTTTGATTACGGTCACGCTGGATGCCATCGGTATCGGCCTGATTTTCCCGGTAATGCCGGATCTGATCGAATCCGTCACCGGAGAGGGGTTGGCCACCGCAGCCTTGTGGGGCGGTGTTCTGGCGACGTCCTATGCGGTGATGCAGTTCATCTTTGGCCCGGTGATTGGGTCGCTGTCCGATTGGTATGGCCGCCGCCCGGTGCTGCTGGTGTCGCTGGCGGTGATGGCCTTTGCCTATCTGTGCATGGCGCTAGCCCCCAATATCTGGATCTTGGTCGCAGCCCGCGTGCTTGCCGGAGTAGCGGCAGCAACTCACGCCACAGCCACCGCCTTTATCGCTGACATCACCCCCGCAAAGGACCGAGGCCGCCGTTTTGGGCTTATCGGCGCTTGCTTTGGCATAGGCTTTGTTTTGGGGCCATTAATCGGCGGGCTGGTCGCCAGCTTTGACACCCGCGCACCGTTTTATGCGGCAGGGGCCATGGCGCTGGCCAATCTTGTGCTTGGCATGATCGTGCTGCCCGAAACCGTAACCGACCGCACCCGCCGCCCCTTCACATGGGCGCGTGGCAACCCTATCGGTGCCTTGCGGGCCGTTAGCAAACTGCCGGGCCTAAAGCGACCATTGATCACCTTCCTCCTCATTGCGCTTGCGATGAACGTCTACCCGTCCATTTGGGCTTTTTTCGGCAAAGCCCGCTTTGACTGGGATACAAAGATGATTGGCTATTCCCTTGGTCTTTACGGCCTCAGCTTTGGCCTAGGCCAAGCCTTCCTTGTTGGCCCCTTGATCAAACGGTTTGGCGAACATCGCGCGGCCCATATCGGGATGTGGATTGATGTCACCACCCTCACAGCGCTTGGCCTCGTCACTTCCGGCACGCTCGCCCTCATCCTGACCCCCATCACAGCGCTGGGTGGCGTGGTCACCCCTGCCCTTCAAGCGATTTTGTCTCGCGACACCCCCGACAACGCCCAAGGCGAACTTCAAGGCGTTTTATCCTCGCTCAACGCAATCTCAATGATCGTAGCGCCCTTGGTGATGACCTCAACATTCGCCACCTTCACAGCACCTGACGCGCCCGTTTTTTCTCCCGGCGCACCTTTCATGCTCGCCGCTCTCCTTATGGTCGCGGCCATCCTACTTCATGTCGCGAAACCACGGGAAACCCAGCAAAACCGCCCCTAAACTTCATCTTGGAACAAATACCTCACGGGGGGTCCGGGGGGGCGTGAAGCCCCCCGGCGCCTGGCCACAATCGGAAAGGCAGACAATGCGCCTACAATCGCTCGAAATCTTTACCGTCGCCCCGCCTGCCCCCGGTTGGGGCGGGCGCTATTGGATTTTTACCAAGCTGACCACGGCGTGTGGCATTATAGGCTACGGCGAATGCTATGCCTCGACCGTTGGCCCCAAGGCGATGGAAGCGGTGATCGAAGATGTTTTTGCCCGCCATATGGAAGGCGAAAACCCTGAAAACATTGAGCTAATGTTCCGCCGCGCCTATTCGTCGGGCTTTACCCAGCGGCCCGACCCTACCGTGATTGGCGCATTTTCGGGGCTGGAAATGGCCTGTTGGGATATTATAGGCAAAGCGCGCAACCGCCCGGTTTGGGCGCTGATTGGTGGCAAAATGAATGCCCGCATCCGCTCATATACCTATCTTTACCCCGAACCGGGCAAGGAAAGCGCCGATTTCTGGGTGTCCCCCGATGCGGCCGCCGAGGCTGCGATCCGTTTTGTGAACCTTGGCTTTACGGCCGTAAAGTTTGACCCGGCCGGCCCCTATACCATCCGAGGTGGGCATCATCCTGCGATGTCTGACATCACCCGCTCGGTCGCGTTTTGCAAAGCGATCCGTGAGGCGGTGGGCGACCGCGCTGACCTTTTGTTCGGCACCCATGGTCAGTTCACCACCCCCGGCGCAATCCGCCTTGGCCAAGCGATCGAGCCGTATTCGCCCTTGTGGTACGAAGAACCTATCCCGCCAGATAACTTGCTGGAATTTGCCGAGGTGGCCAAGCACGTTCGCATCCCGCTGGCTACGGGTGAACGGATGACAACCAAGGCCGAGTTTGGCGCGCTTTTGCGGCATGGTGGCGTCAAGATTTTGCAGCCTGCCTTGGGCCGGGTTGGCGGTATTTGGGAGGCCAAGAAAATCGCCGCAATGGCCGAAGTGTTCAACGCCGAGATGGCCCCGCATCTTTATGCAGGCCCGGTGGAATGGGCGGCGAATATCCATCTTGCCACATCCATCCCGAACCTGCTGATCGCGGAAACCATTGAAACGGGCGGAAGTTTTCATCTCGCGCTCATCAAAAACTCAATCAAATGGGAAGGTGGTTACATCATCCCACCTGAGGCGCCCGGCCTTGGGATTGAGTTTGACGAAGACCTTGCGCGCGCCCATCCCTATACTGGCAATCGCCTGCATTTGGAGATGCAAGAGGCGCCTTGTGACTATTCTAACGGCAACCGATTTGAAGGCGGTGCGCCGTCTAGTACCTGACTTTCCATTCCATGCATCACAGGCTAGTCTGAACCTTGTTCAATGAGGTTCAGACCATGCCCGAGACGCCGAAAAAACCAAGCAAGGCCGATGTGCGACGCGAAGATTTGCGGGCGCGCTTGATTGATATTGCCGAAGCGCGGATCCGTGCGGATGGGCTATCTGCTATTAAAGCACGCGAGTTGGCGCGGGAGGCGGATTGTGCGGTGGGCGCAATTTATAACGTGTTTTCAGACCTTAACGGGCTAATCATGGCGGTAAATGGCCGCACGTTTCAAGCCTTGGGGCAGGAGGTTGCAAGGTCGGTTGCCGCCGTCCCCCATGATGCGCCGCAAGCGGAATTGATCACCATGTCACATGCTTATTTGCGATTTGCGGCGCAGAATACGAACCTGTGGCGCGCGCTGTTTGACCTTGAAATGTCTACAGAAATGGACGTTCCACAGTGGTATCTGGCGGAGTTGGGCAAGCTGTTTGGCCTGATTGCAGCGCCTTTGGGCCGGGTGTTTCCGAACTATACCCGCCATGAGGTTGAATTGATGACGCGGGCCTTGTTTTCATCGGTGCATGGCATCGTTTTGCTGGGGCTGCAAAAGCGGATTTCGGGGGTGCCTTTGGACAAAATCGAAGACATGATCGCGATTTTGTTGACGCATGTAACATTACAAACCCAAGGCCTGCCCGACGGTCCTGCAAAGGCTTGAAACAAGGCAAAACCCCTGAAAAACCGCGTATGCCATCCGTACAGCCCCTGTACATCATCCGTACATACGTTTGGCATCGCGGCGCGCCCGGTGTCGGGCGCGCCGGGGTTGGTTTGCGCAGATTGAGAGCGGATTAACCGTTGATGCGGATACGTTCGTTCGCTGGGTCAAACGGGCTGTCTTCGACCACCACGGCGTCCCATTCCTTTAGCAGCATCTTGACCTTGAGTTTGGTGCCAACGGCGGCCAAATCGGGCGTGACATAGCCCATGCCGATTTGTTTATTGAACGCCACCGACCACCCGCCAGAGGTGAGGCGGCCCACTTTTTTGCCATCCACAAAAATCGCCTCTTTGCCCCATGGGTCAGCATCGTCCGGCCCGTCGATCAGCACGGTCACGCATTTGGAGCGGATGCCCACATCCAACATCGCTTGTTTGCCTTGGAAGTCTTTGGAGAGGTCAATAAACCGGTCGAGGCCTGCTTCCATCGGGGTGGCGTCGCGGCCAAGTTCGTTGCCGAACGCGCGGTAGGATTTTTCTTGGCGCAGCCAGTTTTGGGCGCGCGCACCAACCAGTTTCATCGCGTGTTTCTCGCCGACTTTCAGCAGCAAGTCCCACAGATAGCGGTTCATCTCAATCGGGTGGTGCAGTTCCCAACCAAGTTCGCCAGTATAGGCCACGCGGATTGCATTGACCGGACACATGCCCAGTTCCAGCTTGCGCGCGGTGAGCCATGGGAAACGCTTGTTCGACAAAACCGTGTCGGCATCGGCATCCTTGACCACTTCGCGCAGAATTTTGCGGGCGTTGGGGCCTGCGAGGGCAAAGACGCCCCATTGGTTGGTGACGTCGCTGATCTCCACCGGCGCGCCGCCTGCGGCAACGAAATCTTCGGCGGATTTGCGCATGTAGTCAGCGTCATAGGCGGTCCAAGCGCCGGCCGACACGAGGTAATAGTCGTTTTCGGCGTTACGCACGATGGTGTACTCGGTGCGCGTGGTGCCTGTGGGGGTCAGTGCATAAGTGAGGTTGATGCGGCCGATGCTGGGCAGTTTGTTGCAGGTGAACCAATCAAGGAAGGCCGTGGCCCCTGCCCCGCGTACGGTGTGTTTGGTAAAGGCAGAGGCGTCGATTAGACCTGCGGTATCGCGCAGCGCCTCGGCCTCGGCCTTTGCGTATTGCCACCATTCACCACGGCGGAAGCTGCGGGAATTATGGTCAAAGTCGGCGGGGGCGTTCAGGGGGCCGTAGTAGTTGGGGCGTTCCCAGCCGTTTACAAAGCCCATCTGCGCGCCGAGGGCTACTTGCTTGTCGTAAACCGGCGTGGTGCGCAGGGGGCGGCAGGCTTCACGTTCCTCATCTGGGTGGTGGAGGATGAAGACGTGGTCGTAGCATTCCTCATTCTTGCGGGCGGCATATTCGGTGGTTATCCAATTGCCGTAGCGGCGCGGATCGAGGGAGGCCATGTCAATCTCAGCCTCGCCTTCGGTCATCAATTGGGCAAGGTAATGGCCGATGCCGCCAGCGGCGGTGATGCCAAAGCTGAAGCCTTCGGCGATCCACATATTGCGCAGGCCGGGAACGGGGCCGACGAGGGGGTTGCCGTCGGGGGTGTAGCAGATGGGGCCGTTGAAATCGTCTTTTAAACCAACGGGTTCCGAGGATGGCAGGCGGTGGATGAAGTCCATGTATTCCTGTTCAATCCGGTCAAGTGCCAGCGGGAACAGATCGGCGCGGAAGCTTTCGGGGACGCCGTATTCAAAGCGGGCGGGGGCGCCTTTTTCATAGGGGCCAAGGATCCAGCCGCCGCGTTCCTCACGCACATACCATTTGGCATCGGCATCGCGCAGAACCGGGTGTTCGGGGTTGGTTTTGCGGTATTCAACCAGCATCGGGTCGGGTTCAGTCACGATGAATTGGTGTTCGACCGGGATGGCGGGGATTTTGATGCCGAGCAGTTTGGCCGTGCGTTGGGCGTGGTTGCCTGTGGCGGTGACCACATGTTCGGCGTGGATTTCGAAGGTTTCCTCAGATGGGATCAGGTTGCCGCCTTTATCAACCATGCGGGTGCAAGACACGATCCATTCGGACCCCGTCCAGCGGTAGGCATCGACCTGAATTTTGCGCTCAATAGTGGCACCGTGTTGGCGCGCGCCTTTGGCCATGGCTTGGGTGACATCGGCGGGGTTGATGTAGCCGTCTTGGGGGTGGAAAAGTGCGCCGACCAGATCATCGGTGCGGACCAGCGGCCAGCGATCTTTGATTTGAGCGGGGGTCATAAATTCATGGTAGACATCGGCGCTGTCAGCCACGGCGGAGTAGAGCATGTATTCATCCATGCGGGCCTGATGTTGGGCCATGCGCAGGTTACCGACAACGGCGAAACCGGCGTTCAGGCCTGTTTCCGCCTCCAATGATTTATAGAAATCGACGGAGTATTTGTGGATATGGGTGGTAGCATAGGACATGTTGAACAACGGCAGCAGGCCCGCTGCGTGCCAGGTGGAGCCGGAGGTCAGCTCATCCCGTTCGACGAGCATCGTATCCCAGCCCGCCTTGGCGAGGTGATAGGCTATACCGTTGCCCACGGCACCACCGCCGACGACCAAAGCTTTGACATGAGTTTTCATGAGGCGACTCCCTGAGCGCGAATTTTCCCATACATGCCCTATTGTGCGCGGCGCGGGCAATACGGCCCGACCGATTGCAGATAAAAACGACATTGCAGGCGGGAGCAGAGTGCTGGAGGGTTCAGTTGGTCACGGGGCGGCAGGTGCGAATACCTGCTTTGCGGATACAGATTTGGCCTGCGTCTGGTGAGGCATCCGCGAGCATCGGCGCGCCGCGTGTCGGGTCATTTGCAACTTTGGCCAACAATGCTGCAAGATCAAAGCCTTGCAGCAGGCGCATCACCTCCTTCTCGGGCAAATCAAGACTGGTGACCAACGAGACATAGAGGCCATCATCGACAATCGCGATATAAAAGGCCGCAGTGCGATAGTCCGGGCCAGTGGCGCGCAGGAAGGTGATCCCGTTCAATTGGGTGACGTGTTGTGGCGCGGATTGGCGAAACGAGGCATCAAGCGCGTCGCGGTTAAGCCTTGGCATTTTCAACGCGCGGGTGTTGGCCGGGAAAAAGCTGATATCGGTGACCACCATCTGCGTGCCGCTTTGCATGAAGCTGCGGGCATTTTCGAAACCCGGCACCTCTGCGATGGTTTTGCGTTCTAGTTCCTTGACGACCTGACGGACGGTATCACTCGGCTCCATCTCCATCACAAGGAAGGTATCGTCATAGGCGCCTTCTCGGACGGTCCAGCCTTGTGGGGCGGCAGGCAAGGCCGCCTGCAAACCAGAGGCGGCGAGAGCGGGCAGCGGAACCTGTGCCAAGCGTTGGGTGATGTGATCGGTTAGGCCATAGCCTTCGCGCCCTTTGGCGGCCAGTGAGAAATCCAACCCCAAGCCAAACGCCAAAACGATCAGGGCAATGCCAAGATTACGAAAGAATGCCAACATTTGCGCGCCTTGTGCAGATCAAAACAACGGGCGCAGAAACCTGTGCCGTGCTGCGGGGTTGCCAGTTTAAAACGGCAAATCTGTGGCGGTTAGCGCCGCAGCGGCGCAATCACCACAGATAGGGTGAAAATCAGTGCGGCGATGGCGATGATCGAGGGGCCAGCGGGGGTGTCGAAGTGCAGCGAAAGTTGCAGGCCCGCGAGGACGGAGGCCGCGCCGATGAGGACGGCGAGGATCGCCATGGTTTCAGGGCTGCGCGATAGGCTGCGGGCGGCGGCGGCGGGGATGATGAGCATCGCCGAGATGAGGAGCGCGCCGACGATTTTGAGGGCGACGGCGACGATGAGCGCGAGGGCCACGGTGAGGACAAGGCGTTCGCGGTCGGGGTTGAGGCCGGAGGCATGGGCGAGGTCTTCGGAGAGGGTGGCGGTGAGCAGGGCTTGCCAGCGCCAGAGCAGTAAAGCGGCGATGAGGGCTGCCCCGCCCCAGACGAAAGCGAGGTCGGATTTGGACACGGCGAGGATATCACCGAACAAGAGGCCCGACAGATCCGCGCGCACATTTGGCACAAAGCTGATGGCGACGAGGCCGAAGGCGAGGGCGGAATGGGCCAGCACGCCCAGCGTGGTATCAACCGCCCAGCCGCGCGCCGCGAGGGCCGAGACGGTGAGGGCCATGCTGAGCGCCACAAGCATGGTGCCAAGCCCGATCGGGAGCGAGAGTGCAAGCGCCAGTGCTACGCCGAGGATGGCGGCATGGCTGGTTGCATCGCCAAAATAGGCCATGCGACGCCAAACGACGAAAGCGCCGAGCGGGCCTGCAGCGAGGGCCAGACCAATGCCTGCAAGGGCGGCGCGCACCAAGAAATCATCAAACATGGTCGGGCTGCTTTGCTGGTGTTTGGGTTTTGGCATGGTCATGGCCGCAGTTTGGGCCGTGTTCATGCGGGGTGTCGGGGTCGTGCCCATGATCATGGTGGCTGTGATCATGGTCATGGTCATGGCGGTAGAGCGCCAAAGCGCCTTGGGTGCCAAAGCCAAAGAGCGCGCGGTATTCGGGGGCGTCGCGCACCACATCGGGCGCGCCTTCGCAACAGACATGGCCGTTGAGGCAGATCACCCGATCTGACGCCGCCATGACCACATGCAGATCATGGCTGACCAGCAAAACGGCGGCACCGGTGTCGCGGCGGACCTCTTCGATCAGGTGGTAAAAGGCGGCCTCACCGAGTTGGTCGAGGCCTTGGGTGGGTTCATCGAGGATCAGGATATCGGGTTGGTTGAGCAAAGCGCGGGCCAGAAGGACGCGCTGCAATTGGCCGCCTGACAGGTCGGCCAATTGGCGTTGCGCGACACCTGGCACACCGCAGCGGGCCAGAACTTGGGCGGCTTGGGCATCGGTGCAGCGCTGGGGCAGTGACAAAAACCGCCGCGCGGTCATGGGCAGGGGCCGGTCGATGTGCAGGCGTTGCGGCACATAGCCGATGCGCAGGCCTGCTTGGCGCGTGATGGTGCCAGAGGCCAGCGTTTGGATGCCCAATAGCGCGCGCAAAAGGGTGGATTTGCCAGAGCCGTTGGGGCCGACGATGGTGACAATCTCGGCTGGCTTTATCGCCAAGGACACACCTGCGAGGATATCGGCACCGCCAAGGCGCACGGTCAGGTTTTGGGCGGCGATCAGGCTCATGCAGAGGGCTCGCTGTTTGGCCCACAGGTTGGACACAGGCCCAATGCCTCGATGCTGGTGCGTTCAACGGTGAAGCCTGCGGCGAGGGCTGCGGCGTTTAGGGCGGCACGGACGGGTTCGGCGGCGGTTTCGGCCAGTGCGTTGCAGCCGCGGCAAATGAGGAAAACCGGGGCGTGATCCGTTTCGGGATGCATGCAGGCGGCAAAGGCGTTGAGGCGGCGGACCTTATGGGCCAGCCCGTGTTCGACCAGAAATTCGAGCGCGCGGTAGGCAACGGGGGGCTGCTTGCCAAACCCTGCGGCGGCAAGGCGGTCCAGCACTTCATAAGCACCCAAAGCGCGGTGTTCGGACAGCAGGATTTGCAAGGTTTGGCGGCGCACCGGGGTTAGGCGCTGTTTGCGGCTGGCCAAAATCGCCTCGGCCCGCGCAAGGCCGGTGGCGGTGCAATGGCTATGGTCATGCGCGTCAAACGCTGGGCTGTGCGAGAGCATCCTGCACCTTTAAATGTTATATTGTAACGTATATTATGTTATGTCATAACGTATGGCATTCGCGGTGTAACCACAAGACAGGAGTTTATGATGCGTAGCTTTGGATTTGGGATTTGGATGTCTGTGTTGGGGCTGCCTGCGGTGGCCGAGGTGCCGAAGGTAGTGGTGGACATCGCCCCCGTGCATAGCTTGGTGGCGATGGTAATGGGCGATGTGGGTGCGCCAGATGTTTTGCTGCCAAGGGGGGCTGACGCGCATGACTTTCAGCTGCGGCCCAGCCAAGCGGCGGGGTTGGATGCGGCGGATGTGGTGATTTGGATGGGGCCGGGCATGAGCCCGTGGCTGGAGCGCAGCTTGCGTGGTTTGGGGCGGGACGGCGGGTTGGCGCTGTTGGACGCGCCGGAGACGGAGACGCGAGGGTATGAGGAGGAGGAGGAGGACCACGGGCATAAGGATGAGCACGACCACGGGCATGCGCAGGGTGGCGTTGATCCGCATGCGTGGTTAGACCCCGAAAATGCGCGGATTTGGCTTGGGCTGATTGCCGATGCTTTGGCAAAGGCAGACGAGGGCAACGCCGCCTTGTACCGCGCAAATGCGGAGGCGGCACAGGCAGAGGTGACCCGGATTGAGGCCGAGGTGGCGGCTATTTTGGCCCCTGTGGCGGGCAAGCCGTTTGTGGTGATGCATGATGCCTATGGCTATTTCACCGGGCATTTTGGATTGCAGGTGGTGGGCAGTTTGCGGCCGGGCGATGCAGCACTGCCGGGGGCTGCGCATATGGTAGAATTGCAAGATAAGGTGGCGGCGCGTGCGGCGGTGTGCCTGTTCCCCGAGGCCAATCATGAGGATGCGAGCGCGCGGCAGATGGCAGAGGCTACTGGGTTGCGGTTGGGCCAAGCGTTGGACCCCGAAGGCAGCCAGTTGGAGCCGGGTGCCGGGTTTTATGGCGCGCTGATGTTGGGGTTGGCCAATGGGTTGGCCGGGTGCCTTTCGGGGGCGTAGGTTAAGGGCCGTTTACCCGCAGCATCACGGGGCCAGATTGAACGGTGCCGATGATCGCTGCCGGTTCGCCTGCGGCGATTAGGGCGTTCAGGATCGTTTGCGCTTGGGCTTGTGGCACGGTGGCGAGCAAGCCCCCGGCGGTTTGCGGATCAAACAGGAGGGCTGCGTGGGCGGTGTTGGGGCCAGAGTTGGGGACAGTGATGCGGCCCACGCACAGCGCGCGATTGGCGGGGGCAATGCTGGAGGCATGGCCAAGGGCTGCGAGGGTTTGCGCGCCGGGCAGGGTTGGGACGGCGTTAAGGGTGATGGTGGCCGACAGCCCTGCCCCGTCCAACATTTCGAGAAGATGGCCAGCCAAGCCAAAGCCGGTGACATCGGTCATGGCGGTGGCGTGGGGGGAGAGGATTTTTGACGCGGTGGCGAGGGGGTGGAGCATGGAGGCGATGCAGGTGGTGTATGCCTCACCCAGCATCAGATCGGGCATGTTTGCGCCGACCATTTCGGGGGCCATTTCGGCGGCGAGGATGGTGCCGGTGCCGATGGGTTTGGTCAGGATAATCACGTCGTTTTCTTGTGCGCCTGCTTTGCGAATGGGATGATCGGCAAGGCCGGTGATGGAAAACCCGATGGTCAGTTCGGCCCCGATGGAGGTGTGACCGCCCAAAATATCGGCCCCTGCTGCGCCAAAGACATCCGTAGCGGCAGACAGGATTTCGGCCAGCATTTCGGCCTGAAGGGCAGCGCCCAGACGCGGCAAGGTGATTTGCGACAGGGCCGATTGTGGCTGCGCGCCCATCGCCCAAATATCGCCCAGCGCGTGGATTGCGGTAATGCGGGCCATGAGGGCTGCATCATTGGTGAAGGCGCGCAGATGGTCGGTGGTCAACACTTGGACGCCTTTGCCCATGCGCAAGATGCCTGCATCATCACCCGGACCTGACAGCACATCGGGCCGTTTGGGCGGGGAGAGGTGTTGGAGTGCAGCCCCCAGCGTGGCGCCTGCAACCTTGGCGCCACAGCCGCCACACAGGGGCTTTTCGCCCAGTGCGTCGGCCATGCCTTGGACGGCATCTTTGGGTAGTTTCGGCGCGGGCATGGCGGGGTAATCGGTGAATTTCGCCATGAACTTGCGGTCGATGCGGTCTTTCCACTGCCACAGCCACGCGCCTTCCAGCCGCAAACCTAGCTTGTCGGCCACGGCGCGTTTGCGGCCTGTCGAGATAAGTTTGAGGTAATCGCGCTGCGGTTGGTATTGGCGTAAGGGTGCGCCGGACAGAACCGCGCGCAGGTTGTGGTAGAGGATCGGAGCTTGGCGCACGGCAAATACACCGGCTTTGGGGCGCGGGGCATAGGCCATATGGGCGCAGTCGCCCACGGCAAAGACCAAAGGATCCGCGCTTTGCAAGGTGGGGGTGATGGTGACAAAGCCTTGGTGCAAATCTAGCCCGGTGCTTTGCAGCCACGCTTGGGGCTGTGCGCCTGCGACGGACAAGGTGAAATCGGAGGGCAAGGATTGGCCGTTGGTCAGGGTCACGGATGTGGGCGACACCGAGGCGGGTTCGGCCCCGGTTATTACATTGACATTATAGTGCTTTAGCTGCGCCATCAGGGCTGCGCGCGCGCCAGAACCGATATGCGGCAAGGCAGTATCCGCGCGCTCTAGCAGCGTGATATGGGGCTGGCTACCGCTGTGCAGCAAACGGTGGGCCGAGGCCATGGCCAGTTCAGTGCCGCCCACCCCTGCCCCGATTATGACCAACCGAGGCTGTGCCGACGCGGAGGCTACAAAAATGTTCCAGCGTTCGGCATAGCCGCCCAAGGGTTTGGCCGCGACGGCGTGATCCTCAAACCCGGCAAGACCCGGCAGGTTTGAGGCTATGCCGATATCAAGCGAGGCGACATCATAGCGCAGGCGGCGGCCATCTTGCAAAATCACTTGCTGCGCGCTGCGGTCCAGCCCAGTGGCACGCCCCATCACCACCCGCGCGCCTGCAAAGCGGCCAAGGCGGACAAGATCAATCATCATATCAGAGCGGGTGTAATGGCCTGCGATATGGCCGGGCAACATGCCGGTATAGGGGGCCACAGGGCCGGGGTTGATAACGGTGACGCGGGTGCCGGCCTGAGGGTTCATGCCCCATTTTCGTAAAACCAGCGCGTGGGCATGCCCGCCCCCGATTAACACGAGGTCGCGCAACAAGGGCCATTGAGGGGAGTACATCAAAAAAACAGCTTTCGTGTCAGGGTAACCTATTTGGTTTATCCTTAGCCTTGGATGGGACCAATAGCGATAGGACCGGGTGCAACGGTTGCGTGAGCCTGTGTCTGGCGTTAGCGTTGCCGGGACATCTCATTCGCAAGGAAAAGCCGGTCATGTCACGTCAGACAACCCGCCTTTCAATAAGCCAGAAGCTGCAACTGAACGGGTCACTTAGCACGTCGATCCGGGTGTTACGCTTTGATGCGTCGGGCCTGACCCGCTATTTGGAAGAACAGGCTGAGGTGAACCCGCATGTGGTGCTGACCCCGGCCCCTGTGGATATGGCGGCGTGGTTGCCGCGCTGGACCACCGCCTTTGCCGCCCAAGGGATTGGCCGCGCGGATGCGGTGGATTTTGCCAGTATTCTGCAAGCGCCTGCACTGGGGTTGATCGCCCATGTCACGCGCGAGATTGAGCGGGTTGTGACCACGCCTGCCGAGCGCGAGATTGCGGATGTTTTTATAGAAGCGCTGGAGCCTACGGGATGGCTGGGCCAATCTGTGGAGGCCATCGCAGCCGAGGCGGGGTGTAGCGTGCCAGAGGCGGCGCGGGTTTTGGCGCTGTTGCAACAGATGGAGCCTACGGGGCTGTTTGCCCGGTCTTTGGTGGAATGTTTGCGCCTGCAAGCACTTGAGGCGGAGTGTTTTGACCCGGTCATGGCCTGTGTTTTGGACCATCTGCAATTGGTCGCAAAGGGGAATATGGCCCGGCTTGCCACCCTATGCGCTGTGCCAGAAGCGCAGGTTTTGGCACGAGTGCGGCGCCTTCGCAGCTTTGCCCCCAAGCCCGGCACGCAGTTTGGCCAAAGTGCGGCTGTGGTGCGCGAGCCAGATTTGGTGGTGGCGCATAGCGATGTGGGGTGGGTTGTCAGCCTGAACAGATCGGCCTTGCCGGATGTTATGATTGCAAAGGATGCGGTGGCCGCAAGCCCTGAGCGATTGTCGGAGGCGCGGGATTTGCAGCGGATGGTGGCCAATCGCAACCAGACCTTGCTGCGCATTGGCCAAGACATTTTGACCCGACAAGAGCAGGTTTTGACCCATGGCTTGGTGGCCTTGAAACCGATGACAATGCAAGACATCGCCTTGGCGCTGGGGTTGCACGTGAGCACGATTAGCCGCGCTGTGGCCGGGGTGTCGGTGGATGCGCCGCGCGGCACGATTTGGCTGCGCGCGCTGTTTACCGTGGCGGTGGGCGGGGATGGTGGGGCTGCATCGGGGGCATTGCGGGCCAGATTGATTGCGCTTGTGGGGACCGAGGACCGCGCGGCCCCCTATAGTGACCAAGCGCTGGCCGAGGCTTTGTCGGGGCCAGAAACGCCTGTGGCGCGGCGCACGATTGCCAAGTACCGCAGCCAGTTGGATATTCCACCGGCCTATCGGCGTAAGGTTCGCCCTAAGGATCGCGGCTAAACTGCGAGAGTCTGGCGCCAAGCGCAGAAATTTGCCGCAACTGCGCGAAATCGGTCGCAAGGGGCCGTGCAAAGCAGGCCAAATGCCCTAGATGGGGGCAGGCAGGCAGGAAAAACCGGCAGCGGGTGGAGAAAACACAAATGAGCCTCTTTTTGGGTGTGGATACGGGCGGGACCTATACGGATGCCGTGATTTTGGACAACGCGTCGAACCGCGTTTTGGGCAAGGCCAAGTCGCTGACCACCCGCAAGGATTTGTCGTTGGGCATTGGGCTTGCGGTTGATGCCGCGTTGGAGGCTGCCGGAATTGCGCCGCAAGATGTGAGCATGGTGTCGCTGTCAACCACACTGGCCACCAATGCGCTGGTTGAAGGGCAAGGCGGGCGCGTGGCCTTGGTGTTTATCGGGTTTGATGAGGGCGATCTGGAACGTGGCGGATTGGCTGAGGCCTTGGGCGGTGATCCGGTGATCCGGCTGGCGGGTGGGCATAGCCATGCGGGGCAAGAATTTGCACCGTTGGACCTGGCGGGGCTGGAGGCGGCCTTGGCCGAGCATAGTGTGATGGGATTTGCCGTGGCCGCGCGGTTTGCCACCCGCAACCCTGCGCATGAATTGGCGGCGCGCGATGTGATCCGCCGGGTGACGGGGCGGCCTGTGACCTGCTCGCATGAATTGTCGGCCAATCTAAACGGACCAAAGCGGGCGTTGACGGCGGTGCTGAATGCGCGGTTGATCGGGTTGATTGACCGTTTGGTGACCGCCTGTGAAAGCCACAACACCAAGCGCGGGATCACAGCGCCGTTGATGGTGGTGCGGGGCGATGGTGCGCTGATTTCGGCGGCGATGGTGCGTGAACGCCCGATTGAGACGATTTTGTCCGGGCCTGCCGCGTCCATTGTTGGGGCGCGCTGGTTGACGGGGGCGTCAGACGCGCTGGTCTCGGATATTGGCGGGACGACGACGGATGTGGCGTTGCTAAAGGATGGGTTGCCGGAAATTGACCCGTTGGGCGCGCGGGTTGGTGGCTACCGGACCATGGTTGAGGCGGTTGCGATGCGCACCACGGGCCTTGGTGGTGACAGTGAGGCGCATTTGATCACCGAAGGGTTGGAGGGTGGGTTTACGCTGGGGCCGCGCCGCTTGATCCCGGTGTCACTGCTGGCTGTGGACAACGGGCCGATGGTGCATGACGCGCTGGACCGCGCGCTTTCTTGCGACGCGGTGGGGGAACATGACGGGCGGTTTGTGATCCCGATGGGGTTTGAGCCTACGGGCCTTTCGGCGCGTGAGGCTGGGTTGCTGGCGCGGATTGGAGGGCCGATGCCGCTTGCGCAGGCGCTGACCTCACGCTTGGAAGTGGCGGCGATGGACCGGCTGGTAGCACGCGGATTGGTGATGCTTTCGGGGGTCACGCCATCAGATGCAAGCCATGTGCTGGGCGGCCTAACCGATTGGGACGGGGTGGCTGCCGAAAAAGCCGTGCGCCTGCTCGCGCGGCGGCGCAATGGGCGGGGTGAGCGGGTGGCGCGGGATGCGGTAACTGTGGCCCAAGCGATTGTGGACCAGTTGACCGAACAAACCGCGACATGCTTGCTGGAGGCCGCCTTTGGCGAAGACCCGGCCTTTGCCGAGGAGGATGGCGCTGTGTTGTCGCGCCACAGGCTTTTGCGCGCGGGGCTTAACCAACACCGCGGGATTGTTGAGCTTTCGGCGCGGATTGGGGTGCCTGTGATTGGGCTTGGGGCATCAGCACCTTATTACTATGGCGCGGTAGGGGTGCGGCTTGGGGCCAAGATGATTTTGCCAGAGCATGCCGGGGTCGCCAACGCGATCGGGGCAGTGGTGGGCCAGATCAGCCAACGCGCCACGGGCCTCGTGTCATCGGCAGGCGAAGGGCAGTTCACGGCGCATATGGCTTACGGTCCCGAACGATTTGCGACCAAGACCGAGGCGATGGCGGCAATGCAGGCCGCGTTGCTGGAGGAAGCTACGGGGCGGGCGCGGTTGGCAGGGGCGGATGAGCTGTTGATCACCAGGACCGAAGATGTGCGCGAGGCCGAGGTGGAGGGCCGTGCGATGTTCATTGAGGCCACACTGACCGTCACTGCATCGGGGCGCCCAAGGGTCGCCCATGCAAAGGCTGAGGCGGCGGAGGGTGAGATGATGATCACCGGGACGGTTTACGGGGCAGCGTGACGGCAGGGCTGCTTGAACTTGGGGCTGCCTGAGGCGCGCGCATTTGCAAGCGGTGGCCAGAAACCCGCCGATTCCCTCTTGACGCCCCGCGCCCACCCCCTTAACCACCCGGCTTAAGTGGCGAGGTAGCTCAGCTGGTTAGAGCACACGACTCATAATCGTGGGGTCGACGGTTCAAGTCCGTCTCTCGCCACCACTTACCCCCTTTTTCAAGTTAGACGCCGTCTTGCAATCTTGCGCCTATGGGCGTTTTGGCAAGCTGTATCCGGTTGGGATATCGGCTATACTGGCGGCGATAAAAACGGACCGCGCGGATGATTGACAGGCCGACAGTTGCAACATTTCGATTTGGCTATGGCCTGCCGCATACAGGCGCGGTGGAGCCTGAGGCCATGCTTGCGGCATTGAGCGGCCCCGATGACATGGCAAAACGCCACCCGACCTTTGGGTTTGGCGCGGCATTGCCGATGATGGCGCGCGCAAATGAGGCGCGAAAAAAGGCGCGCCAAGACCCTGCACAGCGCGCAGCCTATCAATCCGCCATTCGCGAGGTGAGCCTTGCTGCCGAAAGCAATGTGCGGGCAGAATTTGCGCGCTGTCTGGATGCACAGGATACGTTTCGTGAGCGGCTTTGCGCGTTTTGGACGGACCATTTCACCACCAAAGCGCGGTCTGCCGCCGAGCGCCCCCTGCCCGGCACATTGACGCATGACGCCGTGCGCCCGCATGTGGCGGGGCGGTTTGAGGATATGCTTATCGCGGCGACTCTCCACCCGGCAATGCTGGCCTATCTGGACCAATCCGCGTCTATCGGGCCGTTGTCGGCGGTGGGCAAACGGCGGGGGCGCGGGGTGAATGAAAACCTTGCGCGCGAGGTGATGGAGCTGCACAGCCTGGGCGTTGGGGCAGCTTACGCGCAAGCGGATGTGCGGCAAATGGCGCTGTTGCTGACGGGGTTGGAGGCGAATTTGAAAGACGGGTTTATGTTTCACCCCAACCGTGCGGAACCGGGGGCTGAAGTGATTTTGGGCAAAGCCTATGGCGGTGACGGGCTGGTCCCGATCAAGGCGGCCCTGGTGGATTTGGCGCGCCACCCGGCAACGGCTGCGCATATTGCAGGCAAGCTGGCCACGCATTTTGTGGCCGACCAGCCCGATCCTGATTTGGTGGCGGCAATGACGGCCGCCTATGTGGCGAGCGGCGGCGCATTGCTCGATGTTTACGCGGCCATGCTGAACCACCCTGCTGCGTGGAGCTTGCGCCAGATGAAAGCACGCCCGCCGGTGGAGTTTGTGCTGGCCGCCTTGCGCGCCCTTGGCATGACCGGCGACGCGCTGAAGCGCATGGGGCGGGGGCCGTTTTCGCGGATGATTTTGAAATCTATGGCCTTGATGGGGCAAGACTGGCAAAACCCGGTTGGCCCGGATGGGTGGAGCGAGGCGGCGGAGGCCTGGATCACGCCGCAAGGCTTGGGTGCGCGGATTTCTTGGGCGATGGAGGTGCCGGGGCGGCTGGTGCGGCCCATGCCCGACCCGGTGGCATTTGCGGGCCACAGCTTGGGGCCTGCGGCGGATGCGCGGCTGGTATGGGCGGCGGCGCGGGCGGAATCCTTGCGTGAAGGTGTGGGGCTGGTGCTGGCCTCGCCCGCGTTTAACAGAAGGTAAAGCCATGGACAGACGCCAGTTTTTGCGCGGGATGACGGTGGCGGGATGCTCGGCTGCGGCGCATCCGATGCTTACATCGGTGACGCTGGCCCAAGGGGCGGGGTTGGGCGAAAACCGTCTGATCGTGGTCATTTTGCGCGGGGCGATGGATGGGTTGGATGTGGTGCAACCCGTGGGCGACCGTGATTTTGCAGCCTTGCGACCGGGCTTGCCAAGGGCTGAGATGATGCTGAGCGGGCCGTTTGCGCTGCACCCAGGCCTTGGTGGGTTGCAAGGGTTGTGGCAGGCTGGGCAGTTAGGGTTTGTGCAAGCGACATCAACGCCTTACCGCGATAAACGTAGCCATTTTGATGGGCAATCCTTGCTGGAGTCAGGGACCGGAATGGACGTGGCGATTGGGGCGCAGCGCGATGGCTGGTTGAACCGGATGCTGCAAACCGTGCCGGGGCTTTCGGCGGAAACCGCCTATGCGGTGGGGCGCGAGGCGCTGCCGTTGCTTGCGGGGGCCGGGCCAAGCCGGGCATGGACGCCGGATGTAAGCCTGATGCTGTCGGCGCAAAGCCAGTTGTTGCTGGACCATATTTACCATGATGACGACCTGTTTCGCGAGGCCGGCGCCGAGGCGGTAGAGCTTTCGGCTGATCTGTCGGAGCGGGCGGGGCGGGGGCCATTGGAGGGGGCGGAGGCGCGCAAGCCGGGTCCGGGGGAAAACCGCCCTTGGCCCGATCTGGACGGGTTGGTGGATTTTGCGGCGGGGCGCATGGCGGGGGCCACGCGGATTGCGGCGTTTTCACTGGCGGGTTGGGATACGCACCGCAACCAAGCGGGTGCGATTGCGCGGCCTTTGTCGCGGTTGCAACGGGTCATTTTGCGGATGCAAGCGCAGCTGGGGCCGCAAGTGTGGGGCCGCACGACGTTGATCGCGATGACCGAATTTGGCCGGACGGTGCGGCAAAACGGAACGGGTGGCACCGATCATGGCACGGGGGGCGCTGTGGTGCTGGCCGGGGGGGCGTTGCGCGGTGGGGCGGTTTGGGGCGATTGGCCGGGGCTGTCGGAAACGGCGCTGTATGATCGGCGCGATTTGATGCCGACATCGGATGTGCGGGCTTGGGCGGCGTGGTCGATGCGCGGGTTGTTTGGGCTGGACCGGGCCGTGCTGGAACGCGCGGTGTTTCCCGGCCTTGATATGGGCCGCGACCCTAGGTTGATTTTGTGACCCCTGTTGAAAGGCCCTAGGTCGCAAATCATGGTTGCTGTTTGGGGGGCAAGGCCGCATAGATAAGCCAATTTTGGTGTGGATGAGGCGTGAGCAATGGCCAAAGACCTTTCAAACTGGGTGCCGCCTGTTGGCCCGGATGCCGCAGCCTTGACCGGGCAGCATATCGTGCTGGAACGGTTGGAGGCCGATAAGCACGCGGCCGATTTGCATAGGGCGTTTTCGGGCCATGATGGCTTGTGGGAATACATGCCTTATGGGCCGTTCACATCAGCCTCGGCCTATCACCGTTGGGCCAAAGAGATGGCCGCCCAGACCGATCCGCATTTTTTCGTGCTGCGCGATGCGGCGACCGGGCATTGCGGCGGTGTGGCCAGTTTTTTGCGCATAACACCCGCTGCCGGGACAATTGAGGTTGGGCATATTTGCATTAGCCCCGAGCTGCAAAAATCGGTTCATGCGACTGAGGCGATGTTTTTGATGATGCAATGGGCGTTTGAGGCGGGCTATCGGCGGTATGAGTGGAAGTGCAATGCGGCCAATATGGCATCGCGCCGGGCGGCCCAGCGCTTTGGCTTTTCCTATGAAGGGATATTCCGGCAAGCGGCTGTTATTAAAGGCCGCAACCGCGATACGGCTTGGTTTTCGGTGATCGACAGCGAATGGCCTGCCCTGCGTGAGGCGTTTTTGGCTTGGCTTGCCCCATCTAATTTTGATGCCAATGGCAAGCAGCGCGAACGCCTGACCGATTTGACGCGGTTGGTGCGGGCCAATGATGATCCGGGCCAATGAAGACCTGAGGTTGCCCGGTTAGTTGGGGGCTAATCGGGAGATTTTGGCGCAAAGGCGTCGCCGAGGGTGCGGATGCGTTGCTTTAGCATGTGGGCCAAGCCGACCAATGCTGCATCGGAGGTGCGGGCGCGGGCTGCCGCACCTTCTAAGGCTGCATCATGCGAACTGCGGGCCAATCCGCGCACAAAATCAGTGACATAGCCTTTGGGCGCATCGGTTCCGTTTTCAACCAGATCGGCGGCGTGGATCAGATCATCTTGCAAGGCTTGGCGATCGGGCTGGATGCTAGGTTTGGAACCAAGGCCATGCGGCTGTGCCAAAACCGGTTCACCCACCTGCCCTGTCAGATGTTGTAAAATCATGTCTTGGAACCCTGCCAAACTGTCCAACGGTTTTTCCAAGAAACCGGCAGCGCCTGCGCGCATGGCCGCCGACCAACCATCGGGATCGCCGCTGATGGCCAAAACGACGCAAGCCCCTGCCTTGGTTTTTGCCAATTCGCGGATCAGATCCACGCCATTGCCATCGGGCAACCCAAGATCCACCAGCACCACATCGGGGCGGTAAACCGCAAGGTGGCGGCGGGCGGCGGCGAGGGTTTCGGCCCGGCGCAAGCGCGCGCCGCTGCGTTGGCAGAGCAGGCGCAACGCCTCTGACGCGAAACGGCTGTCTTCGACCGTAAGCAAGGTGACCCCGGACAAGGGGAGGAGAGTGTTAGGCCGGATCGTGGCGAAACCGGGTCCTTCGGGCAGCGCGAGAGCGGGAGAGGCAGGCATCATGGCTCCTTAGCAGTAAGGGGTTTGAAAATAGGCAGCAGCACAGTCTCGATGGTTTATTTGGCACCCAAATTCCCTAACGCCCGGTGAATCACTTGTGGAAAAAGCGATGCTTTATAAGTTTTTTTAGCGCCCGTTTTGCTGCGGCAGTGCGCCCTCTTGCCCTGACCGCCCTGACACCGCATAAAGCGAGCCGAAACGCCAGACCGGAGCCACCCATGATTGGACGCCTGAACCACGTAGCGATTGCTGTTCCTGACCTAGAGGCAGCGGCGGCGCAGTACCGCAATACGCTTGGCGCCAATGTTGGCCCCGCGCAGGATGAGCCGGACCATGGGGTGACGGTGGTGTTTATCACGCTGCCCAATACCAAGATTGAGCTGCTGTATCCGTTGGGCGAAAACTCTCCGATCAACGGGTTTTTGGAGAAGAACCCCAGCGGCGGGATTCATCATATCTGCTATGAGGTGGATGATATTTTGGCCGCGCGTGACCATCTTTTGGCATCGGGCGCGCGGGTTTTGGGATCTGGTGAACCAAAGATTGGGGCGCATGGCAAGCCTGTGCTGTTCTTGCATCCCAAGGACTTTAACGGCTGTTTGGTAGAATTGGAGCAAGTATGAGCATCACCGCCGCCCTCGTTTTGTTTGCCGTCTGTTGGTTTATGACGTTTTTTGTGGTGTTGCCGTTGCGGTTCAAATCGCAAGGCGACGAAGGGGTGATTGTACCCGGAACACCCGCCAGCGCGCCTGCGGGGTTTGTGGTGAAACGCAAAGCCTGGATCACGACGATTGCTGCCACGGTGATCTGGATAGTTTTGTGCAGCATCATTTTGTCGGGCAAGATTACGGTGCGCGACTTTGACTTTATGGGGCGGATGTCGCCGCCGGCTGTGCTCAACTGAGTAGCGGTTTCAATTAGCGATTTTGGTCCACCGCGTTCAGGCGGTGGAACAGATGGGTAAAGGTTGCGGCCCCCAAAACCGGGATCAGCAGGTTGATGAGCGGGATCGACAAGGGGGCAGCCATCAGTGCGCCTGCCCACCAAACGGTTAGCCAATGGCGTTTGCGCAAGGCGCGCGCGGCCTGTCGGCCCAAGCGACGCGAGGCTATCAGCGTGAAGTATTCGCGCCCCAGCAGCAGCCCGTTGACCGCCCAGAACACAACCGGAATGAACGGCCCGGCAAAGGGGTATAGGATCAGCGCCAGCACGTTTACCGTGACCAGCAGGGCGAAAAAGTTTAGCGTTTCAATCGCCGCATCGCCAAAGCTTTGCTTTTGGGCGGTGCCTAGGCCGGGGTAGTGGCGATCCTCTACGGCTTGGGCCACATCATCGAGGAAAAGCGAGGTGAAGGCCGAGGCGACGGGCATCATCAAGAACACCGACAGCACGATCATCAAAAAGGCCGAGCCCCAGCTGAGAAGGGTGTCGAGGCCTGCGACCGGGCCTACGAAAGGGATGGTGATGTTGTCAGGCACAAAGGCTTGGATCGCCCAGAGAAAGCCTGCGTAAACGCCGATCAGCAGGGCGAGTGTAAGCCCCACGCCCCAGAGCAACACGCGGCGAAAGCGAGGGTCGGACAGTTGGGCGAGGGCTTTTTGGAAATCTGCGAACATTATTGGGCCACCCATGCGACCAAAGCGTTTAGGTCTGGGCGGGGGCGTTCGGGCGGGGTGTTGAGGGGGGTGCCGATATGGATGATGCCGGCCACGGATTCGTGTGGCGCAAGGCCAAAGCCTGCCGTGGTAAAGGCGGGGTCATGCGACGGCCAGCCTGACAGCCAGTTCGCGCCCCAACCTGCGGCGAGGCTTGCGTTTAGCAAGGTGACGCAGACCGCGCCGGCCGAGAGGATTTGTTCGGCCACAGGGATTTTATCGGACGGTTTGGGGCTGGAAATCACAACTACGGCGAGGGTGCCTGTGGTGAATTGCGCCGAGCCCTTGGCCGCTTTTTCAGCATCATAGCCCAAGTCTGCCGCGCGGGTTTCTGCCAATGTGGCCAAACGCGGCATCGCCCCGCGTTCCAACACCAAGAACCGCCACGGTTCCAGCTTGCCATGATCTGGCACGCGGGCGGCGGCGGTGAGGAGCGGCATGAGGTTGGCACGGTCTGGTACGGGCAAGCCCAGCATTTTGGCAGGCACCGAGCGGCGGGTTTGGAAAAAATCGGATGCTGTGATGTTGCTGGTGGCCATGCCGTTCTCCTTTGTGGTCCCGCATCATGTCGGGGATTAGAGGCGCGGGGTCAAGGGTTTGTCAGCCCAGCGCATAGCCTGCGCCGCGCACGGTGCGAAGCAGATCCGCGCCACCGTGTTGGCACAAGGCCTTACGCAGGCGGCCGATATGCACATCTACGGTGCGGGTATCGACATAGATATCGCGGCCCCAGACCCGGTCCAGCAATTGGTCGCGCGCAAACACCCGGCCCGGTTTTTCCATGAAGGTGGACAGCAGGCGAAACTCGGTTGGACCCAGTTTCAGCAGCTTGTCATCGCGGTAAACGCGGTGGGTTTCGGTATCAAGCCGGATGTCTTGATATTTCAGCACCAAGCCCATCGTGGCGGGGCGCACCCGGCGCAGACCTGCGCGCACCCGTGCCATGAGTTCAACCACAGAATAGGGTTTGGTGACGTAATCATCCGCTCCGGTTTCCAAGCCGCGCACGCGGTCCACCTCTTCGGCGCGAGCGGATAGCATGATGATGCCGATGGCGCGGGTGTCGGGGGATTGTTTCAGGCGGCGGCAGACCTCTATCCCCGAGACAAGCGGCAGCATCCAATCGAGCACGATCAGATCAGGCTGGCTTTCGGCCACCAGCATCAACGCCTCTTCACCGTCAGCGGCCTGGATCACGCGAAAGCCTTCGGCCTCCAGGTTATAGGCAAGCACCTCGCGTTGGGCGGGTTCATCCTCTACCAGCAAAACGGTGGGGCGTTCGGTATTGGCCATCAGCTTGGCAAGCCTTTGGCGGTTGATGTCATGTCGGCTTTGGGACGCTTTTCGTCAGGCAAAGAGCCTGTGACCAGATAGATCACCTGTTCGGCAATACCTGTGGCATGATCGCCCACGCGTTCGATGTTTTTGGCGATGAAATGCAGATGCATGCAGGCCGAGATATTGCGCGGGTCTTCCATCATATGGGTCAGAAATTCGCGGAAAAGGGCGTTATACATCTGGTCCACCTCGGCGTCGCGGGCGCGCACGGTGGAGGCCAGTTCCACATCGCGTTGGATCAGGCTGTCGAGCGCGTCTTTTAGCTGCGATTCCACGGCCTTGGCCATGCGGCGTATAGACCCCGGCGCGCCCGGAATGGGGGGCATCTGTGACAAAACGACCGAGCGTTTGGCAAGGTTTTTGGCATAATCGCCGCAGCGTTCCAAGGAGGTCGCAATTTTCATCACGGTCAGCACGGTGCGCAGATCGCCTGCGGTGGGGGCGCGCAAGGCGATGATGCGCGCGGCCTCAATATTGATCTGTTCTTCCAGCGCGTCGATGGCTTTGTCGCCGGTGCGGATGGCTGTGGCCAGTTCATCATCGCGCGCCTCCAAGGCTTCGGCGGCGTCGAGCAAGGCGGCTTCGACCAGCCCGCCCATTTTCAGAACAAGCGCTTGCACGGCCTCTAGGTCGCGGTCAAAGGCGCGGGCGATATGAGGGTCTTTTTGCATGTTATCTATCCTTTAACCAATATGGCCCAAACTTACCCAATCCGGCCCGTGATATAGCTTTCGGTGCGCGGGTCTTTGGGGGCGGTGAAAATATCGCCGGTTTCACCGTATTCTACGAGGTTCCCAAGGTGGAAAAACGCGGTGCGCTGGCTGACGCGGGCGGCTTGTTGCATGGAGTGGGTCACGATGACGACGGAAAACTGGCTGCGGAGTTCATCAATCAACTCCTCCACTTGTGCGGTGGCGATGGGGTCGAGGGCGGAACAGGGCTCATCCATCAGCAGCACTTCGGGGCTGGTGGCGATGGCGCGGGCGATGCAAAGGCGCTGTTGCTGGCCACCAGACAGGCCGGTGCCGGGGGATTGCAGGCGGTCTTTCACCTCATCCCAGATCGCGGCCTTGCGCAGCGAGGTTTCGACCACTTCATCCAATTCGGCCTTATTGCGGGTTAACCCGTGGATTTTGGCGCCGTAAGCCACATTGTCATAGATGGATTTTGGAAAGGGGTTCGGCTTTTGAAACACCATGCCGACCTTGGCGCGCAGCTGCACGCTATCAACCTTTGGGTCATAAATATCTTCGCCGTCCAGCAAAATGGTGCCGGTGACGCGGCAGATATCAATCGTGTCATTCATCCGGTTCAAGCAGCGCAGGAAGGTGGATTTGCCGCAACCCGACGGGCCGATAAAGGCGGTCACGGTTTTATCAAGGATATCCACATCAACGGATTTGATCGCATGCGCATCACTGTAAAACACATCGACGCCGCGCGCGGTGATTTTGGTTTGGGTGGTCACATCATTCTCCACATGTCGCAGGTCATCCATCATTATCCCCTTACCAACGGCGTTCAAAGCGGCGGCGCAGGATAATCGCCACGGCGTTCATAATTAGCAAAAACACGAGCAGTACGATAATCGCGCCCGACGCACGTTCAAAGAAGGCAGGGTCGGCGCGTTGGGTCCAATTATACACCTGCACCGGCAGTGCGGTCGAGGGTTCGCCAAACAGCCCATCGGCCTGCGTGTAGGCGGCGGGGTATTCGCGCACAAAGGCGACCATCCCGATGAGCAAAAGCGGTGCCGTTTCGCCTAAGGCTTGGGCAAGGCCGATGATCGTGCCTGTCAGGATACCGGGGGCGGCGAGGGGCAAAACATGGTGAAACACCGATTGCATTTTGGACGCCCCCACGCCCAATGCCGCATCGCGGATGGAAGGCGGCACCGATTTGAGGGCGGCACGGGTGGAGATGATGATGGTTGGCAAGGTCATCAGCGTTAGCACCAACCCGCCGACGATAGGGGCCGAGGCGCGCAGGCCGCCAAAGTTGATAAAGATCGCAAGGCCCAAGATGCCGAATACGATGGAGGGGACGGCGGCGAGGTTGGAAATGTTGACCTCAATCAGGTCAGTCCAGCGGTTTTTGGGCGCAAATTCTTCTAGGTAGACCGAGGCGGCCACACCAATCGGCAGGGCCAGCACCAAAACCACGATCATCATATAGGCCGAGCCGAGGATGGCCACGCCCAAGCCTGCCGCCTCGGGGCGTTGATCAGAGGCATCGGGGGCGGTGAGGAAAGCGGGGTTGAGCTTGGTGACCAAGATGCCCTTTTCTTTCAGCGCATCGGCCAAGAGGAGTTGGGCAGGGGTGACATTGCTGTCAAGTTCCGCGCTGGCAAGGCTGACGCGGCCTTTGTAATAGCCATCAATCCGGCCCGAGGCGAGGACGGTGATTTGCACGGTTTGACCGACCAGTGACGGGTCTGCCAGCACGCGGTCCCGCAATTGCGCCGAGGCTTCTTTGGAAATGAGCGCCCCTGCATCTTTGGCGGTAAGCCCTTCAATTTCAATGCCATTTGCGGCGATCACATCTTTCAGACCCTTGGCCAGAATCGGCGCATAGGTCAAGGTTGTGACCTTTTTCATCACCTCAAGATCGCGGGTGCCGGATTTATCAAGCTTGGCCTCAGGCAGCTCTACCGTCAGCATAATTTCGGTTTGGCGGAAGGCTGACAGGCCGTTGCCAAGGATTGACGAGACCAGAATGATCAGCGCCAACACACCGATGGCAATCGCGGCCAGACCGTAGGCCTTAAACCGCGCCTCGGCAGCGTTGCGGCGTTTCGTGCGGGCGTCTTGCACCAAAAGCGAGCCTTTGCGGGGGGTGTTCATTCGTATTGCTCCCGGTATTTGCGCACGATTATCAGGGCCAGTACGTTCAAGCCCAGCGTCATGGCGAACAAGGTTAGCCCCAACGCAAAGGCCACCAGCGTTTCGGGCGCGGCAAAATCGGTGTCGCCGGTCAGTTGGCTGACGATTTTGACGGTGACGGTGGTCATCGCCTCAAACGGGTTAACCATTTCGCCGATGCCTTGATTCAAGCGCGCGGCGGCGGCCCCTGCCCCCAAAACCACGATCATCGTTTCCCCAATCGCGCGGCTGGTGGCCAAAAGGACCGCGCCGACGATACCGGGCAAGGCGGCGGGGATGACAACCTGACGGATAGTTTCAGATTTGGTGGCGCCAAGGGCAAGGCTGCCATCGCGCATCGCTTGGGGGACGGCGTTGATGATGTCATCAGACAGCGAGGAGACAAACGGGATCAGCATCACCCCCATGACCAAACCCGCCGTAAGGACCGAGGAGCCGGAGGAGCCAAGCCCCAAAGGCTGGGCCAGCCAATCGCGGATCATGGGGCCGACGGTGATAAGGGCGAAGAGGCCGTAAACGATGGTGGGGATGCCTGCCAGAATTTCGATCATCGGTTTGGCCACAGCGCGCAGTTTTGGACCGGCATATTCCGACAGGTATATTGCGGCGAACAGGCCAACCGGGACGGCAAAAAGGAGGGCGATGAACGAGATGTAAAGCGTGCCCCACAAGAGTGGCAGGATGCCAAGGGCCGAGTTGCCGCGAAAATCGGGTGCCCAGGTGGTGCCGAACAGGAATTCGGTCCAAGTGTATTGGCCAAAGAAATTGACGGTTTCAAACAGCATTGAAAACACGATCGCCACCGTGGTTAGAATGGCAACCGAGGCGGCGGCGATAAGCAGGCTGAGCACCCAAGATTCAGCGGCGACACGGGCGCGAAAATCGGGACGGCTGCGCAAAACGGCATGGGTAAGGGCTGCGGCCGAAGCGGCAACGGCGAGCGTTGGGACAAGGTTGGGGAAGCGGGTGACTAGATTTGCCCACAGGCCAAACATATCATTTTGCACAGAAATTCGGGTGAGGATGGAGCCTGCCAGAAACACCGCAAAGCCGGGGATAAGGGCTGCATAGGCCGCGTTCTGGCCGTAAAAGCCGGGCAAGGAGGCGAGTTTGCGGCTGTCCCCCCCCGCCATGCCAATAGCGCGCCTGCGGGCGAAAAAATAGCCGGAAGCCGCGAAAACCATGATCGAGAGAAGCATCATAAAGGGCGACATTAGCTACGTCCGTCTGCAAAGGAAAAGGGGCAGCCCGGAACCCGGACTGCCCTGAATTGGTGGATCTTAGTTGCCTACGGCGGCCACGGCGGTTTGGGTTTCGGCAAGTGCTGGGTCAGAAACCATACCGTATTCGGCCAAGGGGCCATCGGGGCCGGCCAATTCGTCCGAGACAAAGAATTCAGCATATTCTTTCAGGCCGGGGATCACGCCGATGTGCTGGGATTTGACGTAGAAATACAGCGGGCGCGACACTGGATAGTCGCCACTGGCCACCGTTTCGGTCGAAGGAATAACCCCACCCATCGTGGCCACTTGCAACTTGTCAGTGTTGTTTTCATAGAAAGACAGACCAAAGACGCCAATGCCGTTTTTGTTGCTGGCGATCCGGGCAAGAGTTTCGGTGTAGTCGCCATCAATATCGACCGCGCGACCATCGGTGCGCAGGGCAGAGCAGGCCTTTTCATCGCCACGCTCGACTTTGACAATCTCGGCAGCCCCTGTGGTTTTGCAGCCTTCAATCACGACCTTTTCTTCAAACACTTCGCGGGTGCCATGCTTGGTGCCGGGGACAAACGCCATTATCTCTTGGGCAGGCAGATCGGGGTTTACTTCGTTCCACATGGTATAGGGATTGGCGGTCAGTTTGCCGTCAATCACCACTTCGGCGGCGAGGGCTTTGTACCAATCTTCGGGGGTAAAGGCGAAAGCGTTGCCAGCAATTTCGGAGGCAAATACGATACCGTCATAGCCAAAGCGCACTTCCAAGATATCGGTCACGCCGTTGGCGTTGCAAACCTCAACCTCCGTGGCTTTGATCTGGCGGGACGCATTGGCGATATCAAGCGTGCCTTCGCCCACACCTTCGCAGAACTTTTTCAGACCTGCCGATGAGCCGCCGGATTCGACAACCGGGGTTGGAAAATCGGTGTTTTCCCCAAAGGCTTCGGCGACAATGGTTGCATAGGGCAGCACGGTTGACGAACCCGCGATCTGCACCTGATCACGCGCGGTGGCGGTGGTGGCGGAAAGCGCGGCAATGGCCGAGATAAGAATTGCGGTTTTCATGGCAGTCTCCTGTTTGGTGGTCGCCTGTTTGGCTTAGCAGGTGCCTAACGGCGACTTGTGACAGCTATGCGATGGCTTTGTAACACTCGTATGACAATTTGACTGGCCAACGGAGGAATGAATTTTTTAAGTCGTTGTTTTCATGATATTTAGTCATTTAATGACTGTTACAATTTTTAGCCCAAACAGCTGTAGGGTTTGATGATTCTGCCCTAGCTTTGGGCTTTTGTGGCGATGCGGGCGGATTGTTCGGCCCAATGTTGGTGGTTCAGCACACCGCCATCTCGGCGCACGTCATGGATGGCGGCCAAAGACACCTCGGCCACGGCCCACCCCGGCGCGTTCAAGGGGGTTTCGGCAAAGATACCATTGGCCGGAAAGCCACGGTCGGGCGGGCCATAGATCGAAGCCGATCCGACATTTTCATCCACCGCCGGGCAAAAGGAGCAATCGCCCACGGTGGGGGCATGGACTACGATGCACTGGTTTTCCAACGCCCGCGCCATCGACCCGACCCGCACACGCGTAAAGCCTGCAAAACTGTCGGTGCAAGACGGGGCGAGCAAAATCTCGGCCCCTGCTTCAACCATTGCGCGGGCGAGCAAAGGGAACTCGCTGTCATAGCAAATCACGATGCCGATTTTGCCGATGGGCGTGTCAAACACCGGCAGGCCTGCACCTGCGACGACATCCCATGTGTCACGCTCAAACCGGGTCATGATTTGTTTGTCTTGGTGGCCGATGATGCCGCTGGGGCCGTAGAATGTGGCGCGATTTACAGGGCGGGTGCCTGCGAAAAACGGGGCGGAGGCGCCAAGAATATAGACGCCATAAGTTGCGGCGAGTTGGCAGTGAAGGGCATCGACGGCGGGGCCGTGGCGCGCAACCTCATGCAAGGCAGCCTCAATATCGGCGGCTATGGCAGGGCCACCAAGGCTGGCCAATTCCATCGCGCCATATTCGGGAAACACCAACAACTCCGCCCCCTGCCCCACGGCATCCGCAACCCATTTGGTGATCTTGGTGCTGTAATCGGCAAAGCTGTTCAAATAGGTAAAGGGATAAGCGGCGGCTGCGATTTTCATATAAAAATCCTTTTAAAGCAATCGCATCCAGAATTGGAGCGGTTTGCGGCTAGGGGATGTTTGGCCTAGATCTGTCCATTCAAACTCGGCAATGACGCCCGGCAACGGCGCATAGCCGCGCCCGCGCCAGAAGGCATGGTTTGACCGGGGGGATGAGGGACGCATGGGGTGATCTTCGGGGCGGATCACGGAGCAAAAGGCCACATGGCTACGGCCAAGGGTGCGGGCATGGGCCTCACGCAGATCGAAAAACCCGTGGCCGATGCCTTGGCCGCGGTAGGCGGGCAGCAGCACGGATTCGGCGCAATAGAAAATCTGGCTCAAGGGAATATCGAGGCTGGCAAAGGCTGCGGCAAACTCGACCGCGTGATCTTCCATCGGGGTGCCGGTGGCCGCACCGATCAGCGCCGTACCATCAAAAGCACCGACCAGAATGGCATTTTTGCTGGTGCGGTAGCTGTTCAGATAGTCCCGTTCATATTCTAGCGTGCCATCATAAAGATAGGGCCAATCGCGAAAGACCTTGATGCGCAGGGCTGCGACATCATCGAGGGCGGCATCCAGCGCCGGACCGGTCAAGGCGCGCAACTGGATCACGAGACTTGCGCGACCCAGTCGTTGAGGTTGTAGAAGGTGGTGATGCGGGCGATTTTGCCGCCGCGCAGGTCAAAAAACGCGCCTGCGGGCAGGATATAGGTTTGGCCATTGGCGGTTGGCAGGCCCGGATCAGTTTGCAAATAGGTACCGTGAACGGCAAATTCGGCAGCCCCTCGGCTGCCATCCTCATTGGCAAAAACCACAATATCGCGCAGCTCTTCGCGGTAGCTGACACCCATATGGCTGCAAAATTCGGCAAATCTTTCGCGGCCATGACGAATGCCGCCTTCATTGACGCGGTGTTCCACATCATCTGTTACAAAAGCCAACATGCCTGCCGCATCACCTGCGTTGAAAGCGGCATAATAGCGTGAAATCAAGTCGTTGCTCATATCATGTCCTCTATTGGCGGGCCGAAACGATCCAGCATTCGGCCGCGAATTTGGTCGCGAGCTTGTCGATAGGCGGCAAGTTTTGCCTCGCGCGCGTCGCCCAAGCCCGTGGGGTCAAGGATCGGCCAATATTCGATATCGAGATGGTGAAAGCGGGTCAGTTCCAGCGCCATGCGTTGGCTGGCAGGCGACAGCGCGACGATCAGGTCGAACTGCGACAGATCATCGCCCCATTCCTTCATTTCCTCAAACGAGCGGCTGCGGTGGCGCGACAGCTCTATCCCCAACTCTTGGCAAACGGTGATCGAAAACCCGTCGATTTCCATGTCATTTTTAACGCCGGCCGATTGCACATAGGCCTTTTGGCCATAGAGCTTTTTCATCAACCCTTCGGCCATGGGCGACCGAACAGCGTTGTGATCGCAGCAAAACAACACAGATTGGGGGAACGCAGCCACCATCAGCGCCAATGCAAGACGCAAATCAAGGTGAACAGGCGACGCGCGGTGTCTATATCGACATCGGCTTTACCCTCTAGGCGCTCTTGCAGCACCCGCGCGCCTTCGTTGTGAATACCGCGCCGGGCCATATCAATCGCCTCAATCTGGCTGGGCGGCAGGCGTTTGACAGCCTCAAAATAGCTTTCGCAGATTTGGAAATAGTCTTTGACCACTTGGCGAAAGGGGCCAAGGGACAGGTGAAATTCACCCACCTTTTCCGATTTTTCCGTTGTGATATCAAAGACCAAGCGCCCTTCGCGGATCGCAAGGCCAAGGCGGTAGGGGCCATCAGGCACAGGTTTGCCGTCGCGCTTGGGCAAAGCAAAGCTGTTGTCTTCCAGCAAATCGAAAATCGCGACCTTGCGCTCTTGCTCAATCTCAGGCGTGGGGGCGACAAGGCCGGTTTCATCAATTTCGATGTGGCAAATGCGGGTCATCGGGTCAATTCCATCACGGGGGTATCACGGGTCTGGCGCGGGGTACGTAGGCTTGATGGCCTTTTGCGCCGCGTGGTGCAAGGGTCTAGTCGTTTGGGCCGCTTGGGTCGTTCAGGCGGTCGAGGCGCGCCTGAACCGACAATCCATGCGCTTGCAGGCTTTCGGAGGTGGCTAGGCGCACAGCGGCAGGCCCAATCGCGCGCAAAGCGGCCGGGGTCATTTGCGCCAGCGTGGTGCGTTTCATGAAATCAAGCACCGAAAGCCCGCTGGAAAACCGGGCCGAGCGCGCGGTGGGCAACACATGGTTGGGGCCGCCGATATAATCGCCAATCGCCTCGGGGGTGTATTGGCCAAGGAAAATCGCGCCGGCATGGGTAATTTTCTGGCTCAGGCCTTCGGGATCAGCCACGCAGAGTTCCAAATGCTCGGGCGCAAAGCGGTTGGACAGGGTCGCCGCCTCAGCCAGATCGCGGGTCACGATCACCACGCCATTGTCACGCCAGCTTGGCCCCGCGATGGCGCGGCGTTCCAGCGTTTCCAGCCGTTTATCAACAGCTTGCACCACGGCATTCGCAAAATCTGCGCTATCGGTGATCAAAATGCTTTGCGCGCTTTCATCATGTTCGGCCTGCGACAAAAGGTCGAGGGCGATCCAATCAGGGTCATTGTTGCGGTCGGCGATCACCAGAATTTCGGACGGGCCTGCGATCATATCAATGCCAACACGGCCAAACACCCGCCGCTTGGCCGCCGCCACAAAGGCATTCCCGGGACCAGTGATTTTATCCACCGGGGCAATCGTGGCAGTGCCATAGGCCAAGGCTGCCACCGCCTGTGCGCCGCCGATGCGGTAAATCTCATCCACGCCCGAAATCTTAGCGGCCAGCAAAACCAGAGGGTTCACCACCCCGTCCGGCGTAGGGCAACAAATCACCAAGCGCTCCACCCCGGCCACACGCGCGGGAATGGCGTTCATCAACACCGAAGACGGATAGCTGGCCAGCCCCCCCGGCACATAAAGACCCGCCGCCGAAACCGGGGTCCAGCGCCACCCTAACCGCGCACCGGTGGGTTCTTCCCACATCGCGTCTTCGGGCTTTTGGCGGGCGTGATAGGCGCGGATGCGGGTCGCGGCCAGCTCCAGCGCATCACGGTCGGGGCCGGAAACCTTGGCACATTCAGCGTCAATCTCGGCGGCCGTAAAGCGCATGGATTGGGGGGTTAAGGCCAAACGATCAAAGCGTTTCGTCAAATCCAACACGGCGGTATCACCGCGCGTGCGCACATCCGCAATGATACCTGCAACGATGTCGTCTACGTCCACACTGTCTTCGCGTTTGGCGCCCAACAATGCTGCAAAACGGCATTCAAAATTAGCATCACGGGTGGACAGGAAAACCGGCATGGCGCGCCCCCAAGTTGGTGTAGGCTGTCCCATAACCTGCTACGCGCTCCACCTCAAGCCGTGTGGCACCGAAACGCGCAAGCTTGCACATCGCAGCGCGCGCAGTTTGGCGGTTCGGCCAAGGTGGTTGCTTTGGCCGCCTAGCCGCGCGATGGATGCCTCATCAACATCTTACACTTTCTCAACATCCAAGGACTGAATGGACAACAAACTCTGCACGCATTTAACCCAAACCCAACCTGAATCGAACATCCCACCAATTCATCTTGGCAAAAATACCTAACGCATCTGCGGATACCAGCTCAGCGTGGGGTGAATACGCCTCAGCGCAGGGGGCTACGCCCCCGCCCCCTACCCGTGGTGCGGTACCTTGCGCGACGGTGCAGCATAAGGCCGTGTGACATCACGGGCGGTGGCATTCAGGCTTTCCACCTCCAGCAGCACCTCGCCGTCCCCGGCCAAGGTAAGACGTACACGCCCCATCCCATCCTCACCCGGCTCAAACGCTACGGACAGCACCGACAAAACCGTATCCGTCTCGGCTTGGCTCACGCCTTGGGCCGAAACCTTTAGCACATCGTTGAACACCAACATGCAGCGCACGCGTTCATAGGCACGCCCTGCCCGCTCGGCGGCCGCACGGTCTTCCCAGCGAAAGCGGTTCAACAGCACGCCAAACTCACGCCGCTTGGCGACATAGCGCATGTCGGAAACCACCAGCACCGCGTCTTGCAGCAAGGCCGACATAACGCCCAAATCTTCAGCGTCCTGTGCTATCAGCGCCAAAGGTGCGTCAGAGCCATCTTCAAACCGAGCATCGCTCATGTTGCGATCCGCTCAATATGCGCGCCGCACGCGCCGAGCTTTTCCTCAACCCGCTCATAGCCACGATCAAGGTGATAGACCCGGCTGACCACGGTTTCGCCTTCAGCCGCCATCGCCGCCAAAATCAGGCTGACAGAGGCACGCAAATCGGTCGCCATAACCCGCGCGCCTTTCAGCTTGTCTACGCCGGTCACGGTCGCATGGCCGCCATGCACATCAATCTTCGCCCCCATGCGGATCAATTCCGGCGCGTGCATAAAGCGGTTTTCAAAGATTTTCTCTTCCAGCACGCTTTTGCCATTGGCGGTACAGAGCAGCGCCATCATCTGCGCTTGCAAATCGGTGGGAAAGCCGGGGAACGGTTCGGTCGTTACATCCACGGCATTCACCCGACCACCTTTGCGCTTCACCTTCAAGCCGCGCGCGGTTTCTTCAACCGACACGCCTGCGGCATCAAGTTTTTCACAAAACGCGCCAACAAGGTCGATCCGGCCGCCAAGGCATTCCACCTCACCCCCACAAATCGCAGGTGCAAGCATATAGGTGCCAAGTTCAATCCGGTCGGTGACCACAGGGTGGGTCGCACCGGACAAGCGATCAACACCTTGAATGGTGATCGTGCTGGTGCCTTCGCCGTCAATCTGCGCGCCCATGCGGCGCAAACATTGGGCCAGATCAACAATCTCCGGCTCGCGTGCCGCATTCTTGATCACGGTCGTGCCTTTGGCCAAGGTCGCGGCCAAAAGCGCGTTCTCCGTCGCCCCAACCGACACCAACGGGAAGTCAATGATCCCGCCGCGCAACCGCCCACCGATTGCTTTGGCATGGACATATCCGTCGCGCAGCTCCAGCTCGGCACCCAACGCCTCCAGCGCTTGCAGGTGCAAATCCACTGGCCGCGCGCCAATCGCACAACCGCCCGGCAGCGATACAATCGCATGGCCATCGCGGGCCAACATCGGCCCCAGCACCAAGATCGACGCCCGCATTTTGCGCACGATATCATAGTCGGCCGTGTGGTTTTTGATGTTGAAACTGCTCATCGCCAACACTTGACCGCCTTGCAAACTGGCAACTTCGGCACCAAGCGAGCCCAAAAGCTCGGTCATCGTGCGAATATCGGACAAGCGCGGCGCGTTGGTCAACGTCAGCGGCTCCTCACTCAGCAAGGTCGCGGGCATCAGGGTAAGGCAGGCATTCTTTGCCCCTGCAATCGGGATCACCCCGTTCAACTCACCACCGCCGCGTACCAAAATCGAATCCATTTACTGCCCCTGACTTGTGTCTGTGTCTGTCTCTGTGTCTGTATTTTGGCCCATCCGGGCCTTTGCCTGCATCTTACGCCGCGCCATATTGGCCTTAAGCGCCGCTTTCTGACGGTCTTCCCGCACTTGCGCACCCGTTTTCTGACGCTTTGCGCCATGGGTGTCTGGGGACGAGGTGTTTTGCTTTTCGCTGTTCATGCCCCTTCTCTACAACGCAAAGCAAAAAGGGTCCAGATTACCCTTGCACCATCTGTTTTTTCCGACTACTCAGCCGCCACGCCTACTGGAAACCCCGGTTACAGGCTAAATGCTGTGGTAGCTCAGTGGTAGAGCACACCCTTGGTAATGGTGAGGTCCATTCCAAATTGGTGTGTTCGAACATTGGGTTAGCGACACGAGGAAGTTTTTAGTAGGGTATTAGTAGGGCATATGCTCTAACACCCTGAGTTTTATAGGCTGTGGTAGCTCAGTGGTAGAGCACTCCCTTGGTAAGGGTGAGGTCGAGAGTTCAATCCTCTCTCACAGCACCACCCCCCAAGCCCTTGAAATCGTTAAACAAAAACCCCCAAAAACTTGTGTCTGTCGGGCTTCGTCTGCCGTCCATAAATCCAGCATTGCCGGATTTATGATTTCACTGGACCCCCTTTGAAGTCTTCGTAAAGAATTGGTCCGCCACGGTGGCCGCCGCCGAATTGGACGTGCCAGCCATTAGCGCGCCAGCGCGGACCGCAGCCCCTACCCGCGTCCCCGCCGGAACGAACGCCAAGCCCGCAGCCAAGAGGGGCGCACCGAACATTCGGTAAGCCGACTTTACAGCGGTGTGTTCGGCGTTGTCGTTGTTCGGGGAGTTGCGCGGCCCAAACGGGGAACCGTAATACATATTGGCGGTGTGCGAGAGCGCGGACCCAATGGCCGGGCCGACCCCGAGGTTTGAAAGATCGCGCTCGTACCGCAGCCCTGTCATGGCCTGAATGACCGGATCGGTGGCCCCCCAAATCCCGGACCGCGACACGGCCAGCCAAAACAGCCACTTCTTGCGGTCGTCGTCTTCTTCGGGGCCGTGCTTCTGCCATTGGGCGTTGTCAAGGATCATGGCGCGGAACACGCCGACAATCGCCTGCGCCGTGACCACGCCCGCAAAGCCCACGGCCAAACGGTTCGCCAACACCCCGGAGGCTTCAAGGGCTGCGCCCGTTTTGCCGACCCCGGCGTCCACGTTCGCGGCATAGACCCGCTTGCCCCGGTTGATGTTGGCGGTGATTACGTTCCGGGTGAAGGCCCAGATGAACGACAAGAGGCCGAACACCAGCCGCCCTACGGGGTGCATGGCCGCCGCCGACTTGTCTGCCCGACGCGGGTTCTGGATAATCTGATCCACCAGGCGCGCGCCCGTCTGCGCAAACAGTTTGCCTTCTTTGGTCAACATGGTCGCCATGTCCGGGAAGCCGTCTTGGGCGTTCAGCCACGTCACGAAGGCGTCCATTTGGGCGTTGGACACGCCCGCGTCCCGGAGGTCGCCGCGCGCGATTTCCTGCCGCGCCCGTTCCTTCGGGGTGGTCGCGTTGGCGCTGATCGTATTGGCGAGGCCCTGCATCATGAAGAACGACCCGTAAAACGTCGCCCGGCGCTGACCGTTGGTGAGTTGCGTCAGGAGGTTTGCCCGGAAGAACCGCTGCATGAGAACGGCCCCGACGCCGCGCCCGTCGCCGCCGTCCGTCACCCGGTTCATCATGATAATGTCGTGCAAGGGCGACGACACGATCCCCACCATGTCCGCGATTGCCGACAGTTCTTTGGTGGACTTGGCGCTGCGGATCGCTTCGCGCATGTAGGCCCCAAGCATTTTCGACGTGGCCGCGAAGTCGCCGGTCTTGAGGTAGAACGTCATAGGTTCTGCGAGGGAAGTCCACGCGGCGCGCGGCAGCAAAGACCCCGCCCCGTAAACGACAACCGCGCCCGTGATCGCGGACGTGGCGCGCGACACCTTGGCGAAGGGGGAAGTCCCCATGATGTTGGCGATTTGGTTGTTCATGTTCAAGAGGTCGTCCGGGTTCGCCCCCGCCAAACGGGCTTCTTCCAAGGCAATCGCCCGGATATTGTCTTTCGCCGGGTCCGCAAGGTCGCGCATGATCGCCAAACGCCCGGCGGGCGTCTTTGGGTCATACTTCCGGGGGTTCGCCCGGATCGCGTCCTTGATCGCTTCGCGGCCCAAGATTTTGTCGAGGCTGTCCGTGTCTTTTTTCTCCACGCCGAAGTGGTCTTGGAAGGCGGTCCGCGACGTAGTGTCCCGGACGTAGCCCATAACCAAGTCCAGCGGGTCGTCCAGATACATATCCCCCATGATTTCTTCGGCTTCGGGCGGCAACGACCGCTTGGCTTTGAAGTCCGCGTCCGGGGCCAAGCTGTCAAAAGACACGCCGCCGCCGGTCTGCGTCCGGCGCAACCAGTTTTCCGCCGAGGTCGTGCCGTAGTCTGGGCGCACCACTTCCGAAAGTTCTTTCCGCGCGTCGGTCATGTCGGCTTTTGCTTGGGCTTTGTCCGCCCGAGTGGCGTTCGGGTCCGCCAAAACTTCGTTGTAGGCTTTGATCGCAGCGCGATAGGCTTTGACTTGCGCGGAATACGCCCCGTTGTTGGCGTTGGTCCCCGGCGCGACGCGCGCGGAGATAGCCCCTGCCAGGTTGATAAGGTCTTGCGCGGACATGCCGTCCGTTTCGTTGTCGAAATGGATTTCGTACAGCTTGGCCGCCCGTTCGCGGAACGTCTGCGGGTTGAGGTTCACGGCTGTCCGGTCCAAGATGCGCGGCAGATAGCCTTTGTTTTCGACATAACCGATTTCCAGCCCGGCTTCGACCGCGCTAAGATACTGCGTGTCCATGATGCGGCGCAGCCCGGACGCGACCTTGCGCTCCCCCGGTGTGGCGTTCGGGACGGAGGCTTCGTCGTACAACAGCTTGAGGATATTTTCCGAGGACTTCTTGAGCAAACCCCCACGGGTCAGAGGGTTCAGGTCCAGCCCCGTGGCTTTCAACATGGCGGTTATTTCAGCCCCCACGGACAGGGTGCGGCGTTCGGAGATTTCCTCCACGACGGACGCACTTTCCCGGCCAGTGCCGGGGTCCGTGGCGATGCCGTCCAAGAGGTACTGCAAAAAGCCCCGTGCGTCCTTCGGGGCGCGGGCGATGATAAGTTTGGACGTGCCGCGTGTGGAGTTCACGATGCCGCGCGTGTAATCCCAAACCCGCGAGAGCGCCGCCATGGGGTCGGCGTTCGCCAGTCCGGTTTCCGCCCCGAAGGCGGCCACCGAGGATTTGAGGGTCGCAATCGGGGACAGGACAAGTTTGGACAGGTTGTTCTTGTGCGCCGTCAGTTCGCGTTTCATCCCGGCCATGAAGCCGTCGTCCGCAGCCAAAGCCTGTTGCAACCCCAACTTGTGCCAATGGGCCGGGGCCATAACGTCCGTATCCGGGCCGGGGGCGGTCGCCGGGTCGATCCCCAAAATCCCACTGACGCGGAGGTGGTGGAACACGTCGTCAAAGGCCATGAAGATCGCCAAGCGTTCGTCGGCCTTCGGGAAAGTCATGGCAAGGCGCGCGTCCGCGTCCGACAGATAGGCTTCGTCACCCTTGGTCACGAAGGCGTTGGACCCGGCCCCGGACTGTTCCATCTTGTGTCCGACATAAGCCTCAAAGGCGCGGGCGAACATTTCGTGAACAGATGCGTAGTACCCGGCTTGCGCGGGGGAGTAGTTCGCGCTGTCTGTGCGGTAGGCCGAGGGGGCGATCCGCAGTTGGGTGTTGCCTGCGGCCAGCTTCTTGAGTTGTTCGGTCGCGTTCAGCGCGCCCTTTGTCGGGCTGCCGTTCTTGTCCACCTTTGCCGCGTCCACTTCCAAAGCCATCATGCGGACGGCCAAAGCCGTATCATCAAAGAACATGCGCTGGATCAGGCTGACGTAGGCGGCTTGAATGTTTTCGTTGGGGTCGATGCCCTCACGCCGCGCAACTTTGGACAGGAGGTGCGCTTCCGCTTGCGGCGTCAGGGTGTTCCGCAAGAAGTGGTCAAGCGCATGGCCCCATTCGTGGGCGAAGGAGTTGGACCGCCCCGGCATGTGGATCGTGGTGGTGTTCGGGTCATACATTCCGAGGTAGCGGCCCTTATATCCTTCCAAGGACATGGACAGGGTGCCGTTCAAGGAAAGCCCCTGCAAGGGCAGGCCAAGGGTTGCCAGCATGTGCCGCACGTTCCGGTAGGCGTCCAGCATTTGATTTTTGGCGTCGATAGCCTTGCCGGGGTTCAGGGGGTTGCGTGTGGTTTTGAGGCCGAAGGTCTTTTCCATCAGCCGGGTCAGAATGTTGACCTGTTCCCTGGGGTTTTTCAGGTTGGCCGCGTCCGGGTCGTGGCCTGCGTCGCGCCATGCCTGCTCGAAGGGCGAAGCCCCGGACGTGAAAGACGCTTCCCGAATGGTGGGCGTGAAACCCCCCTTCGGCGCGCGGGTGCCTTCGTCTTTTAGCTGGTCTGCCCGAGAAGTTTCTTCCCGGCTTTGACCATCGACGGTTCGTTGTTTTTCTCTCCGGCCTCCACCATTGCTTCGCCCATCAGACGCGCTTTCAAAGAGGGCGGGTTGGCTGTCGTTGTCGTCTTTTCGGTTGGCTTCACGGGTGTCATTTATGAGTTCCTTTGCCGATTTGAGGGGTACGGGGGCCACGCCCGGCAGGGTCGCTTGGTCCGTCCGTTGCTGTTTGGCACGTTCGGCGTAGCCGTTCAAGAAGTCTGTCATGGCTTTCTTGGAAACCATGCGCGTCCCGGTTTCGTTATAGAAGGCGTCCAAAATCGCTTCGGTGGTTTCCGAGTTAGGGTCCGCGAAGGCGTCCGTTTGGGCGCGATAGTCGTTGAGGTTCTGCCCGCGCTGGCGCATGTCCGCCAAAATCCGCGTTGCGGCCAAGAGGTCCGCCGACAAGTCCACGTCCGAGGAAACCCTTTTGCCTTCGATTTCCAGCCGCAGCCCTGCCATGGCCGGGGCGGCTTCTGCGAGGGCGTTGGTCACGGACCGAATATCGTCGTCGGGGTTTTCCGTCAGGCGGGTCAGGAGGTTGCTTTCCCCATAGGCGCGGGTGAACATCGCGGCCCCGACGCGGCGCTGGCCTTCAATGCTGAACCCGCCGTCTTTTGTCAGGAGGGCGTTTTGCGCGGACTTCGGCAGTTTGCCGATGATCGCCCGGACCATATCCCGGTTCGGGGCGCTGGCAAGATCGCCGCCACGGTACAAGCCCATGACGCTTTCGTCTATCTGGCGGGCGTCGTTCTTGGCGTTTTCGGTGGGCGACATTTCCATGGTGGCCGACACGTTGGACGCGGACGTGAAGTCCTGCCCGTTCACGGCGGTCACGCGGCGGCGCACGATCACCGGGTTCTTCATGCCGACGGCTTCGGGGTATTTCCCTTCCACATAGGTCCGGTATTCGTTCGCGGTGCCGCGCTGGTACGCCCGGCGCAGACCCATGACGCGACCGTTCCCGCTTTCCACGACGTTGCTGTCGGAGCCGATAATGGGCGACCCCCGGTCCGTTTCGTTGGATTGGTCCAGCCGGGAGGGGGTGGGTTTGTTTGCGATGCCTTCGATCTGGATTTCCGAAGACGCACGGTTGCGGTCGCGGGGCTGCAATTCTTGGGGGTAGGCCGGGTTGTCGGAGGACACGAGGTCGTCCGCTTCCATAACCAGCGTGTCCACTTCGACTTCTTCGTTCTCGGGCGTGTAAATCTTGGAGCGCCGGGCAGGGTCCGCCGGGGTTGCGACTTGTGCAGTCGGGGTTGCGACTTGTGCAGTCGGGGTTGCGACTTCCACGTCCGCTTCGTCCGCGTCCAGCGGTTCAGGCAGCATTTCCGCCGGGACCGGCGTGGGCGCGGGCGTGGACGTGGACGTGGACGCGACAGGTTCCGGCACGGACGCCGGGGCCTGTGTGGGCGGGAGCATTTCCGCCGGGACTTCCTGCCCGGACGTGGGCGCGATTTCTTCGTCGTCTTGAGCCGTGACTGGCACGGGGGGTGCGACCGGAGCCGGAGGCCGCACGGGTGCCGCCTGCGCAACAGGGGCCGGGGCCAGTGCCGGGGGGAGCATGTCGGCGGGGACTTCGGAGCCGGGTTCCATGATGCCGCCGCCGCCCCGGAAGGCGCGTTCGGTCGCGGGCGCGTCGCGCGAGGCTTGGTCCAGTTCCCGCGCAAACGTCTTGCCGGGGTTCTTCGGGAGGGTGCGGAGGGCTTCCGCGCCCATCTGGCCCGCCGCTTGGGGGCCTCCCATCGCCAAACCACCAAGCATTTCGTTCAGGACTTCGGGCATGGAGACTTTGCCGTCGTTGGCGAGGCCCGCCAAGGCTTCCCCCGTTCCGTCCCCGGCGGTGTTCAAGGCGGTGGCCCCGCCGATAGCCGCGACTTTCGTGCCAAGAGATTTGCCGAGGCTTCCGGCAACGATCTTACCCCCAATGCCTGCGGTTAGGGCGTTGATGGTGCCGACGATCCCCCCGTGGCGCGCACCGTCGGCGTAGGCGTCCGCCAACACGTCCGGGTTTTGCGCAAAAAACTGTTTGATGCTGTCGGGGCTGTTGGCGTCCACGCCCGCTTCGATAAGTGCGTTGGCGAGGTCGCCAGAGGCTTCGGCCATTGCGTCCGTCGCGCCACTGACAACACCAGAGGCCGCGCCCGCTGCGAGCGGTCCGCCAAGAAACTGGCCGCCGACGGCTGCGGCAACACCGGGGAGCATGGTCGGGATGCTGCGCGCGACTGCGTTGCGGGAAACCCCCCACGGGTCTTCGGCTAGTTGGCTTGCGAAGTTTTTGGTATCGGCCCACCCGCCGTCGCCAGTTTCCCGTCCGGCGGCTTCGGCGGCGGGGTTCATTGGGATGCGGTTTGCGGCTTGCGCGTTGGCGATCATCGCCGGGATATGCTCCATGGCGATGCGGGTTTGCATGTCCGAGGCGACTTGGCGGTTCGCCGTCGCGCTGTCCTGAAACTCTTGGGTCTGCCCAATGGCGAGATACCCGTCGCGCTCTTGTTGTAGCCCGGCCATGTCCTGCGCAAGCAGGGCTTGCTCTGCGGGGTCCAGCGAAGTTTCCCAACGGTTTTGCAGTTCGGCCAAGTTTTCGTCAATCCGGGCCGCCATGTCCATGGGGCCGGTGGCCTGCGCGGAGTTGAGGTTCCCGCGCGCATAGGTCGCGCCCAACTTACCCATTTCCAGCGCGTTGGCGAGTTGGAAACCCCCGGCGCGCAAATCCCCGCCGAGGCTGGACATGTCCGGGAGCATATTGGCGGGGACTTCCCGTGGCGCGACCATGTTCGTGGGGACTTCGCCGCCGGACACGGGGGCGGGCGGCGCGGGTTGTGCAGGGGCGAGGCCAAGGTTTTTGCGCAACATCAGTTGGTCGTAAAAGTTCATATATCACCCAAAAATGTTGGCCTTCGACGTAGCCGATTGGAGTTGTTCTAGGAGCGCCGCCATCTTGGAAGGGTCTTGTCCCCTCATGTTGCCGGGGAGGTCCGGGCGTGGCGCGGCCTGCATAGGAGTGGCGGTTTGTGCGTTTCCGCCACTCTGCCCGCCAAAGAGGGCTTCCGCGAAGGACGCGGGTGGTGGAGGCGGCCCCCGGTCCGACGGAGCGCCTGCCGCGTCCAAGGGCTGCCCGGTGGCGTCCGCGACGGCAGTTGGTTGGCCGTTGAGCATTTCGATGTGCCAGGGTTCATGCGACATGCGAAAGTTGAGGCCGAAGTTTGCCGCGTTTTTGTGCGCCCATTGTTCGCCGTCGCCGGAGTACCCGAGGTCCGCCGCAAGCCCGTGGTTGTGGTTGGACTTGCCGGGAGGGGCGACCCATTTGCGGGCGGCGGCTTCGGACCCGTACTTCTGGACCGCTGCCGCAAACAATTCTGCTTGGCGTTCTTCCGACCGATAGCCGGAATTGATCGTGATCCGCCCTTCGGACGCCGCGATCATCTGGTTCAGCCGCCCGGCAAAATCCTCTTGCAGATTGTTGACGTGGCTTGGGTCTTTCCCCCCGGCGAGGTATTGGAGCAAAACACTCATGGATAGAACCACTTGCCTGTCGTCGGGTCTTGGTAGATTTCCACACCGTTCACGTCTTTGCCCATCACCGCGCCTGCGGGGATTTTGGAGTTGGCGTTGGCGACTGTGGGCGCGACTTGCGGAATGGGGGCGGGTGCCTGCGCCGGAGCCGGTGCTGGCGGTGCGCCTGCGATAGCCCCCGCGACCGCGTTGGCCCCGCTGGACGCGGCGGGTGCCTGTGCGGGTGCCGGTGCGCCTGCGCCCCCCATTCCGGGAAGGGGCTGCGTGATGGTGGTGGTGTCCCCGGTGGGCAACCAGCTTAGGTCTTCCGTTTCTGTGGAAAGGCTTTTCATCACTTTGTCGATTGCCAAGCTGGAATTGCGCGTGGTGGAGTATTCCAGCGCCGCTTCGTCGGCCAAGCTGGAAAGCAATTCCGGGGGCAAAACCGCGCCGGGGTATTGGGCTTCGATGCGCTTTTGAATGTCTTTGGCAAAACCGTTGACGGTGGCTGTGGACACGGACAAGGGTTGGCGTCCGCCGCCGGGTTGGTCGTATCGGGTGCCGGGCTGGATGGGTTGGGTGAAGTTCAGCATTTCCCGCGCCAATGCCGCGTCGTTGTTTGCGGTGTTGTTGGCTTTGTTCCCGGCGATGGTCATGGCAAGCCGGTCGGCTTCGGCTTTCGCCGTTACGTCGCCCCCAATGGCTTCGTGCATTTGTTGGACATAAGTTCCCTGCGGCGTGGCCCCGGAGTTCGCAACGGTCCCGGTCCCCAGAAGGGCGGACGAAAAGCCTTGGGCGTCGCCCCGGTCGGCGTTGCCGTAGGCGTCCCCTGCGAGAACGCCCCCGATATTCTCACGGGTCGAGCCTCCCGCGTATAGGTTGGCGATTGCCGCGATCTTCTGCCGCGCGGGGCCATACACCGTGGGGTCCGGGGAGTTAAACTCCGGCGATGCCATGATTTCCGCAATCGCCAGTTGGGCCTCTTGCTCTGCCGCGATCACACTCGTTTCGGTGTCTGTCTGGCGCGTGTCCGCGTTCCGGCTGCCCGCCAAAGCGGTTTCCGCCCCGGTTTGGGCGTTGGTCAGATTGGTTTGAGGACCGGCGGTGTACGCGGTGTCCGCGTCGATGCCGAGGCGGCGGGCCAGTTCGCTTGCCGTCTGGGCGTCCATGTTTTCGGTTTTAGGACCGGCGGTGAACGCCGCGTCCGCGTTAAGTCCGAGGGCGCGGGCCACTTCACTCGCCGTCTGGGCGTTCATGTTTTCGGTTTTGGGGCCGGTCGTGAACGCGGTGTCCGCTGCGGTGTTCGCTGCGGCGGCGTCCAGCCCCAAGCCTTTGCGGCGGGCCAAGTCGGCTTCGATCAGTGCGGACGTGTTGCCTTTGCCCCCGCCGAGGATGGCTTGGAAAAACTGCGCGATGCCGTCGGAGTTGATGTTTTTCGTGGTCACTTTAATAAATCCCCTGCCCTGCGACGCCGCTGGATACGATGCTTTTGCCAGGGAACAGTTTTCCCCCGACGCCTTTGAAAGCGTTTGGTCCTGCGAAACTCATTGCCCCGCCAACACCCGAGAGAACGTCTGCAAAAGTGCTGCTGCCGCGCGACACGTCCGCCGCCGGAATGTTTTGCTCTTGCTGGCTTGCCGCCAAGGAGCCGCGACGCAGCCCGCCGATGGTGGACATGGAGTTGCTGGCGTCCGACATGGACGCGGCGCGGCTTTCGCCCGCGCGTCCGTAGCCTTGAAGGTTCGCCAAAGCCTTGACCCGTTCGCGCGCGTCCCCTGCGGCCTTGTTGATTTGGGAGTTGATGCTGCTTTTGACCGCCACGGACGCGCCGTCCTGTCCGGCCAAACGGCTTTCGGTTCCGATTTCCGGGGACATGCTGTCCAGCTTCTCCACGAAGCTGGTGGCCGCCCCGTCTTTTTTGGCGTCATAGTTGTCGCGGGACAGGTCGCCTTCCGCAGCGTCATAGGACGCAAACATTTTCTGTTCCATGTCCCCTTGCCGGGCGCGTTCGTCTTCCCGCGCCTTGCGGGACACTTCAAAAGCCTGTTTGTTCGCAGCGTTTACCGCTTCGGCATACTGCTTTTCCTGTTGGCCTTTCATGGCCCCGCCGATGGTGGTGGCGGCCATTCCGATAAGAGAGATTGGATCGCACATGGGGGCCTCTTAATAAATTACTTTGGACGAGCCTGCTTTGCTGGCAGACTTTCCGGGGTTGAAGTATGCGTCGGAAGCCGCGCGGTCGTTCTTCCCGGCGTAGTAGTTCCCGATCCCGTTGGCCGCGCCGCCAAAAATATCCCCCAGAGGGTTGTAGGTGGGCTGCGCCTTGAACAGTTGCGCCGACCGGGACAAGGCTTGATTGCCTGCCATTTCGCTGTCGCCCGTGGCGTTCAACAAGGAGATAAGGCTGGATTTCTCTTGGTTCACGTTGCCGCGCAAAGTGGCCGTGGCGTCCTGCGCTTGCGACAAGTTGGCGGCGGTCTGCATGTTGTAATCCGACAAAAGGCGGCCTTGACGGTCGCCTGCCATGGAGGAATTGAGCGTCCCCGCGCGCGCCAAACCGAACGTCAGTTGGTCTTTGGCGTCACTGAATTTGTTTTCAATGTCCGGCTTGTAGAAGTCCAGATAGTTCTTTTCAAAACCCCCAAAAAAGCTGTCGTCAAACTGCTTGAATTGCGTGTCGATTTTGGTGTTGCCGTCCTTGATCCGGGCTTTGCGGGCTTCTTCTTCCGCGCGGGCGCGCACTGCGTCCGCCTGCATTTGCTTTTGGTAGGACGTGTCAATCTTGGGTTTGCCGCCGCACATGTGGGCCTCACTTGGTTTCGCTGCGGGAGTGGGGTTGGCGCGACGGCCCCACGGTCAGCGTTCAGAGGTCCATTGCCTCTTTTGCAGTTTTGCGCGTCCAGACATAGTTGACAAAGGTTTGCCCGTTTTTGCCGTAATTGTCCAGTCGTTTTTCGGGAACACCCCCGAGCAACCCCAACCACCTGCGCGCGTCCGTGTGCGAGGCCAAAGACATGGCGTCCGCGCGGATTGCCCCGGCATTGTAGAGCGCCGGGAGCATGAACCGCTTGACGTGTTTGGTGACGGTCAGGACCGCTTTGTCCCAATCGTCGGTCCCGTAAGCCCACAGCGTCCAGACATTCGGCCAACGGGGGAAAGCGCCGAGGGCGGCCACAGGTTCGCCGTCCAGATACGCGCCCCAACGGAACGCGCCAGTCATGGTTGCGTCCCGCGCCACGTCGGCGGGGTTTTCGCCGTAGCGGGTGGCGAAGATTTCTTCCCGGTCACGTTCGCGTAAGTTCTGCGCAATGTGCAGCATGTCCGCGTAGGACGGTTCCGCCCGAAGGTCGATGCGTGGCATTATCCGTCAGCCCCCAAGTTGTGATGTAGCGCGATGGACGCGATGGTGGCGGACGTGGCCCCCACAGACACCATGCGGACGGCAATGTGGTTGCCCTCCATGTCCACCGGGATTGTGTCAAGGCCCCAAGTTGCTTGGTCCACGACCGCGATTTTGGTCCAGATAGGTTCCGCGTCTAGGTCGCGCGGCGGCGACGGACAGACATAGACTTCCCATGTCCCGGTGCAAGACACGTCCAGCCCCGACCAAACCTTCACTGTGCCAGGGCGTCCGGCGTCCATGAAGGGGGTCACAAACTCCACAGGCGTTGCGTCGTACACTTCGGCGGCAATCCCGATGGGGGTGTTTGGGTCGAACGGGTTTTGCAGCGGGTCGGCAATGGACCCGTAAACAAACAGTTCGTCCCCGGACCGGACCGCGACGCGGCTGCCCGCGCGCGTGACGTAATCCAAGGGGAGGCCGAAGTCGAAGACCGACCACGCCGAGATTTTGGAGTTTGGAAAGACCGTCAAAACAAAGACTTCGGTTCCCCAGACCAGCCAGAACCGGCCCGTCAGCGGGTCCACCAGCGCCGTCAGCTTGTCCGCTTCCGCAGCCGTCAGGATCGCGCGCTTTGCCACGATCAGGTTGTCCACAGGTGCGCCCACGTCGTTGACTGCGGCGGCGGATTGGATGTCCCGCGCCCGCAAAGACCGGACGCCCGTGTCCGCCAGAAACAAAACGTCCCCGGACCCGAAGCGCGCCACGGCGTTGCGCGATACCAATCCGGTGTTGCCCAAGACTTGCCCGATCTGGGACAGTGCCGGGTCCGGGTCCATGTTCCAGATTTGGACGGACGTGCGCCCGAAGACGGCCAGCGCGCCGAAGTATTCTTCCAGCCCGACCAGTTCGGTTTCGCCCGTGTCTTCGGTCGTCACGTCGATGATGCCGTTGCCCGCACCCACGGTCCAGTCCGCCGCGTCCCGGATGGCCGAAAACCGAAGGTTGACCCCTTCGGCGGCAAAGAGTTTGGACTTGTGCGCCCGCACGGTTTCCCCGGCCACGCCGGACACGGCCACCCCATCGTAGAAGTGTTCAACACTGTCGTCCGTGAATTGGACAACGGCGTAGATTTTACCCGCGAAGACTTCGGCTTTCAAAATGCGGTAGATCGCCGTTCCCGCGACGGGGACCAGTTTTTGATAGGTGACGTGCAGCGGAAGAAGGTGCGTTACTGCGGCGGCGTCAGATAGCCCGAAAACCACCAACTGTTTGTTCAGGAATGACAGGCCGTGTGTCAGCCCGGCGGGCAACGCCCCGATGGTCGTCAGGGTTTTGCGCTTTTCGACTTCACCCCCGGCGGTGATTACGGCGTTCTTCAACGCCCGCAGCGTTCCCGCCGGGGCGGTGTTGCGGGATTTGCGCAAGTCGATCCCGGCGGCGAAGTCGGTGATTTGGAGATACGGCACGGGGGCCTCCTTTAGCGGACGCGGAAGCGGTGCGAGTTTGGCGCGGAGTACCGGCCCCCGTTGGGGATAATCAAGGTCCGGTCAGGGTTGGCTGTGCGTTGCTTGAGGCTGTCGAACCGCGCTTGAGCCTTTTGCAATTTCAGCGCCGCGTCTTCGGCCTTCTGGCGGGCCAACAACTCGGCGGCGGCGTGTAGGATGATAATCGGGCCGTCCACGGTCGAGAAGTGCAACGCCGGGTCCGCCAAAGGCATGATCTTGCGTTTGCCCTCAAACCGCAACCGGACCGTGCGTTCGGACAGGGGCCAAACCTCCATCATGTTCCCGTGGATTTGTTCGGCGTCCGGGGACAGGTAGTTTTGCCACCGCGCAATGTTTTCGCGGGTCTGGTTGGCGTCACTGTCCACGTCGTTGAGTTCCCGCGCGCCAATGCCGTAGCCGAGGGGTTGCCAATCCCCCGAGGCGTCTTCTTGGTAGATTGTGCGGATGCCTTCAAAGTCGAAGGCGGTCGGATATTCCGCATACCGCTGCGCGGGGTCCAAGGTTTTGGTCGCCGTGAAGTTCAACGTGGGCCAGTCGTAGGCGTGGTATACGTCTTCTTGGATGCGCCGAAGCAAGGCGATGTGCTTGGGTTGAAGGTGGCTGCCGTGCGACACGTCCGCGCTAAGACCCGCCTCTTGGCGAAGTTCGGTCAGCATTTCGGACAGGGACATTAGACGCACGGCAGTCTCCTTTTATTGGGGCATGTCGTCCAGCGACGGCATGTCTTCGTTCACCGGGGCCGCAGCGGCGGGCGTGGGCGTGGGCGTGGCCTTCGCGGTGCGGGCCTTGCGGACCTTGGCCGTGGCTTCGGCTTGCGCAGCCGCGCCCGCTTCCACTTCTTCTTGGGTCGGCAGTTGGTCGTCCGTAAGCTGCATCATGGCTGTGCCGCCAACGGTCGGGAAAACCTTCGACACAACGTCGCCGTAAATTTCGGTGAGGCGGCGGTGTTCTTCGGCAATGCTGCGGTCCGTGAAGCCTTGGACCACAACGTCGTGGACGTTTTCCGCGCCGCCATGGATCGCCGCGAGGACAAGGCTTTCAGGGAAGGTGATCGCTTCGGCCCCTCCCCGGAAAACGACGTTTTCGTTGGAGCCGGACAAATTGATGTAGGCGGAAACCAGTTGTATTTTTGCCACAGGGTTGATCCTTTTGTGGGGGAGAAAGGTTTGCGCCCCGGCAGGACCGGGGCGCAAAGGGTTAGCTAATGTCGATAACCAAGCCGCCGTTCAGCTTCTTCGCCACCACCTGTCCGGTGTTGGTGATCGAGCGATACATCACGAATTGGTTTGCCGGGCGCGCGGGCGAATGGGTCTTCTTCCACTCACCTTCCATTTTCATCAAGAAAATGTCGCGGCAGTCAAACCAGTAGCCGCGCTTCGACAACCCCAGGTCGTCCAACGTCGGGTCATACTGCACAGTCGTCCCGTCAAACAACATTGGGCCGATAGCGCCGTCTTGCGAACCTTTGAAGCCCTTGTCGGAATAGTGCCCGTTGGCCCGCATTTCGATTTCCAGCGCGCCAATGAAGTCCGACCCCGCCATGAACGTATCCGGGCGGCTTCCGTAGCGCCGGAGTTGGCGCTGTTCGGCCTGCAAGACCTGCCACAACGTCCCGCCGTTTGCCGGGTTGGACGTGATCGCGCCGCCGCCGTGGGCGGCCAAGGCCGGGGTCGTGCCGACTTGGGTTCCAAAGGCCGCCGTCCGTGCGCGGTTGCGCAGATAGGCGTTGTCCGCCGTGGCGCGGTTTTTCCCGCCGATGGTGCCGATGGACGGGTCCGGGACAAGGAAGTGCCGCAAACCATGGAAGCCTTTGGCGTCCGCCGTGCCGTCGCCCCAATAAAGGGAGTTGGACGAACGACCGTATTGCTCACCCATGTCCGACAGTTTGTCTTCAAACATGTTGATAAGCGCGGTCTTGTCGCGCCCGGCATGGTTGGACGTGGACGCCGAGTTCAAGCTGTCGGATACCGAGATACCGTCGTGCTTGAGTTCGGTCAGGGTCAGCGAAATACCCAAGTGCATTTCACGCCATTTGAAGGCGAGAACCGCAAGGTTTGCCGGGTTGTAGAAGTTCACGGTGTCGTCGTAATCGAAGCCTTTAAGGCCGTCGTTCATGCCTGCCGCGCCGAAGGCTGGTTTCACCCGGACTTCGATGTTGCCTTTGCCGCCGGGGAAGGACTTGGCTTTACCCTCCATCAGCGCCACAAGCGGGCGTTCTTGGACCGTCTGCTTGAAGGCAGGGTCTTTGTTGAGGTAAAAATCAAGCGCGGCGTCCGCGATGAATTGGATTTGGTTGGCCGAAAGTGGCATGGGAAACCCCTGTCCTTAGCCCCGTGTTGCGTTGTCGAAGGCCCGTCCGATTGCATCCTGCAAACTGGTGGGGGCGGGCTTCACGCCGGAGCGATTTACGGACGCTTGACCGTTCGGAGTGGGCCTAGTCGCGGCTTTCTGCGGCTGCATCCGACGCAACATGGCTGTGGCTTCGTCGTATGCGGCTTTCGCATACTCCACGGCTTGTTGAGGCGTCTTCGGCTGTCCGCGTTCGGCAACGATGGCTTGCGCCGTCCGTCGCATAGCGTCCACTTTGAGGTCCATGTCCGGGTCTGATTGGGCGGCCTGCGTGTGCCAGTTCACGACGGCTTGGTGCATGGACGCTTGGGCTTGCGCCGTCACGTTCGTTTGCACTTGGGCCGTTGCTTGTGCTGCCTGTTGGGTTGCCAGGTTGCGTTCGTGACGCAAGCGGGCGGTGTCCCGTGCCACTTCTTCGGTCATTTCCCCGCTGTCCACGCGCCCGAGAAGGTCTTGTGGGACGATCTGCCCATTGGCCTCTTGGGCCATGCGCAGAATAGGGATGATCCGGTCGGCCACACGCTGCAATCGCGCGGGGTCGCCGGAAGCCAAGTCCCCGCCAAACTCTAGGAGTTCGATCAGGTTTGGTTCCGAGATTTGGTTCTTCGCCATATACCCCTGCAAAGCGCGGAAGTTTGTGGCGTCAGGTTGCAAAGCAGTAACTTCGTCACGAAGACCTTTGCGCTGTGTCAGAAGTTGCCCGACGCGATTTCGCGCGCTTGGCGTCATGGCCGCCAGTTCCTCTTTGGAGGGGTCGGCTTCCGTGTCTTCGGTTTTGGGCGCATCAGAACCGGGCTGTTCCCCGGTGGCTTTGGCGTCTGCCGTGTCGTCGGACGTTCCCGAAAGGTCTTCGCTGACAGTTTCGTCGCCTTCGGCTTTCGCTTCGGGCTTCGTCGTCGCGTCAAAAGCCTGCGCGATTGCGTCGGCCATTGATTTCGGTTGGTCGTCGGTCTGGGCGTCTTCCGGTCCGCTGGACGGGGCGGTGGAGGGTTCGTCCGTTCCGCTGGACGAGGCGGTGGTCGTTTCGTCCGAGGCTGTAGCTGGCGAGGCTACGACTTCAATTTCGCCGTTTGGATCGTTGGGCATTTTGTTCCTTGCTTGTGGAAGCCAAACTCACCCGGAAGTTACGGACCTGTGTTGGCTTTGGCAAGCGTAGGTTCCACAAAACAGACAAAAAACCGCCCCCGGACGTGGACGGGGACGGTTTCTTTGTCTGTGTTGTCAATAAGTTAGGCTTAAAGACCGGGAAGTGGGACCATCGGTGGGCGTCCGGGCGGACGCGCGGCGGCGTTCACTTGGGGCGGCTGCGTGGACGGCGCGTTGTTTTGCCCCTGTCCGCCTTGGGCTGCCGGATCGTCTTGCGGGGACACGCCGCCGGGGCCTGCCCCCTGCCCTGCGCCACCCTTCATGCTGTTCATCATCATGATGGACGGCACACCGGGGGCGAAAGCGTCCGTCAGGTCCAGCTTGTCGTCCATGCGCCGCAGCATTTCCTTGCCCATAAACTCCGGGGAAACGCCGGGGATTTGCATCAGCATCGGGAACATGGCCTGCGCCACTTGGACTTCTTGGGCTTTGTTGGGGCGGCCCGTGCTGGCGGCTTCCACGTCCAGATAGATTTCGCGGGAGACTTCTTCCCGCCGGGCTTCCGGCCATACCGCGCCGGGGCCGACAACTTCCATGACGCGCTCTTGAGAACATTCCATGAACAAGACTTGCCCCGCAGCGCGGGCCAGTTCGGTCAGAAACTCGTCCAGGTCGTCCACCACGGCGGACACGGACGACACGCGCGACCCTTCCGCGATGGAGGCTTCGGTGGCCGTGGCCCCAGACGTGCCGCCCAAGTTTGCTTCTTGCTGCCCAAGCGCCCGCAAATAGTCTTCGTAAGCCGGAGTTGTGTCGTAAAGCCGGGGGTCGATGGGTGGGCCGGAGTGCGCTTGCAGAACGTCCGCGATTTTCTCTTGGGGCAAAAGCCCGTCGAGTTCGTAGACCGCATGAGGGGTGGGCGAGGCAATGGCGTCTTTGTCCGTCGGGGACAACACCCCTTTGCGCACATAGGTTTTGGGCATGGCCGCGCGGCGGTGTTCCCGCAAACCCTGCCGGGATCGGTTGATTTCCATTTGCTGATCGCGCATCAACACCACGTCCGAGGGCGGGAACACGTTGTCTTCGGAGTAGATTTCGTTGACCACGAACGGGAACCACGGGAAAAACCGTTCCAGCTTCACGTCCGGGGGCGACGGCTCCACCAGAAAGTCGGGGTAGCCATCACACACCACATAGACCATCCCGTCCGTGCGGTTGTAGATTTCCCAAACGCAATGGTAGGTTTCGGCTTTGACGCCGTTGTGCCGGTCGCGCGGCGCGAACGCCCCGGTGTTGCCCCGGTCGTATGGTCGCGGCGCGGTGTCGCCGTTGGCCCCGGTGCCGCCGCCGCCCACGTCCACCGAATAGATTTCCTTGATCTTGTCGGAGGTCATGAAGTATTCTTCTGCGGCCCATTCGCAGCCCACAAAGCCCCGAAGCTGTTGGCAGTTTGTATCGGGGATCAGCGCCGTGGAGTGCGGGAAGTTCATGGTCAGCCCTTCGCGGACCGTCACCATGTCGGTCTTGGACAGGGCGTCCAGCGTCAGCCGCAGTTGTTCAGCCTTGGCGTCGTGGTCGTGGATTTCCCCGTCTTCCATGTCGGCGGAAAGTCGTTCGACCGTGGCAAGTTGCCGTTGGAATGTGTCGATCTGCGCGTCCACGTCCGGGGGGTACGCCATGATGCGCTGCCAGCCCAATTTGACGTAACCCACGCCCGTCGTCAGCCCGCGCCGAACGACGTTTTTCATTTGGACCTTGAACGGGACCGGCTGTTCGTCAATCTCGTGTTCAAACATCAGTTCCAGCGTCCGCGCCATGGTGGTCAGCCGTTGGTTTTCCGCCATGGTTTTCAGCGCGTCTTCGACAATCATGCCTGGCGTTGGGTCCGGCATACCCGTCGCCGGGTCCACCGAGGGCATGGACATAGCTTGCATGGCGGCTTGGAGGGTTTGGCTGGACCCGTCCCAAATCTTCGACAAAAGCCGGGGCTTGCGTCGGGAAATGATCTTCGGGTTCTTGCCGTAAATGGACGCCGTGCGTGTTTGAATGTGGCGCAACGTGATGTTGGCGACGTAGCGTTTGTCGGTGTCGTCCAAGAAGTTTTCGTCACCCGGCAGTCCAACGCCGTCTTGCCACTGGCGTCCGGCGACGAAAGCCATGTCCCGGCGCATCTGCGTGAAGGCTTTGTCCGTCCAGAATTTACGGGCGCTTGTGACTTGGCTGGACCACTCTTTGACAAGGGCCGCGCGGTCTTCTTTGGGGGATGGGGTGCCGCGCTTGATGTTGGACGCGGGGTCCATCACTTCGTCTTGGGTGCCGTCCACGATCAGGTTTTGGTCGTCCATGGGGTATCCTCTCACCAACCGGAAGTGTTCTGCGCACGGCGCGCGGCGGCTTCTTGTTGTCTAATTTGCTCAAACATTGCCCGGAAAGTTCCCGTCCGGGGGGCGGATTTGGCCGACGTGGGGCCTGCGGAAAGTTGGTGCGCAAGGCCCAAGCCGATGTATGCCAGCGCGTCCACAAAGTCGTCGTGGGTCGCGTTGGGGAATTTCAGGAGTTGGTCGCGGGCGTTCGGCCACCACGTCGCAAAGGATGGGAAGAAAACCTTCCCCATTGCCATGCGGCCCTGAATGGACTGCGCGCGCGTTTGCTTGTCGGCGGTCGGCGTCACTTCGATAATGGCGGCGTAGACCTTTTCTTCCTGCATCCGCTTGCGAAGGAAGGGGCCGATGGACTTGGAAATGTGGCCGCGTTCGGCCCACCAGTAGATCGGTTTGTGGACCCGCATCAGGTTCAGCATGGCTTCGGTTACAACGTCGGACGTGGCTTGCTGCCACCATACGTCCGGCAGAATGTAGATGTTGTCGTTCTCGTCCACGCCCACCGGGACCAGCGCCGTCTTGTCGCGGGCTTGGTGCGTGGACACGGCGTGGTCGGACGCGATGTAAATGCGAAGGTTCTTCGGCAGTTCGTCGGGCCGATAGGTTTGCAGCCATTCGGCCAGAAAGAAACTCCCGGCCCCGGCGCTTGGCCGTCCTTGGTAGAGGGCTTGGAAGCCGCGCGGGTCCAGCCGTTGTTGGGCCAGAAGGAACGGGACCGGGAAGCGTTCCGGCCATAGGGCTTCGCCGGGCTTGCGCCCGAGGGGGTCAGGGGTGCCGTCGTCAAAGGCTAGCGCGGGCAGGTCGATCACGTCCCAAAGTTTGGCTTCTTCGGGATCGTAAAACGGGTTCATGGGGTCCGTTAGGCGGCCCACCAAATCGTCTTCATGCCAACGGGTCTGGATCAAAATGACCCACGCTTCGCTGGTCATTTGCCGGGTCATGATAACCTGCGTGAACCACGACCACAGTTGGTCCCGGATCAGTTTGCTATCCGCTTCCTTACGGTCTTTTATAGGGTCGTCTAGGATGATGCCGTGGCCTCCACGGCCTGTAATCGTACCCCCGCGCCCTACAAACGAAAGCTGCCCGCCGCGCGTGGTTTCCAACCGTTGCGCCGCTTCCGAACCATCTTTGAGTTTGTGCAGGGGGAAGGTCAGGTGGTGTTCGGCGGATTGGATTTTGTCGCGGACTGCGCGGCCAACGTCGGCGGCAAAAGTCTCGTTGTATGTGCCAAAGATAAGCGACAATTCGGGAAACTTCGCTGAAAACCATGCCATGAAGTCCTTTGATGCGATCTGGGTTTTACCGTGGCGAGGGCCAAGGTTGAGGATCACGCGGCGGCTGCGCCCGTCCACAAGGTCTTGGAGTTTTCGGGCGATCAACTCGTGGTGGCGGCCCGTCTGGTAGCGGGTCTTGGGGTTTGGGGAAGGGTCGGAGTGGTCCGGCATGGTTATGCGGGAGTATTCCAAAATCGAATTTGCAGCCGCCTTCGCAGCCAAAAGCCTGCGGATCACGTCCGCGCGGCGCTGGTCTTGGGGTGCAAGGATTTTGGTTTGGGTGTTCATTTTGGCGTCCGCCCGGACAGGGCCTCCACTTTGTCGCCGCAGACCAGGAGTTCGGCCCGGTCGCGGCCCCAAAACACTTCAATGTCTTGGTCTGTAATCTGGCGCTCTGGGATCAGGACCGGGCGTTCGCAGGGCGGTGCGTCAGCGAATTTTGTTGAGCCGCCGCAAGCGGTTAGCAGGAAGACAACTAGGGTGGCTAGGGGGTTCCGCACGGGCCAAATCCTCATTCTCTTTTGCCAGCCGGTCCCGCTGCGCTTGGAGGACTTGCCGGGCCATGTCTAATTTGCGCGCCGCTTCCGCCGCGTCCAGCGCGGCTTGGGTGCTTTGTCTGCTTTCATATACTGTTCCAGAGACAAAACCAACACAAAGCGCAAAGGCCAGCGCGAGGGGGGCGAGGTAGGTCATTTGAGGGAGGCCAAACACAGGGCGCGCTCCTTGCCCCGGCGGTTGGACAGGCCCCGGACGACGTAGCCGGACGCGCGGTTCCATCGCGGAAGTTGGTCGCAAGCCGCCTTGAGGTTGCCTTGGTTGGCGAGGCGGACCAGCGTGGACTTGCAGGCTGCGCCGGGGCCGACGTTGTAAACCCAAGAGGTCAGCGCGACGCGGACGCCAAGGGGTTGGTCGGGGAGTTTAGGGAAACACCGCGCAAGTTTGTCGTGAAAGTCTTGGACGGCGACGGCCAACATGGCGTCGCATTCCGGTTTGGTGTAGGTATCCGTGAGGGTGACGCCGCGTGTTTCGCCGTAGCAGACCGTGGGCAGGTTGTTCGCCAGCGCGTCCGGGTAGGCTTGGGTCCGCAGCCCTTCATGGGGGGCGACAAAAACTGCCGCCGCCAGCGCGAACGCGGACGCGGTGCCGAACGTGGCGCGACGAAAACCTATCATTTGGGTTGACCCTTTTTGGTGAAAACAAACCGCCAGATTTGCAGAAGCAACCATACGACGGACAGGATTGGGATGAACGTGGCCGATACCTGGCTTACCGTATCCAGCATCGGCAACCAGACCGGGGACACGACGCCCCCGAGGGCGACGACGTTGGTGGCTTTGACCAGGATGGCTTCGGGTTCGGTCATGTTGCACCTTTATTTTTATACGCCGTCCAGCCGAAAAACCGCACCGCCAGCCAGAACCCCCACGCAAGCAGGCTGCACCCTAGCATCCGCCAGACAGGCCCGGCTTGCGACCCGTCCGTCAGCATCGCGGCCAGAAACAAGCGGTCGCACTCCGAACGCGCGGGGCGGCCTGCCTGATAGCCTTCGTCGTGCCGGTCCCAAGACGCGGTATCGAAGAACAACGCCGACAGGCGCGTCAGCGCCCGCCGCGTAAACTTTGGAAACCATTTGGGTCCGACGCCGTTTGTCACGCTGTCACCTTGGCCGCGTCGATGAATAGGGCGTCCATTTCTTCGGGGCCGTAGCCCAACACCCACCCTATGAACTGCATGTTTTCGCTTAGGCGCTCCCAATTTTCGGCGCTGTCGATGATGATTTTCTGCGCCCACGAAGCGGGGGGCAGATCGGGGTTTGTGCCGTCGCGGAAGGCCAGCACGGCGGCCCACCGTGCTTCGCCCAAGGTAAGGATGCCTTGCAGGGGTGTTATGTCCATTGTCGCGCGCAATTGCGCAGCGGTCGGCCCCGGTGGCACGGTCAATTCCATGCCGCCAGCAATCGCCTTTTGCACCCGCTGGTAATCCTCATTTTCCGGGTCATTCGGCACGGCCATGACCTGCCCACCGATTGTGACTTTATAACCGT
>Ga0209390_10000424_pt1 | contig 82830 bp, 83 predicted proteins | sample BON01_FD_187212 | JGI IMG/M metagenome (GOLD analysis project Ga0209390, IMG submission 187212) | Freshwater microbial communities from Lake Bonney liftoff mats and glacier meltwater in Antarctica - BON-01 (SPAdes) (version 2) | ecosystem: Environmental > Aquatic > Freshwater > Ice > Glacier... | reverse complement strand
TGGGCATCGTGATGTACGAAATGATTGCGGGGTGCGCGCCCTTTTCTGGCGACAACGCAGTCGGCGTCGCCTATCAACACGTGCACACCGCGCCGGCCCCGCTACACGAATTTGCCCCGGACGTGCCAATGGGTTTCGAGGCGATCATCGCCAAGTGCTTGGCCAAGTCGCCGCAACGTCGCTACGCCACTGCCGCAGCGTTGCGCGACGACCTGCGCAGGTTTGCCAACGGCGAAGATGTGCACGCACTGGCAGAGGCGCGTAAAACTAAGCCGCTGACCAGAGCGACAGCGACGCAGGCGATCCCCGTGACCCGCGCAACGGCTATCGCGCCCACCAACTATCCTCACGACGAAAATACTGCTACCGAATACCCGCCGTACGACGACTTAGTGCCGCAACGCACCGCACTGTATGTATTTGGCGCCGTGTTCGTAGCCATCGTGCTGCTCGCGGGTGGATTGTTTCTCTACCGCGCTATTGCCGGTGGTGGCTCCAGTAGTTCGATCACCGTCCCCGATATTTCGAACCGCTCACTCGCCGATGCCAGCAAGGTGTTGCTTGAGTTAGGCCTGACGCCGATACCTAACGCAGTCCCGCGCGACGACATCGGCGACGACATCGTCTACGAGCAAGACCCGCCACCGAGTGTGCTCGCCCGCGCCGGCGACACGGTGACGCTGACCTACAACCCCGCCAGCGCCAAGATTATGGTGCCGGCAATTCAAGGCCTGCTCGTTAAAGATGCGACGGCGTTGCTTGCGCCGCTCGGTTTGCAGTTGACGATTGCCGAAGTCCGCAACGACCCGCTAGTACCGCTAAATCAGATCATTACCCAAGACCCGCCAGCGATGACACCGGTTCGCTCTGGCTCGCCAGTCAGCGTGGTTGTTTCAGGGGGTGACGGTGGGCAGTTAATTCCGACTGTACAAAATCAGGTTGCGACGGCGGCACAACAACTGTTGCAAAGCGCGCCATACCACTTTGTCGTCACGATCACTGAAGAGGGTTCGCCGCTAATTGAGCGCGGCCGAGTTACGCGCACCGAGCCGCTGATCGGCACCTCGCTGGCACCTGGATCACCGATCACGATCTTCGTATCGAAGGGCATCTCGACTGCCGCCGTGCCGGCAGTCGAAACTCTTCCCGAGGCTGACGCCAAGAATCAGTTGAATCTAGTCGGCCTGATCGCCGACGTGAAATACCAAGATGTTCCAGAGGGTGATGCCAGCGACGGTCGCGTTATCTCGCAGGGCACGCAGGCTGGCATCGTCGTCGAACTCGGCACCAAGGTCAAGATCACGGTCGGCCGCGCTGTGGCGCCTACGATACCGTAAGTTTCGCACTCGCGTCGTAAACAGTCAGCGCGCTACGGCTCGAGTTCGCGCTCGCTCGACAAACACGGCGAGCAGACTCTTGCCGGCAGTCGTCAAAATACTTTCAGGGTGAAACTGCACACCCTCAACATCGAGTTCGTGATGGCGCACGCCCATGATCATTCCGTCCCGCGTATGCGCTGTCACGAGCAACGCGCTCGGCAAAGAACTCGGTTCGATTACTAGCGAGTGGTATCGCGTTGCGATTAGCGGATTCGGCGCGCCCGCAAAGAGGCCTTCGTTGTTGTGCAAAATTTCTGATGTCTTGCCGTGCACTAGTTCTGGCGCACTTACAATTTTGGCGCCGTAGACGTGTCCGATCGCCTGGTGACCAAGGCACACTCCTAATACTGGTACTCGCCCCGCAAATGCAGTGACCGACTCGCACAAAATCCCCGCAGTCTCTGGTCGCCCGGGCCCAGGCGACAACAACACCGCGTCGGGCTGTAATGCGACCGCATCGGCCACACTCATTGCGTCGTTGCGCACGATGACGGGCTCAGCCCCCAGTTCGCCCAAATATTGCACGAGGTTGTAGACAAAACTGTCGTAATTGTCGATCACCAAAATACGGGGCACACCTAAGCCTGCCCGATCGAAGGGGTGGGAACAAACCCCTTTTCATCTACACTTGAAACTTCATGGCGCCCCCAAAACGACGCACCGGTGGACGCACCACCCCCAAGGGCACTCAGCCTGGGCATTTGCACGAGACGCACCGCCTCGACTCCGCTGATCCAAAATCGCTGCACGGCCAGAATGTTGCTGAGGCATCGTCGCGTTACACGCCGCCAATTCGCCGCGAACAGAAGGTCAGCCCGCAGTGGGTGCCCGTGTTGATGTTCGTGTTGCTCGGCCTCGGCACGCTAGTAATTTTGTTTTACTATCTCGGGTTCGTGCCCGGCGGGCGCAACAACATGTACCTGTTTGGCGGCCTGACTGCGGTGCTCGGCGGCCTGTTCACCGCCACCAAATACCGCTAGTTCTTTTCGCGCGTCATTCGACTGGCGCCACAAGATCCATTTCTTCAAGGCAGTGTCGCGGCGGTGGCGGATCTTGATCTGGCGCCATCACTACGCGCAGTTCGACACCACACATCGAGCAGCGATAGCGCACGTTGATGCGACGCATTTCGCCAGCTGGTGGCGGCTCTGGCAGTGGCGAAGTCATGCTGCGCAACATGCCGATACCGAGGCGCCACACGAACGCCATGATCACAACGCCAAACAGGACCCAGATAATGGTCCCGAACATCTAGGTTTATTGCTGCTTTAGTCGAGGCGTTCGATGATGGTGGCGTTGGCCATGCCGCCGCCCTCGCACATCGTCTGCAAGCCGTAACGGCCACCGGTGCGCTCAAGTTCGCACAACAGCGTCGTCATCAAGCGTGCGCCCGAAGCGCCGAGCGGGTGACCAAGTGCAATCGCGCCGCCGTTGACATTGACCTTGCTCATGTCTGGGTGCAGCTCTTTTTCCCATGCCAAGACGACCGAGGCGAAGGCCTCGTTGATTTCGATCAGGTCGATGTCATCTATCGTCAGGCCGGCTCGCTCGAGCACGCGCTTGGTGGCTGGAATCGGCGCGGTAAGCATGAACCGCGGGTCTTCGGCGGCCATCGCGAAATTGACGAATCGTGCGCGCGGCTTGAGGCCCAACTTCTTGGCGCGCTCTTCGCTCATGATCAACAGCGCAGCCGAGCCGTCTGTGATCTGCGACGAATTACCCGCGGTTACGCGGCCGCCCTCTTCTGCTGAGCGGAAGACTGTCTTCAGCGACGCGAGTTTTTCTTTAGTCGTTTCGCGAATGCCCTCGTCGGTCGACATCATCTTGCCGTCAGCATCGAGCACTGGCACGATCTGGCTCTGAAAGCGACCCTCTTGGGTGGCGCGAGCCGCGTACTCTTGCGAACGAGCGGCGAACGAATCAAGATCATCGCGCGAGATATTCCATTTTTCGGCAATCATCTCTGCTGACGTGCCCTGGCCGACAAGACCGCCGACGTCCGCGTAACGCGCCTGAACCTTCGGACCGAACGGGAAACCGTATTGACGATCAGACACCGATGAACCCATCGGCACGCGCGACATGACTTCAACGCCGGCGGCAACGACAATGTCATAGGCGCCGGCCATCACGCCTTGCGCCGCGAAGTGCGCCGCTTGCTGACTCGAACCGCACTGGCGGTCAACCGTCGTGCCCGGCACTGTGTCTGGCCAACCCGCAGCGAGCACAGCGTTGCGGGCCACGTTCAAGCCCTGCTCGCCGACTTGCATTACGCAACCCATCACAACGTCATCGATCATCGCTGGGTCGATACCCGTGCGCTTGACCAACGACGACATCACTTCGGCTGCCAGATCTACTGGGTGCCAATTTTTCATGCGACCGTTGCGCTTACCGAGAGGTGTGCGAATGGCGTCAACGATGACTGCTGTGTTCATAAGAATCTCCCGTAGCAACTCGAAACTAAACTTCTTGATGCGCCCTTTGGCGCACCACAAGTTTGCCTCGCCAAGACGCGAAATCCATCATTGAAAAAGGGCTCTTTGGGGCAAAGAAGTGGAGACGATGGGACTCGAACCCACGACCCCCTGCTTGCAAAGCAGGTGCTCTAGCCAGCTGAGCTACGTCCCCGCAGGGCGGTTTCAGGATAGCGGGCATTATCGTGTCGGGGTGAACAATTTGATCCGCATGGGACTGCAACTTCCACTTTTTACGTATCCGAATGTTGCCGATCGTGACTTATTCGGTCGGATCACTGCCATCGCCCAAGCCGGCGAGACAGCAGGCTTCGACAGCATCTGGGTAATGGACCACTTCTATCAACTGCCGGGCCTCGGCAAACCCCACGAGCCGATGCTCGAGGCGTACACGCTGTTGAGCGCGCTCGCGGGCGTAACAAAAAACGTCAACCTCGGCGCGCTCGTCGGTGGCGTTACGTACCGCAACCCCGCGGTGCTCGCCAAAACGGTGAGCACGCTCGACGTCATCTCGCAGGGCCGCGCGATCTGGGGCATCGGCGCCGCGTGGTTCGAGATGGAGCACAAAGATTTTGGTTTCGAGTTCGGAACATTTGGCGAGCGATTCGAAAAACTCGAAGAGGCTCTACAGATCGTGAAGAGCATGTTCGTCAACGAGAAAACAACTTTCAACGGCAAGTGGTATCAGGTCAACGACGCTCTCAACTCGCCAAAACCAATTCGCGCCGGCGGGCCTCCCGTAATGATCGGCGGCAGCGGTGAGAAAAAGACCCTGCGCATGGTCGCTCAATACGCCGACGCCTGCAACGTCTTCGGGCCCGTCAAACATATACGCCACCTGATGTCGGTGCTCGACGATCACTGCGCCGCACTCGACCGCGACCCGGCGACAGTATGCCGCACGCGCCTGAGCACGCTGATCATCGACGACACCAAAGAGCAAGCGGAATCCCAGGTTGCCGCCAGATTCGGCGCCACCAAGATCGACGACCTGCCGCAAGATATCAAGGCCCGCATCGAGCACATGACGACATACGGCAGCGCCGAGAGCGTCGGCGAAGAAGTACAGGCGTTGCTAGACGCAGGCCTTACCGGCCACATCTTCAATTTGCGCAATGCCCACGACGTTGATTCAGTACATCGCGCGGGCGAAGTGCTGGCGCCAATACTGATTAAGTAACCCAGTCAAGTTCGGCGAATATCTCGGAGTAGCCTCGCTCTATGGTCGGGGAACTCATTTATGCATTTCGCGTGATGCGACTACCGCTTTTGGACGCCAGTGGCGCTTCTATTGGCAAAATCGACGACATTGTTGTCGTCCCTGGCCGCCTGACCGATGCCCCGACCGTATTGGGCTTTGTGGCCACCAACCAGCGCCGCCGCATTTTCATTTCGGCCGGCCGCATTGCAACGCTCGACAACTCTGGCGCCCGCCTCAAATCGTGGGACGTCGACCTGCACCCGTTTCGCCCGCGCCCCGGCGAGCGCCTGATTGGCAAAGATATTTTGGATCAACGAGTCGGCGATGAAGTAGTCAGCGATGTTGCCCTGCGTCTCACCGCCGGACGCTCGCCCGGTTGGCAGGTCTCCAAGGTACGCCTGTCGCGACGCAGTTTGTTACACCCACGCCCGAGTTACAGGCTCGTCGATTGGGAGATGATCGGCTCGCTGTTCGCGCCCACCACCGCGATGGCCGCCGAAGCCGCCCGCCTTCGCGACATGCACCCGAGCGACGTCGCCGCCGTGATTCGCGCGCTGCCAATCGAACAACGACGATTGCTTGCAGAAGCAATGGACGACGAGCGCTTCGCCGACGTCTTGGAAGAGATGCCAGAAGACGAACAGTTGCGACTGATCGAGGGCCTCGACATGGAGCGACTCACGAACGTGTTCGAAGAAATGGAGTTCGACGACCTAGCCGACCTCTTGGCGCAAATGCCTGGCGAACAGCGCCGCAAAGTTCTCGAGGCGATGGACGACGACGACGCCGAGACGATGCGCCGACTTTTGTCATACGCCGAAGGCACGGCTGGCTCGCTGATGAACCCCGACATCATCGTGTTGTCGCCGGAAGCAACCGTCGCCGAAGCCCTCGCGGTTATTCGTGACCCGGAACAACTCGTCTCGATCGCCGCGCAGGTGTTTGTCACCCACGCCCCGCATTACCCACCGACCGGCACGTACCTCGGCGTCGCTCACTTTCAGCGCCTGCTACGCGAGCCTCCACATATGTTGCTCAAGCATTGCCTCGACAGCGAACCAACTGTCAGCCCGCTGATGACCGAGCGCGAAGTTGCCGAACGCCTGGCCTCGTACAACCTGCTCGCCGTCGCAGTTTGCGACACGGTTGGTCGCCTGCTCGGCGCGATCACGATCGACGACGTTCTCGACCGCACCTTGCCGCGAGACTGGCGTCGGCACACAATACCGGCGGTGACATCATGAAGCGCCACCTTGACCTTGCCCGCCCGCGACGTCGTCGACCACAACTTGGAATCCACTACGACCCGGCTGCATTTGGAGAGTTCTCCGAAACCATCGCTCGTTTCATCGGTACGGCACGTTTTCTCATATTCCAAAGTGTGTTGGTGGTTATCTGGATTATCCTGAATGTCGCCGTCGTAACGTTGCGCTGGGACCCCTACCCGTTCATCTTGTTGAACCTGGCGTTTTCCACGCAGGCCGCCTATGCGGCCCCATTAATTTTACTTGCCCAAAATCGCCAAGAAGAACGTGACCGACGCCAAGCCGAAACAGACCGTGCGATGGCGGCCAGTACCCAGGCCGACACCGAATTTTTGGCGCGCGAACTTGCCAGCGTGCGTCTGGCGTTGGCCAGTGTCGTCACCAGCGACGAACTAAACGACCAGCTCGAAAAATTGATCAAGTCGCTCGACAGGTCAAAAACCGACTAATTGTTAATTATTAGCGGCAGTTCGCGCAACGGCCGATCACGTCGAGGCGATGGTGATCGAGCGCGAAACCCTCGCTGCGCGCCAACTTGCTGAGCACTCGGTCGATGTCGCGTTCTAGCGACTCGGGCACGACAACGTCGCGCACCGCACCGCACATCGAACATATCAGGTGGTGGTGATGGCCCGTCAGGTCTTCGGATAACTCGTAGCGCCCGATGTCGCCGGTTGTCACAACCTTGACAACAACACCCGATTCTTCGAGCACCACCAGATTGCGATACACCGAACTCTGAGCCAAACCCATGGTCGTGTCGCGAACGTCTTGAATTGTCAGCGGGTGTCCACTCGCGATCAACGCATCGACAATCTTGCGGCGCAGCGGCGTGTAGCGCTGTTGTGCCTGGTCTAGGCGCAACTGCACCTCGGTGTGAATCTCGACTGCCGAGTCGCCGGTCTTGCCGACACCATGAACGTGTTTGCCCAGCTTGGTCATCACGTCCCCACGAACTCATGCAACCGCACACCACCGTTTAAAACTCGCGTCAATAACATCGCGTTCGGCAACGCAGCCTCGCCTAAAACGTGCGCCCCACGAACATCGACTTCACCCGACAAGATCGCCGCCGCAGTTGTCGCCGCAACCACTCCGGCAACCTGGGCGACGCGCTCGGCCACGCCGGCGACCGTCGTGTGTCGCTCGCCGTTGCGCCTACCGCGCACCTCAATGCGCAGACCGCCAAGACCGCCCTCTCGGTTTGGCGCCGAAAGCATCGGCAGGCGGGCGGTGAACCGATCGCGCCGCGTCGCCGAGACCCGCGCAGTAACTCGCTTCAACTCTGGCGCCGCCCGCTTCAATAACAACGGGTCTGGTACTTCGGCGCGATAACAGTCATATGCGCCGATCGGCGGCGGAAACCAACACAGCTCGCGGCCGCTACCAGCGGGCCGACGAATCCAGTCGTCGTCGTGCCAGCCGATCGACTGGCCACTTAAGGCTCGGTGATGCTGGCGCGCGCAATCGGGCCCGCCTGTGCCGTGCAAGGCGACGTGCACCTCGTCAATTGAATCGAATGAGTTGGCGAGATGCCGCAGCAACAACCCAGACATGCCAGGCGATGATGCCGCACCCACTATCAGTGTCACGCCGTTCGCCAAGGCGGTCTCGTGCAGTCCCAACAATTCGAGCACGTCGGCAATATCGTCGCTGAGCGAAACGACAGAAATCTTGGCGCTCAGCAACTGCCTGGCCAGTTGAGCGTGCGGCGCCGCGCACGCCAACACAACTACCGACATCGTCGCTGACGCCGACAACAGTTCGTGCCACGAAGCAGTCTGCACGCTCGCTGTCTCGCTACGGCGCACAGTTGCGAGGCGCCGTGCCACCAGGGTTTGCCTGTCGTGCAGTAGTACATGATCATGACCAACGCTGCACAGTTGATCGATGATTCGCGAACCAGTTACGCCAGCGCCGACGACGCCAATATTTTTGCTACTGATAAATATCAACTATTTTCGGTCGGCGGGGTGACTTGGCGCCAGCCACCTTGTTGCCCAGAGTCCGTCGTCTTGCCTTTCAGGCGCAAAATAGCGCCAGCGATGCTGGCGATCCCGAGAACTATGAGTAAGCGCTTTATGAAACCCAACTGCGACCTCCGTTGGCCTGACGATTATTAAAACCGTTAACTCATCCTTATCGGTAATCGCCGCAAAAACAACGCTTAGTTACTGGGCTTGGGCGGCAGCATCTTCTCGCGCGGTAGACGAATGTCGAGATAGCTGCGAATGTTGGCGTCCATGCTCTCCGAAATGTGGTTCGGATAGTGGTTCTCCAAGATATGGCGCACCTTGTTGCGGGCCACATCGTTGATCTTCGGACTGCCGACTTCTTTCCACTCTTTCGAACTAAGCCTGTCCCCAACTGCCGGATACAGGTATTCGCTCTGCATGATTCGCAGTGTCTGCTCGGCCCCGAGATAATGGCCAGGTCCGCCGATGCACTGCGCGCGCATCGTTTCGATCGACATCGACTCGTCATTTACTTCGATACCGCGAATGGTGCGCTGCACCGAACCAATCGTGTCGTTGTCGAGCACCACACCCTCGAGCGAATACCCGAGCAGGCTCCCGTGCATGCCGGCCGCCTCGTAAATCAGGTTCATGCCCGCATTGCCGACGAGAGCATGGTTGATGCCCTTTTCCGAACCCGACTGCGCGTCCGGAAACTTGGCGTCGCTAATTCCAGACGATGTGCCACCCGTGAGGTTATAAAAGTGCGCCATCTGCGCGCTTGCCGACGACAACAACACCTGCTCTGGGCTCCCGCCCGACATCGCGCCCGAGCGCAAGTCAGAAACGAAACACCACAGCCCAAAGATCGCGGGGTGACCTGGCTTGATCGCGTTCACATACGCAAGACCCGCGAGCACCTCGGCAACTTGTTGCACGAGCGCACCGGCGATCGCCGCTGGTGCCGTCGCACCGGCCTGACCAGCCGACAACAACAGCACTGGCATACCGCCGTGCACGGCCATTTCTAAACACTTGCACGCGTCACTCGCAAACTTCAACGGCGGCACGACGAAACAGTTCGATTGGCTCACGAACGGTCTAGCGCGCCACTTGTCTTCGCCGCCAGCGATCTCGTGCAACATCTTGAACGAAGCAGCGAGGTGATCTGGGTGCACCCACGATGTGCCGACGTGCTTGGTTGTGCCGCTGACGCTCAGATAGCACGTGTTGATGTCCATCGCATCCGCTTCTGGAATATCGCGCGGCACCACGGCGCGCTGATAAAAGTGGAGGTGCTCCATCTGGTCAACTAAGCGGGCGATGTCATAGGCGTCTTGCGAAACGGATTCGCGGTACTCGCCCGTCTCCGGGTCAGCGATGTACACGGCCGCGCCTGCGGTGCCGAAGTATGTGTTCGTGCCCCACGGCTCCATGTCGAACTTCGGGTCTTGAGCGTATAACGGAAAGTTGCGCGCCGCCATTGCGATCGTGTCTTCGATCAAAGAACGCGGAAACAACAACCGCCCGTGGCTGTCTAACTTGCAGCCCTTCGGCAACAAGTACTCGAGGGTTGATGGAATCGCGTCGGCGATACCAATGTTCTCGAGCACATTCAGCGCGGCCTCATGAATCTTCAATACTTCAGAATCTGTGAGCACCTTGTAGCGACCGCTCGGCATGCCTGGGCGAACCGGGCGAATGTCGTCGGTGAGTGGCGCCGCGCGCATTGCGCTACGCGCCGCACGACCGCCGCGCCGACCGTTTGTTGCTGAAGTCATCGTTGTCTCCTATTTATATAGATCTGTTTGTTACTTTATGCCCGATATCTCAATTACGACTTAATGCGCTCGCTCTTTGGATCATAAAACGGCTCAAGTTGAGCGTCGGCGGCGAAACGCTCGCCCGCCACCTCAATCTCGTACGAGCCAGCCATCACGAAGGCCTTGTCGACCAGTCCGTGATCATTCTCTACGTAACCCATGCCGAGCGACTTACCCAACGTGTGGCCGAACATACCAGAAGTGATGTGGCCGACGATTACGTTGTCGCGCCAGATCGGCTCGTTGTGCAGTAGCAACTTGCTCTGGTCACGAAGCGCAAACTGCACCAGCCGCTTGCTCACGCCAGAAGCCTTTTGTTTTAACAGTGCGTCCTTGCCGATGAACCCACCAGGCTTGGTGAACGAGACCACGAAACCAAGGCCAGCCTCGATCGGCGTGTCGTCGGGTGAGACATCGTGACCCCAGTGTCGATAGCCCTTCTCTAAGCGCAGCGAGTTGAGCGCGTGGTAACCCGCGTGCTGCAAACCAAACTGCTTACCCGCCTCGACAAGCGTGTCAAATACGTTGGCCGCAAACTCTGTGGCGATGTATAGCTCCCAACCCAACTCGCCGACATACGTGATGCGATTGGCGCGCACGCGGGCGTAGCCGAGATCGACTATCTGCGACGTGCCGAACGCAAATGCCTCGTTAGAGAGATCGGCCGGCGTCAGCGATTGCAACAACTCGCGTGACTTTGGCCCCATTACGCTGAGCACGGCCTGACCCGAGGTCATATCGGTGAGCGTGGCGCGCTGGTTCGTCCCGATGTGATCCTTGAGCCACGCAAAGTCGCGCACCTGCGTCGCTGCAGCGGTGATCACCATGTACTTGTCATGCGCCTCGCGCGTGACTGTGAGGTCGGCCTCGATGCCGCCGCGCTCATTCAGCCACTGCGTGTACACGATCTTGCCGACGGGCACATCCATGTCGTTGGCCGAGACATTATTAATGATCTCTTGGGCGTCTGGCCCCTCGAGGGCGAACTTGCCGAACGACGACTGATCGAACACCGCCACGCCCTCGCGCACGGCGCGATGCTCGGCCGCCGAATACTCAAACCAATTTTGCCTGCCATACGTGTATTCGTACTCGGCTTTTTTACCAGAAGGCGCAAACCAGTTGGTACGTTCCCAACCAGCGACTTCGCCGAAGCACGCGCCCTTGGCCGCGAGCCGATCGTGCAACACCGACTGGCGCACGCCGCGCGCGGTTTCTGGCTGGCGATACGGCCAGTGCATCGCATACAGCAAGCCGAGCGACTCGACGGTGCGATCGTGCAGGTACGAGCGGTTGCGCTGAAACGGCATCACGCGGCGAATGTCTACATCCCACAGATCCATCGGCGGTCTGCCGTCGAGAATCCAGTCGGCCAATACTTTGCCTGCGCCGCCAGACGACTGAATGCCAATCGAGTTGAACCCCGCGGCGGTGAATAATCCACGAACTTCTGGCGACTCTCCGAGCAGGTAACGATCGTCTGGCGTGAACGACTCTGGCCCGTTGAAGAAAAGTCGAATGCCCGTCTGCCCAAGTAGCGGCATGCGGTTGGTCGCCGCCGCTACGAGCGGCTCGATGTGCTCAAAATCTTCTGGCAACGAAGTAAACGAGAATGACTCGTCAATGCCCTTCATGCCCCACGGCTTGGCCACAGGCTCGAACCAACCGACGAGCAGTTTGCCGGCGTCTTCCTTGAAATATCCGCACCCGTCGGGGTCGCGCAACACGGGCATGTTCGGCGAGATGCCCTCGACTGCCTCGGTGACGATGTAAAAATGTTCGGCCGCGTGCAGCGGCACCGTTACGCCGACACTGTCGCCAAGTTCGCGCGCCCACATACCAGCGCAGTTGACAACAACATCGGCGCGAATCTCGCCGTCTAGAGTGCGTACACCAACCGCGCGACCCTTTTCAATAATTATCGAATCGACTTTGGTGTTTTCAAAAATGCGCACGCCCTTTGAGCGCGCGCCCTTGGCGAGGGCCTGCGTCACGTCGATCGGGTTAACAACTCCGTCGTTCGGCAGGTGCACCGCGCCGACCAGGTCATCAACGCGCGCTAGGGGAACCAGATCCTTAACATCGGCGGGGGTGATGATGTTGACGTCGAGCCCAAACACTCTGGCCATCGACGCGCCACGCTTGAGTTCTTCGAAGCGCTCGTGATTTGTCGCTACCGAAACAGACCCTCGCTGCTGCCAGCCGGTGGCCTGACCCGTCTCGGCCTCGAGCGTGGCGAACAAATTAGTTGTGTACTGCGCCAGGCGCGTGAGGTTGTTAGTGGCCCGCAACTGCCCAACGAGGCCGGCGGCGTGCCATGTCGTACCGCTGGTGAGTTGCTTGCGCTCGAGCAGCACCACATCTAGACAGCCGCGCATCGCCAGGTGATAGGCCACGCTGCATCCGACTATGCCCCCACCGACTATCACGACTCGGGCACTACTGGGCAGATTTGACACGGCGTCTCCCTGAGTCGTGAGGCTCAAATTGGCATTGAATATTGAAATGTCTAGTATTACACAACCAGATATATCAGGCTCAGGCCAGGTGGTAAGCCCCCATCCGACAAATAGAGGTAAATATGAGCGAGCGCGTCAAAATCGTCATTATCGGCGGTGGCATCGCTGGGTGCAGTGCGCTCTACCACCTCGCCCTGCGGGGCTGCACCGACGTGTTGCTGCTCGAGCGCGACGAACTGACATCTGGCTCAACTTGGCACGCCGCCGGCAACGTGCCGACCTACTCATCTAGTTGGAGCGTGATGAAGGTGCAGCAGTACTCGGCCGCTTTGTACCGCGAGTTAGCCAAAGACAAAGACTTCCCGATCTCGTACCACGTCACTGGTTCGGTGCGCCTCGCCCACAGCGAAGAGCGCATGGCCGAGTTTCGCCACGTCACCAGCATGGCGCGCGCGAATGGCATGGAGTACGACATGCTCACGCCCGCGCAACTCGTCGACCGCTATCCGCTGATTAAGACCCACGATCTCGTCGGTGCTTTGTGGGATCCACTAGACGGCGATATCGACCCTTCGCAGGTAACTCAGGCAATGGCCCGCGCCGCACGCGCACTTGGTTGCCAAATTCGCCGCGGCGAACGCGTGACGGGTTTGCGCCAGCACAAAAACCACGAATGGGCCGTCACGACCGACAAGGCCGAGATCGAGTGCGAAGTCGTCATCAACGCCGCGGGTTACCGCGCCGGCGAAGTGATGGAGTTGATCGGTCGCCACCTTCCGATCATGACGATGGCGCACCAGTATCTCATCACCGAAGAGATCGCCGAACTCGCCGAGCGCAGCGAACCGCTGCCGTTGTTGCGCGACCCCGACACCTCTTATTACCTGCGCCAAGAGCGCAACAGTTACATCCTCGGACCCTACGAGTGGCAGAGCACCGCAATGTGGCTCGACGGCATCCCCGATAAGTTCGCCAACATGTTGTGGCCAGCAGAACTCGAGCGACTCGAGACTCAGATCCTCGACGCCGGCGAACGCATCCCCGTTCTCGCCGACGCCGGTATCGCGCGCGTCGTCAACGGGCCAATCCCGTACGCGCCAGACGGCAACCCATACCTCGGACCAGAGCGCGGCCTGCGCAACTTCTTTCATTGCAACACTTTCAGTTTCGGTATCGCCCAGGGCGGCGGCGCCGGTAAGGCGATCGCCGAGTGGGTCTTAGATGGCCGCCCTGAATACGACCTGTGGTCTATCGACCGCCGCCGTTACAAAGAGTTCGCAACGACGCAGTACACGATCGACAAGGCACTCGAGGTTTACCAAAATGAATACGCGATGGGCTTCCCCTTCGAAGAGCGCCCAGCGGGCAGGCCTGCATACACGTCGCCACTGAATAAAATGCTCGCCGCTAAGGGTGCGATGTACGGCGCGCGCGGTGGATGGGAGCGGCCGACATATTTCAATGTCGACGGTGCCGTCACCGATCACTCGCTTTCATTCTTTCGCAAAAACGGCTGGCGGCCAATGGTCGCCAGAGAAGTGCACGCCGCGCGCAACACCTGCGCGTTGCTCGACCTGCCTGGCTTCACCAAGGTCGAAGTGTCTGGCCCTGGCGCCGCGCAATACCTCGATCACCTGCTGTGCACAAAGTTGCCAAAGGTGGGTCGCCTAAGCCTGTCTTACGCGCTGCTGCCAGACGGCAAGGTGCTGAGCGAATTCACGGTGGCGCGCATCGCCGACGATGTCTTCTATCTGGTCGGCGCCGCGAGTTCTGAGTGGCACGACCTCGACGTCTTAGAAATGGCGCTGCCAGATGATGGCTCTGTAAAACTCAACAACGTCACCGCCGCTTACGGCTCGCTGATCTTGGTTGGCCCAAACTCGCGCGGCGTGCTCAGCCAGGTCACCACCACACCGCTCGACAACGCCGCCTTCCCCTGGCTGTCGGTGAAGATGATAGATACAGCGTGCGGCCCCGTGCGCGCTCTGCGCGTCAACTATGTCGGCGAACTGGGATGGGAGTTACACGCCGCCAACGATCAGATGCTGCCGCTATACAACGCGATCTGGGCCGCGGGCGAAAATCACGGCATTGTCGACATGGGCATTTACGCCGTCGACAGCCTGCGCCTCGACAAGTGCTACCGCGGCTGGAAGGGTGACCTTGAAATCGGTTTCTCACCCTTCGACGCCTCGCTCGACCGCTTCGTCGACATGGACAAAGCAGACTTCGTCGGCAAAGCCGCGCTCGTCGCCGAAAAGCAACAAGGTTCGCCATACCGCTTCGTGCCAATGACGCTCGACGCCGACGGCGACGCCGACGCCCCGTTTTGCGCGGGTATCTTTAACGGCGACAAGCGAATCGGCATCGCCACCTCTGGCGGCTGGAGCTTCACCCTTGAGCAAAGCGTCGCCCTCGGTTATGTGCGCCCAGAGTTTGAGGCACCAGGCACAAAACTTGAAATCGAAATCTTTGGCAAGCGTGTGAAAGTTACCGTGCAGGCCGAACCGCTGTTCGACCCAAAGAATGAGCGCTTGCGCTCGTAGAGGTCGGCGGCGCCCCCGAACTAAGCGTCGTTAACAGACGCCATGAACGCAAGCGCGCAGGCCCTAACTCCCAATTAGGCGTTGCACATCGGCAATGTCTTGTGGTCGCCCAACTGCCTTCTTGTTTGTTATCAAATCTTCACGGCCAATAAACCCGACCTGCCTACCGTTTAGATCCATCATCAGCCTGCGCGTCCAGGCAGATTCAAAATCGACACCACTAATGGTCGTGATTATGTCAATCCGATATGGCGGATACCCAAGCTGTATCACTGAATCATCACGTGAGAGGTCTGCAACAGTGATGCCTACATCTCCAAACCCAAATTCTTCAAGCGCTGCGAGAATCTTGATTGCGTTAGCCGAATCGGCCCATACCCACGCGTCGAGGTCTCCTGTCGCGCGAGGCAGACCGTGAGCAGCGAGCGCGTAGCCGCCAATAATTAAAAAGCGAACATCATGCGCGAGAAACAATTCGACAAACTCGTTGAAGTCCTTGTCGAGTTCCATCAACCCCCCCAAACACTCGTTGCCGCAATATTTCTACTGCGGCAATGCGTTGCGACCCCGACAAACTCAACCAATAAGCAACATCATCTTGCTCATCCAATAAAGAAGACTTCGTCGCAACACGAGCCATCTTGCTGTTTGGCTTGCGATATTCAACCATGCACAATAATTCTACCAAGCCAACCGTCCGCGAGATAACCCACTGCGTGTCTACGGTGAGAGCGAGTAGCAACCCATCTCCTTCAGCAATCTAAGAAACCTGAATCTCTGCAGGCCACACCAAAAGTGCCCTAAAGGTCGTAGCCGTACACGCTGGTATCGCGGGCTTTTAACCTCTTGTGGGGCTATCAAGAATCGAACTTGAGACCTCATCCTTATCAGGGATGCGCTCTAACCAACTGAGCTATAGCCCCGTGATTGCTACGGGAACGAGAAAGCCTACTGCCGCTTTGGCTCGACCTCAACTGGGGCTGCGACTACTTCGTGCTCAAGGACTGTCACTTGGATGCCGCCGACGAGATCGGCGATCAGGTTAAACACTGTTACCGCGAGCACCCACACGCCAGTTAGTAAAACTGCCAGCAGCAATCCGAGCGTGGCGACGTTGCGAAACAGGCTCCAGCCGTTAAAAGTAAATGAATCCCAACCGAAGGACTCCATGAAGCGCTCAATGTTGTCGACCGTACCAGTTGCTGAAGCGACGCTCCACAACAGCACCGCAGAGACGAGTGCAACCAGGTAGAGAACGAAGTGAAATAAAAGGCCGACCTTAAATGTGCTCCACGGATCGATGTCGCGAATCACGCGGGTAACCCGACGCACGCGCCGCTGACTCGCCGATGAAGTGCTCACTCTATAAGTGTAGGCAATTTAGATAGTTGTTGACTGCGCGCGAATGACCACGCGGCACTGCGCTCGAGGCACACACGGGCCGCGACATTGATTGAAGTTTGTTTGAACCCGCACAGGGTGGCGCCATTGATGGCGGCGACTTGACGCGCGCTATGTTCGCCGCCGATGGCACCGGCAAGTGCGGCGGCGTCAGCAATGTCTTGAACGCGCGAATTGTTGATGACCCGCAATGAAAACGACGACAGTGCCAGCAGCAAAACGGACGCGAAAGCCAGCGAAACGACTAGAGACAACACTGCGTTGCCCCGCTCGAAGTTAGGTGAGTGCGTCAGGCTTCGTCGCTAGACAAGATCAAGGCGACAGACGCCACGACTTGCCCTGCGTCAAGGTTCATTACGCGCACGCCAGTGGCGGCCCGACCTTGACTTGAAATTTCTCGCACTGGAGTACGAATCGTTTGGCCGTCAGATGCCACGGCAACGATCTCGTCTTCGATACCAACCATGAACGCGGCTACTACTCGGCCCTTCTTGCCTGTCAACTTGATGCCGATCATGCCCATGCCGCCGCGGCCCTTGCGCGCAAAATTGCTGAGCTGCGTGCGCTTGCCGTAGCCCGATTCGGTGATCAACAAAATTGACGAATCATCGCGGGCCACATCCACAGAGACGACCTCGTCGCCGCTGCGCAACTTCATGCCGCGCACGCCCGCGGCCGAGCGACCCATTGGTCGCACGAGTTTTTCTGCGAAGCGAATCGTCTGGCCACCCTTAGAGACCATGAACACGTCGTCGGTGCCAGAAGTTTCGATTACGCGAACAAGCTCGTCTTTCGGGCGCAACTTGAGGGCGATCAGGCCGTCGCGGCGGCTCGAGTCGTACTCGTTGAAGGCGGTCTTTTTAACCTGTCCCTGCTTGGTGGTGAAGAATAGGAAGCGCTCGCCCGGAAACTCGCGGGTGTCGATGATCGCCTGAATCGTTTCGCCCGGCTGCAATGGTAGCAAGTTGACAATCGGCATACCCTTGGCGGTGCGCTCACGCTCGGGTATTTCGAGTGCTCGCAGGCGGTAGACGCGACCGCGGTTCGAGAAGAACAACAAGAAGGCGTGGGAGGTTGTGAAGATTACGCGGCGCACAACGTCGTCAGTTTTGAGTTTGGCGCCGCTGACGCCGCGGCCTCCACGGCCCTGGGTGCGGAATGAATCGGCGCTCACCGCCTTGACATATTGGGCTTCGGTCATCACGATCACTAGTTCTTTGTCGTCAACCAGGTCTTCGACGCTCATCTCACCGACATCGTGGGTGATCTGGCAGACGCGCGGCGTCGCAAAGGCTTCGCGCACCGCACCGAGTTCTTTGGCGATTACGCCGCGCAACTTGCTGTCGGAGTCAAGTATTGACTGCAGTTCTTTCATGCGCGCTGAAACGTCTTTTTGCTCGGTCTCGAGGTCGATGCGCGAAAGGCGCGTCAGTTGGCGCAACTGCATGTCGAGAATGTCGATCGCCTGGCGTTCACTGAAGCCGTACTTCTTGCCCATCAGTTCGGCCTTGGCCGAGCTGGCATCGTCGCTGGCGCGAATCAACTTGATGATCTCATCGATGACGTTAAGGGCCTTAAGGCGACCCTCGAGAATGTGGTTGCGATCAACCGCGCGTTGCAAGCGAAACTTCGAGCGCCGCGTGATTACCTCTACCTGGTGATCGATGTAGCCGACGAGCGCGTCGCGCAGGTTCAGGGTACGGGGCACGCCCTTGACGAGCGCCACCATGTTGACGGGGAAACTGCTCTGCAGTTGCGTCAGTTTAAAGAGGTTGTTCATGACCACATTCGAGTTGGCATCACGCTTAAGCGTGATGATCAAGTTGGTCTCGCCGCCAGATGAGTTGTCGTTAACGTCGGCGATGCCATCAAGGTTGCCGCCGTCGACGAGTTCTTGAATGCGCGCGGCGATCGCCGAGCAACTGGTCTGATATGGCAACTCGGTGACGACAATTTGCATCTGCCCGCGGCGACCCTCTTCGATCGCCACCTTGGCGCGCGTTTTGATGCTGCCGCGACCCGTCTGGTAGGCGTCTTGAATGCCGCCGCGACCCAAGATCAAGCCGCCGGTCGGAAAGTCGGGACCCTTGATGAACTTCATCAAATCGTTCGGCGTGGCGTCCGGGTTTTCTAGCAAGTGCAGCGAGGCGTCGATAACTTCGCCAAGGTTGTGCGGCGGAATGCTGGTGGCCATGCCGACGGCGATGCCCTGACTGCCGTTAACCAATAAGTTTGGAAACCTAGCTGGCAAGACTATTGGCTCTTCCGAGGTGCCGTCGTAGGTGGCGATGAGGTCCACGGTGTCTTCGTCGATGTCGGCGAGCAATTGCATCGCCAACGGATGTAGGCGCGACTCGGTGTAACGGCTCGCGGCCGGGCCGAAGTCTGGCGAACCATAGTTGCCGTGAAAGTCGATCAGTGGGTGGCGCAGCGAAAACGGCTGGGCCATGCGCACGAGGGCGTCGTAGATCGCGCCGTCGCCGTGCGGGTGGTAACGCGCCATCGTGTCGCCGGTAACACGGGCGCATTTAACGAACGGTCGGTCGGGGCGAAACCCCTGCTGGTCCATGTCCCAAATGATGCGGCGGTGCACAGGCTTAAGACCGTCGCGAACATCTGGCAAGGCGCGCGACATGATCACCGACATCGCGTAGTCGAGGAACGAACGCTCCATCTCGTCTTGCAACTGCACTGGTTGCACCGCGTCAGGGTTGGTGAACAAGTTGTCGTTCGAAACAGGCGGCTTTTTTGGCGGCGTCGCGCCAGCAGTTGCTGGCAGTTTCTTGGCGGCTAACTTCTTCGCTGGTTTTTTGCTGGCCATCTTGTGTGCCCTTTAGAAGTCGAGGTTGCGCACATCGCGCGCGTTGGTTTGGATGAATTTTTTGCGGCTCTCGACGTCGTCACCCATCAGCACGCTCATCACGTCTTCGGCGATCGCGGCCTCGTCGACAGTGATTTGCAACAGCGTGCGCGAGTCGACGTGCATTGTGGTGGAGCGCAACTCTTGCCAATCCATTTCACCGAGACCCTTGAGACGCTGAAACTCTTTTTTGTGGTTGGGGTGTTCTCTCAAGAACTTCTCTTTGGCGACTTCGTCTTTGAGGTAAATCTTTTCTTTACCTATTTCGGTTGAAAACAGCGGTGGCTGGGCGATGTAGATGTAGCCGGCATCGACCATCGGACGCATCTGGCGATAGAAGAACGTCAGCAACAAGGTGCGGATGTGACTGCCGTCGACGTCGGCGTCGGCGAGAATTACGACCTTGTGATAGCGGGCCTTGGCGGCGTTGAACTCGTCGTTGCCTATGCCGCCACCGATTGCGGTGATCAGCGTTTGGATTTCGGTGTTCTTCAACATCTTGTCGAGGCGCGCGCGTTCGACGTTGAGGATCTTGCCCCGGATTGGCAGAATCGCCTGCACCCGCGGGTCGCGCGCGTCGACGGCGGTACCGCCGGCCGAGTCGCCCTCAACAATGAACAGTTCGCTCTCGCTGGGGTCGCCGCTCGAACAGTCTTTGAGTTTGTCTGGCATGCCCGCGCCGGTTAGCGCGGTTTTGCGGCGCACGGCGTTGCGCGCATTTTTTGCGGCGATACGGGCCTGCGCCGCCGCGCTCGCCTTCTTGACGATGCGGTTGGCCTCGGTCGGGTTTTCTTGCAACCACTCTTCGAGTTTGATGTTGGTCTCGCGTTGTACGAATGACCGTATCGAGACATTGCCGAGTTTGGCCTTGGTCTGGCCCTCGAACTGCGGCTCGCGCAACTTCACGGTGAGGATTGCTGTAATGCCCTCGCGAATGTCTTCGCCTAGCAGATTCTCGTCTTTTTCTTTCAGGGCACCTGAGGCCCGCGCGTACTTGTTGACCACCGATGTCAGGGCCGTCTTGAAGCCCTCAACGTGCATGCCGCCCTCGACGGTCGAGATGCCGTTGGCGTAACCGTAAATGCCTTCGTAGTATCCCGTGTTCCATTGCAGGGCGATTTCGAGGGTCTGGTCGTCTTCGCTGGCCTCGTAGTAGCCGACCTTTGTGAACAAAGCTTCGCGCGACGCATTCAGATGCTTGACAAAGTCGATGATGCCGCCCTTGTACTGGTATGTGATTTTTTGTTTCCTTTCTTCGCGCTCGTCGACAAATACAACTTCGAGGTTTCGATTTAAAAACGCCATCGTTTGCAACCGCTCGGTGACGGTGCGCGATACAAACTCGACACCCTCAGCCGCGAACACGGTGGGGTCTGGCCAGAACGTCACGGTGGTGCCGGTTGTTATTTTGTTTGGCGACGCGCCGACCTTACTCAATTTATTTTTTGGATTACCGCCGTCAATAAATTCTTGGCGATAACGATTACCGTCGCGATCAACTTCGGCGATCAATTTTTTTGACAGCGCGTTGACGACGCTGACACCCACGCCGTGCAAACCACCCGAAACTTTGTATCCCTCGCCGCCAAATTTGCCGCCCGCGTGCAACACCGTGAGCACAACTTCGAGCGCGCTCTTACCCTTGTGCGGCCCCGAGGGGTAAGGGTCGACCGGAATACCACGGCCGTTGTCACTGACGGCGCAACCACCGTCTTGTTGCAAGGTCACGGTGATCTTGGTGCAGTGACCTGCCATCGCTTCGTCGACAGAGTTGTCGACGACCTCCCAAATCAGGTGGTGCAAACCAGCCAAACCGGTTGATCCGATATACATGCCGGGGCGCTTACGAACGGGGTCGAGACCCTCGAGAACCTGGATGTCTTTGGCGTCGTAAGAGGCTGTGGTTTTGGCAGATTTAGCGGTTGCCACAGGCTGTGCCTTTTTTGTTCAGGATGGATGCAGTGCGGGTGCGAGACGTCATAATTAACACGTTTTAGTCTACCAATCAGGTGGTGCGAAGATTGCGTTTTACGCGCACATCGATACCGTTAATTGTGTTGCCCGTGTGCTGTGAAAGTTTGCCGATTATCTCGGATTCTAGAAATCGCATCTGAGTGGCCCAGGCGGGTTCGTCAACTTCGACCAACAATCTGCCAGCCTCAAGTTTGATCGGGGTCACATGTTTGGCAACTGCGTCGCCGACCAGTTGGTGCCAGTCGTCAAAAACACCCGATACCACGGAAGTCGATTCTGAGCCGAGTCGTCGCAACAACAAATCGAGTTGTTCGGTCAACAGCGAATCGGGCTCGGCCACGGCTTCTGTCTCTGGATCGGTTTCTGGATCGATCCCGGGATTTTCGTTCGTCATAAACTCTGCTTTCGGTCTTGATCTATTAGTCCGAGACAACTGCCCCTAGACGAATCTTGATTACGCGTTCGATGTGTGCAATATCTGGTAAAACGCCCGCCGTGGTAATTAAAACCTGCCCCACAGGGAAGTGCCGCAGCAGGGCCGCCGACCTCTGGGGGTCAAGCTCAGAAAGGACATCGTCCAAAATTAAGATCGGTGAACTGCCCACTTCTTGGGCCACACAACGGTGCACCGCCAGGCGCAGCGCCAACGCCAAAGTGCGTTGCTCGCCCTGCGAGGCGTGGGTTCGCGCGGGCAGACCGTTGATGTATAGATCGATGTCATCGCGGTGAGGCCCGCTGGTCGTCACGGCACGGCGAACATCATCGGCGCGCGCAGCACCAAGGGTGGCCGCCAAACCAATCTTGCGCCACTGTGGTTCGTAAATCATTTCGACGGGCGTCGCCGAGTCTGCCAGTTCTTCGTACGCGAACTGCACCATCTCTGATAGTCGGGCCACAAGCGTCGCGCGTGCATCGCCGAGCTCGCTGCCGTGCATGCTCAACTTTTCATCCCAGACATCGAGCGTTGTGGAGATCTCGTTCGAGATTCGCCCGCCCGCCTGTTTCAGTAACGCATTGCGTTGGCGCACAACTCGCTCGACTTCACGGATGATGGCGTCGTTCTTGATCGCGACGGAGACCAGACTGTCGTCTAAAAAATCGCGGCGTAAAGACGGGGCGCCTTTGACCAAGTCGAGGTCATCGGGCGAAAATACTGTGGTCCGCAAAATACCCAGCAAATCGCGGCTGCGAGCCAGTTTTTGGCGGTTGACATGGGTGCGGTTCTTACCCTCGCGGGTCAGCTCAGCCTCTATTAATACGTCCCGGCCGTCGCCGTGCAACACATTGGCGCGGATAATTGCGGTCTCGGCGCCCGCGCGAATCATCGCTTCGGTATTGACCCCACGAAAACTTTTGAGTGTTGCCAGGTAGCCAATCGATTCGGCCAGGCTCGTCTTGCCCTGACCATTAGACCCAACTATCGCGGTGACGCCATCGGTGAAATCGATCTCGGCAGCAACATAGTTTCTAAACTGTTGCAGTTCAAGTCTCTTAATAATCACACTCGACCTAGCTAGACCGTTAACGGTTTATGTCGTGAGTCGTTGCGGCATCACCAGATACAAATAGTCGGGTGCGCCAACACCGCGCAGCACCGCCGGCTTGATCGAGTCTGTTGTCTCGATCGAGATTTCCTCGGTGGTTAAGGCCTCGAGGCCAGCCGCTAGGTACTCGGGGTTAAACCCGATTGTTAGTTCTTCGCCTGTTGCGGTGGCGTCAAGTTCTTCAACAATAGTGCCGACATCTTGCGTGATTACCGAGAGTCGCAGCGAGTCCTTGGTTATTTCAAGGCGCACTGGCGTTGTCTCGCGGGCCAAGATCCGCGAGCGACGCACCGCGTCGAGCAACTTTTCACGACCCGTCACAAGTTTGTTTGGATATGTCGGTTGCACGAGTTGGCGATAGTTAGGAAACTCTGGCGACAATAAACTAGTTGTCAACCGCGAGTGGCCGACCTCGAAAGTAGCGCGATCAGACGCCAAGCACAGCGTCACTGATTCGCCACCTGAGATCAACCGCAATAATTCGTTGAGGGCGCGGCTCGGGATCACGACGTGGTGCCCTTGATCGAGCAACTTGGTGCTGGCCAGGTCCTTGATCGCCAGGCGGTACGAGTCGGTGGCAACCAAGCGCAACCCTTCTGGCTCGGCGCTTAGTAATACACCTGTTAATGCTGGCCGCTGCATGTCGCTGCTGGCGGCGCGCACGACTTGGCGTAGGGCTTCGGCGAATGGCCCTGACGCGGTCGTCACCGGTGGGGCCGACGCGTTAATGATCTGCGGAAAGTCGCCAGAAGTGAATGACGGCACCGTGAACTGCGAGCGCCCCGAGCCAACAGAGACAACTTCGTTCTCTGCTGCGACGACGACCTTACCTTCGTCGAGCGAGCGCACCATGTCACTCATCAACTTGGCGCTAACCACCGCTTCGCCGTCGCTCTGGCCGCCAACAGCGAGTTTAATCTGCAGCGAGAGGTCGTTATCTGTGCAGGTTAGTTCGAGTACGTCACCTTTTACCCGCAGGTGAACGCCTGACAGCGCAGGGATCGCGTTGTTGCGAGTCGATGCCACCCTGGCCGCAGCACCAAGTGCCTCCGCTAAGACTTCACGTTCTACTCTAAATTTCATATTCGACTCCGGTGCAAGTTGCTTGCCATTGATATTTGTGGATAAGCGGATATAGAACTAATAACAGTAATAAGTGCTGTGGATTGTGGACAAGGTATCTGCGGGGCAAGACAGCTATGAACTTGTACCCCACAACCGACAACGTTGAGACTCACACCTTGCAACTTTGTAACTTCGCCCAATGTGAATAACGCCGCGTTATCCACCGCACGTCCACTCTTTGTACACAACGTCATCCCCATGGTCGCCTATGCGGTCTTAAACTTTTGCACCAAAACGGTGACCTGATCAAAAACCTGCTTACGCTCACTCATCATCCGCTTTGTTTTATCAACGGCGTGAATTACTGTGGTGTGGTCGCGACCGCCGAATAACCTGGCAATGGCGGGGTAACTAAGGTCTGTCAGTTCGCGAAACACATACATCGCGGTCTGGCGGGCCGAAACCAACGGGCGTTGGCGACTTTTGCCGCAGATGTCCTCAACCGAGAATCCCAAATGATCGGCGATCGCGACCAGCAATTGCTCACCGGTGCGCGGTTTAGAGACGTTTTTGGTGACCAGGTCGACTAGTAGGTGCTGCGCCATGGTGATGTCGACACTGACCTTGTTCAAACTGGCGTATGCCCCAACACGAATTAGGGCTCCTTCGAGTTCGCGGATGTTGGTGGTGACATTGCTGGCAATGAACTCGAGCACATCGCCCGAAACCTTGGTGCGTTCGCGCTCGGCCTTGTTACGCAAAATCGCCAAGCGGGTCTCCATGTCTGGAGGTTGAATGTCGGTGATCAGACCCCAACGAAAACGGCTGCGTAGGCGGTCTTCTAACGTTGGGATTGCGTCGGGCACGCGATCCGATGAGATCACGATCTGTTTGTTGGCGCCGTGCAGCGAGTTAAAGGTATGAAAGAACTCTTCCTGCAAACCCTCCTTGCCCTCCATGAACTGAATGTCGTCTATTAACAGGACGTCGACTTCGCGGTAACGGCGCTTGAAGGCGGCGATGGTGTTGTTGCGAATGCCGTCGACATATTCGTTCAAGAATGTCTCAGTTGAGACATAGCGAACCTCGTAGTGGGCGTACATCTGGTGCACGTAATAACCAATCGCGTGCAGTAGATGGGTTTTGCCAAGGCCCGCAGAACCGTATATAAACAAAGGGTTATATGAGCGGCCGGGGGTTTCTGCAACTCGCTGGGCGGCCGCCAAGGCAAACTGGTTTGAGGTGCCCTTGACGAACGTCTCGAAGGTGTAACGGGTGTTAAGGCCGATTACCGCACCTTTGGTCGATCGCGACTTGCGGCTCGTCGTTGGTTGTAGATCTTGGCCTTGCAGGTTGAGCACTTGTGGTTCGCTGGCAACTGGCTCGGGCTTTTCGGCAACAAGTTGTTCTAGAACGTCGTTCGCTGTGTCAGTTCGGACATCGACCAAAAGTTGGCGCCCGCTGGCGCCAACCTCGTTTAAGGCATCGCGCACGAGAGACATGTAACGCGTCAAAATTCGCTCGCGAACATAAGTGTTGGGTACCTGTAGGCGGAGGCTCATCTTGTCGTCGGCGACCGCGATGGCATCGTTAAAAGTTGAAAACCAGACGGCTTCAGAGACCTGTGCCCGCAATACTTCGGCGGTGGCTCGCCAGACATCGTTGTGGTCTTCGGTGCCCACGTTTTGATTCATCGTCATCTTGTTGCTCCGCTTCGATTTGCTTAGCTCGTAGTAATAATCAACCACTAGTCCCTCAATTAACGGCTTTGTCCACACCCTGTGGACAGAGCCGTTAATTGAGAGGGGGAGATGAGAAGGTAGCAGGTTTTCCACAGGGTAAAAAACCCGCCTATCGTCTCCCCCAGGGTTGATGAACGGGCTTGGTTTCCCCCTAGCCTATGACGCATAGCTTCGTAAGGGGTTTTTAGTTGTTGTCTCGTTATTAAAGTATTTCCACCAGAGCAGTTCTGGTCCAACCTAAGGAGGCGTGCGTGAAACGCACCTTTCAACCTAACAATCGTCGTCGTTCCAAGAAGCATGGCTTTCGCCATCGGATGAGCACCCGCGCCGGCCGTGCCATATTGAAGTCGCGTCGGGCCAAGGGCCGTCACCGGCTTTCGGCTTGATCGGCCCAATTCAGCGCCGTTCGGCCTTCACAAAACTTTCAAAAGAGGGAACATATGTTCGCTCCGGCTCGTTTTGGTGCATCATGCTCCTCGATCCCAGTCTCACCATGGCCCATGTCGGCTATGCCATCGGGCGGCCTTATGGTGGCGCAGTTGAGCGCAACCGCTTGCGGCGCAGGTTGCGGGTCCTAATGGCCAGCCACGGCGAAGCCCTGCTGCCGGGGTCCTACCTGGTCGGGGCCACCCCCGGAGCAAACCAGCAAGATTTTGTCCAGTTGGGAGAGAGTGTGAGCCGCCTGATCTCGGCCATTTTGGCTAGAACTAGCGATTTGGTAGCCAAATGAGCGCCGAGTCACGCGCCCAAACCGCCCTTTTGGGGTCGATCACCTGGTACCAGGGCTTGCGCCCGAACAAGCCATCCCCCTGCCGTTTCTTCCCCTCGTGCTCGCAGTACTCTCACGAGGCCATTGAACTACACGGCGCCAAGCGCGGCAGTTGGCTGATGTTGCGGCGCCTCTCGCGTTGCCGCCCGTTCGGGCCCTTCGGGTATGACCCGGTCCCCGAGGTCTCGGACTCAAATACGCACGGAAAGTCGCCGCTAACCAATGTTTGAACTCGCCGCCAAACTCATTGCATTCTTTTACGGTCTGGTGCATAACTATGCGCTAGCGATCAGCCTTGTCGCGGTCGTAATCATGCTATTGATCACGCCTCTCACACTCAAGAGCACAAAGGGCATGCTCGAGATGCAACGGTTGCAACCAGAGATGCGCCGTCTGCAATCAGAGTTCAAAGGTGATCGCACAAAATTAAACGAAGCGATGATGAAGTTGTATCAGGAGCACAAGGTCAACCCGTTGTCGTCGTGTTTGCCGATTGCGGCGCAGATGCCCGTGTTCATTGTGATGTTTCAGGCGTTGAACGGTTTGGTGAACAAAGATTCGAGCGGCAAGTTCGCTCCGAAATTTTTAGACAAAAACTCCGAGTTATACACAGCGTTGCGCGGCGAGAAAGAAATGCTCAGCTTTGGTCTTGATCTTGCGGTGCGACCAATCGAAGCGGTTCAAGAAAGTTTTGGTAAAGGATTGATCTACATCGGCCTCGTCGCGGTGTTGGCGGGCTTGTATTTCGTTCAGCAAAAAATGGTTGCTTCGCGCACGGTTAGCCCAACGATGTCGGCCGGGCAGGCCAAGTTAATGCAGTATTTACCCGTTGCTTTTGCTGTGTTTCAGATCTTCTTGACCACACAATTAGTTGTCTATTACATGGTCCAGGCGCTTGTTCGTATTATCCAGCAGTACTACATCACCAAGCGCTTCTACGGTCACGAGCATTCGATCGGTCAACAGGCGCAGGCTGCTAGCGCTCAAGCGCGGGACATGGCCAAGAACGACAAGGACGATTCGAAGAAAAAGAGTCCGGACAAAAAACCTACGTCACCGAAGAACGAACCATTTATAAGCAAGAGAGTTACTGCACCAAAGAATAAGCCAACGCCTTCTGCGAGACCCGCGCAACGCCCGCAGGCACCAGGCAAAAAACGCGACTAATAAAAAGGAATCATCATGGAATGGGTAGAAACAACCGCTGCAACAATTGAAGAAGCAAAAAATCTTGCACTTGATCAACTTGGTATTGCCGAAGACGACGCCGAGTTCGAAGTTATTGATGAACCCAAGCAAGGTTTGTTCGGTCGCACCCGTGGCGAGGCTCGCGTGCGCGCACGAATTCGTCCGACCAGCCCTCGCGCTAAAAATGAGCGCCGCGAGCGTGGCGCAAAGAGCGCATCACGTCGCCCCGGCGCCCGTCCTGCCGACGAGCCGCGCCCGCGCCGCGAATCGAGCACCCGCCCACCGCGCGAGCGCAAGCCGCGTGCCGAGCGCCCAGATACCGACGACGATGGTGCAAGACAAGACCGCGCCGATCAACCCAAGGTCGAGGCGGCCACTGTCAGTGCCGCCGCAGCCACATTTCTTGAGGGCATACTCAAGGCCGCAGGCCTGACGGGCAATGTCGTGGCCACAATTGATAATGACGACATCGATATTCAGGTCAACGGTGACGACTTAAATGTGTTCGTCGGCCAGCGCGGCGCCACTTTGATGGCCGTGCAAGACTTAACCCGCGTTGTCAGCCAACGGCGCCTCGGCGACCACGAAACCCATCTGCGGGTTGACATGGGCAGTTACCGCGAGCGTCGTCGCGAGGCCCTGGGCCGCTTTTCATTGAAAGTCGCCGCCGAGGTTTTGGCCAGCGGTGAACCCCGCGCGCTTGAGGCGATGAACTCGGCCGATCGCAAGATCATCCACGACACGCTTGCCGACGCCGAAGGTATCGCTACGCGCTCAGAGGGTGAAGATCCACAGCGCCGAGTAGTCGTAGTTCCGGCCTAGCCGCAACTACTCTGACTGGGGTGCAGCCCCAGACCGACCCGCCCATTTCGCATCAGGGTTTGCTGCGAGTGTTGGGCGAGGCCCAACGTATTGGGGCTTTGGGGTCCAGTCCCCTATTTGAAATCATCCGCCATGCCTCTTGGTTTGCCGACGCCATCCCCGTTGAGGCACGCGAAGTCATCGACCTCGGCAGCGGGGCTGGCGTTCCAGGGTTAATAGTTGCTGTTGCCCGTCCAGAACTGCGAGTCACACTCGTCGATCGTCGCCAGAAACGGGTCGACGCTCTCGTTCGAGCAATTGCCTTGCTCGGCAAGAGCGATCAGGTCGCGGCCGTTTGCGCCGATGTCGACAAGATTCGCACCCAGGAGTCGTGGCAGGGCAGATTTGATGCGGCGATTAGCAGGGGTTTCGGGCCGCCGTTACAGACCTTGGCGTGGTCGGCCCAACTAGTAAGGCCTGGCGGGGTAGTTGTGATCAGCGAGCCACCAGATGAAATCGGGGACCGCTGGGCTGGCGTTGACCTGATCGGCTTGGGGGTCGTTGGGCCAACCCGGGTCGGGCCCTTGGCAATGTTCCACGTGGAACATTGAGACATCTAAAATAAATTAGAGCCAGCCAAAACGACGACCTTATACTTGAATGTTCCACGTGGAACATCCGCCAACCACAGTCTCTTTTGGATTAGCCTTGCGGTACCATGGCCAAAACTGCCACGCCCACTAAACGTCAGCCACTGCCACGAATCATGGCTTTCGCTAACCAAAAGGGGGGCGTGGGCAAGACCACCACGACCATTAATCTCGGCGCCTGCTTGGCCGAGCAGGGCTACAGGGTTCTGATTATTGACCTAGACCCTCAGGGCAACGCCTCGACAGGTCTTGGCCTAGAGACCAGAGATCTTGAAACCACCATCTATCATGTGCTGCTACACGACGCCCCGCTCGAAGACTGCCTGGTGGCGACGGCGGTAAAGAATCTCTTCGTGGCTCCGGCCAGCCTAGATTTGGCCGGCGCCGAGATCGAACTGGTGCCCGCGATGGGCCGCGAAACCCGACTAAAGAAGGCGATTGACGCCATTTCCGACCAGTTTGACTTCGTAATGATCGATTGCCCGCCATCGCTAGGTTTGCTTACTGTTAACGGATTGACGGCGGCGCACGAAGTTATAGTGCCCGTGCAATGTCAGTATTACGCTCTCGAAGGCCTCGGGCAGTTGCTGCGTAACGTCGACCTGGTCAGCCGTAACCTCAACCCCGGCCTGGGTGTTTCGACGATTATCTGCACGATGTTCGATTCGCGTACCAAGTTGTCGAGCGATGTCGTTGGCGAGGTTCGCGAGCACTTCGGCGGAAAAGTCTGCCAAACCGTTATCCCACATACAGTTCGTTTGGCCGAGGCGCCATCACACGGCAAGCCGATAATCACCTTTGACCCGTCTTCGGCTGGCGCCAAGGCCTATCGAGCAGTAGCACTGGAGGTGAGCGGTGGCCCGCCACAGCGGACTCGGTAAAGGTCTCAGCGCGCTGATCCCATCGGACATTGGTCCGCAAACGGGTACGGCCGTGCCCGCGACGTCAGGTTTACGCGAAATTGCGATCTCGGCAATCGATCCCAATCCCAATCAGCCCCGAATACACTTTGACGAAGAGGCGCTTAGCGAACTTACGGCATCAATTCGGGCGATCGGTTTACTGCAGCCAGTGCTGGTCCGGCCCGCAAAAGACGGTCGTTTCGAGTTGATCGCCGGCGAGCGGCGCTGGCGGGCAGCATCGAGGGCAGGGTTAAGCATTATTCCGGCGATTATTCGGGTTACAGACGATGTTTCGTCAGTGGAGCAGGCCCTCGTTGAAAACCTGCACCGAGAAGACCTCACCGCGCTTGAAGAGGCGGCGGCCTATCAGCAACTGTTGGATGATTTTAGGATGACCCACGAAACTATTGCCGAAAAAGTGGGCAAAAGTCGTTCCGCGATTACGAACGCCATCCGACTTCTTTCACTTCCGCCATCGATCCAACTGCTGCTGGCCGATGGACAACTCTCTGCTGGTCACGCTAAGGCCTTAATGGGTACTCCAGACCGGACTTTTCAGGAGCGACTAGCCAAACGTGCCGCGCAAGAAAGTTGGACGGTGCGTGCAATCGAAAACGCAGTGCGCGAACAACAAAATCCAGCAATCAGTGCGACAAAACCCAGCACAACGAAGAGTACCAAAAGTGGTACTGACAATTCTAAAACAGAACGCGGCACATTACGACCAGCGGGGTTGCTTGAACTCGAGAATTTGTTGGCCGAGCATCTCGGCACGACGGTCAATGTAACGATGCTCGAGAAAAATGGAAAGGTTGTAATTCATTTTGCCGACCTCGACGATCTTGAGCGCATGTACCGTTTAATGACCGAGGGCCCGACTAGCGATTAATATTTTTGACCCTAATAATTTTAGGGGATAATTTTGACGCGAAACAGTAAGTATCACGCACAGGTTGATGATTAGCCTCTAGTTGAGATTACGCACAATCTGTGGATAACCTTGGGGAAAAGTCAGACCAGATCCTTGGCATCGGATTTATGTCCACCTACCGACTCGGATGAAACCCATATGGCTATTGCATTTGCGAGGGTGTCACCGATTTCTCGCCATAAGTGGATAACACCGTTGTGATCAGCGATGTTGCAAACCACGGCGGGCATACGGGTCTCTCGCAACACGGGCAGGCGCATCGCTACGACACGCATCGCTATGTTCCGCAATGCTAAGTCGCGTAATTCCGGGGTGCTCTGATCGCCAAATTTTGTCGCCACCATGTTGGCCAGTGATTTACCGCCGCGCGAAACAAAATTTTGGGTCTCGTAATAAGCAACGAAGTTGGCTTCGCCAGGGTTGCACCCGATGCTGACAAAGACGTGGGCGTTAAATGTGTTGGCGGTGCGCACGTGTGCGGCATGGTTGATGTCGTCGACGATCAAAATCTGATCGCTGCACGTGTGCAACCTACGCGAGATGTGTTGAACTAGCGAAAGTAGTTGCGGTGGACGAGTACTTGACAACGCCAACACGATGCGCGGCTGCGCGCTATCGTCACCGAAAGAATCGCCGCGCAGGAACTCTTCGTACTCGCGCACGGTTACAACCCCAGGTCCATCGCCGCTGTGACCAGTGACGCGGTCTAGGGCTCGAATCGTTTCGGGACCACAGATGCCGTCAATTGCCATGCCGTAGTTGTGTTGAAAGTCGCTCAGGGCGTGAATAGTTAGAGACCCGCAAATGCCGTCGACGCGCCCGCAGTCAAAACCGAGGCGCGCCAACTGATACTGCAAGGTCGCGACATCGTCTCCGCGAAGGTGCGGCGAAGTTAAGTACAAAAGGCGCGAACCCAAAACCCACGAGGTTTCAATCAGTGTCGACCAGGTGTTTTCATCGCAGTAACCGTGGCTACTCAGCCCCTGCCGGGACTGAAATGCGACCAGAGCGTCGGCCGTGAAACTACAAAAAAAGCCGGGTTCGGCGTCTTGCGGCGTGAGGTAACCAGCGCTAATTAATCGATGTTGCAGTTGGCGAACTTGTTCGCCGCGCTGGCCCTGAGTTAATGGGAAGCTGGTAGAAATTCTTCAAGCTCCTGAAGAAGTTGGCTCTTGCCCTTGGCCCCGACGAGGCGCTTTTTCATTTCGCCTTTGTCAAAAATAAGCAAGGTGGGGATGCTCATCACGTTGAAGCGTTGGGCGATGTCGCCGTGCTCGTCAACATTGAGCTTGGCGATAGTCAATTTGCCGGATTGTTCGGCGGCGAGGTCTGCCAGGACTGGCGCAATCTGCTTACACGGTCCGCACCACTCGGCCCAAAAATCAACCAGTATCGGCGTGCTCGAACTCTTTATGGTCTCATCGAAATTGTTGCTTGTGAGTATGATGACTGCGTCAGCCATGAGTGCTCCTTTGTCGGGACTCAAGTTTACATTGCCGCGTAGCAAATATTAAGCGTGCTGTGACTCCAGCCACTTCTCGCAGTCCATCGCCGCCATACACCCAGAACCTGCCGCGGTGATGGCCTGGCGGTAAGTGTGATCTTGTACATCACCACAGGCGAAAATCCCGGGGATGTTGGTGTATGTCGAGCCAGGTCTGGTTTTTAGGTAGCCGTTATCTTCCATGTCGAGCACGCCTTTGAACAAGTCGGTATTCGGCCGGTGGCCAATAGCTACGAATACGCCAGTGACGTTGAGTTGCGAAACAGATCCGTCGATCGTGTTGGTGAGTTCTACACCCGCGACCTTTTCGCCGCCGTGCACCTTGGTCACCGCCGAGTTCCAAGCGAACGAAATTTTTTCATTGGCGCGGGCACGGTCTTGCATGATCTTCGAGGCGCGCAAGGCGTCGCGGCGCACGACGATCGTTACCTTCGACGCAAATTTGGTCAGGAACGAAGCCTCTTCGAGTGCTGAGTCGCCGCCACCGACAACAACTATTTCTTGGTTCTTAAAGAAGAAGCCGTCGCATGTCGCGCAAGTCGACAAGCCGTGACCGATCAGCCGCGCTTCTTCTTCTAACCCAAGCATCAACGACTGCGCACCCGTTGAGACGATGATCGAATCGGCTATGTGTTGTGTGTCGCGAACCCAGACTCGAAACGGGCGTTGCGAAAAATCTACCTTGGTGACCTTTTCTGTGATGAACGTGGTGCCGAATCGCAACGCCTGTTCACGACAGCGGGCCATCAACTCGGGCCCCATTATCCCTTCGGGAAATCCCGGAAAGTTTTCGACTTCGGTGGTCAGCATCAACTGGCCGCCCGGCTGGTCTGATGTTGAACTGGGCTCACCCTCGATCATTAGCGGCGCGAGGTTGGCGCGCGCGGCGTAAATGGCGGCCGTGAGGCCCGCTGGGCCAGAACCGACGATCAGAACTTTGTGATTAGACACTTCACTAGACATATTTTGCCCTTCGGGTGGTGGATAAAATTCTTTACGAGTTGGTTATTGCGCTGGTGGTCGGCGGCGGCGCATCAAGATGGCTCCAATCGCCACGAACACGGCGCCAAGCACCATGTACGAGAGCCATACCGATCTGTCGTGATCAAACCACACGTCGCCGAGGGCTTGCAACGCACGAATCGCGCCGATCATCAGCAACACGCCAATCACCACCGAGATAGCGGCCGCCAAAATGCCGAACACGAGGGCACGGGCGACAACAACAAGCGGGCGAGTGGTATAGCGCTTCACGATCGACACCAACCGATCGATCATGTCAACAGTATTTGTTGCCCACTGCGGATCGGTAAATGGATTTGACGGCACGCGTCAAGGCTAACCCTCTGTGAAGGTCACTCCCGAGACCACGCCCTGAAAGGGGTTGGCCGCACTGCAACCGTTGCTTTTACCAACCTCGCGCAATACCACGAGTAAGTAATTTGCCGGTGACGTGATCACAAATTCGCCGCGCTGGCGAACCATGCTCAGCGATTGCGTCACAGGCTCTCCCCATTGCGCCAACTGTGCAGGAGCGACATCTTGGGTCGCGTAAATCTCTATCCGCCACGGTGCGTTGACGATGCCGAAACCTAAAGTTCCAATCGCGGGGCGAGAAAGTTGCATCACGACGCCGACGAAGTCTTTGGCGCCGAAGTTCTTGTTGGCGTAGCAAGTCGTCGTCCATTTTGTGGAGGGGATGCCGTCGGTCAACGCGCCAACCTGAGCCTCATTTTCGTGGCCGTCTTTGCTATTGGGGTCAAATGTCGAAATCATCGTGAAAGTAACTGGTTCTACGACAACGGGGGCAATAGTTGGTTGCGAGGTGCCGCCGTCATTGCGATTGGTTGACGAAACCTGCCAGAGCACGCCCGCGCAGAGCGCCACAACTACGCCGATCACAACCAAGAGGCGGCGGTTGCCGTGACCTCGCGAGGAGTTGCGTTGACGGCTGACATGATTTTGTTGCCTGTCAGCCGAGTTCTTGCGCACCATATTTGGTGGTGCAGTTCGGACACTGATCGGCTCGCCAACTATTGGTCGTCGACGCCCACCGACAGGAGTTGTCGAGATGTGTTCAATGTTGTCGAGTGCGATGATCCCGGTCGCGATGATCCCGGTGGCGTCGATGCCCGACGGCGGCGTCAACGAAGTGGTTTGATCGTGCTGTCCGCTGCCTGCGCTCAAAAGCGCGGCGCGCGTTGCGGCGCCTGTCGCGTATCGGTCTGCCGGGTTACGCGACAGTAATTTGTGAATGACCTTGACTAATTGCGGCGACAGCGATGGTCGCAGTCGGCCGAGATCTGTCGGTTCGCGCTGCAAGCGCGCCAACGCGGTGTCGGCGTCTGTCTCGCCTATAAACGGCACGCGGCCGGCCAGGCATTCGTAGAGCACCAACCCGAGGCCGTATAAATCGGCTCGACCGTCTAGCGGTTTGCCCCGCACCAACTCTGGGCTCAAATATTTGGCAGTACCCATCATGATGTTGTCATTGGTGAGGTCATCGCCGCTCGCGCTCAACGCCTTGGCGATTCCAAAATCTGTGAGCAGACAACGCCCGTCGGGGGTGACGAGAATGTTGCCAGGCTTAACATCGCGGTGCACATAATTGGCGCGGTGTGCGGCGTCGAGACCAGCCGCGATTGATGCGCCGATATGAATCGTGAGCCGCGGCCCGAGGCGTTTGCGAGCATCCAATAAATCACGCAGACTCTTGCCGTCGACGAATTGCATCACCACGGCTTGTTGACCAAGGTGTTCAAAACAGTCGTAAACCGCAACGATATTGGGGTGGTCGAGGCCGGCGCAGGCGACTGCTTCGCGGCGAAAACGCTCGGCCGTCACGGGGTCGTTGGCCATGTGGGGCTTCAAAAATTTGACGGCAACTTCTCTGGTTAAAAATGTGTCGGTGGCCAACCACACCTCGGCCATGCCGCCGCGGGCGATAGATCGTTCGAGGCGGTAACGACCGCCGATGATTTCTGGAAGTGTGCTTTCAACTGACATCGCTGTGACGCGACGCTAGTGCCTCTAACCCTTGTGTTTAAGGGATATCAGTTTCAGTTGACTGTGCTAAACGCAACTCCGATGGCGCCAGGCCCAGCGTGCGAGCCGATGACCGCGCCGATGTCGCCGATAATGATTTCGCCTTTGTAAAACTCGCGCAGTCCGGCGAGTAAGACATCAGAATCGCTGCACTCGGCTTGCAAAATCACGAGGTGGTCGACATTGCCAGCGTTGCGAACCTTGTCAACCAAGAACGCCACGGCTTTGCCGCGCGTGCGTTGCTTGCCGCCCTCGACGACCAACCCGTTGGCGATCTCTAAAATCGGTTTGATCGACAATGCCGACGCCATCAATGCCTTGACGCCGCTGATGCGGCCGCCCTTTTTAAGATTTTCAAGGGTGTCCAGGGCCGCCCAACATTGAACCCGCTTGGTGAAGGCTGTGCCGAAGTCGGCGACCTGATCAAGAGTGGCGCCAGTGGCGGCCAGTTCGGCGCACGCCAGCACTGTGATGCCTTCGCCCATTGTTGCCGAGCGGCTGTCGACGATGCGGATCGGAATTTTGCCTGCAAATGATTTAGCGGCAACTTCGGCACTTTGCATCGTGGCCGAGAGGTCGCTCGAAAGTGAGACCACACAGATACCGGTTGCTCCCTGCGCAGCGAGATCTCGAAATGCGGCTTCGAACTTGCCTGGCGCTGGGGCCGCCGTTTCTGGCAACACCGGTGACGAGGCGCACTTGGCCCAAAACTGTGTGGTGGTGAGGCTCTCGCGGTCGACGAACTCTTCGTCGCCGAAGCGATAGGTCAGTGGGACGATCGTGATGTTAAATTTCTTTGCCATCGCGTCTGGTAGATCACAGGCACTGTCGGTAACGATGCGAATTGTCATGGTGGTCAGCGTATCGCAGGGTGTTTGTGCTTCGAAGTACCGCGACGTACACGGCGTATGTGCGCAATCCACCAGGCCAGCAAAATGAGAATCGCCGCGCCCGTGACCAGTTGGCCGAGACCCGCCAAGGCGCTGACCCGCGCCGCAAGTTGCACGCGTTTGCCGACCTGGGTGGTGCCGTCTGGCGTGTGCATCACGACTTCGAGTGGGAAGGTGCCGTTCGAACGGGCGACGACGGGCACGATCAGATCGATGGCCGAGTCCGCAGAGATGGTAACTAGTTGCGATCCAGAAGGAAACTGCAATTTCGTGCTCACCAAGTCGACGATGACGCGTAAGTTTTGGTCTGACTCGTTCTTGATTTGCAGACGCAAATTGCTCTCTTGCCCGCTGAGGGTAAATGTTAGCGACTCCGGCACCTTCAATGATTGGCGAATTCGGCGCATCTGGGCGCGCACGCCCACAACGTATTGGTCAAATTGGTCACCGGTGAGGTTGTCGCTAGCCGCCGCCGCGGCAATCTTGGCCCACTTAGTCGGCAGCGCAGAGTCTTCGGCGAACATCGTCGATGTCGAGGCGATCTCGGTGGCGAGAGTCGCCAACTGGTCACGTGTCGCGGCAACGTCGACGTGCGTCGTGGTCGGTACTTCAAGTTCAGTCGCTTCGGTGGCGCCAAGTGTGACGGCTCCGAGTGCCCGCAGTTCTAGTTGCGGAGCATTGTCCAGAGCGACTGCAAGCGGTTTCATTAATGCGGGGTCTTGCACTTCGCCCGTGTTCGTCGACAGCACCGTGAGTCGCGTAGTTACATCGCCATGGGCGGCGATGATCTCATCGCGCTGAACAATCAACTCGGCGGCAATCCGGTAGGCATCTTGCACCGGGTTTCTGTGCGTGCCCGAAAGTTCTTGTGCGTAACGGACGTCACTCACTATTAGCGTCATCGAAACATCGCTTGTGCTGTTAGAAGTTCTGACGCGGTAGGGGCGGGCATAGTTTTTGAGTACACCCAAATTTGTGGCGGCCTGCGGAAGCAGAACCAAGGTCTTCACGCCGAAGTCGCTCAACAGCGACATCCCGTCGGCGTCTACGCCCGTGCGGCTCACCCAAACGTTTCGCGACGGTATCGCCTCGCCGTTGTTGAGGTCGACGACGGCTTCGCCCCGGCGCAACTGCTCGGCGAACTGGGTGGTCATGTCGGCGCGCTTGGCGCTCGAGACGTCGAACGAGACGAACGTCGTTGTCAGCAACTCATGTTGCGCAAATTTGGCGCGCAACCGCGTGAGCAACTCGTTGTCGGCTACTTCGGTCGAGCGCTCGAGACCGTCGAGCAATTCGGGTTGTACCTGCACGGAAATTGGCCCCGCCTTGGCGTCGAGCAGGTCGGCAAGGCGAGTTAACTGCGTGCGCGCGCCGTTAGTAATAGTCGTGGTGCCGTCTGGCTGAATTGTCGGCGGCGAACCGATACTGACCGCGATCGCAACTGGCATCCGCGGGTATACGGCGGTCGCGCTGAAAACATTGATGAACGTGGTCAGCGTCGCCACCACTGTCTTGGCCTGCATAATTTCAATGTCGATCGGATAAATGCCAGGATTTTTTAAAGCCAGTGCGATCTTGCTCGCCCGCGTCGTTGTGGCGACCACAAAAGTGAGGTTGCCGCCAGCCGACGACAACGCATTTGAGATTGGCGTTTCAACTTGAGACACGGTGGCGATGTCGATGCTGCCATCGCTGACGCCCATTACTTGCTCCCGCGAAGTCACGGGAGTCTTGGCAACGACTCGTATCACTGTAGAACGGTCCGCGGTGACGGCCATTAGTGCTGCCTCGTCGCTGGCGTTAATGATGAAGCGCAGGTTCGAACCCTGCGAAATGTTGAAGTACTGACCGGATAGCCGCAGATCAAATTTTTGCACTGTGTCGGCGGCCGCGACCGCCGGTCCGATTGAGGCAAGGGCGCCACAGCACAGTGCAATAAACGAGATCACGGCGGCAAAAAATTTATTCATTATCTTGCGTCAATGGTACGGCGCGGTTCGCGCCTAACCTGAAATCCATGATCCCGCAGCGATTTGCGCCAGTACTGTCAGAGTTGGCGCCAATCGCGCAACGCTTTGGCGCGGCGGGATTTCGGTTGTTCGTTGTTGGTGGCACGGTGCGTGATCTGCTGCTCGATCGCGACACGGGGTCGCTCGACTTCGATCTCACAACCGATGCCACACCGGACAAGATCAAAGAGATCGTGCACGGCTGGGCGGATTCGATCTGGACGCAGGGCGAGCGTTTTGGCACGATCGGCGCGATGAAGAACGGTCGCATCATAGAGATCACTACGCACCGCGCCGAGGCCTATGCGCCCGATTCACGCAAGCCCGATGTCAAGTTTTCGACCGAAATCACGACGGATCTTTCGCGCCGCGACTTCACGATCAACGCGATGGCGCTAGAGCTGACTACCCAAGATCCGCAACTGGTTGACCCCTACAACGGGGCAGTCGATTTGCTGTCGCACGTTTTGCGAACACCACTGTCGCCGACGATAAGTTTTTCTGACGACCCGCTGCGAATGATGCGCGCCGCACGGTTCATGTCGGCGTTGGCCATGCAGCCAGTGCCCGAACTGGTACTGGCCGTTAAAGAGATGCACGAGCGGATCAAGATTGTTTCTGCCGAGCGAATTCGCGGCGAACTCGACAAACTGATCGTTACCGAGCATCCGACTGCAGGCCTGTGGTTCTTGGTCGATTCGGGGCTCGCGCAGCACTTCTTCCCAGAGTTGCCGGCGATGAAGCTCGAGCAAGACCCGATTCATCGCCACAAAGATGTGCTCACCCACACGCTCGCCGTCGTCGAAAATGTTAAGCCTGACGCGTCTAGCGACTTTGATTTTCGTATCACTCGCCTGGCCGCACTATTTCATGACATCGGCAAACCCAAGACGCGATCGATCAAAGACGGCAAGGGCGTCAGTTTTCATCACCACGAAGTCGTCGGCGCGCGGATGAGCAAACTGCGCCTCAAAGAGCTGAAGTACTCGACCGAAGATCTCGAGGCGATCACCGAACTCGTGGCGTTGCACCTGCGCTTTCACACCTATCAAATGGGCTGGACGGATTCTGCCGTGCGCCGATATGTTCGCGACGCGGGCCAATATTTAAACGAGTTAAACGTCTTGACCCGTTGTGACTGTACGACACGAAACGAAAAGAAGGCGCTGATGCTTTCTAAGCGCATGGACGATCTAGAGGCGCGCATCGCCGTGCTCGCATCGCAAGAAGAACTTGCCGCGTTGCGCCCCGAACTTGACGGCGCGGCGGTGATGTTGCAACTCGACATGTCGCCGGGCCCCGGCGTCGGCGCGGCGTTAAATTTCTTGATGGAGATCAGGCTCGAAGAGGGTTTGCTCGGCGAGACCGAAATCCGCCGCCGCTTAGACGAGTGGTGGGCGCTACAGAGGCGATGAGTAACGGCTTTAGCAAATTTGTTGGTGCGCGCTTGACAACTGACTATTGTTCGCAGTTATGACTGGTCGACGCATCGCCGCGGGTTGGCTGAGCGCGCTCAATACTTCTGACGACACGGGTGAGGCGATCGGCGGCGTCATCGATCACCGCCTTACGCGACGCGCGCTCATCAACGAGTATCGCAAGGGTCGACTGCGCAAAGATCAAGTTTGCGATGCGCACCCAGAACTATTGCGCGCGGCGCGTAACTTCGGTGACGAGACGCGCGTGTTGTGTCCGATATGCGTGGCCGACAATGTCGTGCTCGTTACATATGTGTTCGGGCCGTACCTGCCCAAGCACGGCCGATGCGTGACAACGCCTTACGAACTCGAGCGATTGCGCCAACAGCAGCACAACTACACGGCCTATGTAGTCGAGGCGTGTCGCCAATGCGGCTGGCACCACCTGTTGCGCTCCATTCCAATGGGTGGCGAGCGCGAAAACAGTGCAGTAGGCGAATAACGAGTCTGTGAAGCCTCTACCTCTAAAAAAATTATCGTCACCTGACTTCTAGACTGACGCAATGGCGCCTCGGAAGGCAACACTCTCAGCAGTAGGCGCTAAATCGCGACCACGTATCAAAAATGCAACCACATCTAAGAATGTACGCACTACTCCAGGAGTGCGAGTAGATGGTAAAGTGACTGCTGACCGAGTAGTGAAGGCCGCGATTAGCGAACTCGACACGTATGGTCCAATTCAATTCAGCCTCGACAGGGTGATTGCGAAATCTAAATCATCTCGCAGTTCTGTTTATCATTTGTTTGGCAGTAGGGCTGGCGTAATCGCACATGCCGAAGCACACGCCGTATCACTCGACGTAACCGATGGGGCGTTTCTTTTGCGCAACCTGGCCGAGAAAGTCGAGAGCAGCGATCAACTTGTGCAGATGATTAGGTTTTGGCTCAAAGATGCAATGTCGCCAACAAGAGTTCGCCAGCGCGCGCGCCGAATCGCAAACATTACGGCGGCAGAGGTAGACCCGGATTTGCGTCTCGTGCTTCACGATCACCTAATCAAGGTCAGCGAAGTCTGGGTCGAGACATATCAGATTCTTTCGCGTCGCAATCTGGTCAAGGTCCCTGACGTCGACCTTTACGCACTGGCTATCGCAGTTCAGGGTGTCTATCTCGGCGGAATCCTGGTCGACATCTATGACGATCAGACCATCGCCGAGAACTGGACCAACGTTGTAACCGCCATGCTGGCGGCCTTCTTCGGTATCGAGGCCATCTAGTTGTATTCTGAATCTACTTGGATGTATAATCCAAGTAAGTATGAAACACCGTTTTTGCATCCTGCTGGCACTCCTCGTGATGAGCCAAACGTTGGCGTTTAGTTCTCAAATATCACTCGCCAAATCAGTTAATAACGTGCCGGCCTCAAAGCCGGCTCTGGTTGCGGTCTGCGTGGAATCCAAGACGATGGTACTGCGTTGGGCCCCGAAAAATAGGTGCGCCCAACTCGGTGAGTTCAAACTTTCCTGGTCGGCCAGGACCACTCCGCCAGAAATATGTGTTGACACCCGAACCCGCGTGATGATGCTCGCAGACAAACAACGCTGTCTCACGGGTTCAGTCAAACTCGCCCGTTTAACTTCTGGTCGTCGCGCAATGGCGTGCGTTGATGCAACTACTGGCGTACTCATGCGTCCGCGAACAGGAAAGTGTCTTGTCCGAAATCTTGCTGTCAAGTGGATGGTCGTTGTAAACGACAGCAGTGATTTTCGCACTTCGTCAGCAACATCTACCACCACTAAAGCAAAGCGGCCCACGTGCGGAGCTACTTGTAGATACGCGTTGATGGTCAGCGTTGATCTCAAAAACCAGAACCTTAGTTGGATCGATTTTTCGTATGCAGATTTTCGTAGCACTGACCTGAGTGGAGCGAATCTGACGGGCACAAATTTTACGGGAGCCAATCTGTCAGCTGTAGATTTCACCAACGCGACGTTGACTGGCACGATATTTACTGGCGCAATCTTGAGTGGGGCTATTTTCACAGGTGCGGCTATCACGACGTCTACTACGACAACTACAGTCCCAGCGACTACGGCTACGGGCACTACGGTGACCACGACGACGACTATTGCAACAGTGATTCCAGGTGGTGGCGGTGGCGACTCGTCACCAACTACGACTGTTTTGGCGACTACGACAGTTGTCGCGACCACGACTGCACCTAGCGATACGACCGCCCCGACGGCAACGGCTTCGGCGATTACAACTTCGCCTGCTGGAGCTGCAAGTGGTCGGGCGTTCACGACTCAGCCTGTGGTGCGTATTACTGATAGTGGCGGTAACACGGTCATATCGTCTGGAGTTGTTGTCACAGCAACTGTTAGTAGCGGTGCAACGTTGGTTGGTACAACTACGGCGACTGCTTCGTCAGGAATTGCAACGTTTAGCAATTTAGGTGTTTCTGGTACGGCGGGTACCGCATACACACTCACATTCACGCCGACTGGGTTGACCCCTGTAACTGCGAGTTCGGGGTCGGTTATCTTTGGCACCGCAACAAAAGCAATGTTCAGCACTCAACCTGCAGGGGCAGTAAATGGGCAAGCGATGACCCCTTACCCTGTTGTGCTTATCACTGATGCGTCAGGCAACACGGTCACAAATTCGACCGTCAATGTAGTTGCGACGATAAGTTCTGGCCATCCAGCGACCGGAACAACAACGGTCGCCGCGATTAATGGTGTGGCCACCTTTACCAATCTGGTGCTGCGACAAGATGGTGAATTCACTCTTACATTCACGCCGACAGCCTTGACTGCGGTGACATCAAGTTCGTTTACCGTTACAGCATTTGGTGCGGCAACGAAGGCCTTGATGTCAACAAATCCTGATGGTGCCGTAAGTGGTTCGGCGTTGACTACTCAACCGATGGTGCGCATCACCGATGCTTCAGGTAACACTGTCACGAATTCAACTGTGAGTGTGGTTGCTTCGATAGCTTCTGGAACTGGCACATTGTCGGGGACAACAACAATTGCAGCGGTTGCTGGTGTGGCCACGTTCACGAACTTAATGATCACTGGCCTCACTGGAAGCTTCACCTTAACTTTCACACCAACTAGCTTGAACCCAATAACGTCGAATTCGTTCACCGTCACGGACAACTGTGCAACAGGTGGGACGTGCGTTGTAGGAAGCACTGGCCCTGGCGGGGGAACAGTGTTTTATGTAGGTTCGTTCACGGCATCTGGAACAACCTGTAACACGTCATGCAGTTATCTTGAAGCCGCACCGTCGGGTTGGAACACCGGAGCCGACCCAGGCCGCAGCTGGGCAACGAATGTGAACTCAAATCAGTCAACGAATGTCACTGGTGCTGATGGAACCAGTATCGGTACTGGCTACCAGAACTCGGTGGATATCTTGAACCAGACGGGCAACGTGGCTGGGTCTTCGGGGGCAGTGCTCGCACGTGAGTACAGGGGCGGAAGCAGGTCGGACTGGTTTTTGCCATCGAAAGCTGAACTAAATGAACTCTGTAAGTATGCACATAGGCAAACCATGGGTGACACTGGTGTTCTCTGTACATCCGGCGCTTCGAGTAACCCGTTGCGAGGTGGTTTTTCTGCTACCTGGTACTACTGGAGTTCGTCAGAGTACAGCGCGGATCAGGCCTATGCCCTGACGTTGGACCTCAATTTCGCTCAAGGTTACGGTACTAAAGTCTCGAGCTTTTACGTCCGCCCAGTTCGGGCCTTTTGACCCAACTATTTTTGATTCGACTATTTTTCAAATGAATAAAAGCTACGAATAGCACTGCTCGTCTTTTGAGCGGTAAGCCCTTAGAAGCGCAATTACAACGCTGTGATTCGACTGTTTCGCGGCCACCAGCTATCCCTGTGACAGCCCTGTGGCATGGTGCAGATGTGCCGTTACACTCAAATTTCCATATCAACCCTGCCCCTAACGGGGCTCTGGTCTCTGGCCAGAACCGAAGGGAGTTATCACGCGATGCGTGCTTACGAACTAATGCTCATTGTTAACGGCAGTCTTGAAGACTCGGCTGCACACAGTTGGATTAACACTGTGACGAAACAAATCGAAGGTGCCGGCGGCACAGTGCACGGCACAGTCGATTGGTGGGGCAAGCGCAAGCTCGCTTACCCAATCAAAAAGCAAAACGACGGGTACTACGCGATCTTCAACGTCTTAGCCAAGGGCGGTGCACTTGACGATGTAGAGCGCACCTTGCGAATTGCCGACGACGTACTTCGCCACAAGTTGCTGCGCTTGCCAGACGCAGAAGCCGTGCGTCGCGGTCTTCCCGTTACAACTTCTTGACCAACTAGTCCTGACCACAACAGCATTGTAAATAATTCGTAGAAGTAACTGCAGATAAGGATCAATCACTATGGCTGATAACACCATCACTCTCGTCGGCAACCTCACGCGCGACCCAGAGCTGCGTTTCACCACGACAGGTCGCGGGGTCGCCTCGTTTGGCATCGCCGTGAGTCGTCGCTACCAAGTCAATGGCGAGTGGCAAGAGCAGACATCGTTTTTTAATGTCACTGCCTGGGGCGAGCTCGGCGAGAACGCCGCGGCCTCGCTCACCAAGGGGGCACGCATCGTTGTTACGGGCCGCCTGGAGCAACGCGAATACACCACCCGCGAGGGTGACAAGCGCACCGCGATCGATGTCATCGCCGACGAGCTCGGACCGAGCCTGCGTTGGGCAACAGCAACCGTCGAGCGCACCACCAAGAAAGATGGTGCCGGTGCAGGCGGCGCGTCGCGCGGCTCGAACCCGGCTGGCGAAGTGAGCCCGCACGACAGTGGCGAAGAGCCGTTCTAGTTCAGTTTAAAAAATCAAAACTACTTATCGATAAAGGACCCAGACCATGACAAGTAAAAAGAACAAGGCTCGTGCAGCCAAGGCGGCACTGCGCAAATACAAGAAGCGTCCGAATATTTTGGGCAAAGAGAAGAGCGACTTCATCGACTACAAAGATGTCAACTTGTTGCAACGCTTCATGTCAGATCGCTCCAAGTTGCGGGCCCGCCGCATGAACGGCAACACCGTTCAGCAGCAGCGCGACGTCGCCTTAGCGGTAAAGAACGCCCGCGAAATGGCGCTCTTGCCATACACCAAACGCGTTGCCGCCAACCGTGCGCCGCGCCGCGGTGACGACCGCGATGACGACGACGGCGGTTACTCGGGTGGCCGTCCATACAAGGGCAACAAAAAGCCGACCCCGTCGCGCGGCGCAGCCCCTGCTACTACTGCCACCACAGAAGTTTCACTCACCAGTACAGTTGCCGACGCCATCACGGCCGAAGTAACAATCACGCCGGAGGCCTAACTCATGAAAGTATTACTTCGTTCAGATATCGCTGGTGTCGGCCGTCGTGGCGACATCATCACCGTTTCCGGTGGGCATGCCCGCAACTTCTTGTTGCCAAAGGGTTTGGCCATTGAGGCCTCTGATGGTGCCGTCGTCCAAGCAGAGGTGATGCGCAAGGCTCGCGACCAACGTGAAAGCGCTGGGCGCAATGAGGCTCAGGCCCTGAGCACCAAGCTGATGCAGAGCACCTTCACGATCGCGGCAAAGGTTGGCAAAGAGGGTCGCCTGTTCGGTTCTGTTTCGCCAGCAGAGATCGCCGACGCGGTCTTAAGCCAGGCCGGCATCACTATTGATCGTAAGCAGATCGTTATCGCCGAGCCATTGCGCAACATTGGCGAGCATTCAGTGCTAGTTGGTCTATTCACCGACGTTGAGGCCACAATCAAGATTTCCGTAGTCGCGCTGTAATTAGTTTTCCCCAGCCAATTCACAGGGTTATACCTCTAGCGATGCACAGCCTGCATCGGGCAAGGTAGAGCCATGTCTAATTCCGATCAATCACGCGGTGAGTCGCGTGCTGCGCAACGTAGCACTCAACGCGTGCCCCCGCACAACCTCGACGCCGAGGCCTCGTTACTGGGCGCGATGTTGTTGTCGCGCGAAGCGGTGGGTGTGGCACTCGAACGTGGCGTGCGCTCCGAAGAGTTCTACAAGCCTTCGCACCAAAATATTTTTGACGCAATTCGCTCGCTGAACACTGCTGGCGAGCCCGTCGACCCCGTAACAGTCGCCGACGAATTGCGCCGCGCAGGTTTGCTCGAGAGCGCCGGCGGCCTCGATCTGTTGTTGTCGTTGCAAAACACAACGCCGGCAATTACGAGCGCCGATCGCTATGCCAAAATCGTGCGCGACACCGCCCGTCTGCGTCGACTCATCGCCGCCGCCGCCGACATCGCAGAGATCGCCTATAACGAGCCTGACGATGTCGATAAGGCCCTCGACGAGGCAGAGAGCCGTATCTTCGACATCGCCGAAAGCGAAACTGGCGACAACGCGCAACGTGTTGGCGCACTGATCAACGAGACCATGGAGAAGTTGGAAGATCGATTCAACAACAAAGATGCGATTACCGGTGTGCCGAGCGGTTTCAGAGATCTCGACAAAGTGTTGCTCGGGTTTCAGCCAGGCACCCTCAACATTGTTGGCGCTCGCCCCGCGATGGGCAAGAGTGCGTTCGCACTTGGCATCGCCGTGCACGTCGCCCAAACGACCAACCTGCCCGTGCTGTTTTTTTCTCTCGAAATGGGCAAGGCCGAGCTCGCCCAGCGAATTTTGGCCAGCGAGGCGAGCGTCGACTCGATGGTGTTGCGCACTGGTCGGCCGTCTCCCAACGACTGGACAAAGATTGGTCATGCCGTGGGCCGGCTAGATATTCCGCTGATTATCGACGACAGTGCAGGCACATCTGTTGGTCAGATTCGTGCCAAGGCCCGCCGCGTGTACAGCCGCGAGGGCGGCATTGGCCTAATTGTTATTGATTACTTGCAGCTGATGGGCGGCGACGGCAGGCCTGAGAACCGCCAACTCGAAGTCAGCGAGATCAGCCGCAAGCTTAAATTGTTGGCGCGCGAATTTAATGTGCCCGTGTTGGCGCTGAGCCAGTTGAGCCGCGGCCTCGAGTCGCGCACTGACAAGCACCCGACTCTTTCAGACCTTCGCGAATCTGGCGCCCTCGAACAGGACGCCGACGTGGTTATGTTTTTGTATCGCGCCGAGGTCTACGAGACCGATCCAAACTTGCGCGGTTCGGCAGAGGTCAACATCGCCAAACACCGCGCGGGCCCACTCGGTCATGCCCGCCTGGCGTGGATGTCGACATACACGCGCTTCGACAACATGGCCAGCGACAACATCACCGAATCGGCATCTCGCAACTAATCTTGGGCAATGTTCTTAGGTAAAGACTTACTCGGATATTTGGTTCTCGCTCTCGGAAGCGCGATGTGCGTAGGAAATGTGATGGCGCTGGTAAAACCACCCGCCAAACGGCACGACGATGCTGATCTCGAAAAAGCCCCCGTTGCGCGCAGCGTGGCGATGGCTGGGGTCGGACTGCTCGCCGCGTTGTGGGCGTTGGCCAGTCTGATCGGCGGCTGAGCGTTGCCAAATCTCGGGCCAAATATTAAAGACTAATTTCGAGCGGGTGACGGGAATCGGACCCGCGTATTCAGCTTGGGAAGCTGATGTTCTACCACTGAACTACACCCGCAATAATGCCGCAGCAATATTGGTCTAGAGGGTAGCAACTAGGGTGCTTTGTTGTGATTCTCTCTGACCGCAGTATTCGCGAGGCGATTGCGCAAAAGCGCATCGTGATCGACCCGCTCGACGAGTCGTGCTTGCAGCCGTCGTCGATCGACGTCAAGGTCTCAAACCTGTTTCGAGTGTTTCGCAATCACACCACTGCCGTTATTGACGTCAAGAAAGACCCGGCAGATCTGACCGAACTAGTCGAGATACCGCTAGACGGCGTGTTTATGTTGCACCCCGGCGAGTTCGTGCTCGGCTCGACTCTAGAACGCGTGGCGATCGCCGACGACCTGGTCGCCAGAGTCGAGGGCAAGAGTTCGCTCGGTCGGCTCGGTTTGCTAATTCATTCGACGGCTGGTTTTATCGATGCCGGCTTTGATGGCCACATCACTCTCGAACTATCTAACGTGGCCAACCTGCCGATTACTTTGTATCCGCACATGAAGATAGGTCAGGTAAGTTTTATGACGATGACCACGGCAGCTGACAACCCGTACGGCAAGGGTGCGAGCGGTTCTAAGTATCAGGGTCAGCGCGGCCCTACGCCAAGCCGTTACTTCGAAAACTTCAAATAATTCAGTCGCCGATAACGGGCGCGCTCAGCGGCGGCGTTTTAGCATCGCGCAGTTTTTCCCCGGCCTCGATCGCCTCGAGTAGGTGGATCGAGATGTCAGCAACTTTGACCTCTGTCTCTTCTTTGCCCGCGGCCTTGACGCCGTCGTCGAGCATGATGTAACAAAATGGGCACGCGGTCGCAACGCGCGACGCACCGGTAGAGATCGCCTCTGCTGCGCGCTCGTCGTTGACTTTGGTACCAATGTTTTCTTCCATCCACATGCGCGCGCCGCCGGCACCGCAGCACATGCCCTTGGTCCCGTTGCGCGGCATCTCAACAATGTCGAGGCCCTTGATCGAGCCGATCACGTTGCGCGGCGCGAGGTAAACATCATTGTGGCGACCGAGGTAACACGAGTCGTGGTATGTGATGCGCTCCTCGAGCGTGGCGTTGCTGACGTCGAGTTTGCCGCTCTCGATCAGCTGCTCTAGTAATTGCGAGTGGTGAATGACCTCATAATTGCCGCCGAACTGCGGGTACTCGTTGGCCAGCGTGTTGAAGCAGTGCGGGCATTGCGTGATTATTTTGCGCACGCCCATGCCGTTGAGCATTTCGATGTTGGGGATCGCCAACATCTGGAATAAGTATTCGTTACCTGAGCGGCGCGCGCTGTCGCCCGTGCACATCTCGCTCGGCCCCAGAATTGCCACGTCAATGCCCGAGCGCTTCAGCAGTTTGGCCATCGCCTGCGTGACTTTTTTGTTCTTATCGTCGAAGCTGCCCGCGCAACCGACCCAATACAAGTACTCATGGTTAAGTTTCGCGCCCGGGTCGAGAATCTCGACGTCGAGATCTTTGGCCCAGTCGCCGCGCTCACCTCGGTTCATGCCCCACGGGTTGCCCTGGTTCTCCATCGCGCGAAAGGCGTTGCCGAGTTCGGCTGGGAACTCGCTCTCCATCAGCGTCAGGTACCTGCGCATATCGAGAATCTTGTCGAGGATCTCGATGTTGACCGGGCAGATCTCGTCGCAGGCCTTGCAACTCGTGCATGCCCAGATTTCTTCGCTGCTGATGCGCTCAAACAACGAGTTGGCGTTGACCTTAATTTCGCTGTCAAGACCGATCGGATTAGATACCTTGCCGCCCGGTGCGTGGGCGGCGGTGGCCGCCATCACTTCGCCGCTCTTGAGAACGATTTCGCGCGGGTCGAGGGGCTTGCCCGTGGCATGCGCCGGGCACACGCTTGTGCATAAGCCGCACATTGTGCAGGCGTCGAGGTCGAGCAGTTGCTTCCATGTGAAGTCTTCGATCACGTGCGCACCGAACGATTCGAGCGCTGTCTCGGTGAGGTTTGGCATCGCCTTCATCGCACCCTTTGGGCGCTCGCGATCTTTGAGGTACATGTTCAGTGGCGCGGTGAAGATGTGGCGCAGCATTGTGATCGGCAGGATCGCCAAGAACACGACGAATGCGAGTACGTGGGCGATCCACCAGGCCTGGTGCCAAGTCGTGAGGGTGCTCGCCGAGGCTGAATTAATTAGTTGTGCCAGCGGATATCCGACGATGCTCCATTTTTCGTGTTCGAGAGCAATGCCAGACGCTTGGCTTTGCGCGATGCGAAACGCCTCGGCGCCGAACCCAGTTACGCCGAGTGCCAGCAAGACGCCGAGAATTAGGCCATGTTCGGCCTTGGTCTTGATGCGAATGCGGTACGGGCGTTGCACGTAACGGCGCAAGATTGCCCAGACCACGCCGATCGTGAACACGAGGCCGGCGACATCGCCCGTCAGCGCGTACCCGCGGTAGACGTCTCCGTGCAAAAACTTGAGCGCTGGTGGCATCTGGTGATCGATTTCTAAAACGGTGGTGACGCCGAGCAAGACTAAGAAACCGAAGTACATCATCGAGTGCATTAACCCGGCGGCGCTGTCGCGCAACAGAGTGCGCATGTATACGCCGGCTCGGTAATCGGCGAGCCGCTGTTTGAAGTTCTTTCTGGTCGTCTTACGCTTGTCTGGCGCCCCGCGCTCCCAGTTGCGAATGCGGTCTGCGAATCGAATCGATCCCCAGATTAAGAGCATCGGGATCACGGTGTAGAACGCCAGCTGATAAGCGCCGGGGATGCCCTCAAAAACTTTGCGTTGTACGGGCGAGTCGCTGTGCCAGTTGGTGATCTGCGGGACGATGCCTGAGATCACCGTGAACACTCCGATGCCGACGCCAAAGGCGATCGAAATCTGGTACGGTCTCAGCCTCTTGCTAGCTGTTGGCGCGGCATTCGTCGTCGCATTCGTCGTGTCCATGACTCGGTAACGCTAGTACGAAATACAGCCGTGCTGATTGTCCGGATATCGATAATTCAGATAGCCGATTACAACACTGACTGCTGAACGACTTCATTGATCCCCGCTGCAATCGCGGTCGGGTCGCCGAGGTAACGGGCGACAGCTTTGTTATCCCTGATTTTGTAGTCTGGGCCAAATGTGTACAGGCGGGGCACCCCTGTCGGAATATTTATCGTGGCGATCTCGGTTTCGGAGACGTCCTCCAAGTGCATCAGCACCGCGCGCAGAGAATTGCCGTGCGCGGTGACGATCACGTTTTTATTGTTTTGCAGTTGTGGCAATACATCACTTGTAAAAAACGGAATCACCCTGGTGACCACGTCTTTCAAGCACTCGCCATCAGGCAGCAACTTATGGTTCAGCCCGCCATCGAGCAACTCTTTATATAAAGGATCGTTAGCGGGGTGCTCGGGGCTCGAAGTATCAACAAGTGGTGGCGGCACATCAAAACTTCTGCGCCACAGCGCAACTTGTGCCGCGCCGTACTTGGCTGTTGTCTCTTTCTTGTTGAGACCCTGTAGTGCGCCGTAGTGCCGTTCGTTCAAACGCCAGTCGCGGTGCACCGAGAGATCGTCTTGGCCGAGTTCATGTAGAGCCAATTGCGATGTTGCGATCGCGCGTGTCAGCAGGCTGGTGAATCCGACATCAAAACGCAGGCCCTCTTGGCGCATCGTCGCTCCGGCTGCCTTGGCTTCGGCGACCCCAATCTCGCTCAAAGGGGCATCGTGCCAGCCGGTGAACAAGTTGAGTGCGTTCCAGGTGCTTTGGCCGTGGCGCAGGAGGACAAGCAAGCCCATCATGGCTTGGATACAGTCACGGCTTGAGTACCGTCATGGCTTGAATACTAGTTGAGATGATGAATTGGCGGTCATTTGGCAGGCTCAGTAAATGCTGAGTCGTTAAGACTCAACTTTTCTCGCTCGGAGGTTGTTAAGTCGTCAGACCCCACGTATCGTGGTTCGGACACCACAAATACCAAGTAATCCCGAATATCAAGTAATCCCCGATAAAGGAGCCATCATGGGCAAAGCAGTAGGAATTGACCTCGGAACAACAAACTCAGTCGTAGCCGTGCTTGAAGCCGGCGAGCCAATCGTGATCCCCAACTCCGAAGGCGCCCGCACCACTCCGTCGGTAGTCGCATTTTCTAAAGCCGGCGAAGTATTGGTCGGCGAAGTCGCCAAACGCCAGGCCATCACCAATCCAGATCGGACCTTCCGCAGCATCAAGCGCCACATGGGCGAGAACTGGAAGTCGGAGGACATCGACGGCAAGAAGTACACGCCGCAAGAGATCAGTGCCCGCACCTTGATGAAGCTCAAGCGCGACGCCGAGGCATACCTGGGTGAGTCAGTGACCCAGGCCGTGATCACGGTGCCCGCGTACTTCGACGACGCGCAACGCACCGCCACAAAAGAGGCTGGCCAGATCGCCGGTCTCGAAGTTTTGCGAATCATCAACGAGCCAACGGCGGCAGCACTTGCCTACGGTCTCGACAAGGGCAGCGAAGATGAGACAATTCTCGTGTTCGACCTCGGCGGCGGCACATTCGACGTCAGTGTTCTCGAAATCGGCGATGGCGTGTTCGAAGTTAAGAGCACTCACGGCGACACTCATCTCGGCGGCGACGACTGGGATCAACGGATCATCGATTGGTTGGTGCAGCAATTCAAAGCCGCGCACGGCGTCGACTTAGCCGTCGACCGCATGGCCACTCAACGCCTCAAAGAGGCAGCCGAGAAAGCCAAGATCGAGTTGTCGCAAAATCAACAGACTCAGATCAACCTGCCGTTCATTACAGCGACGGCTGCTGGCCCATTACATCTTGACGAGTCGCTGACTCGCGCAAAGTTTCAAGAGATGACTGCCGACTTGATCGAGCGTTGCCGCAAGCCGTTCGAGCAGGCGATCACCGATGCCGGCTTGTCAAAGGGCGAACTCAGCCACGTCATCTTGGTGGGCGGTTCGACCCGTATGCCGGCCGTGCAAGACATGGTGCAAAACTTCACGGGCAAAGAGCCGAACCGTTCGGTCAACCCTGACGAGGTGGTCGCAGTTGGCGCCGCCGTACAGGCAGGTGTTTTGCGCGGCGATGTTAAAGACATTTTGTTGCTCGACGTAACACCGTTGTCGCTGGGCATCGAGACCAAGGGTGGCGTGATGACCAAACTCATCGAGCGCAACACGACAATCCCAACCCGGCGCACAGAGGTGTTCACTACCGCCGACGACATGCAACCATCGGTTGAGATTCATGTCTTGCAGGGCGAGCGCGAGATGGCCAATTACAACAAGACGCTAGGCAAGTTTCAACTCGTCGACCTGCCGCCAGCGCCGCGTGGAGTGCCACAGATCGAAGTCACCTTCGACATCGACGCCAACGGTATCGTGCATGTTTCCGCCAAAGACCGCGCCACATCCAAGGAGCAGTCGATGACGATCTCTGGTCAGTCGTCGCTCTCTAAAGACGACATCAACGCGATGGTCAAAGACGCCGAGGCGCACGCCGAGGAAGACCGTCAGCGTCGCGACGAAGCCGAGATTCGCAACAACGCCGACTCGCTCGTTTACCAAACCGAAAAGGTCTTGCGCGAACAGGGCGAGAAGGTCACCGAAGAAGAGCGCACCGCAGTAGACGGGCCATTAGTCGAATTGCGTACCGCGTTGCAGGGTTCGGATACCGAAGTCATCAAGGCCGCCACCGAGAAGTTAGCGACCGCAAGCCAGGCCTTCAGCCAGAAGTTGTACGAGACCGCCGCCCGCGACGACAAGGCCTCCGGCACTTCGGCCACAGGTCAGGGTGCACCATCCGACGATGCCGACATTGTTGACGCAGAAATAGTCGACGCAGAAATAGTCGACGAGAACTAATCTGGTTTAGTTAGCCGGACCAACATTGTTATGGACGATCAACAGACAAACCCAGAGTCGCACGAATCAAACGAGGCGGCGGCGGGTTTAGATGCCGCTTTCGATGCCGAATTAGTCGACCTCGAGGCTGCGCTCAATGAGACGAGCATCGAAGGAGTTGCTAAAGAGCGCGACGAGTTCAAAGACATCGCCCTTCGCGTGCAGGCCGACTTCGAAAATTATCGCAAGCGGGTCTCTGCGCAAGTAACCGACGAGGTTGACCGGGCCAGCGGCAAGATCGTCGATTCGCTGCTGGGCGTTCTCGACGCCTGCGAGGCCGCAATCGGACACGGCATCGATGGCGTCGAACCCGTCTGGTCAGCACTGCTTGGTGCTCTGCAAAAGCAGGGCCTCGAAGTTCTCGACCTGCAAGGCAAGACATTCGATCCGACCGTCGCGGAGGCCGTACTACACGAAGAGGGCGACGGCGGTGAACCACTTGTCACCGAAGTATTACGAACTGGATATCGCTGGAAGGGTCGCGTTTTGCGTGCGGCGATGGTGAAGGTCCAAGGTTGAGGATTACGGGGTAGGGAGCAATTATGCAGCGCGAGTGGTTTGAGAAGGACTACTACGTGACGCTCGGCGTTACCCAGCGTTCTACCGATAAAGAAATCACTAAGGCGTATCGCAAACTTGCGCGCCAGTTTCACCCCGACGCCAACCCGAACAATGCTTCAGCAGAAGAGAAGTTCAAGGAGATAGCGGGTGCTTACGACGTTTTGGGTGACGAGACAAAACGCAAAGAGTACGACGAAGTACGGCGCCTCGGGCCGAGCGCCTACGGCGCACCGGGCGGCCGTGGCGGCGACCCGAGTTCGGTTCGCTTCGATACGGGCAACATGGCCGACGGCGGCATCAGCGATCTGTTGGGGCAGATGTTCGGCGGCCGCGGCCGCGGTGGGCAAAGTCGCCAGAATGGCCCGCAACGCGGCGCCGATCTGGAGGCCTCGCTGACGATTGGATTTGCCGACGCAGTGAACGGACTGACGACCACACTTCACCTCACGTCTGAAGCGCAGTGCTCGACATGTTCGGGTAGCGGCGCTCGTGTTGGCACATCTGCGCAGCGTTGTTCGCAGTGCAAAGGCCGGGGGGTCGTCGATGACAACCAAGGCATGTTCGCGTTTCCAACACCATGCCAGCGCTGCAACGGGCGCGGCAACATCATCGAGCATCCGTGTAGCATGTGCCGCGGTTCTGGCGTCGAGATGCGCCCGCGCGATGTCAATGTGCGCATTCCGTCTGGCGTCAGCGCCGGCCAGCGCATTCGTCTCAAGGGCCGCGGCGCGCCAGGCCGAAACGGTGGCCCGCACGGCGACCTCTTCGTAATCTGCCAAGTTACGCCGCACCAATTGTTTGGCCGTGAGGGAGCGCACCTGGCAATTCGCTTGCCGATCACATTTAGCGAGGCAGCGATCGGCGCCGACATTGATGTGCCAACGCTCGGTGGAGAAACGGTCAAGCTGCGCCTCAAGACCGGTACGCAATCTGGTTCGCGCCACCGCGTCAAGGGCAAGGGAATCACAGTTGGCAAAACTATCGGTGACCTGATCGTGACTGTCGACGTAGTCGTCCCCAGCGAGATGACGAAGGAACAAAAGAAAGCGATTGAAGAAATGTCACAGTCGTTTACGAAGTCGCCCCGTGAAAACCTTCTAAACAATTCGAACAGGAGTTGATGTATGGAACGCGAAAACCACGCCGTCTATGTCATTTCGGTAGCCGCCGAACTCTCGGGCATGCACCCACAGACGCTGCGCATTTACGAGCGCCGCGGGTTGTTGCAACCCGCCCGTACATCGGGTGGCAATCGGCGTTATAGCGACGCCGATATTCATCGGCTATTACGAATCGCCCAACTCACCGCGGCCGGCATGAATCTTGAGGGTATTCGCCAGGTGATGCAACTCGAAGTGCAGGTACGCCAGTTGAGCGCAGAGTTGGCGAATCTGCAGAGCGAATTGAACAAGGTCGCCGCCGCGGCGCAGCGCGGGCGATACGAGCTCGTGCCGCTACATCAAGCGGTGACGTTGTTTGGCGATCGCCATAAATTCTTCGGCGATCGCAAGTAGACAGGGCCGTCCGAGCCACTAGACTTCTATTACGTTGCCTACAAATTAGGAGCGTTGCATGCCCGTCGCAGTTGTCGTTGGAACCCAGTGGGGCGACGAGGGTAAAGCAAAAGTCATTGATCTACTCGCTCGCGCCAACGAGTATGTGGTGCGTTATCAGGGTGGGCACAACGCGGGCCACACGGTCGTAGTCGGCGATCAGCGTTACGCCTTGCAGTTGGTACCAAGCGGTGTGCTCTACGAACACGTAACGCCGGTGATTGGCAACGGCGTTGTTGTCGACATGCCGACGCTGTTTGCCGAGATCGACGAGCTCGAGCGCCGCGGAGTGTCTTGCTCGCGGCTGAAAGTTTCGAGCCTTGCGCAATTAATTTTCCCGTGGCATCAGGCCCACGACCAAATTTCAGAGACGGCTCGCGGCGACAACAAGATCGGCACAACCCTCAAGGGCATCGGGCCCGCATATGCCGACAAGGCGCTGCGCATTGGTATTCGTGCTGGCGAGGTACGCAACGCCGAGCGTTTCGTTGTGACGTTGCGTAAACGCGCCAACGAAGAGCAGTCGTTACTGACGGCGATCGGCGGCCCAACTCTCGATGTTGAGTCGATTGTCAACTTGTTTACGGGTTTGGCGGCAAGGCTCGCGCCGTACATTTGCGACACTGTTTCGCTGTTGCACAACGCCCGCGAAGGTGGCGCGAATATTTTGCTGGAAGGTGCGCAGGCGACATTTCTGGATCTAGATCACGGAACGTATCCGTATGTGACATCGTCGAACCCAACAGCCGGCGGGGCGTGCGCGGGTTCCGGTATCGGGCCGCGACACATCGATCGCGTGATCGGGATTGCTAAGGCGTACACAACCCGCGTCGGCAGCGGCCCGTTTCCGACCGAGTTAACAGACGCGACGGGCGAGGCGATTGTCGACATTGGTCACGAGTACGGCACCGTTACCGGCCGCCGCCGCCGCCCGGGCTGGCTAGACCTGGTGATGTTGCGCCACGCCGTGCGGCTCAACTCTCTCACTGAGTTGGCGCTGACAAAACTTGACGTGCTCGATTCTTTTGACGTCGTTCGCCTGTGCGTTGGCTATACGACAAACGGCAAACCGCTCGACAGGTACCCTGATGACATCGACCTTCTCGGCACAGTTCAGCCCGTTTACATTGATATGCCGGGGTGGAAGCAACCGTTGCGTGACATTCGCAAGTTTGAAGATTTGCCAGAGACGGCTCGCAATGTCGTGCTGCGAATTGAGAGAGAAATCGGGGTGCCGGTGCGAATTGTCGGCGTAGGGCCAGAAAGAGATGACTGCGTGGTGCGGGCATGATCGATCGTTACTCGCTGCCGGCGATGAGCGCAATTTTTACCGACGAGTCGCGCTTCGGCAGGTATCTCGAAATTGAGTTGTTGGCAACAGAGGCCCAAGCCAATCTCGGAATCGTGCCCAAGGCCGTGGCCGCAGAGTGTCGCGCCAAGGCGCCGACTGTTGACGCCGCGTTGGTCGCCGCAATTTCCGAGCGCGAGATCGTAACCAACCACGACGTCGCCGCATTCGTAGACGTCGTGCAGCAGCGAATCGGTATGCCGGCGGGGGCGTGGGTGCACCACGGACTAACGAGCACCGACATTGTCGACACGGCGTGGTGCTGGATGTTGCGCGATGCGTCGAATCTGATCGTCGACTCGCTCGACCAACTAATTATCACGGTTTGCAAGTTGGCGCGCGAACATCGAACGACGGTAATGATCGGCCGCACTCACGGCATCCACGCCGAGCCGACCACATTTGGTGCCAAAGTTTCGTTGTGGGCGCTGCAACTAGATCGCGACCGCCAACGCATGACCGCCGCTCGTCAGGGGATCGCGGTTTGTAAACTCTCTGGCGCGGTCGGCACGTATTCAAACATCGATCCGGCAGTCGAGGCCCACGTCGCCAAGGCACTCGGTCTTGCCGCCGTGCCGGCGACGCAGGTGATTGCCCGCGACCGACACGCCGAATATTTGTGGGCCTGCGCATCTATCGGCACGACGATCGAGTCGATCGCAGTCGAGTTGCGACACCTGCAACGCACAGAGTTGAGCGAGGTACGCGAGGGTTTTCGCGCCGGGCAAAAGGGCAGTTCGGCCATGCCGCACAAGCGCAACCCAATTTCAGCCGAGACGCTCACGGGTCTTTCGCGCGTGTTGCGCGGCAATTTACAAGCAGGCATGCAAGACGTGGCGCTGTGGCACGAGCGCGACATCTCCCATTCGTCTGCAGAACGAATCGTTTTGCCAGATTCGTCGCTGTTAACGCACTACATGCTTAACCGCTTGAATAATTTGCTGAACGGATTAGAAGTCGACGCGCAGCGAATGCGCGAAAACCTCGACTCGAGTTTCGGAGTGGTTTTCTCGCAGCCGGTTTTGCTGGCGCTTGTTGAAACTGGGCTCTCGCGCGACGAGGCATACCGCGTTGTGCAAGAAGACGCGGCTCGCGCTTTTGCCGAACGCACCCAGTTTCGCGAGGTGCTGGTCGGCGACAAGCGAGTCACGCTCACGAGCGCGCAGTTAGACAACGCTTTCGACGCCCAACGGGCTGTTCGCCACGCGTCACGCACGATCGATGCCCTCGACGCGCTGCGGTCATGACCCTGCCAAAACTGGACGCCGACCGCGAGGCATTGCGCGCGCATGTTCTCGAGCACTCGTTAAAAACCGGAGACTTCACACTCAAGTCGGGGCGGAAAAGTTCGTGGTTCTTGGATACAAAGCAAACCGCGTGTCGCAGTGATGGCATTGTGCTCGTCGCCAACGTCGCGCTCGCACTGATGCCAACAGACATTGATGCCATCGGTGGGCTGACAATGGGCGCCGACCCAGTCGCCTATGGTGTCGCCGCCGTCGCCGCCACACGCGGACGACACTTGCGCAGTTTTAGCGTGCGCAAAGAGGTCAAAGACCACGGTGTCACGGGCCGAATTGCTGGCGCACTTTTGCCAGGGGACCGTGTGGTGATCGTAGAAGACACTGTGACTCGCGGCGCCTCGCTGTTTGAGGCGGTCGATGCGGTGAGAAAATTTGGCGCCGAACCCGTGCTGATCACGGTGATTGTCGACCGTGGCGGAACCTGCGCGCAGATGGCGGCCGACGCCGGCATCGCGTACGCGCCGATGCTCGGCGCGCCAGACCTCGGTTACGATTTTGGTTCGTGAAAGTAATTCGTAACGGCGAGTCGCCTGCTTAAGCGTTAGGTTGGCGCGGTGAGCCTGCACCAATTATTTGATCTCGAATCGCACGGTGGCGACGTTTACGTCGGCGAGGGGCTCGAATACCCGTGGGGAGGCCTTTACGGTGGGCACATCGTCGCCCAGGCTTTGCGCGCCGCGGCCTACACGGTAGACGGCGACCAATTGCCGCACTCGTTGCGCGCCTATTTCATTCGACGAGGCAATAACAAGCAACCCGTACGTTACGAGGTCGATCGCATTCGTAACGGTAAAAGTTTTTCGACGCGGCGCGTTGTGGCGCGGCAAGACGACGGTGCGATCCTCAACCTCGAGGCTTCGTTTCAGCGCCACGAGGACTCTCTCGATCTCGAGATGGTGCGTCATCAACACTCGGTACCGTCGCCGGACACGATCGACGAAACGCACTGGAGCACCTTTTTGCGGCGCCGCACTGTGCCTAGTGTGGCGCTCACAGATACAAACGCGCGCGACAACGACGGCGCAGGTGTGATTCGCGATGGCGCTGGCCGTACTGCGGCGTGGCTGCGAGTCAAGGACTCTCTCGGCGACAGCGAACTACTCAATCGATGCGCGGTGGCGTATCTCTCTGACGACCTACCGACCGAGTGCGTGATCCACGCGGTGCCCGAGTTGCAAAAGGCATCGACTGAGGATCGACTGTTTGCGGCCAGCCTCGACCACGCCGTGTGGTTTCACCGCCCCGTGCTGGCACACGACTGGCATCTCTATGAAATGTCGTGTCACTCGTACGTTGGTGGGCGCGGGCTGGCCCACGGTTTCGTGTTTGCATCTGACGGCACGCATGTCGCCACCGTCGCCCAAGAGACTCTCGTACGCGTCTCTAATAAAAACACAGCCAAATAACTAGCCGCAACCCAATTACAACACTGGTGGTCGGGACCGGCGTCGATCCGGTGACCCTGCGCTTTTCAGGCGCATGCTCTGCCTACTGAGCTACCCGACCGAGAATGGTGCAAGCACCCTCTCAGCGGTCCCGACGGGACTTGAACCCGCGACCTCCGCCTTGACAGGGCGGCGTGAACTCCAACTTCACCACGGGACCAAAACTTCAGGCCCGCAAATCTCGCGAACCGTAATTTTTGATCTTGCTTTGTCAAATTGCCTTTACTGCTCTCACTAGTAATCTAATTCATTGCTAGTGGCACCCCCAACGGGATTCGAACCCGTGCCGCCACCTTGAAAGGGTGGTGTCCTAGGCCACTAGACGATGGGGGCATGGACGAATGTTCTGTTGAGAGAGCCCTAAAAATCTAGCAGTCAGCGGCGCGAAATCCCCCTGAGATTTCGGCGCCAAAGCGATAGCACCTCGTTACTCGGCCTCGAGGGCGCTCATCTGAGCATCAACGGCCCAGTCGAGCAACCAGCCCAAATACGAGTACAGATGATAATGCGGCCGCGCAGGATCATCATCTTCGAGGTGGTCACCGAAATCATCTGTGCTGGAGTCATCGCTTTCTTGAACATCGAGCATCGTGCCGATTACTAGGCGCAAGTTGTTTATAGAGCGCGTAAAAACATCTAACTCGTGGGGAGTCAAAACGACCTTGTCGTCGTCGGGCGCGCGATCGAGGGCTTCATTAGTTGCGTTCAGCGAGTCAAGACGCGAGGCCAGCAGGTCGCTCTTCATCAACCGCTGGTACTCCTCGTCTAGTTGCGGGTCTTGGTGATACGCGACAGGAAATAGGCGTCGCAGATTTTCACTCTCGAGATTGTTGGCAGCAGAGTCGGCGACCAACGTGTCGCTCAATTCGCTCAGCAGTTTTCGTAACGACAACCGGTCAACGGTGTCGATGCACAGTAGGTACGTGCCACCGCGGCCGACTCGAACGGGTCCATTTTTACTGCGGGGCATCAGGAGGCAGAATCTTTTTGCATCGTCGCCCATAACCCGTGCTCGTGCAACCGATAGACGTCAATCTCGGCGCGTTCGCGTTCGCCAGTCGAAACCACGGCACGGCCTTTGTGGTGCACGTCGAGCATCAACTCGGTCGCCTTTTCTCGGCTATACCCGAATAGTTTTTGCAACACAAAGGTCACATACGACATCAAGTTGATCGGGTCGTTCCAGACGATCACGATCCACGGATGGTCGGGCGAGGTCGTCTCGTCGGTGCCTGGTTTATCCACCACGACTGGGGCGACATCGGTGCTGGCCACGTCTCTATTGTGCCGTGAATAATTGCACACCAACCCACTATCTAGGAGCGGTGATTTGATAAGGCCTAACAACCGCCGTAGCCTGAAACGGTGGCCCTCGGAGTTAGACCAGTCGTTCCATCGCGACTCACGACGAAACTTTTTAGTCACGGCTCGTCGTCTGGTGCCAAAAAATCGTCGCGTGGTCGCGTTGGGGCATATATCGCTCTGACTAAGCCGCGGATCATTGAGTTATTGCTGATCACTACGATCCCTACGATGGTGCTGGCGCAGTCGGGCTGGCCCTCGCTCTCATTGATGGCTGTCACCCTGCTCGGCGGCACATTGGCCGCTGGCGGCGCCAATGCCATAAACATGTATATCGATCGCGACATCGACAAACTGATGGTTCGCACCCAGGGCCGGCCGCTCGTGACTGGAGCCATCACACCAAAGTCGGCACTTGTATTCGCGATCACGCTTGAGGTAGTCGCCTTTGTTGTTTTGGCAATGGGCGCCAACTTGTTGGCCGCGTGCCTGGCGCTGAGCGCCACGCTGTTCTACGTATTCGTCTATTCGTTGTGGCTGAAGCGCTCAAGCAAACACAACATCGTGATTGGCGGCGCGGCCGGCGCCGTGCCCGTTCTGGTCGGCTGGGCCGCAGTCACGAACTCCCTGGCCTGGGCCCCCGTAATCCTGTTTCTAGTTATTTTCTTTTGGACGCCGCCGCATTTTTGGGCGCTGGCGATTCGTCACACAGACGACTATCGGGCAGCTGGCGTGCCAATGCTGCCGGTGGTGGCATCGCTACAAGAGACGATTCGTAGCATGGTCATTTACTCAGTTGTGTTGCTGACCACCACTTTGGTCTTGATCCCTGTGGCTGGTATGGGCTGGGTTTATGGAACTACAGCCACAGTATTTGGCGTGGCATTTGTCATCGGAACCATGCGCCTCGGCCGCGACCCGAGCGAGGCCCGCTCGATGCGACTTTTCTCGTTCTCGATCTCTTATGTCACGGTGCTTTTCGTGGCTGTGACCCTAGACGTCTTTCTGCGCTGATTTGTCATTCGTGTCGATCAAGTTCAGGGCTGAGACCCGCGGATTGTTAGTCTCGTAACCGACTATGACTGCAATATCTCTGAGTAGTGCGACCGCGTGGGTTACGACAACCGACCATAAGCGCATTGGCCGCCTGTTCATGCGCGGGGCGTTCTTGTGGTTGGTAGGAGTAGTTGCCACCGCCGTAGCACTCGGCATTGAACGCGTTAACTCTGGGTCGTATATTCTCGGCAGTGACAGCATCGTGCAACTGTTCGCATTTGTGCGCACTGGCCTTGCGGTCTTGGTGATGGCACCGTTATTTGTCGGTCTCAGCATCGCCATTGTTCCCCAGCAGGTCGGCGCGCAAACAATTGCATTTGCCCGACTGGCCTTATTCGGTTTCTATTCTTGGCTAATCGGCGCAAGCGCTGTCATCTACTCAATTGTCGGCAATGGCGGGCCTTCGGGCGGTAATGCCACGATGGTCGATGCCTATTTGTTAGGCGTCGCACTAGCGGTATTCGGTTTGTTTATCGGGGCGATTTGTGTGGCCACCACGGTCGTTGCCTCGCGCTCTGCCAGCTTTCCAATAGCGCAGGTACCCGTATATGCATGGTCAGCGCTGGTCGGCTCGATTGGCCTGATCGTGACACTGCCGGTGCATCTCGGTTCGATTATCTACGTGGCTGTCGATCACCAATTCGGGCGCTTAGCGTTCGGCGGCAACAACGGCATCGATAAATGGTTAGGCGACTTGTTTGTTGCGCCACAGATTTTGATCTTTGCCATACCGGTGCTCGGAGTGATTGCCGAGTTGGCCTCGATTAATGGCCGTATGAGGTCACAATTGCGCAACGCTGCGTATCTAGGTGTCGGCGTAATGTCGACCGCGCTCCTCGGCGCGGTAACCCGCACGCAACATTACTTCGAGTTCACTGGTTCGCTCGGTGACAAACTCGTGAGTGTTCTTCCATTCGCACTGTTCACACTGCTGCCGCTTCTGGGCATTTTGATTGTTCTCGGCGTGTCGTTGTTGACATTTAAATCGAATACACCAAGTTTGCACGCACCGCTCGTGCCAGCCTTATTGGGTGTGGTCATGGTGCTGACGGGCATGCTCGGCAACGCCGTGCAAATGATCGCGTCGGCAAATCTTTCGGGCACCGTGTTTGGTGAGGGCGTGTCGGTCTACATCGGCTACGGCATGGTGCTAGTAGCCATTGGTGCGATTGCCCATTGGGGCAGCGAATTAAATGGCAAGTCATTGCCAAATAGCATTGTCGTCGCCATCGGATTGGTTGGGTTTATGGCTACCATCCTGGCCGCTCTTCCTTATTACATCGCCGGCTTTGCAGGTCAGGCCGCCGACTCTGTTTCTGACTTCGACTACGCGGGCCCGCACGCGTTGTGGAACGCGGCCTCGAGTGCCGGCCACGCATTAATGATTGTCGTAGTCATCGCCTTTACGCTCGCGGTGCTCAAGCCGACGAAGACGGTCGGGGCAAACTAATGACAATGTTCTTAGCAACTCCTCCGCGTCAGGCCGAGCGCAATCAAATTCGCGTGGCGACAGCCGCCGCGTCGAGCGCGGTCTTGATGTTGATGTTTGGCATGCTCGCGACGTGGTTGAAGTTTCGTGATGCCTCGCCACTTCGCGCCTCAACCAGGGGCGCCAAGATGCTGCGCGATTGGTTGCCAGCAGACATCAAAATCCCCGAAGTCGCCACCAACACGATGCTTGCGACACTCGTGATTGCTTGTGTAATAGCGCAGTGGGCGGCGTATGCGTCTCGTCGTGATGATTCTGCACACACTTCGCTGGCGCTGGCAATCGTGGCGATGCTTGGTGTGGCCGCGATCAATGCTCAGGTCGCTATTTATTTGCAAATGCAACTCGTGCTGAGAGACGGCGCATATCAAACGATGTTTTATGCGGTAACTGGCTCGATGTTGGCATTGCTGGCGAGCGGCGTTGTTTACAGTGTCGTTGCCTTGTTCCGTTCATTCGCGGGTCGCACGAGCGATCATCATGTGGTGAGCGCTCACGCGATGTATTGGTACGTACTCACCGCCGCATTTACCGCAATGTGGTTCATCGTCTACGTGCAGAAATAGGGCCACGAATGTTTAAAAATGTTTCCAAGTACGTACTCGGCCTTACGGTATTTGCCTGCGTCGCCTTCGCCGTTTCAATGCTTTTTGTGAACCCGTCTGCACTTGCGGCGACGGCTTTATTGGGCCTGTTTTTTGCACTGAGCCTGTTTGCCGGGGTGAGCATCTCGTTACGTGACGGCGACTCGGAAACCGACTCCACAGCAAGTCTCGGTCACCCCGCCCCAACATCGAGCATGTGGCCACTGATCACCGCTGTCGGCGGGGCCATGGTCCTGTTCGGGACGATTACGAACTCGCTCGTGTTCATCTTGGGCATTGTTGTTTTGCTTGCTGCACTCGTCGAGTGGTCTGTGCTGGCCTGGAGTGAGGGTGCCTCTTCTGACGTAGCTTTCAACAGTTCGGTGCGCAAGAGGTTGCTGAACCCGATTGAGTTTCCGATACTTGCTGCTGTCGGTCTTGGCGTCGTTATCTTCAGTTTCTCGCGGGTGATGTTGGCAGTCAACAAAGATCTCGGCTCGGTGCTATTTATCGGTATCGGTACGCTCGTGTTGTTGGGCGGCGTCTTGTTCGCTTTTCGCCCCACGCTGAAGCGAAGTCTCGTCACGGCAATTTGCGTTACTGCTGCTGTCGGGCTCTTGGCTGCCGGCATCGGTGGCGCGAGTGTCGGCCAGCGTTCAGAATTGGTCGCCGCCGCCGAAGAAAATCACTACGGGTCGCGCGAGTGCGGCGCCAAGGCCTCGAAATACGGCGACAAAGGCGCCTCGCAGACTATTTCTTCAAAGAGTGGCGTAATTGCCACGGTCAACTTTGAAGGCGGCAAATTGACGGCGCAGGTGGAGGGTGTTGAGGGCACGCAGCACTCGATCACAATTCCGAGGTCTAATCCTTCGAGCATCATTTTTAGAAACTTCGACGCCGAACGCGCGCGCCTCGTGGTCCACCTCGGCAAGCGCAAGATAACAGCCGATGTCAGCGAAGACATTCTGGTCTGCACGCAACTTACAGACACTGGCGGCGAGCAATTGCTCACACTGATGATCTCCAAGCCATCAAATGAGAACGGACCTTATTCATTTACGGTTGCGGGCATTGACGGGCAAAGCATCGACCTGGTGGTGCCGTGAATCACCGCAGCACGCCACGGCGTTTTCTAAAGCCGATGAATAGGCTGTCTAGCGTGTTACATCGTTTCCGCACCGAGATTCTCGCCAGTGGCGCGGCCTTAGCATTGGCGGGCTGCGCCAAGAACGCGCCACAAGACACCTGGCAACCGAAGGGCCCAAACGCGCAGATGATCGACGACCTGCAAAAGCCGGTTTTCGCAGTCGCGGGCATCGTCGGCGTGATTGTCTTCGTTGCCGTCGGCTACGCGGTGTTCAAATTCCGTGACCGCGGGCAAGCGATTCCGCATCAGTCGCACGGTAATCCGGCACTCGAAATAACACTCACGATCATCCCCGCACTGATCCTTGCAGTTGTCGGTATTTTCACCGTCCGCACGGTGCTCGACTTGGCAAAAACTAGCGACACCGAGATGATCATCAACGTCACCGGTCAGCAGTGGTGGTGGGAGTACGACTACCCAGTACAAAACGAGTTCGGTATCACCGAGCCGATCATCACCTCTGGCCAACTTGTCATCCCGGTTGGCACCAAAGTCTTGTTGCGCCAAACCAGTCGCGATGTAATCCACTCGTACTGGATCCCAGGATTGAACGGCAAACGCGACGCCGTGCCCGGTCGTGTGCAGACGAACCGCATCGAGTCCGACAAGCCAGGTATCTACGCCGGTCAGTGCACCGAGTTCTGCGGTCTCTCGCATGCCAACATGCGTATGGAGGCCATCGCCTTGAGCAAAGAAGACTTCGCCAAGTGGGTGGCTAATCAGCAGGCGCCGTATGTTTCGCCGCTAGAGGGCACGCTGGCCAAAGAGGGCGAGGCCGTGTTCTTGAACCAGTGCGTTCGTTGTCACCAGGTCAACGGGCTCAAGCGCGCAGATGGCACGCCAGCAATTGCTGCGCCTGACGAATACGTTTGGTCTGGGGCGGCGCCAAACCTAACCCATCTGATGACGCGAAACACGTTCGCTGGCGCGGTGTTCGATCTTGCCAAGCCTTCTTGTCGTGAGCATGTGTGGGGCGCAGACTCGGCCTCGTTCGGCGAAAAATATCTCGCCGGCGTGACCGAAGACTGCCTCAATCAGTCAGACCTGCGGGCATGGTTGCGTAACGCGCCTGCGATGAAGCCGATGTATACGAACCCAGAGCTACTCACAGAGACAGGCGGCAAGTATCGCGGCATGCCGTACCTTGGTCTCTCAGAGTCAGATATCGACAAACTCGTTGCCTATTTGGTGACGAGAAATTAATCGGAGATCACGATGGCCAGCATTGAGCGTTCAGCAGCACAAGTCGCGGTGCCACTTGTCAGTGCGCCAGTAACACCGGCGTCAACATTTGGCGCGTTGCGTCGCCCAGTTTCGACAACCGGCTGGAAGTCGTGGGTTTTCACGGTCGACCATAAAAAGATCGGCATCATGTACGGCGCTACCGCGATGTTTTTCTTCATTGTCGGCGGGATAGAAGCACTGTTGATTCGCCTGCAACTTGCGGCGCCGAACGGCAAGATTCTCAACGCCGATATCTACAACCAGATGTTCACGATGCACGCCACCACGATGGTGTTCCTATTCGTCATGCCGATGGCCGCGGCCTTCGCTAACTACTTCGTACCGTTGCAGATCGGTGCCCGCGACGTTGCCTTCCCACGCCTCAACGCGTTCGGCTTTTGGGCCTTCTTGTCGGGGGGCATTTTCATCAACCTGTCGTGGTTCTTGGGCGGCGCAGCCGACGGCGGCTGGTTCATGTACGCGCCAAACTCAGGCCCGATTTTTTCGCCAACGCACGGCGTGGACTTCTGGTCACTCGGCCTGCAAATCACGGGTATCGCCTCGCTCACTGGCGCGATCAACCTGATCGTCACGGTCTTGAACATGCGCGCCCCTGGCATGAGCCTGATGCGCATGCCGATCTTCACTTGGATGACTCTGGTCGTGCAGTTCTTGCTATTGTTCGCAATCCCGATCATCACCGTGGCGCTGTTCCTGCTCATGTTTCAGCGCAGTTTTGGCGCGACGTTCTTCGATGTCAGCGCGGGCGGCGATCCGTTGCTGTGGCAGCACTTGTTCTGGCTTTTCGGACACCCCGAGGTTTATGTATTGATACTTCCGAGTTTCGGAATCGTCTCAGAAGTGCTCCCAGTGTTTTCGCGCAAGCCGTTGTTCGGGTATCCGTTCGTGGTCTTTTCGGGTGCGGCAATCGGCTTCGTCGGCTGGGGAGTGTGGGCCCACCACATGTTCGCCTCGGGCCTCGGCCCAATATCTGTTGCGGTGTTTTCGATTACCACGATGGCGATCGCCATTCCCACCGGCGTCAAGATCGTTAACTGGACGTTGACGCTGTGGGGCGGCAAGTTGTGGTTCACCACCGCCATGAAGTTTTCGATCGGCTTGATCGTGATGTTCACTATCGGCGGCCTCTCGGGCGTCACGCACTCAGTTGCTCCATCCGACACCCAGCAGACCGACACCTATTACATCGTCGCCCACCTCCACTATGTGTTGTTCGGTGGCTCGGTGCTCGGCCTCTTCTCTGGTTTCTATTATTGGTGGCCGAAAGTTTTCGGCAAGATGCTGAGCGAGCGTCTCGGCAGCTGGAACTTCTGGTTGATGGTTATCGGTCTGAACCTGACGTTTGGCCCGATGCACATCTTGGGTCTGCAGGGTCAGCCCCGCCGGATGTACATATGGACTGAGGCGCGCGCTGGCGAAGGATTCTTCAACTTCGGGTTCTGGAACTTGGTCTCCTCGATCGGTGCGTTCATTATTGCCTTCGGCGTGTTGTTGTTCTTGATCAACGTCGTGCAGACGACCCGCAAGGGCGTCGCCGCGCCGCTCGACCCGTGGGATGCCCGCAGTATTGAGTGGATGACGACCAACCCGCCAAAAGAACACAACTTCGACGTGATCCCTACGGTGCACCATCTGGACGAGTTCTTCCACCTTAAGTACGCCGAGGATGCAAACGGCGTCTTGGTTAAGACAAGCACCGCCGAAGAGATCATGGCCGCGCAGGAGGCGAACGCCGACAAGCATATTCACATGCCGTCACCTTCGTATTGGCCGCTCGTGCTTGCACTGGGCCTACCTATTACGGCATACGGCGTGATCTTCTCGATCCCAATCGCGGTATTTGGTGGCGTGATCATCTTGTTCGGCGCATTTGGTTGGGCTCTCGAGCCGAGCATCGCCAAGGACACAGATTTTGACCCGCCCGCGTCTAATAACGGAAGTTCGAAAGAGGTGGTTCCGGTTGGCTGAGGTCGCTGTGCATTCTGATTCAGGCCACGGTTCGCCGTCTGGCATCTCTAATAACAAACTTGGCATGTGGCTCTTCTTGGGCTCTGAATGCCTGCTGTTCGGGGGTTTGATCTCGACCTACATGCTGTATCGCGGTCGTGTCGGCACGGGCCCAACGCCTTCGCAGGTTTTTGACATCCCGTTCACTTCGGTAAGCAGCTTCGTGTTGTTGATGAGTTCCTTGACCATGGTGTTCGCCGTGTCTGCGGCTGCCAAGAAAGATAACCGTGCCACTTCGCTGTGGCTGACGGTCACCGCACTGCTCGGCGCTACCTTCGTCGGCGGCCAGGTTTACGAGTTCGCGGCATTCATGAGCGAAGGGCTCGGGTTCACCACAAGTTTGTTCGGCTCAAGCTTCTACGTGCTGACTGGTTTTCACGGCGTTCACGTCACCGTCGGCATCATCATGTTGATGGCGATGGTCGGCATCCTGCAGCGTAGCGAAGTACCGGGCGAGATGTCAGAGACGATCGAGATGATCGGTTTGTACTGGCACTTCGTCGACGTCGTCTGGATCATTATCTTCACCCTTATCTATCTGATTCCGGCCTGATCATGGAAACAGCACACGAACAAGCGCACGAATCCAGCAATGCCGACCATGGCATGAGCACTTCGGGCTACGTGCGCATCGCCATGATCTTGGCTGCGATCACTGGTCTCGAAGTTTCTACCTATTACGTCGACTTCGGGCCGCTGTTTTTACCCGCATTGCTGATCATGATGATAATCAAGTTCGTCATGGTGGTCAGTTACTTCATGCACCTTAAGTTTGACAACAAGATCTTCAGCATGATGTTCTACGCGGGCCTAATTTTGGCGATCGGCGTTTACTGCGCAGCGTTGGGCACATTTAAGTTCTTCCTTTCTTAGCGGCAGTGGCTTGAGACCAACGATGATGACGGCAGCGCAACTGGCCTTAAGCGACAACCCCTGGCGTTTTCAGCCGCACCCAGAGGTGTGGCTGGTGGTACTGGTCGTGGTCGTTAGTTACATTTATGCCGTTCGTGTGATCGGTGCCCGTGTAGTTGGCTCGAGGCCGTACGTAACACCAAAGCAACTGCGGGCGTTCATCGCCGGCTCGTTGCTGCTGTGGGCAGCGTCAGACTGGCCGATTCACGACATTTCCGAGGAGTACTTGTATTCGGTACACATGTTGCAGCACATGATGCTCTCGTATTTCCTGCCGCCGCTGCTACTACTGGCGACGCCGCTGTGGCTGTTTCGCGCCATCGTGGGCGAGGGTTGGGGCCGGCACGTCGTGCGTTTCATCACCAAGCCAATAGTCGCTGGTGTTTTGTTTAATATCGTCGTGGTCGTCACCCACATCCCCGCCCTGGTCAATCGCAGCGTCTCAAACAGCCCTCTGCACTACTCGCTGCACGTGCTAGTGGTGCTAGCGGCGCTGTGTATGTGGATGCCGATTATCTCGCCCGATAAGTCGTACCAGTTGAGTTACGGGGGCAAGATGATCTACCTGTTCTTGATGTCGGTGGTACCGACGATTCCGGCGGCTTGGCTGACTTTCGCCGAGGGCGCGGTATATAAGCACTACGACATCGCCGTGCGCGTGTGGGGGCTATCTGTAACGACGGATCAGCAACTCGCCGGTGCGTTCATGAAGTCGGGGGGGTCGATGTTCCTGTGGTCAATTATTATCTTTATATTTTTTCGCCGCTTCATCAAAGGGTTTTTTAAAGAGCAGACGTACACGCCGCTCAAGTATCAAGATGCCACCGATGCGTTTGGCCGAGTGTCCGCCGCCGACCCACAAAAATAACTTATTGCCAGCGAAACCAGCGCGCGGCGCACATCGGTGCGAGCAACGCCCATAACGCCAACACGATCCAAGACAGATTTTGATACAAATCTGCGCCCGTGAGGCTGTGGCGCAGCACGTCCCCAAGCGCTCCAGAAGGCAGCAGCGATCCAACTACACGCAGCGGTGCTGGCAGTGAGTCGAGCGGGATCAAGACCCCGCCGAACAAGAGCAGCAGCAAGTACACGCCATTTTGGGCCGCCAAGTTGACCTCGGCCTTGAGCGTCCCCGCCAGAGTTAGCCCGATTCCAGCAAACGCGAAGGTGCCCAGCGTCAGTGCCGCCACGCTCCCCAACCACTCCAGATGCGTTGCCTTCCATCCCAATGCGACACCGATTAAAACAAGCACTAAACATTGCACGATTTCGACGACGGCCACGGCGACGGTCTTGGCGGCGATCAGCCTACGCGCACCGAGGGGCGTTGCGCCGAGTCGTTTGAGCACAAGGTACGAACGTGCGAACCCCGTCGAGATGCCGAGGCTGACCATCGCGGTCGACATCACGGCGAGGGCGATGATGCCCGGCAGCAAAAAGTCGATTGCCGATTGACCACCAGTTGGCAAGACATTGACGTTGCTGAAAAAGATCAAGAGCGCCGCGGGAATACCGATGATTACGAGTAGCTGCTCGCCGTTGCGGGCGATAACCGTAAGCTCGGCGCGTAGTTGGGTCGCGAGAATCTTCATTTCTCGCCTCCGCTTGTAAAACGTCGAAAGACATCTTCAAGGCGTTGCTGACCGGCGTGTAGGTCGCTGATCTGGGCGCCCGCGTCTGCCATCCATTGCGACAGAGCGGCGATGCGCCGCGCATCGGCCGTGCCCGCCACGGTGTATTCGCCGGTGTCGGCCATCCATTGCACGTCGGCCGCGATGTGCGCCGACAACGCGGCAAGATCAAATCGTGTTGGCGAGCGAAAGCGAATTTCGTCTTTGCCGCTGCGCAACTCGTCCAGCGTCGAGTTGGCGACCACCATTCCGCGATCGAAGATGACCACGCGGTCGGCGATGCGCTCGGCTTCGTCTAGTTCGTGCGTCGCCACAACGACGGCGCAACCCTCATTGGCGAGACTCTTGATGATGCTGCGGATGGTGTCGCGGCCGTTGACGTCTACGCCCGAAGTTGGCTCATCCAAGAAGGCAACATCTGGCCGCGCGGCAAGTGCGAGCGCCAGCGACAGTCGCTGTTGCTCGCCGCCAGATAGTCGTCGCCAGGTGCGGTTATGTAGGCCGCTCAGGCCAACAGTTTCAATAAGAGCATTTGGGTCGACAGACTTGCCGTACAGCGTGCAGTACTGGCGCACGACCTCGCCGACCTTGGCGCTCGGGTAAACGCCACCTCCTTGCAGCATGACCCCCATCCGCGCATTGAGTAAGCGTCGTTGCGACTTTGGGTTTAGGCCCAGCACGCGCACTTCACCAGATGCGCCAGTGCGAAATCCTGCACAGACTTCGATCGTCGAAGTCTTGCCCGCGCCGTTGGGTCCGAGCACAATTGTCACCTCGCCGGCTTGAGCGGTAAACGAGACCCCGCCAACAGCACGAACGGTGCCGTATTGCACGACCAGATTTTCAACGCTGACGGCGGCATGCTGTTGCGATATCACCATGTAAGAGTACGCAAATCAGACGGCCTCTCGCATATCGCACCGCTAAAGTATTCAGTTAGTGATTGACGTTCGCCTTCTTCGCCTCGACATCGAGGCCGTGCGAGTGGCGATGGGGCGCCGTGGCAAACCAGACTTGGTGGCGCAGGTCGATGAGGCCGAAAGACTTGATAGCCGTTTGCGCGAGATCACCGCCGAGCGCGACACGATCCGCCAGCAAATCAACGAGCTTTCAAAGCAAGTTGGGGCGATGCGCCGTTCTGGCGAGGCTTCGGCCGCCGATGGCTTGATGAATGAGAGCCGCCGCCTCGGTAATGACGAGCAGCGACTGATGTCAGAGTTTGAGTCGTTGACGACAGCACTGCGCGACTTGCTACTGCGCTTGCCAAACCTTGTTCACGCCGACGCCCCAAGCGGTGCAAGTGATCACGACAACCCAGTTATTTCCGGCCCGCACAATTGGCCAGCAAGTTTTGCCGAGCACCAGCGCGTCGCCCACTGGGAGACGGCCACGGCGCTTGGCATTCTCGATAACGAGCGCGCCGTGAAGATCAGCGGGGCAATGTTCACGATGCAGCGCGGAGCAGGCGCGACCATGGCGCGGGCGTTGTGTCAGTACGCGCTCGACCACAATGCTGACGCCTTCGAAGAAATTCGACCGCCATCGCTGGTGACGACGGCGACGCTGACCGCGACAGGGCAATTACCAAAGTTCGCCGACGACGCTTTTTTCATCGAGCGAGATGACCTCTGGTGCATTCCGACGGCGGAATCGCCGCTGACTTCGCTGCATGCTGGCGAGGTTCTTGCCGAGGCCGACTTGCCGCTGCGGTATATGGCCCATTCCTCGTGTTACCGCCGCGAGGCTGGTTCTGCTGGCCGCGACACGCGTGGAATGTTGCGCAGCCACGAGTTCGACAAGGTCGAGATTTTGGCGGTCACGACGCCCGAATTGGCACCTGTAATGCTCACCGAATTGCTTGGCCGCGTTGAAGCGGTCATCGCTGGTCTAGGGCTGCCGTATCGAGTGATCGAGATCTGCACGGGCGATCTCGGCCAAAGTCATCACCGTAGTTTCGACGTCGAGGTTTATGCGCCCGGTTGCGATGCTTGGCTCGAGGTCAGTTCGGTGAGTTGGTTCAGCGACTATCAGGCGCGCCGCGCCGACATTCGTTTCAAGCGCACTGGCGGCAAAGGCACCGAGATCGCCCACACTCTTAACGCTTCCGCTCTCGCAGTGCCGCGGGTGTGGGCCGCGATTGTCGAAAATTATCGCCAGGCCGATGGTTCGGTTCGCGTGCCCGATGTACTGTTGCCGTACATGCGAGGCCTCACCGTGATCAGCGCTAAAAAATAGGATTATCGGTCGTGCCGTTACGCGATAGGCGAGTGCAGTACGAGACCGCTGGGCTCGAGCGCCAAGACCTAAACGATGACCCGATAGCCCAGTGGCAATTCTGGTATGCAGAGGCCGCCGATGCCGGCGCGGTCGAACCCAACGCGATGACAGTTGCCACGATTGGCAAAGACGGTGTGCCGGATGCTCGAATCGTTCTAGCGCGCGAGGTCGACAACGCTGGATTCGTGTTCTACACGAACTACGCCAGCGACAAGAGCGAGCAGTTGCAAGAGAATTCCTCGGCGGCGGCGGTGTTCGCGTGGCTCGATCTGCTTCGCCAGGTGCGCGTGCGCGGTCCTGTCGAAGAGACTTCAGCGGATCAAAGTGACGAATATTTTTCTTCTCGGCCGCGCGAGTCACAAATCAGCGCATGGGCCTCTCCGCAGTCGCAGCCGATCCCAGACAGAGATTTCCTAGAGCAGCAAGTCGCGCACTTCGCTAAAAAGTTCGCCGACCGAGAAGTGCCGCGCCCGTCTACGTGGGGCGGCTGGCGAATTATCCCTCAGCAGATCGAGTTCTGGCAGGGCCGCCCGAGCCGCCTGCACGATCGGTTTCGGTATTCGCGCACGAACAACGGCGCGTGGTCGATCGAGCGGCTCGCACCGTAAACAACTCGCCGCGAATAGCTAACTGGCGGCGTTCGGCCAACTTCTGGCCGCATTGCTGAGAGCGTCGATTAACGAGTTCGTGTGCGGGGTCAGGCTCGGCCCCTCCCAATCCCACCACAGCGGGCTCGAGCCACGCACGCGTGGCGGCAACTCGATTTGTACACCGCCGTGGCGCGGCAAGTTGACAGGATTCAGATGATGTTGCCCCGCCAGATCGCTGGGGATCTTCTCGAGATCGTGTTCGATGTCGTACGCGGGTAACGCCGCATTCAAGTGCGCGGCAAGGTGACTGGCGAGCGCTCGGTTCTTGCCGCCAAGTAGCAATGTGGTGAATAGACCTCTGCGACCGTAGCCGTGAATCGTGACGACGATGTCGACGTGATTGATGAACGAAGTCAGTGCTAGCGAGTCGGTGGGCGAGATTAGATGCGACGCAATATGCTGACGCATGCCGGGTGGCTGGTGCACACCGTAATACGACGACCCCGATTGCCGCGCCGCTGCCTGGGCGATCACATCGGTATTTTCCTCGAGGTTGCCGCCGTGAAAGGCCATAAATCCAAATTTGCTGCGTAATTCGCAAACCTCATCGACGCCAGGATGATTGAGCAGTTGCTTAAACATTGGTGCTAGTTGTCGTGGCGACGGCGTTTCGCTTACTAAAGATTGCAAACACGGCGGCGCCACCAACAACGATTACGAACACGGCGGCGAGGCGAAGTGCGCCCTGGGCTTGTAAAAAGGTGGCGACCTGCGATTGCGTTCTCCCCACTCGGCGCAAAACTTCATCTTGGCCCGTCGACTGCGAGATTGCCAAGTACCAGTACCACGAAAGGTATAAACCTGTGGCGACGATGAACCCCGCAGCGATGCGATCAAAATACCTGAGGCTGCCGCGCAGCGCTCTGAGCAGGCCGCCCTTGGCGAAGGCCAGCGTGACCGTAAGTGTGCTTACCAGCAGCGCCATCCCGACGCCGTATAGAACAATGCTGATCACACCAGACAGAAAGCCGTTCACGCCGATGCTGCCAAAAATCGCCGTAGTCAGAAACCCGATCGTGCAGCCGATAGACGCGACCGCATAGGCGACACCAAACCCGAACATGGCCACGAAGGTTCGGTCTTTGCCAGCGCCAATGCTGGGTGTCGCAAACGAAGGCTTCCAGCCCCCTAGCATCGCCACTCCCATCACCAACAGCGCAATGCCAATCGCGAACCCCGCGTACTTGGCGTTTAGCTCGATCCACTGGGTGAATAACCTCGAAATGGTGCCGACAACGATAAATACCGCGATGAACCCCGCCGAGACTGCACCACTGACGCCGAGCGCCCGCGCCAGCGGCGCCCGCCGTGACGCCTTGTCGCCTGTGCTGTTGTCGCCAGAGTTATCGCCACCCAAGTTATCTAGGCCGAGAAAATAAAGCAGGTACGCGGGCAATAACACGAACCCGCACGGGTTTACCGCAGCGAGCACGCCGAGAATAAAACTGTAGGCAAAGTTACCCTCGATGGCTATGGCCGTCCGCCGATCACTTATCGACCACTTCGTCGATGTGCGCCTGCAGCGTTTCGGCGGTTAGCTCGCCGGCTACTTGACTGACTATCACGCCATCTCGGTCTACGAACAATGTAAATGGCGCGATAGCAATGCCTAATCTAGAAATTAAAGACCCGCTCGGATCGATAAACAGTTCGTAACTGACACCGTATGTCTTGGCGAATTTGAGCGCAACTTCCGCAGAGTCGCTCATATTTAATCCGATGAAGCGAACTCGGCCTTCGTTCCTCGTATTGGCAGCGTTGAGCACCGGCATTTCGCGCCGACAAGGCTCGCAGGTCGAATACCAAAAATTGATCACGAGTGGGGTGCCGAGCAGCGTGCTTGTTAATACCTTTGGCCCAAGCAGCGAGGTCAGTTCTGCATCCGGAAAAGTTCTTCCAATCAAATCCTTGTTGGTGCTTATCGTCGGATAGGCAACGACGCCTGGTTCGGTGAGCCGCCCATCAACCGAGCCACTCGAGTTGCCCCAGTACCATCCGCCAACCGCGCTGACTATTAACACCACGGCGGCAAGTACTAGTCGACGTCTGGTGGGCACGGCTAAATGTTACTTAGCCGCGCCCACTATTAATTAGGTCGCTTGTGGGTAAATCGTCACGCCACCAGATGCGCTGGGATTGGCACCTCCAGCACCACAGTCACTTTCAAGTTGCGGGTCGCCGGCCTGCCTCGTGGTCGCTTGGTCGAACAGATGCGGCCCTCTTCGAGAAGTTCTCCGCCCCATACTCCCCACGGCTCGGCGCGCTCGAGCGCACCCTCGAGGCACTCACTGCGCGATGAACACTTTAAGCAGATCACCTTGGCACGGGCAACGTCGACGAACTCATCCGAGAAGAACAGGTACGAGAGGGTGCCGTTGCCGTCGCTGCAGCGTCGCGCCGAGAGAACCATGACTTCGTCGTCAAATTCGCTAGTCGAAAAAATATCTGCTGTCGTTATGGGGTTCAATAGTGTCTGCATTTTGTTTCCTTTCGTTGCTGTGTTGGTTGGCTTCACGCCAGAGAACGCGGGGGGAAAATAAAAAAGCCGCCGGGTTTTTAACCCGACGGCCTCTTGGCGCTCTCTGACGTGAAATCTTTTAGGTCAGAAGCCCTCCGAGGCGTCGGGTTGGTCGCTTGGTGAGATATTTCACCGAGTCGGCCTGCATTGCAAACCAGCGGGAATCGCTTGTTGCTGCAGCCGTAAATGCGATAACGCGCGCGTCAACGGCGAATGCCGATGCCTGAATGAGATTTGCTGCGCTATTCATGAACCATGAAGGCAACCACGATCGCTGGCGAAAAGCAAGCGATTAAACATCAAACCCCGCAAGCCCAATACTGGCTAGGGTCAAAGGGTCATGACCGAGTCGCATAACCGCAAAACTGAGCCCGTCACAGCGCCCGTTGCCGGGCCAGTTTGTGAGCCGGTAACCGGACGTGTTTTCGCAACTCAGCGCCGGGTGCGCCTCGGCGATGTGACACCAAAAGGCCGACTCAGGCTCGATGCGACGGCCAGATACTTGCAAGACATTGCTAACGATGATGCCGTCGACGGGCAGTACTCCGACATTCACGGGTGGGTCGTGCGCCGAACCGAAGTGTGGGTATATAAATTTCCGGCATACATGAGCGACATCACCCTGCGCACATGGTGCGGAGGGTACGGCTCACATTGGGCAGAGCGACGCACGACAATCGCTGGCACCGACGGCGCGCGCATCGAGTCGGCTGCACTGTGGGTGCATGTCGATACGCAGACGATGAAGCCGCTGCCACTGCCGCTCGATTTCGTGCCTCTTGTTGAGCAAAGCAGTGGCGGCCGCAAAGTCAGCGCCAAGTTGATAATCGGCAAAGGCCTAGAGCGAATCGAAGATAGTAAATCAGCGGTTTCGGATTGGCCCGTGCGCTTTGCCGACATGGATGCCGTTGGACACCTCAACAACGCCTCGTATTGGATAGCGCTCGAAGAATATTTGTCGACTCGCAGTTCGCGCCGCGCGCCTCTACATGCGACGGTCGAGCATCACCTAGCGATCGACCCCGGCGACAAAGTGCGCATTTTCACCGACGAATTTGCTGACCGTGTCGTGTTGCGTCATGTCTTAGAAAATGATGATGTCGCCGCCGTGACGCAACTGCTCAAATTGTAAAAAGTTAGCCGTGCACGTATTGGCGCACGCCGTCGTGCGTGTCGTAACTGAATTCGCCCAGCAGGCGCAAGTGCTCGAGGTGGGCGTAGGTCTCGCTGTCGGCCATCGGGCCCTGGGCACGCTGTGAAAACAGGTGGCCAGAGAACTCGGTTACCGTGGCCGGCTTGTTGAAGTCAGCAGAAATTCTGCGCAATTTCTCGAGCCGCTCGATGTGGTGTTCTTTGATCGCGATGCAGCGCCCCGCCAGATCTTGAAATGGGTTGCCGTGGGCGGGGAGTGAAATCTTGACGTCCGCGCTGAACGCGGCCACTTTGTCGAGCGAAGAAAAAAAGCCTGCCAGCGGGTCTGGGTTCTTGGTCATGCCAGAAATATGCGGCGTGATGTTCGGTAACACGTGATCGCCGCACAGCATCACGCCTGCCTCGGCGTCGAACAGGCAGAGGTGGTCTTCCGTGTGGCCGGGGGTGTGAATCGCCACCCATTGGCGGTCGGCGAGCGAAATGTGGGCGCCCTCGGCGAGGCGCACTGTTGGCCGTGCCGTCGGGAAGAATCGCGGCAGCGAACGATGCAACTGAAAGAGTGCGCGGCGGCGGGCAGAAAATTTGAATCCCTCTCCGCCCCACGGGGTGTTGTCCCAAGTCGGGCGATGCGCGGCGGCGGTCTCGACGTCGACATCGTCTGGTTCGGTCGGGTCGTAGAACAACCGAAAACTGTCGTGAGTGATGATGTCGGCGCCGGTCTCTTTGCGTAACCGTGCTGCCCCGCCGTAGTGATCTGGGTGGCTGTGCGTGACGACGATCGAGTGCACGCGCCTGAGAGGCGCACCGATGGCGTCTAGACGCGCCTTAAGCGCCTTCCACGACGCTGGCCCTGGCATGCCGGGGTCGACGACCGCAAACCCGCGCTTGTCTTCAAGCACATACATGTTGACGTGACCAAGGCCTGGCATTGAGATTGGCAATTGTGTGCGCAAAATATTCGGCGCAACTTGCGTTATCTCTTCACTCGCTGGCAGTTGCTCTTGCTTGGGCTGGCGTGGCACTGACGACGCTGCTGGTACTTGGGCTGGCGCGACGGCCTCACTCATCTGACTTCGTGACCGGTGCGCTTGGAGGAGTCGACACATCTGTCGTCACGACGAACAACTTCTCGCGATAGAAAATCAATTCGCGCAGGCTTTCCTTGACGTCGTCGAGCGCGCGGTGCAAACCGCTCTTAGCATTTCGATCCATCACCACTTTTGGATACCAGCGCTTGGAGAGCTCTTTGATGCTCGAGACATCGACGCAGCGATAGTGCAGATAGTTCTCAATATCGGGCATGTACTTGGCCAAAAATCTGCGGTCTGTACCAATTGAGTTTCCGCACAGAGGCACAGTTCGTGGTTCTGGCACATGTTGTTTGATGAAGGCGAGCGTCTGCGCTGTCGCATCTTCGAGGGTCGTAACCGAGGCGGTGATCGCCGTGAGCAGCCCGGACTTGGTGTGCATCTCGACGACGAACGGGTCCATCTTGGCGAGAACTTCGGTGGTTTGATGAATCACAAGATCGGGACCCTCGGCAACAATGTTCAACTCGTCGTCGGTGATCAATGTGGCGATCTCGACGATCACATCAATAAGCGGATCGAGGCCCGTCATCTCTAAATCCATCCATACGAGCACCCAACAAATCTACGGCATCTCGGGGCATATTCTGATGCCGCGAAGCATGGCGCCGTCTAAAGTTGGGCAATGGTGCAAATCGCTGTTCGCCAACTCGATACTGATCTGCCCCTGCCAGTTACGGCGCATTCTGGCGATGCGGGCGTCGATTTGTATTCCCGCGAAGATGTGCTGATTGCCGCTGCTGGTGGCCGCGTGCTTGTGCCTACGGGCATTGCTGTGGCGATACCGAGTGGCTATGTCGGCCTCGTGGTGCCTCGCAGCGGGCTCGCCATCAAGCACGGGGTGACGCTAGTTAACACGCCGGGCATCATCGACAGCGGCTATCGGGGCGAACTAAAGGTCGTGATGATCAACACCGACCCAGCAGCTAGTTATAAAGTCACGCGTGGTGATCGAATCGCACAACTTGTGATTCAACGAATCGAGAATGTGACATGGCGCGTCGTAGACGATCTCGTAGACGAACTCGACGACAACGATCGGGGCGGCGGTTTTGGCCATTCCGGCCGCTGACCAACTCGCGCCGAAAGTATTTGTTACGTCTAATTTTTCGGCAAGCGCTCGACAAGAACACCGTCGTTGCGCAACCGTGCAATCTGCTCGTCGCTCAGGTCGAGCAACTCTCGCAAGACTTCGCGGTTATCTTCGCCGCGAAATTTAGGCACGCCGCGCAGGGCTGTCTCTGACCCAGAAAAATGCCAAGGGCTGTTAGGTATGCGCACCGTGCCGCCGCCACGGTCAGAAACTTCGATTATCGCTTCGCGCTCGCGTGCCCAGTCGGTTGCGGCAACCTCATCAACGCTGCGCAGCCTGCCCATAGCTAGTTGATGTTCGGCGAGGCGCTTCTCGAGTTCGTCGGCGTCGGGCACTCCAAGCGCCCATTCGCAAATTATCTGCTGCAGCGCGTCGAGGTTCGCGAGCCGACTGGCGACATCGCCAAATCGCGGATCGTCGCGCAGGTGCTGCAGTTGCATCGCCTCAAGATAAAACTCAAACGTGCCGCGTTCGGCGGGGTGGCCACTGACTATAACGATTGTGCCGTCGGCGACTGTCAGCACGGGGTAGTCGCCGGGCTGAAACGAGCGAATCCAATTGGGGTCGTCGTCGCCATCCCAGAGTTGATCGTGAGAATGTTCGTTGACGTACAACATTGTTTCTGCCATCGAGATGTCGATGTACTGACCCGCCCCGTTGCGCTCGCGTTGGTACAGCGCCGCCAAGATCGCAGCCGCCGCCTCTAACGCTGTGTACACATCGCCATGGCTGTGCGGGTCATTGGCGTATTTGCCGTCCCGCGCGTCACCTTGCAACTTGGTCATGCCCGTCTCGGCATTGATCACTGGCGCATAGGCGCGGCGCTCGACCCACGGCCCGGTTGCGCCATAACCACTTATCGATGCATAGATCAGTTTCGGGTTGGCGGCCCCGAGCGTTGCGTAGTCGAGTCCCATGCGTTGCATCACGCCGGGTCGAAAGTTCTCGACGACGACGTCGCACTTAGCGGCAAGTTTTTTAAGGATCTCTACGGCCTCTGGCTTCGTCATGTCGAGCGAGATGTTGCGCTTGCCAGTGTTTTGCTGAATGAAATAGGTCGAAAGCGAGTTGACGCGCGGGTTCGTGAAGCGGGTCGTGTCGCCAGCTGGTGGCTCGACTTTGATCACGTCGGCGCCGAGGTCGGCCAACATTCGTGTGCAGTGCGGGCCAGATAGCACGCGCGTGAAATCGAGAACGCGGATGCCTTCTAGTGGCCTCGGGGCAGACATGTCAGACATCTCAGACATCGATACTAAAAGTTTCCGCAGCGATCAGCGCTTAATCGAGCATTACGCCCAGCGTGCGCATCGCCAGTGCCGAGTACAGCGCCATGCCGGTCGTCATTGCGTCTTCGTCGAAGTCCACGCGGTTGGAGTGATTTGGCGGGGCCTTCGCTGGGTCCATAGAGGCTGGAGTTCCACCGAGGAACAGCATCGCGCCCGGCAATTTTTCCAACACATAGCTGAAATCTTCCGCGCCCATCACGGGGTTCGGCATTTTTGCGGTGCGCCCTTCGCCGCAGATGCTCGTAGCGATGTCGAGCGCGAAGTCAGCAGACGGGCCATCGTTGACGGTGACGGGGTAGCCCAATTCGATTGTCACTTCGGCAGCCATGTCGTGGGCTGCGGCGATGCCTTGGGCGACGCGGCGAATGCCATCGTGAACCTTGCTGCGAGTCTTGGCGCTCAGCGCGCGAATCGTGCCTTCTAGGCGCGCTGTCTCAGGGATCACGTTGTACGCCGTACCAGAAATCAACTTGGTAATCGTGATCACCGTGGGATCGAAAATATCGATGCGCCGAGTCACGAGTGACTGCAGGGCCTGCACGATTTCGCAGGCGACGGGCACGGGGTCGAGAGCGCGAAACGGTTCAGAGGCGTGACCACCCTTACCGGTGACGACGATTTCGAGGCGATCGCTGGAGGCCATGATCGGTCCGCCACGCGTGCCGATAAACCCAGACGGCATCGATGAGGTGATGTGGATCGCGTACGCAGCCGTAATCGGCGACGCGGTTCCATCGCCAAGATTGGGCACGTCGAGCAGACCCTCATCGAGCATGTATTCAGCGCCGCCGTATCCCTCTTCGCCTGGCTGAAACATGAACAGCACGCGTCCAGGCAAGTCTGCTTTGCGTTCGCTCAACATGCGCGCCGCGCCGGCCAACATCGCCACGTGCGTGTCGTGGCCGCAGGCGTGCATGCAATTGGATACCTTCGACGCAAAATCGAGGCCAGTGTCTTCGGGCATCGGTAGCGCGTCCATGTCTCCGCGCAACATCACGGTTGGTCCTGGCTTATCGCCGGTTAGCAACGCGGCGATTCCGCTTGTGGTCTTGTGCAATGTGATGTCGAGCGGCAGTCCCTCAAGTTCGCTTAGAACGCGTTCGCGGGTCTTGGGTAGGTCGAGACCAATCTCTGGCCAGCGGTGTAGATCGCGTCGCACCTCGCGAGCGCGATCCAAAAACCCCGCGGCATGTTCGCGAATCCCCGTCGTAGATCCGTGGCGGTCTGTGGCTGGGGCAATATTTGGTGTTGAGGCCATAGCCCATGGTAGGCACGGTGGTATGAATTCTCCCGATTCGGAACTGCCCGATGCTGAACAGGTAGAGCACATTGGTCTAGATGGCGCTGTTATTGGTGTTGTCTCGCGCTCCCAAATGCGGGCAGAAAAACTCTGTCACCGGGCCGTGTTCGTTGCCGTGCTTTCGGGCGACGGATGCCTGCTCGTGCACCGTCGATCAGCAGGCAAAGACATCTGGCCGGGTTGGTGGGACATCGCAATCGGTGGGGTTGTCGCGGTCGGCGAGACCTACGAAGATGCGGCGCGCCGTGAACTCGACGAAGAGGTCGGCGTTAGTGCTGGCAATATCGAGTTTCTCTGCGATGGCGAGTATTGCGACGACTTGGTGCACTTAGTTGGCCGCTGTTTTATCGTGCGCTCCAACGGGCCGTTTATCTATAGGGACGGCGAGGTCGAGGAGACTCGCATGGTGACGCCGCCTCAGTTTGCGCTGATGAGAACAGAAAAGCAGTTCTTGCCCGACAGTCTGGCGTTGATATTGCCCCACATTCCTTCGTTTCGTGATGCAGTTGTTTACGATGGGTCAGGGATCAGCCAGGATCAATAGGGATCAGCGAGGTAAGAGATCCGTGAAAGGAAGCCATGATGCTCACAGTTGAGTTCACAATTGAGCCGTTC